>Ga0187893_10010087_pt1 | contig 14257 bp, 7 predicted proteins | sample MA1701074metaG_FD_139574 | JGI IMG/M metagenome (GOLD analysis project Ga0187893, IMG submission 139574) | White microbial mat communities from a basaltic lava cave in the Kipuka Kanohina Cave System on the Island of Hawaii, USA - MA170107-4 metaG ...
ACCGCTTTGCCAACGTGCGCTCCGGTGGCGATTATTTGGTGACGCCACAAACGGCGGGCTTCAGCTTTACGCCAGGAAGGCGGCTTCTGACAAACCTCACCACCGACCAATTAATGGTGGACTTTACCGGAACTCTGCTGCCCGAACCCACACCAACTCCATCGCCGACTTTTAACCAGGGAACCCTGACTCAGAGTCTCGGGTCATTCAACCCACAAGTCACGGTGGTCCAAACCGGCGGCCAACTGGAAATCACGCCCGGAATTGGGACCGTGGGTTTCAACGGCTTTGTGACGGTTGGGCCCATCGATTTGACGCAGACGCCAGAGGTCAGTGTCGAGGTGGCTGAGACAACGTCTGGTCCAGGATCGCAGACAATATTCGCTCTCGGCAATGACGAGAATAATTACTATCGCTTCGTGGTCGCACCCAGCGATGAGGTCCCGGCTCAGAGCGATGAGGCGAGGCAACGCGGCAGTGACAACCCAGGAAAGAACCAAACAACGACGCTGAGCTTGTTCTTCCAAACCAACATCAATGGCTCCAAGTTCTCGGGCGCTCCAGTTACTCCCTTCGATCAGAACCAGCACCGCTTCTGGCGCTTTCGCTATGAAACCCCACCGGAGTCCGAGGATGAGGCCGTGGTCTTGGAGACCAGTGCCGATAAGAGAGATTGGATCGTGCGTTTGCGCGCACTGGTCCTGCGCAATATTCGCGCCGTTTCAGCGGAGATTTCCGCCGGCACACTCCGTCCCTCAGACAATCCCGGCAAGGCAACCTTTAATGACTTCGAGATCTCGGGCTCGCCGGTAGGAAATCGCATTGACGATACGCGCTTCTTCGTCACGCAGCAGTACCTGGATTTCCTAAATCGCGAGCCGGATGTTGGGGGATTGGCTTTCTGGATGAACGAGATTACCCGTTGTGGCAGCAACAGTGATTGTGTGACTCGCCGCCGCAACGCGGTTAGTGCTGCATTCTTTATCGAGTCAGAGTTTCGGGACACTGGCTACTTTGTTTATCGCGTGCGCAAAGCCGCCTATGGAGAAAGACCAAGCTTTGAGGAGTTCACCGCTGACCGCAGTACCGTAGTAGGTGGAGTTGGTCTGGAAGTGCGAAAGAAGGCATTTGTCGACAACTTTGCTAATACTGACGCTTTCCATGCTCGTTTTGATGGGTTGACCGAGATGCAATACGTTGATGCGCTGTTTGCCAACACCGGCGTTACGCCCTCGGAGGTCGAGCGGACAGAGCTGATCATTGGTTTGCTGACTCGAGCACGAACGAGAGCGGAGGTGCTGCGTCGCATCGCCGACGACGACGCCTTCCAGCAAGCCGAATTTAATCCCGCGTTTGTCATGATGCAATACTTTGGCTATTTACACCGAGATCCCGAGCCCGGCGGGTTCGCCTTCTGGTTAGATGTGCTGAACAATCGGGAGCGGAACAACTACGCAGGATTGGTGTGTGCGTTTATTACTTCCGCGGAGTACCAGCGACGGTTTGGAACACAGGTGTCGCGTAGTGATGTCGTATGCGCGCAGTGAGTAGTTGTTCTTCCCACACGACGGTCTACTGATTTGGTTTTTCCGGATCGCCTGCTTGCAGACGTTCCCACTGGAGAAGCTACAATGCGTCCCAACCTAGAATTCGGCATTCGTCTCCTCTTGGTGTGCGTTCTCTCGTTGTCACCGTATCTGGTGCTGACGACGTTCAGCGAAGCACAAGATACGGTAACCGGCGCCTTTGAAGGTACTGTGACCAACAGTCAAACTGGCCTGCCGGTTGCTAATGCCGCCGCGGAAATAATCAATCAACAAACGAATCTTGTGATCACAAAGCGCACCGACTCGCGAGGTCGGTTTTATCAAGGCTTGCTGCATCCAGGCGTCTACACAATTCGTGTTTCCGCACCTAGCTTTGAAACCAAAGAGGTCGTGCAGCGCCTGTTCATAACCCGGACGGGCGAAGTGGTGCCCGTCCCTGTGCAACTCGACCCGCTCCCACCCGGCGCGACTGCGGCGCCGACGCCTGCCGCTCCTGCTTCCGCAGGACTTTCAGCTCGGGATACCGATGTCCGTGCCGAGATTAACACCATAGACGCGCGACGCAGCGGAGCATTCACCGAAGAGGAAGTTTCCAGTTTGCCGCTCGGCGGCACTACTCTGACACGAACGTTTGATGAATTGGCTCTGCTGTTGGCCGGGGTGGCGCCGCCGCCACCGACGGTTGGCAATGGGGCCGGGCCCGGCGTCGGCGCGGGAGTCGGTTCGGCAGGGCAATTTGCTGTTAACGGTCTACGCTCACGCGGCAACAATTTTACGGTCGATGGCTCGGACAATAACGATGAAGATATTGGCGTGCGGCGACAAGGATTCCTCGCCCTCATTCCGCAGCCGATCGAATCGATAAAAGAGTATCAGGCAATCACTCTGCTCGCCCCGGCGCAGTTTGGACGTAACATTGGGGCTCAGGTAAACGCCGTATCGAAGTCCGGGGGAAACGAGACGCATGGTGCGGCATACGGCATCTTCAACTCCAGCCAATTGAATGCCCGAAATTTCTTCGATACCAATTTCGGCAACGCTAGCACACCGCTACGCGCTGGGAATCAGAGTGTGATCTTGGCCCCACGAGTTCAGTTCAATCCGGCAACACTAAACTTCGATCCAATTGGTGGGGTTCCGGTCATGGTGCGGAACCAGAGTGGCGCTGAAGATTCGTTTACATTCGGTCAAGGAGGAATTGTGCTTGGCGGGCCCTTAGCTCCCAATAAGGCGTTTTATTTCCTTTCGGCAGAAGGCTATCTTATCAATGCAACAGCTGAAAAAAGTTTTGCTGTACCCACCGTTGAGCAGCGCGGCGCGTTTGGCAGTGGGGCGCGTGGATTGGCAGCCAATCCAATAAACGGTGGTCCAACATTCGCTTTTCCGACCACCTTTGACGGTGACGCAATCTTTAGTCTCTACCCCTTTCCGAATAATCCGAATGGCATCTATGGTCCGAACACCTTTACTCAGATATTGCCAGCCAGCGGCCAAGGCAAAGTTCTCTCTGCTAAGTTCGATGCCAATTTCAAAATCAAACAACGACTGCAATCAATCACCGGTCGCTATAACTTCACGGACGATTGGCGCGAGATCCCCGTCACCGGCGGTGCACTCTTCTCGACGTTGCGCCCGCGAGTGCGGACGCAGAACTTTTCATATTTCTGGAACAGCGAATTAAGCGGCGCCAATTCCACCAGTCTGATCTTTAATCAAGTGCGCCTCTCCTACGGGCGCACGCGTTTGAAATTTGAAGAGGTGCGCGATCCTTCATTCTTAATACCTAGTGACCAGCTACCGTCTGAGCCGTTCCTTCTTAATGCGCGGTTCAGGCAAAACCTCACCCTGCCGAATATCGTCAATAATCAGATCGTTTTCAACACGGGACCGGTCATCCTTCTTGACGAAGGACAGACAACCGAGCAACGGTTGGGACTAGTAGGTCAAGTCAACATTGCAGGTTTCAGTCCTATCGGTGTAGACGTGTTTAATTTCCCGCAGCGGCGCGTCAACAACACTTATCAGTTTGCTGACTCTCTGACCATGCGGTTCGGGAATCATAGCTTTGCTTTAGGGACGGATAATCGTCGCACCGAACTGAATAGTGATCTCCCACGCAACTTTCGCCCACTAATTAGCTTTAACGGCGCGGCCCAAGCAGACCTCAATGAGGACGACGCCTTTGTTCTTACCAACAGATTCACCCAGCCAATTGATTTGGCTGGCGCCGGAGCCGCCAGTGGTTTCTTTCAAACGCTCACCGCCGGCAGTAACGCAGCGATCAATCTCCGTTTCTACCAATATAACTTCTACTGGCAGGATGAATGGCGTGTGCGTCCAAATCTCTCCTTGTCTTACGGCCTACGCTACGAGTACAACACTCCCCCGGTGGAGTCACAACGGCGAGTCGAGAGCACCTTCAATGCGCCAGAGTTAGATTTAATACCAGGTCTGAACAACTTCATCGCGGGTCGCTCGCGAATATTTGACCCCGACCGAAATAACTTTGCGCCTCGTCTCGGTCTTGCTTATATGCCCAATTTTTTCGGCCGTGATAGACCTACGGTAATTCGCGCTGGTTACGGTCTCTTTTATGATCAGATTCTAGGTGCGGTTGTCAGTCAATCGCGCAGTGTTTTTCCCAGATTCGTGACGGTTAATTTGGCAGGTGGGCTAGGGAACATCTTTTTCGATCCCGATGTGCTTGACAGTGAGCTGATTGATACACCTTTCGCCATTCCCCTCGGACTCCTTAACCCGTCCGGCATCGAATACGTGCGTGCTGGGACTCTCAATCAACTTGAACCGGGGACTTCACTCAGCGAGTTGATTGGCGCCATCAACTGTCTTGCTAGCGCCGGGGGCAGCAACTGTGGGGCCTTCGCCGGAATTGATTTTGGTGATTTCACTCTTCCGAGCGCCAGCGGTGTAGAGATCACTTTGCCCGCCCGGCGACTGAAAATGCCTAACGCCCAGCATTACGCCGCTATCCTGGAGCAACAGGTAAATCCAGATTTAACCTTCTCAGTTGGTTATGTAGGGACACTGGGGCGCAATCTGCTGCGCTTCACCACACCTAATCTGGGTTCCAACGCCATCCTGTTACCCTTTGTTTTTAATGTGCCACTGCGCGGAAACAGTCGCTTCGAACCGCAGTTTTTCGGCGTTGCCGTGCAGCCAGGTACGCGAATCTCAGCTGCCGGTCAATTTGTCGGTGGTCGCCCAGTACCAGATATTGGTGGCGTGCAAATCTTTGAGACTTCCGCTAACTCTCGCTATGACGCTCTCCAGGTTGAGGTGCGCGGCCGTCTCCGCAGAGCTCTGGCTTACTACGCCAGCTACACTTTTTCTAAAGCCACCGATGAGGTCTCGGATGTTTTTGATCTGGCCGGTGCTTCGGCGTTGCCGCAAAACAGCATTACCTTTGTCGGCGAACGTGGACCAGCTAATTTTGATGCTCGCCACCGTCTAACCTATCACCTTCTTTATGATTTCCCGGCTTCCCGTCTGGACAGTCCCTTCTGGCGTGGCTTGCTGGGGGGGCTACAGATCGCCGGTACGGGTCGTTTTCAATCGGGACAGCCCTTCACAGTAAATAGCGTTTTCGATGTGAATTTGGACGGCAACCTTACGGATCGCTTGAATACCGAGCAAGGTATTCAAAGAACCGGCGACCGTCGTGAGCCGCTTCGGCTTACCACTGACAACCTAACAACGTTACTGGCGCCGGTGGGAGAGGATGGTGTTGTGCGACGGAACAGTTTCCAAGCGGGGAATACGCTGGAACTGGATCTTGCCATCAGCAAGACTTTCGCGTTCGGAGATCAGACCAAACTCAGTTTCCGGATGGACATTTTTAATTTTGTTAACCGAGCGAATTTCGGCATCCCGGTTCGCTTCTTAGAGGCGCCTGGATTTGGACAGGCGACCGACACTTTAACTCCGGCTCGGCGGATACAATTTTCAGTTAAACTGAACTTCTAGGGATTTACTAGTTCGCAGCTGCCGGCGTAGCCCGGACCGCTATCACGGGGACCGGCGAGTCTCGCCGATAGAAGACGCGAGGTCGCTGCAAATCGCGCTTCTCCACGTCTGACAGCTGTTCGTCGCCCTCCACAAAGGCCACGTTTGTCCCAACACTGCGGCCTCGCCTCATCTTCGCCAGTTGCAGTTCGGGCACACGAGCAATGGCAAAATCAAGCCATTCTCGTAAAAGCACTTTTCCATCGCGTGGCGCGACGTCAGCCATCGCTTTTCTCAACCCCTCCTCAACCAGAACATAAGTCAGTAGCCCATGCCCTAGCTCAGTTACTTCCAGCGCCGCCTGATAACTTTGGGCTGCCGTCAGAATGAAGATACCTTTCTCATAGGCCAGTTGGGCCAGTCCCCTGGAATTCATGGGGCCGCGCCGTTTTTCTTCGGCCTCTAGTGCCTGACCGGAATTACAGGCGTCCAGCACAAGCAGAATCTGCCCCGCCTGGACGGTTTCGAAGGACTGCTCGAGCTCTCTGTCGGAAATGCTGTGAGCGAGAATAAGCCCCAGGCCGGCTCGGTTTAGGCCTCGGCGAGGGCCTTTGTAGCCAAGGTCGTGAGGCAACAGGTAAAATTGTGACTGGTTGGCCAAACCATGTCCGGCGAAATAAAGCACCACGGCATCTTCGGGTTGTGAAGGTTTGAGTCGTTCCAGTTGTGGGGGCGCACCCTTCGGAAGTGGGTCAGCTTTGGAACCTGATAGCCGTTTCAAGGCCAGCTGAATATTTGCTTTGGTTGCTTCTTGATTCAATAAGGGAACTACTTCAACATTGCTGAAACGCCCCAAAACGGTTTCCTGGCTGCGCCGCAGTTCGTGACTAAAGTCGTTGGCATCAGCTACCGCCAGCTTTAAGTTGTAGCCCGTATTCGAGTACGTGTTAACACCCACAGCGAGAATATAAGCCGTTGCGGATCGCTTAAGGCTGTCAGAACCAATTACCGTAAGGGTTGCGTCCCCACTCTTAATGTTTGCACGGTTAAAAGCATAGGCCGTGAGAACATTTTCGCCCGCGACCAGTGGAACCATCGTCTCAAGTGTTGTGTGGCTCTGACCGTTCAATACGTCACCGCGCCAAACTTTTACCAGCGAGCCGTTGCGAAACACCCTGACGTCACGTGCACCCGAGCCCTCATCTTGTTGCGTGTCCGAGGGCGATTCTCTTACATCTATACGTACAGCAAGGTCTCGCGCGGCGACACTTCCTGAAAGATCACTTTCTTCCTTTGTCTTGACTGCGATTAATGGTTGGCGTCGATCTACTTCGGCAATAGCTTTGGGGGCAGCTGGCTTTTTGCCAGCCAGGATATCCGACAGTAAGCCCGGATGAAAAAATTCGTTGAAGAAAACCTCAACTGGGCGGATGTTCAGGGTTTTGCCGTCAAAGCGCCAGAGTATCTGATGCCAGGCATCAGGTGAGCCATCGAATAGCCCATCAGGCGCAACTACCAGCCAATCCGATTGTCCCTTGGCCAGTCCGGAAACATTTTCGCGAAGAGAGACAAGGGTGGCTTGTACATCTCCCGATCTTGCATTCCAAAGATGCGTGCTGCCGTCATCACTGCCGGAGGCCAGCCAGCGGTCATCCGGACTAAAAGCCACGCAGTAAACTTCGCTGAAATGACCTTTCAAGGCCCTAATCTCCCGCCCGGTTGCTGCATCCCATAACTTAACGACAGAATCTGAGCCCCCGGAAGCAAGTTGCCGCCCATCGCGACTTATGGTCAGAGCCTTTATTTGACCGGCGTGAGCCGTGAAGGCGCTCGCCTGCCGGCGAGTATTCAAATCCCAAATTCGAATGGTCTTGTCTTCGCTTGCCGACGCGAGGCGCTTCACATCCTTATAAAAGACAACGCTGCTGACTTCACCTTCGTGACCCGTAAGGGTGATTGTTTCGTTACCGGCGACTTCCCAGAGCTTAATCGTCTTATCAGCGCCACCAGTAGCGAGCTGGCGAGAATCTGCACTAAAACATAAAGCGTAAACCTCGGCGGTATGACCGTTGAACGTGCGAATTTCTTGGTGGGTTTCGACATCCCAAAGTTTGACGCTGCGGTCGCCGCTGCCTGAGGCTAGCCACTTACCGTTGGGGCTAAAAGCCAGGGCGTTGACGCTGCTTGCATGGCCCACGAGGCTTCCACTTTTGCGGCCCGTTTCTGCCTCCCAGAGATCGATTCCGCCGCTCAAGTTTCCGGAAGCCAATAGCTTTGAGTCAATACTAAATGCTAACGCGTTGACGAAGCCGCCATTTGGATCCAGGGTCTGTACCTGACGTCCGCTGGCGACTTCCCAGAGCCTAATGGTGTTTTCTCGGCCACCGGAAACAAACCACTTGGAATCGGGACTGAACGTTGCGGAATAAACCCCGTAAGAGCGGGTGGCAAGCGTCCGCTGATTGGTCCCTGTGGCTGTGTCGCGTAGCTGAACAGTTTTGTCACCGCTACTGGAAGCCAACAGACGGCCATCCGGACTAAACGTCATCTGAATTGCCTCTAGAAATTCGTCGCCGCCCGCGACTGAGCTAGGCAATTCGCGTCCAGTGGTCACTGACCAGCGTCTGATCGTATTGTTCGCCGACGCCACAGAAAGGGAGGTGGCATCGGCGCTAAACAAGATGGCCAGCGGTTCTCCGAAACCATTGATGGTTCGTTGCTCGCGTGCTGTACCTACTTGCCAGAGTTTCAATTTTCCTGCGGAGCCTCCGGAAGCCAACAACTGGCTGTCAGGACTGAAGCCGAGGGCGCTAATCTTGTCGTCGTGACCTTTCAGGTTGTGGGCCTCCAGGCCCGTAGCTAGATCCCAAAGCACAATCAAGTGATCCGCACTGCCCGAAGCGAGGAGGCTGGAATTGGGACTGAAGGCCAGGGTTGTGATAGCAGCTCTGTGCCGGCTGAAGGTGAACAGCGGACTTCCCAGCACCACATCAAAAATCGTTAGACGCCCTTCCATGTTACCCACAGCGAGGAAGCGGCCATCAAGACTGATCGCCACAACACTAACGCTTCCGTTATTAGGGAGATTCTTTTGTTCGTGTCCCGTGGTGACATCCCAAAGTTTCACGGAGCCATCAATTGAGCCTGAAGCCAACCATCGAGCATCATGACTAAAGGCAACCGCTTTCACTCCGCGCGCGTGTCCTGCCAGTGTGCGCAGTTCGCGCCCGGACGCTACCTCCCAAATCCGTACGGCGTTATCAGCACTTCCAGTGACCAACAGTTGACCGTCAGGACTAAAGGCAAGGCCATCAACTCTCATTGCGTGCCCAGCCTGGAGGACGAGCTGCGGTGGGGGCGACATTGACATGGTCAATTTCGCGGAATGGCCTTCAAACGAGGCAAAGGCCAAGCCGATAATGAGAATTAATGACGTGGTCTCCCAAACAAAGGCTCGAAATGCCTTCATAGATATCCTTTGCCGTTCAGGGGTGTCCCTTTTTGGCGCCTATGATACGACGCTTCCTTGTACTTTTGGAAAGAGATATTTGTTTGACCATTCGTTGGCGCGACCGTAGAATCTGGGTGCACCTATAAACCCGCTTTCTAGGCGGACTGGCTGTTTCGGCTCCAGAGTTCACTATCTGGGCCTTATGAGTTTTCCGCCCTCTCTTTTGTCGCCGTGCTAGAGCCAGTTTTCTGACGGACCCGGCCGTCCGAAGTCGAGCGAACCAAGGTTTAAAACCATGGCCTTCACCCGCTATAAGTCGTTCTCTTCATATGCGCTGTGCCATCGGTACTGGTTGTTATCAACTATTCTAACGCTTCTAGTCTGGGGCGGGCTGGCGTACTGGCTAAGACCGCAACGAGAATTAGATGGCAGCTTCGCGACCTATCCCTACGGCCTCGGCTCGAGTTTGGAGAATAGGGCCCTGGACCAGTTGTTCCTCTTGCGAGACGCGCTGCATGCCTCAAAGCGTATCCGTGGCCAGTATGAGCCCATCACCATCATAGAAATTGATGAGGGAACCATTAGGGAGTCGGGTGTGCGCCTGCAAAAGTGGCGCCGCGACTGGTATGCACGCCTAATCGAGCGCGCCAGCTTGGGCGGGGCGAGTGTAATTGGTCTTGACATCATGCTAAGTGAAGAAGGCGGCACATCTCCCGAGGACAAGGCCTACGACCAGCAGCTTATCGATACCATCGCGCAGGCTGGGAATGTGGTCATCGTCAGTACTCTGCCCACCGGTGGCTTCGAGGGCGCTCAGCCGCTGCGTGTTTTCAGGGAGGCAGCGTACGCCGTGGGGTTTGCGAATTTCCCGCTTGACACCGATAAGACTGTAAGGAGCACACAACTCACTTATTCGCCTCCGAATGAGGAAACCGAGCTCAGCTTCGCCGCCCGGCTGGCTGAAGGATATCTTGCGTCGCAGACGCCACCAGGCCAGGCGCCACCGTTTTTGAAGTCGGTCTCTGCCGAGGCTAATATTCTCGGAAGCCGATTGCTGCCATTGCGCAAGGATGGCAACCTTCAGCTGGACTTTCGCACGTACAGTCCCGGCTTCCGGCGCATTTCCGCACACCAGATTCTTTCTGATAAAGAGGCGGCAATCTCCGAGGAGCTTTTTAGGGACCGCATTGTCATGATTGGGGCATCCAACATCGATGCTCCCGACCTCTTTCCCACGCCTTTTTTCCAGCCTTCGGCCCTAGCACGTTTGTTCGAAAAGAACTTACCAAACGCAGCTCGTGTGCCAGGTGTTGAGATACATGCGACGGCGGTGGCTACGCTGCTTTTCGGCGACTCTATCAGGCGTATGAGCTATCGCTGGCAAATTATGCTTCTGCTCTTGCCTCTGGCAGTTACTGCCCTGGCTGTTTTCCGCTTGCGCGCATTGTTCGCCTCAATAATCGTTGTCCTGATCGCCGTCGGAGTACTGGCAATCTCCTCCTGGTTATTTAATTCTCGGGGAATCATTTTGCCGCTGGCCAGCTTCTGGCTCGGTGTCTGCGTGCTAACTGGATTGGGCTTAGCACTTCGCCAGGCTCGCGAAAGTGCCTTGCGCGACTTCACTGAAGCCGAGCGAGCCGAGATGATGGATATTTTTTCGCGGTGTGTTTCCGAAGACGTTGCCGAAGAGCTCTGGCAGCGGCGTGACAAGATCATGAGTGGAGAGCGTCGTATTGTCAGCATTATCTTTACGGACATCCGGAACTTCACCACCATCTCTGAGACTGTTGGTTCGGATCAACTCGTTCAGTGGCTCAACGACTACTTCTCGCGGATGCACAAAATCATCGATTCTCATGGTGGCCATATCAATAAGTTCATCGGCGATGGGTTGATGATTGTGTTTGGGGCACCCGCAACGCGTGGAGACGGAGCAGAAGCGCGCGCCGCCGTAAGTTGCGGTCTGGATATGCTCGCTGAGGTTGGGCGCATGAATGAGGTCTGGAAAGACAGTGGCCGACCACAGATTGCCATAGGTGTCGGGATCCATACTGGCGAAGCTACGTGTGGAGTGGTCGGTGCCGAGCGCAGACTCGAATACACTGTAGTTGGTGACACGGTAAATCTATCTTCAAGGTTGGAGTCCACGACCAAAGAGTATCGTGTTCCGCTCTTGATCAGTGAGGCTACTGCGAGGCTGCTGGACAACGAGTTTGACGCGCGAGCCTTAGGGGAAGTTAAGGTAAAAGGCAAAAATATAGGCACTAAGATCTTCACGGTCTCGCGAAAAAATGAGGATCCGCAGCAGCCCGCTCAAGCTGCGGTAGCGTAGCTACTCGATGGTAGATTGCTTCGCTTTAGAGTGTCTACAAGCTTGTTGAAACGGAGAGTTACTATGTTTAGCTTAATCAATCCACGATTCCCAAAATTCTCACTCCTGGCGATGATATTTCTCTCCAGTGGCCTCACAATTCTGGCGCAGACGCAAACCCCCACTCCCTCACCGACGCCACGACGGCCACTGCCGAAACCGGCCTCCGCGCCTCGGGGCTTTGAACAATTTGGCCGCGGAGCTTCCAGCAGATTGATCGCTGTAGGGGCAACTCGTGGCCCAGATGCGCTGGAACCGAACGCACCGCTCGAGGGTTTGGCCTATAGCGCCCAACCATTCTTCGCCTGGGGACTGGATAATGAAGCAAAGGCCTATCGTTTCGTTCTCTACGAGGGTGATGTTTACTCTAACCCGTCAGCGCGGGCCATTTTCGAGAAGGAAGTTGAAGCTAACGAGCTGCTTTATCCCAAAGACGCGGCTACACTTCGTTCTGGAGTACTGTATTCGTGGAGAGCGTTTCGGATTCCTGAAAATATCAATGGTGAACCTAGAGCCGGTAGAACGCCGACCACATTTTTCGTTCTCGAAGGAAAAGATGCTGAAGAAGTGACACAGGCTCTCACAAAAGCCAATCTGAACTCCCCTCAAACCCCGACTGACAAGTTGCGGCGGGCTCGCCTCTTTGAGGAGTACGGCGTCTGGTATGACGCCTTACTCATAGTCAGTGAAGTTCTGGCAGCAAATCCGGACGACAAAGAAGCAAGCGCTTATTTCGATTCACTCTTGAGCAAGCTCGATAAAAAGCCTGATTGAGGCGACTTCAGTATTTTTGCATGAACGAGGCCAAAAATGGACTGAGACTCGAAGCAAAAACCGCGGGCTGCAATGAATATGTCACCAAACCTTTTGATCCGCTTATCCTGGATGTCGTGATTGGTCGTCCTTTGAGGAGAAAAGTTCCGTCATAAATTGGTCCAACCTTGTTGATTAACTTCAACCAGGGTCTTGCTGCGATGAGTCGAGAGAGCGCTTCAAGACGCAGGCGCGAGCGTCAGGAAATCAAACTACCTTTGGAAGTTCACTGCCGGGAGAGTACAGAGGACGAGTGGGACCTCACCGCGCAGTTGCTTGATGTGTCGCCATTCGGGGCGCGTATTCTGCTTGCTCGACCGACTGAGCCTGGCCGTTTGCTACATCTTTCGCTGCCCTTGCCCCGCCAACTGCGTTGCTACGACCACGAGCAAGAGAACTATCTAATCTGGGCTCTCGTGCGTCACGCCAGAATTCTTGATTCAGAAGATGACCGTGCCCCTTCCTGCGAAATCGGGGTCGCGTTCGTGGGTCGGGAACCTCCATCAAGTTTTGTCACGGATCCAGCACGTCACTATCTTCTTGCCAAGCCTTCTACTGAGGACAGTTTGTGGGCTGTGCGGGAGTCTCCCGAATCCTCTGCCTCTGAAAAGGGTAGCGATGAACGACGCATGGAACAACGCTACAGCATCGAAGAGGAAGTAACGATCGAGGTTTACGATGCCAAAGGTGGGGTACATACGACAGAAACAACTACTACCAGAAACATCAGCCAGCGAGGGATGTGCGTGCGCACAACCTTGAATTTAGTTCGGGGACGTTACATCAGAGTCAGAAGCCCACAGTTTAGGATCGCCGTAATTGCCGCGGTGAGGCGCCTGCGCAGAGACACAGATGGTTCAAAATACTTGCATCTGGAGTTTATCGATCAGCAATGGCCACCGCTTTTGGAGCAGAACAACTAGTGGCCCAGGCGGGTGCCCCTAATTCCTCTCGAAGCCCGAATTCTTTGTTTCAGGGCAGGCCGTCCCAATCGCCGGCTATTGGTACATCTCCAGGATTGCCCAGCGCAAACACCAGGTCCGCGAATCCGGTGCTGTTTGCGTTCCGCAGATAGAAAACCCCATTGCGGTAGACGCCAAAGCTGTCGACCCCGTCTCCGTTCCAATCCCCGGCTACCGGCTGGTCTCCGGCATTTCCGTAAACTAGAGCAATATCGGCAAAGCCGCTCGTGTTGCTGTTCTTCAAGTAGATGATCCCGTTTGTGGGTCGAAACACGCCGCCCGTGACCATCCCATCGCCGTTCCAATCACCGGCCACCGCAATGTCTCCTGGATCACCGAGCACATAACTGACTTCGGCCGGGCCGGCCGTGTTGCTATTGCGCAGGAAGAAGAGTCCGTTGCGGTAGATGCCGATGGTGTCAATGCCATCGCCATTCCAGTCACCCATTACCGGCTGATCTCCGGGGTTGCCAAAGGGGACGACAATATCCGCAAAGCCGGTGGTGTTGCTGTTGCGCAGGTAGAAGACGCCATTGCGTTAGATGCCGATGGTATCTACTCCATCGCCGTTCCAGTCCCCCTCGTCGCTTAATTCGGCTTTTTTTGTGGAAATAATGGGACGCGACTGTGGTATCTGGCTTTGACAGCCGGCATCGTCGGTGGCGCCGAAGCCATCGTGATTCCGGAAGCCGAAACCACGCCTGAGCAAGTCGCCGACGAACTTCGCAACGCCCGCGACCACGGAAAATGCCACGCTATCGTTGTTGTTGCCGAAGGCGCAAAACACGATACGAACGAGTTGAAGCGATATTTTGAGGCCAATCAGAAACAGTTTGGATATGAGGTTCGCGCCACTGTACTCGGTCACGTTCAGCGAGGTGGTGTTCCAAGCGCTTTCGACCGCATGCTCGGAACCCGTTTTGGAGCAGCCGCCACTGAATGCCTCTCCCGAAATGAATTTGGTGTCTTAGTCGGGCTGCGGGGCGGCGAGGTGAGAACGACTCCCCTGACGGAAGTCGCCGCCAACAAAAAGGAACTCGACTTGCGATTGCTCGAACTGGCTCGGGTATTGGCTAAATAACACCCCCTCCTTTACCCTGGATAGGTCGGGGCCCATTCAACTCAGCAGAAGTCGACAGATGCAAAAATC
>Ga0187893_10010089_pt1 | contig 14248 bp, 15 predicted proteins | sample MA1701074metaG_FD_139574 | JGI IMG/M metagenome (GOLD analysis project Ga0187893, IMG submission 139574) | White microbial mat communities from a basaltic lava cave in the Kipuka Kanohina Cave System on the Island of Hawaii, USA - MA170107-4 metaG ...
ACAAACCCATCCCAAGAGGGTGAAATCGAAATGAATCCATCCAAAAAGTTCATTGAGAGACTCAAAAAAATACCGATCAGAAAGCTCTATCCCGAAAAGGTGAGTTTTTCAGCAACCTTCTAGTGTTGCGGTTCACCTCAACGCACGCGGATGCATTAGGTGGCGGGCGATGCTTCCGGATTCGACTGCGGCCTTGAACCCATTTAAGACAGCATGGCACTGAACGCGACAATCCACAGCTTGACGATTGATTTGTCTGACATCGACCGTGGAGTGTACGAGTCACTCGACTTGCGGGTAGCCCGCCAGCCTTCCGAAACACCGGAATTCATGTTGACCCGGATACTGGCTTACTGCCTCGAGTATGGTGAAGGGATTTGTTTCACAGAAGGGGTTGCAGCCGGAGATGAACCCGCGGTTTGTGTGCGCGACTTGACGGGCCGCCTCACGGCCTGGATCGAAGTCGGCATGCCGGATGCGGAAAGACTGCACCGAGGCAGCAAACTCGCGGGTCGAGCGGCGGTATATACTCATCGGGACGCGGGACAGCTCTTGAGACAATTTGCCGGTAAGAAGATCCACCGATCGGCTGAGATCCCGATTCATGCGTTCGATCCTCTGTTTATCGACGAAGTCGCCGGACTCATAGAAAGGCGTACGGAGCTGGCTCTTTCAGTGACTGAACGTACGCTGTACCTTCAGGTTGGGGTGCGCACCTTGTCCAGCGCTGTGGTCGAGCACCGGATAACGGAATGAAGGTTGGTCAATTGTTGGCATTTGTCATTCCGCCCAAGCGAAGTCGCGAGCCGGAATCCAACCAAGTGTGTGGAGGTGCGCCGCCTTACTATCCGCTGGAGTGACGTTCTTTCGCTGGAGTGACTGATTTTCGTGGCCGTGGAGGCGTACACCCTATTTGTTTCTCTTCATTTAGATCGGATGAGGACTATGAAAAGAACCCCTTCCCTGTTATTGCTCCTATGTGCCGGGTTTGTATGCCACGCTGCCAACAACTCATCGGGCATGCTGCAACGCAGCAGTCCTGAGAAGCAGGGGATTGCGTCGTCCGCAATTCTCGAGTTCATCGAAGCTGCCGATCAGAAGATCGACACCATGAACAGCTTCATGCTCGTGCGTCACGGTCATGTCGTGGCCGAGGGCTGGTGGACCCCTTACGACGCAAAGAGCAACCACATGTTGTTTTCTCTCAGCAAGAGTTTTACGTCCACTGCAGTCGGATTGGCAATCGCAGATGGGAAACTTGCTCTCGATGATGAAGTTCTGAAATTTTTTCCTGAAGAGTCGCCTGCTGAGCCCACTACAAACCTAAAAGCAATGCGAGTTCGCGACTTGTTGTGCATGTCGGCAGGGCATCAAGCCGAAGTGTCTTTGTCCGAGAGCAAGGAAACGTGGACCAAAGCCTTTCTCAACCATCCTGTGCCGCACAAGCCGGGCACTCATTTCCTGTATAACACGCCGGCGACATACATGTTGTCGGCCATTGTGCAGAAAGTAACCGGGATTACTGTGCTCGACTATCTGCGCCCGAGATTGTTCGAGCCCTTGGGAATTGAAAACCCGCAATGGGACACCAGCCCGCAGGGCATTTCATTAGGTGGCTATGGATTGAGTGTTCGCACCGAAGACATTGCCCGCTTTGGGCAGCTCTATCTCCAGAAAGGTGTCTGGATGGGCAAGCGGTTGATGCCTTCCAATTGGGTTGAAGCGGCCACCACGCGACAAACGTCGAGTGGTAGCAATCCCACCAGCGATTGGGAGCAAGGTTATGGCTATCAGTTCTGGCGCGCCCGCCACGGTTTGTACCGGGGCGACGGGGCTTTCGGGCAGTTTTGCATCGTAATGCCGGAACAGGACGCGGTGGTTGCAATCACGAGTGGGGACCGCGACATGCAAGCGGTGATGAATCTGGTGTGGGAGAAACTGCTCCCTGCGATGAAGGCCGCGCCATTGCCAGCAGATCGCCTGGGCGCCGAAAAACTAAACAGGAAGCTGGCAGGCCTCGCCGTGCGCCCCGTCTCGGGACAGGCTACTTCACCCCTTGCAGCGGCGCTCTCGGGAAAACGCTACACCTTTGCGAGCAACTACCGTCAGATTGAAGCTGTGGCGGTTACGTCTGGAAAGACTGGGGCGACGGTCGTCGTCTGGACACCGGGCGGAGAGAGCCGCATTGTGTGCCAGCCGGGCATATGGGAAAGAGGGCGTACGACGTTTGTTAATGGGGTCGGCGGACGAATGGTCGCATCATCCGAGCAACCCATCGCTGCGAGTGGCGCTTGGACGGGGGACGATACATTCACTTTGAAACTGTGTCTGTATGAAACACCATTCTACAGCACCATGATCTTCCGCTTCAAGGGTGACCAACTTCTATTGGATTCTGAACACAACGTTTCGTTTGGTTCGACAACTGTTCCCCAACTGGTGGGCCAAGCGACTAAGTGAAAGCAGCTTTAGCCCTGCTTGATCTTTAAGATCATCTCCACTTCAACTGAGGAGCCCAGCGGCAATTGGGCCAAGCCGAGGGCCGTGCGGGCATGACGGCCGGCGTCGCCAAAGACGTCCCGTACCAATTGCGATGCACCGTTAATGACGAGGTGCTCGTCGGTGAAGTCTGGATCCGCATTTACATAGCCGGTGATGCGCAGGACGCGCTCGACCCGCTCCAGGGAGCCGAGCCGTTTGCGCACAGCGCGCAACACGTTTGCCGCGCACAACGCCGCGGCCTGGGTGGCCGCTTCGAGGCTGACCTGAGAGGGAACTTTGCCTTTGCTGACCAGTTGTTCCCCGTCAAATGCAACCTGGCCGGAGGCATAGAGCGTCTGGCCCTCGACCACCAGCGCGTCGACGAGCTGGCTTTCGCGGGTCGTCTTCTCCAGCGAGTATCCGAGATCCTTTAGAATTTCATCGGGCGTCTTCATATTTGCGTACCTCAGTAGGGTTGGTTGTCTGTAGAACGAGAGTCGTTTTGGAGAACGTTTCGAATTGCTGAGGGTAGTTCTCAGGCAATCTATGGCCGAGCGATTTCCAGCACCGGGTCTAATTGATTTTGAATGGCTGACGGCGCGTCAGCTGATCGTTGGATAGACCTTTCGGATGGCAGCCACGATGTCGTCGGTATCTTGCTTTGTGAACTTTGGGTGGAGCGAAACCCCAGCAAACCGGGCCAGGATATCGATCGTACGCGGGCAACAGGCGGCTCCGTACTGAATGGATCGCCCTCGCGGTGTATTGAAGGACGGCCAAGCCGGATGGACTGTAGCCTTTTTCTCGATGTGTGGAAAGACAGGTAGAATCGCCGAGCCGGCGGGACGGTTAGCCGGTACATTCTCTTCCTTCATGCGGGTCATGTATCGCTCGCACTGATCCTTGGTGGGAAAACCCAGAAATACAGCACTGCCCAGCTCACCCTCGGGGTCAGGCAAACGCCGAAGGTGCACACCGGGCAAATCGCGGATTCCGTCATAGACGCGACGCGCATTGCTCCGTGCGGCCTCCACTATGGTATCGAGCTTGCGGGTCTGAGCCAGCAACACCCCGCCACTGAACTCGTTCAGCCGGTATTGAGGTGCAATCACCCAATCCAGTTTTGCCTGGCCGAGTACTTTTTCATGCCCAGGCCGCAGCGCCCCCAGATCGTGGAAGCGAGCGGCGCGTTCGAAGAGGACGGGATCGTTGGTGACGACGGCGCCACCCTCTCCAGCCGTGATGGTTTTGTTTAGCTGGAGGCTATAGATTCCTATGTGTCCGATCGATCCTAATGGGCGGCCCTTGTACCTGGCTCCGACGCTCTGGGCGCAATCCTCCACGACCTTGAGCTGATGCTTGCTGGCGATACTCATGATGCGGTCCATATCACAGGGATTTCCCTGAAGATGAACGGCCATGATCGCTTTGGTTTGCGGAGTGATCTTCCCTTCAAGATCTGCTGGATCGATGTTGAACGATTCATCAATTTCGGCGAAAACTGGGAGTGCTCCAGCCAGCACAATCGAATTGAAGCAGGAGTGCCAAGTCCAGGCTGGGAGAATAACCTCGTCACCGGGACCAATCTGCAGCGCTGCTAATGCCGTCTGCAAGGCAGCGGTGCCAGAGGTCACGGCCAGAGCGAAACGCGTTTGCATGCGATTCGCCCATTCTTTTTCAAAGGTTGCCACCTTCGTAGGCGGCTGATCGCCCGGCCCGTACCAACGGAAGGGCTGCCGGCTGCTGTGCACTTCGGTCAACTGCTGAAGCTCTTTCTCATCATAGAACTGAGTACCCCAGTAGTCGGCTTTCAATGGTTTCTCACGAACCGGCCTGACCCCGTTCTCTGCAAGCTTTGAAACTGGCTTTGCCAGAGTCGCTCCACTGGCGGCTGCGGCCAAAAACTGTCTGCGATTTAGCATGTTTCCTCCTCTAAACCCCCTGTGGTCTGAATCTGTGAACGACTGACCACTTGTTCGCCTCCCTCAAGAGGGGAGCGGCGCCGAAAGCGCGAGATTGTTTTGAGTCTTGAACGCCGCTCGAAGAAGCTGATAGCTTGCGAGCGCGACTCGCTGATTCTCCGCTTTCCTATTCTTCAAGACAACTCCCAGATGGCTGCGCGACCGCTTTTGCCCAAGGGGAACCTTTCAGGGCTCCCTCCGTGCCAGCACACCCGTCCACGGACTCGCGAATTTATCGATCCTGCGCATGGGTGTGCCGGCGCAGAATAAGATTTCGTGGCTTGACGATTGAATATTGTCAGGTTCTGGCCTTCGTTCGAATATCGATTCGCTAGCACGCAAAGGGAGTGCTACGCGATTCCGCATTAGAGCCAAGGTTGTCAGGCAGGCAACGGTGAAGCTGAAAAGCGTTCCCTATTTCGCGGGAACGCTTTTCGAAGTCCAGCAATCGGCAGTCGTTCGTTACAATCTTTCGGCGGAGAGTCCTTTGTCTTTGGGGGTACTCAGGTAACCTGCAATCTTGTCTTTCTGAACATCGTTTACTACAAGCTCGTAGCGCAGTTTGGTCCGACCCACTAGAAACTGTACCGGCTCGTTCACCGTCCGGTTCTTCTTTTCGAGCTGATTGTCGTCAACCACAATCCGGACGCCATAACTCTTCTTCTTGGCGTTGGCGTCGAGCAACAGAATTCTTACATCGCCCACCAAAGCCACTTTCTTTTTCTTGTCCAGTTCGAACTCGTAGAAATTCCGCTCCCCCTTCAGCCTTAGTTGCTGCAGCTCGTCACGGTTGCGAGCAATCTGCTGAGTGAGAGTGTCTTTCACATCGACCAGATCCCGCCGAGTTCCTTCCAGTTCTTTCCGGGTGGTTTCCACATCGGTTCGCACGGCAGTGACGTCTTTGTTGACAGCACCAAACTTGGTGGTCGCTTCTTCCTGCAGAGCACTCAACTGTTGAGTGTCAGCCTTTTGCGAGATCTGCGCGTTGAGACGCTCCACCGACTGCTCCTGTTCCGACCTCAACCGCTGGGCATAGGCTCGCGCGTTGTCGAGCTCCTTCTTGGTGACACCTAATTTGTCTCCAACCACTTTGACATCGGAGTTTAGCGAAGCCAGCGATTTTTCGTTTTCGCTTGCCCACGAATCGAGCTTTGCTTCCAAGGCTGCCATCTGGGTCTGCTGTGACTGCCTAAGCTCTTTCTTGGTCGACTGGAGGTCATAGAACGTATAGCCGAGGATGCCGAGCAGAGCCAGAAAGCCAAACAACCCATAACGAGGGCTCGTTTTACCGCGGCTGATGACGATTGGGCTATTGGGTGTCGCCTGATCCAAGGGCTTACCATCCGTAAAGCTATTCATAAATCGCGCTTTCCTTTCGGAGTGATCTAGGACGTCCTAGTACATTTTATCCATTCTTCGAACAAAACGGTGAAGATTCTTTGGGTTAGCGGCCTGCCGCTCCCTTTCGGCATCGGTTTTGACCTTGCGGTCTCCGGCTGCAAACACGTTGATGAGACGCGGGACCCTTTGGAAAAGATGCCGCCGATTGTCGGAAGAAGGCACTTCTCAGTCCCCATTCGGGAAACCTGTCACGTGTGAGACTCTTAACGTCTTGTTTCTTGATGCGCTTTGCTATTTCTGAGCGAGGCAGGCCTTCATGCCCAGCCAGCGCGACAGGCGTTCACGGTTCCTGGCCACGAGCTCGTACCCAATGATCTCCAGGAACAGAAGCGGAGGCACTACATAGAACAGCACCACGAGCAGTTTCCAGGGAAAGTAGTGCACCAGAAAGTTGTTCACGGCAAAGGCGCCGCTGTGTACTTTTCCTTGTCGCGTAATCAGTTGCAGTCTTTGAGCGCAATGTGTGTGGCTAATGCCGAATGTCTCCATCTCGGATTCAGGCACGCGCTGGTAAGGCTCGATATAGAAGAACCGCTGCACATCCATCCGCATGGCAAGATCTGCCAGCCAGGTACAGATGCCGCAGTCACCATCGAACAGCATGTATGCCCGTTGGCCGAGTTGAATCATCTTGGGCAGCTCCAATCAGGTGCTGCGGCCTACGTCAACGTTTCAAGTTGGGCCAACTCCCGGCGCTCCTCATGCACAGAGCCTAAAGTGTGCTCCCCAGGGCGGCGCGGGCTTGCAGCACCCGGTGGGAGGCTTCTTCCGGGCTGGCAGCCAGAGCAGTCAAGTGACCCATTTTGCGTCCCGGCTTTGGAGTCAGTTTACCGTAGAGGTGCACTTTGACGTCTGGGAACGCGCAGGCCGCACTCCAGTTCGGTTCTCCCCGGTGCCAGAGCGAACCCAGAAGATTCGCCATGGCCGCAGGACGAAGCAATTCGGTCGAACCCAGCGGCAAACCACATACGGCTCGTAGTTGTTGCTCGAACTGACTGGTGACGCAGGCGTCAAAGGTCAGGTGCCCGGAGTTATGGGGGCGGGGCGCCAGCTCATTGATCAAGAGCTCTCCATCTTTTGTGAGGAAGAACTCGACGCACAGCAGACCGATGACATTCAGTTTCTCGAGAACGGCTCGCGTTATCTCAACCGCCTGCCGGGTTGCTCTTTCGTCAATGGCTGCCGGTGCGACCGAGACATCGAGAATGTGGTTTCGATGGTCGTTTTCGATGACCCCCCAGTGGGCGAAACTGCCTTCCAACCCGCGTGCCCCGATAACCGAAACCTCGCGCTGAAAATCGACAAAGGCCTCCAGCACCGATTCCTGCTCCGCGATGGATCTGAAGGCCTCGGCTGCTTGCTCTGAGGAAGTGATCGTTATTTGTCCCTTGCCGTCGTAGCCGTAGCCGGCGGTTTTGAGCACGGCGGGACATCCCAACTCTTCGAGCGCGGTCTGGAGATCCTGCAAACTCTCAACTCTTCTAAAGGGGGTGACGGGGAGTCCATGAGACGCCAGGAACGATTTCTCCCGCAGGCGGTTCTGGGTCGTGTGCAAGACCAGTCCGTCGGGTCGCACCGGAGCGAAGTCGGCAGCAGCCTCTGCCGTGATGGCGGGAACGTTTTCGAATTCAAACGTGACGGCACTCACGTTCTGAGCAAATTTGCGGACGGCGTCCAGGTCCTGGTAGGAGGCGGTAATTTCAACGTCAGCCACTTGACCGGTCGGAGTGTCGCTTTCAGGCGAGAAGGTATGGACGCGATAGCCCATTCGGCGGGCTGCAATGGCGAACATCCGCCCTAACTGGCCGCTTCCCAGAACTCCGATGGCCGCACCTGGAAGAATTTGTCGGGGCTTTGGATTCAAGGCAACTGCTCAGTCATGACTCGATCGGTTTGGCTTTGGCGGTATTGCTTCAACTTCTCGCGCAGCTGTGGACGCGAGTTTGCGAGAATGGCCACCGCCAGCAGGGCCGCATTGGTAGCTCCGGCTTTGCCGACGGCGAGCGTGCCGACAGGCACCCCCGCGGGCATCTGCACGATGGAAAGCAGCGAATCCACGCCTCTCAACACCTCGCTCTCCACCGGAACTCCCAGCACGGGCAGCACCGTCTGGGCGGCAGCCATGCCTGGAAGATGTGCCGCACCGCCTGCGCCCGCGATGATCACTTCCAGTCCTCGGGCTTCAGCTTGAGCTGCATACTCTGCAAGCCAAAGGGGCGTGCGATGGGCCGAGACGATCCGGCACTCATGAGGCACTTCAAACTGGGTTAGCAGCTCATCGGCATGCCGCAATGTTTCCCAGTCGGACTTGCTGCCCATGATGACGCCGACAAGCGGGCTAGAGTGGCTTTTCATCGCAGCGGTATCTTAATCAGCGGTACGCAGATGGGTCAAGGTGAATTGGCTAGGAATGAGACAGCAGAGATGGCCTCGGTGGGCGGAGTTTCCAAACAAAGGTAGGGACGTGGTGCTCCGCGTCCGTGGCCCCGCACGAACCGATTGCGTTCTGGCGTGCAATCGGCCTTGCGTTCGTTACCCCGCAAAGTGAGTTGGTACAGGCCTCCCTCCTACTGAATGCGCAGCGGGCGAGCCATGGCAAGTGCAAGGACACTGAAGGCTCGATCGAGTGGTGCAGAAGTGTTCCAAGCAATCGGAGCTGTTATCGACATGGCCACTCAGAGCAAAGATTCTGGCCAAAAAACTTCATGACATGATTCTGAAAGCGATCAGCCACCTTGCTCGTGTGAGTACCCTGATAAACTTCAAAGCTGTTCGCGATTCCATACGTGTCAAGAACTTCATGCAACTTGGCGGCATCGCTTCGTAAACGGTCTTGGTCACCGACATCAATCGCGATGGCACGATAGCGTCTGAGACTTCCGACGTATTGATCCGCCAAAGCCAGCGGTGCGTTCGCGGCCCATCTCGCCAGTACCTCCGGCTGAGTTACGCCGTCCTTCGTCGGCAGATCCAGATAGAGCGGGGGATTCTTCGGATTGGGTGACCATGCGGCCGCGCTCGCAAGCTGAGCGCGGGCAAGAAACGGCAGGCTGGCCGAATCTGCAGGCGTTTTTACCGCTTCCAGGGTCTTTGCGAGTTCCGGGTTCACGGGTCCAGTCCTGGGAGACAAGCAACAGGGGCTCATGATGTATAGGCTACCGAACACATCGGAACGCTTCATCCCGATTCGGGTTGCACCGTAGCCTCCCATGGAGTGGCCAGCCAGGCCGCGACTGGTCCGAGCTGGAAGCGTGCGGTAGTGACTATCGATGTACTTGACGACGTCGGAAGCAATGAACTGCTCGAAGTCCCCCGTGGTGACCGAACTCGAATACATGGAACCGTTGTGCGCCGTCTTTGAATCGGGCAGCACGACGATCATCTCTTTGGCGCCTTGTGCGAAAGCCCCTTCAAGGGTCTGGGGAACATGAATTTCGCGGGTCCATTGTTCGGCGCCGATCGAATAACCATGTAGCGCGTAAACCACTGGATATCGGCGACGCTTATCCTTGGTGTAGCTGGGTGGTAGAAATACGAACACATCGCGATCGACGGCATCCCCTTCCAAATTACCCTCCAATGCTGTCCCGTGGATCTTGATACGTTCGACAGCCACAGGCTTCGCACCGGGAACGGCCGCAGGGGCTTCAGTCTCCACTTGGGCCGCAATCAAAGGCTCTAGAGTAACCGGGATCGACAGGATCGTCAGGCAGAGGAGTTCTTTCGTTGTCATCAGGCGCTCCGAGGTCATTGCTCAAGTGAGATTACGGTCACAGCTCAGCGACACCGCTGCACATTCGCTCGAACTCCCACCATCGCGAGCATGCCGGAGCAGGAGGGTCTGATCTCGGGCCGAAACCCCGAGTTGGGCATGGCTCGCACCTGCTCCCAATCACTGGCTTGCATGGTCTCAATCATGAATGGCATGTCAGTCATTCCAAGCTTCCACCAGGCAGGCTGCTGCCGGATGCTATTTCAAGTCCATGACGTAGATGTTACCCGTGATTTCAGCATACTCGTAGACGAGTTTGTTACCGAGCGGCGACCACGCCGGATAGCGAACGTAGGCGTTCAGTTTGGTGTTATGAGTCAACAGTCTTTGCGTTTTGTTTGAACGTGAAACCCACCAGACGTTCCAAACTCCATCGCGCGATCCGGCAAAAGCGATCTTGTCACCATTGGGCGACCAACTGTACGGCCAACTCTGACCAGGATCGGAAGTCAATTGCATGGGCATCCCGCCATGGCTGGGCATGAGCATGATGTGAGTATCATCTCCGCGCTTGACTTCAAACGCCAGCCAGCGCCCATCGGGAGACCAACAAGGCCAACCGGCCAACTCCTTATCAAAGGTCAATTGCTCGGGCTGCCCACCGGCGAGCGTGATTGTGCCCACATTGATAATCCCATGGGGGGTGAAGTTGAAGGCGACTTGCTTGGCATCGGGTGCAAGGCGTACATCTTCCATATCATCAAGCTCAAACAGTGGCTCCTCTCTCCCGTGCTCCAACGTGACCGACCACATCCTCCGATGCCCTTGCCGGACAGATAAGAAGGCGATCTGCTTGCCATCGGGATACCAGCTTGGAGACCGTCCGCCATCAACAGTGATCTGAGTTGGGTTCTGGCCGTCAGCATTCATCGTCCAAATGCCCCATCTGCTTCCTCGGCGGAGAGCAGCGAAGGCAATTCTTTGGCCATCGGGTGAGAAGGCTGGTTGCATGTGTCGCGTCCCAGCTTCATTGGTGAGCGCGGCGGGGGCGGCTATCGCTTCCTGCGTGGCGGGAGAGAGAGAGACTTCCCACAAGTTGTTGGCCTCTGTCCAGGCGCTGTAAGCCAGCTTCCTGCCGTCCGCCGAAAGCGTCGGATGACGGATCGCGGTGGAACCAAGATCCGCCACCTTGACGGCCTTACCGACCGGTTCACCGCTCTGAGGTGAGACGTTGACTTTCCAGAGCACAAAGCCGACAGCGAAGTAAATGCTCTCTCCATCAGGAGAGTAAAAGGGAGAGATTTTGTCCCCAGTGTCTAGCTGAGTGATTTGCTTCAATCCGTCTCCCGCGCCGGAGATCGTCCAGACTTGCGGTGAGCCCGTATTGAAGTTGAGGAACGCGATGCGGTTTCCATCGGGCGACCAGGAGGGCGAAAAATGCGAGCCTGCCGGATAATCGTGGCGCGTGAGCGACTGCGGTGAGCCGCCTTGCGAAGAAACAATGCAAATCGTTGATGATCCCATCGCGGATGCGCCTAGATCGGGAGTTGAGGCTGACTGAAACGCAATCATCCGGCCATCGCGCGACCAAGCAGGATGAGCGCCCGAACGTCGTCAGTTGTTTGGCTACGCCGCCGAGCGCGGGCATGACCCAAATGCCACCGCGCTTCCTTGAGTAGTACGCGATGCGCTCTCCATCGGGTGACCACGCCGGGTCGAAATTCTGCCCACCGTCCGCCGTGAGTTGAATTTCACGCCCGCCGGGCGCGAGTGGCTTGAGATAAATCTCGAAACTTCCGCCGTGATCGGAACTGTAAGCCACTGCATGTCCATCGGGCGAAAATGTCGGATTAACATCCAAGCCCGGCCAAGAGGTGACTTGTGCAATCCTCAGCGGGGCAGTAGCAGGTAAAGAAGCTGGCTTCGTATAAATCTTCCAAGCGAAGGTTGCAGCTATGAAGAGCACACCGAGCGCGCCAGCCAGCGCGAGAATTCTGGCCGAGACCGAATGCCGAAATCTTGGCTTGGTTTCTGTTTGTTGGGCGGTGACGATAGGTGTCGTGACTGGTGAGGCGCTCTCATCACTCTTACCTGGCTCTTCGACTCCAACTCGATCTAGTTCTGCGCTGTCGTTTGTTTCCCGGCCATTTTTTACTGTCACCTCCGCGATGAACCGATAGCCGCGCGTATGCACGGTCTGGATGTAGCGGGCGGTTTTCGGATCATCGCCGAGCAGCTTGCGTAGTTGGGCAATCTCCCGCGTCAGGGCGTTCTCCGTGACATGCGAATCTGTCCAGATGGCGTCCAGCAGTTCGTTCTTCTCAATCAACCTCCCTCGGTTCTCGATCAAAAACAGCAACACCTTGAAAGCCTTCGGCTCAATCTCAATCTCTCTGCCAGCCTTCAAAATGTTGAGCGTCTGAGGCTCAACCTCGACATCATCAAAGAGAAAGACGGGAAATTGATGGGTTTTCATTAGCTTCATCACAAAACGCGCGAAAACATCAGCTTTCGATCAAGACTCAAGTCCGGCCTAAGACTTAGAGTAAACGTGAGCCCAGTCTAAGCGGATTCAGTCACTAAAACAAACTCCGCTTGGGCCGAAGCCGGTTCAACCCCCTGCCACTTCCACAAGCTGGAAAAGGAGACTCTTGATGCGACGAATGCTGTTTTTGGTGGCTTTATCTATTGTCTGCGCGCCGCTCGCCTTCGCTCAACAAAGCCCCCCGAACGAATACCCCAAGTTTGAATGGTTTGCCGGTTATACGGCTCTCGGCGATGCGAACAAGGATGACGGCAGGATTTTGACCTTCTATGGATCCAATACGGGCTTTGAGACTTCCTTGACCAGAAATCTGAGTCGGCGTTGGGGAATCAAAGGCGACTTCTCGTCCCACTTCGGCACTAACCGCGGGCGCGGCAGTTTCGGTCAACCATTTACTCAAACTTCACCCATCGACGGCGACTACCAATTCGAGCACCGCTTATTCAATTTCCTGATCGGACCGGAATTCAAAGCGCGGAATCGTAGCCGGGTGACGCCGCTGGCTTATACCCTGATCGGAGTCGGGGTGAGCCGAGGCGAGGTCAAGATTACGTTTCCCGCTGGCACGAGCAACGTTCAGGTTGCTGATACGGGAGTCGCCTTGGCGCTCGGCGGCGGCTTTGACGTGAAGGCTTCAAACCGATTCAGCATCCGCGTCACGGCTGACTACAATCCAGTTTATGCTGGAGGCAACTCAATAGACCCTCGCGGCTGGCGCGATCACGTTCGGTTGTCACTCGGTTTTATCATTCACTGACGAACGACGCGCAACATTTTGGGCAGGCTAGGCAAAGGGCCGCGCCGGTCTACATGACGCCGGCACGATGGCGTTCTCTCCGCTGCCGTAGTCGCCGGTCCCTGCTTGATCCGCTCTTCAAGAAATCATCCGGGATTGGCCCCAGTCACGCCAGCCAGTTTCACTGTCTTCCCAAATCTTGAGTTCAGCTGACCATCAGAATGCTTGCTGCGCCGGTACCATAGGCTTCAGATGCTGGTCCAGGAAAGTCTCTGCAATCGCTTGGGCATTCGGTGGATAACGATGGCCCAAACCGTGATTGAACCAACCAATATTCGCTGCCGAGCCAAGTAGCTTGTAGATCGGGATAGCCGCCTCAATGAAAGCCCAACTGGCGTCGCTGTCGGCAGAGTTCCCGGCGAGCAATAAGAACGCGCGTGGTGCAATGAGCGAGAGGAGTTCATGATGCTCCAAGTTGAAGCCAGGTTTCCGGACACCCTCACCCAAGTACCACACCGCATCCCAATTGCTAAAGGTCAACCCAATACCGCCTTCACTAAACACAACCGCTTTGTAGCGCTCATCAAAAGCAGCGGCGTATAGCACCTCTTTTGCGCCGAGTGAGTGACCCATTCCACCGATGCGTGCCTTATCAACGTTGGGAAGAGTTTCCAGATAGTCCACGGCTCTTATTCCGTCAAACATCATCCGCGTCATGCCAAGCCAACTGGGGTGCTGAGACTGCATTTTCTGCACGCAACTCGTGTAGGAAGGCTCTTGGAAAATGAAAGACCGTGGACAAAGGACAATATAGCCTCGCTTTACCAATTGAACTCCGTGCATTAGTTCGGGCTTGGACTGGTCAAGCCCGGCGGGTTGTTTTGCTTGAGAGGTTGTCGTTTGATGGAAGACGACGACAGCGGGTAATTTGCCTGGCCTGTCTTTCGGCGTTAGCAGGTACCCATCGGTGAAGATGCCTTTCTCTATCTGATACTCCACGTGCTGGCGGGTGAATTCAGCCAACGTCTCAGACTCAAGTATGCGGCCCTTCAATGGAGCCTCCTTCTTAGGTACGTGGCCTAAGAAAGACTGCCACGCCTTTTTCAGATTCTGCCTCTCACGCTTCCAAACCGTTTTGGTTAGTTCAGCACCATCGTTGGGTGACAAGGAACGTAGTTGCACAATAGGCCTTGGAACTTCAGCGGGCGGGACCTGCAATTCACGTGATTCAATCTGAGCGAGCATAGGAAGAGCAACGAAAACGGGAAGCAAGGGCCAAATCCTGCAAATGATCGCAATATGCGAGTTGAAAGAGTTCATTGTCGTTCTCGAAAGTGTTGCCATGCTGTCACTAACGGCCACTGGCGAGCCCCCCGTTCACTTCAAGTTCAACACGGCGGCAGCGTCGTTTG
>Ga0187893_10010090_pt1 | contig 14245 bp, 12 predicted proteins | sample MA1701074metaG_FD_139574 | JGI IMG/M metagenome (GOLD analysis project Ga0187893, IMG submission 139574) | White microbial mat communities from a basaltic lava cave in the Kipuka Kanohina Cave System on the Island of Hawaii, USA - MA170107-4 metaG ...
GATCTCGAGCTCGATCAGGCGCGGCTCCACCCCCGCGCGGGCGACGATGCGGTGGATCGAGGCGTCGAGGTCGCGGCGCAGGAACTGCTTCGCCGAGAGGTTCACCGCGACAGGCACCTCGCCGCAGCCGGCCTCGCGCCGGCGCTTGATTTGCGCGCACGCCTCGGTGATTACCCACTCCCCGACCTGGATGATCAGCCCCGACTCTTCGAGCGCCGGAACGAACTCGGCCGGCGAAACCATGCCGCGCGCCGGGTGGTTCCAGCGCAGCAGCGCCTCGACGCCGCAGGCCGAGCGCGTGTCGAGCGCGACCTTGGGCTGGTAGTGCAGGACGAACTCGCGGCGCTCGATCGCGTGGCGCAGGTCGGTGTTGAGCTGCATGCGCGCCACCGAGCGCAGGTTCATCTCGGCGGTGAAGAAGCGGAACGCGTTGCGCCCGGACTCCTTCGCCTGGTACATGGCGATGTCGGCGTTCTTCAGCAGCGACTCCGCGTCCTCGCCATCGCCGGGATACACAGCGATCCCGATGCTCGCGGTGACGTAGGCCTCCTGGCCACTGAGGTCGAAGGGCTGCGTCAGGCTTTCGAGCAGCTTCTGCGCCACCAGCGCAGCGTCGTCGGGGCGCGCCAGGTCGGCGAGCACGACGGCGAACTCGTCGCCGCTGATCCTGCCCACCGTGTCGCCCGGGCGCAGCCCGGCGCGCAACCGGCGCCCGACCTGCGCGATGAGCGCGTCGCCCTGGTGGTGGCCGAGCGTGTCGTTGACCAGCTTGAAGCGGTCGAGGTCGACGAACAGCACGCCCGCCTGCCAGCGCTTGCGCCGGCATTGCACGACCGTTTGCATGAGCCGGTCCTGCAGCAGGTTGCGGTTGGGTAGCCCGGTCAGGGTGTCGAACTGTGCGAGGTGCGCAAGGCGCCGCTCGGCGTGCTCGCGCTGCAGCGCGCTCGAGAGCACGCTCGCGATGGCTTCGGCGTAGCGCACGTCCTCGCTGCCGAACGCGCCCGCGCGCGCGGAGTACATCGCCAGAGTGCCGAAGGCGCCCTCGGCGCCGCGAATCGGAACGTAGACCCCGCTCTGCATGCGCTTCATCCACGCGCTCCACGGGTTGCGGTCAGGCCGGCCGCGCAGGTACTCGGCGTCCACGATGCTCGGCGTGCCACTGTCGATGACCTTGCGGAAGGCGCTGTCCGCGGCGAGCGTCGTCGGCTTGCCGATCGAGTCCACGCTGTCCTCGCCGCAGGCGGCACGCATCACGAACTTGTCGCTGCCGGGCACCATCTCGATCAGCGCGGCCGCGTCCACGCCGGTCGCCTGGACGGTGCGCACCGCTTCCTCGAACAGCCGCGTCAGCTCGGTGCGCCCGAGGGCGAGCTGGCCGAAGCGCGCGATTCCCTCCTGGCGCTGCGCGTGCAGCGCCAGGCGCTGCTTGGCCTTCTTGCGCTCGGAGATGTCGCGCGCGATCGCCACGATGTAGACCCCGTCCTCGCTGCGCAGGATGCGGCGCGTCACCTCGACCGGGACGCGCGTGCCGTCCTTGCGCCGGTACTTGGCGCGCACCAGCTCGCGGCCGTCCGGCCGGGCGAGCAGCAGCGCGTACTCGGCCTGCAGCTGCTCGCGCGTGCGGTCGGCGAACAGCATCGTGACGTCCTTGCCGAGCAGCTCGTCGCGCGCATAGCCCAGGTCGCGGCAGGCGGCGTCGTTCATGTCGATGATCCGCATCGAGGCGCTGTCGATGAGGTAGATCGAGTCGGCGGAGACGTTGAGCGCCGCGCGGAAGCGCCGCAGCTCCCGCTCCGCCCTGAGCTGCTGCGTCACGTTGCGGGTCACCCCGCGGTAGCCGGTGAAGCGGCCTTGGGCGTCGAAGATCGGGCGGCCGCTCACCGCGACGTAGTGCACGTCGCCGCGCGCGTTCGGGCGCGCGATCACGAGGTCGCGGAACTCGCGGTGCGCCTCGAGATCGGCGCGGTGCCGGTCCCAGTCGCCCGCTCGCATGTTGATCGCCGGCACCTCCCAGCGCGTCTTGCCGCGCGCCTCGTCGTAGGTGAAGCCGGCCGCGTCCAGCCCGGCGCCGCGCCGCTCCGTGAAGCGGTACTGCTCGTCCTGCTCCCAGTACCAGTCGGAGGTGAGTTCGATCAGGCTGCGGAAGCGCGCCTCGGACTCGGCCAGGGCGCGCTCGCGCTGCCTGCGCTCGGTGGCGTCGCGGGCCACCACCTGCACCGCGGCGCGGCCGTCGTAGGTCACCGGCGTCGCCGCGACCTCGATCTCGACCGGCGTGCCGTCGCAGCGCACCCAGCGCAACTCGGTGAACGGGACTTGCGCGCCCGCCTGGAGCTTGCCGAGGCGCTGGCGCAGCGTCTCGTGGTCGCGCCGGTCGACGATGTCCCAGATCGATCGGCCGAGGATCTCGGAGGCGTCGGCGGCGCCGAGCAGCCGCACGCACGCCAGGTTGACGAAGCGCACCGCGCCGAACTCGTGCACCAGGATCGCGTCCGGGCAGACCTCGATCAGGTTGCGGTAGCGCTCATCGGTCTCGCGCAGCGCGGCCTCGGCGCGGACCTTGTGGCTCGCCATGTCCTCGAGCAGCGCGTCGGTGCGGCGCTGGCGCGCTCCGAGCCGCAAGATGCGCTGCAGCGTGGCGACGTCGGCGTGCTCCTTGCGGATCACGTCGTAAGCGCCGCGGCCGATCGCGTCCTCGACCAGCGCCGCATGCGCCATCCCGCTCACCACGATCACGGGGGTCGTGGCGACTTCGCACATGCGCGCTACGGTGTCCAGCCCCGAGCTGTCGGGCAGGTCGAGATCGAGCAGCGTGAGGTCGACCTCGCCGCTCCGGTGCGCGCCGAGCCCGTCGGCGAGCGTCCCGGCATGCCGCATCTCGCAGCCGCCGGGGACGGCCTTGGCGAGCCGCAGCCGCATCAGCGCGACATCGTCGGGATTGTCCTCGACGAGGAGCACGCGCACGAGCCGCTCGGGGGCGAGCGCCCGGGTGTCGAACTCCGGCACTGGGTTCATTTCTGGTGCCTCTGCGGCGTTATCGGCAGCCGCGCGCGGAACTTGAGGGTGCTTCGCCACCCCCCTGAAATGGGGGGTCGGCTAGAATCGTCCGCGCGCTGGGACGGGGCGGGCGCCGCTCGGCGCGCGCCCCGGCGATGCGGATCCTGATCTCGAACGACGACGGCTACTTCTCCCCCGGGATCGTGCTGCTCGCGGAGAAGCTCGCGCCCCTGGGCGAGATCACCGTGGTCGCGCCCGAGCGCGACCGCTCCGGCGCATCGAACTCGCTTACCCTCGACCGCCCGCTCACGGTGCGGCGCGCCGCCAACGGCTTCCGGTTCGTCAACGGCACGCCGACCGACTGCGTGCACCTTGCCGTGACCGGGCTGCTCGACCCGCTGCCCGACGCGGTCGTCTCGGGGATCAACCTCGGCGCCAACATGGGCGACGACACGATCTACTCGGGAACGGTGGCCGCGGCAACCGAGGGCTTCCTTCTCGGCATCCCCTCGCTCGCGATCTCGCTCGCGAGCAAGGCGGGAAAGCACCTCGAGACCGCGGCCCAGGTCGCGGTGCAGATGGTCGAGCGCCTCAAGCGCGCGCCCTTCGCGCAGCCGGTGCTGCTCAACGTCAACGTGCCCGATGTGCCGCCGGGGGAGCTGGCGGGGGTGGAGGTGACGCGCCTCGGCCGGCGCCACAAGGCCGAGCCCGTGGTCGCGGTCGAGACGCCGCGCGGCGAGACCGCGTTCTGGATCGGGGCCGCGGGGGATGCGCAGGACGCCGGCCCGGGAACCGATTTCCACGCCGTCGCGCACCGGCGCGTGTCGGTGACGCCGCTGCAGGTGGACCTCACGCTCCACGCCCAGCTCGAGCGCGTCAAGGACTGGCTCGCGCGGTGAGCCCGCCGCGCGCCGCCCGCAGCGCCGCCGGGCTCGGGATGACCTCGCGGCGCACGCGCGCGCGCATGGTGGAGCGGCTGCGCGAGAAAGGGATCCGCGACGCGCGCGTGCTGGCGGCGATCGGCGCGGTGCCGCGGCACCTGTTCGTCGAGGAGGCGCTGGCGAGCCGCGCCTACGAGGATCGCGCGCTGCCGATCGGCTTCGGGCAGACGATCTCGCAGCCCTACGTCGTGGCGCGCATGATCGAGGCGCTCCTCGAGCGACGCGGCGCGGCGGGCGCGCCGCGCGAGCTCGGCCGCGTGCTCGAGGTCGGCACCGGCTGCGGCTACCAGGCGGCGGTGCTGGCACAGCTCGCGCGCGAGGTGTACTCGGTCGAGCGCATCGGCGCGCTGCTGGAGCGCGCGCGCGCCAACCTGCGGGGTCTCGCGCTCGCCAACCTGCGCCTGGCGCACGGCGACGGCGCCGCGGGCCTTGCGCAGGCGGCGCCGTTCGATTCGATCGTCATCGCCGCCGCGGCCGAGAGCGCGCCGCCGCCCCTCTTACGGCAGCTCGCGCCGGGTGGCAGAATGGTGCTGCCGCGCAGGGAGCCGGGGGCCGCGCGCGAGGCGCAGCGGCTGGTGCTCATCGAGCGCGGCGCGCGCGGCGACGTCGAGACCCTGCTCGAGGCCGTGCGCTTCGTGCCCCTCGCGGCCGGAAAGGAATGAGGACGCTTCGCATCTTCGTGCTGCTTGCAGCGGCTCTCGTGATGGGCTGCGCCGCGCGCGCGCCGGCGCCGGTGCACGACCGCAGGCCGGCGCCTGCGCCCGCGCCCAGGCCCCCCGTGGCGCAACCCGTGCCCCCGGCGGCGGGGCAGTACGTGGTCAGGCGCGGCGACACGCTCTACTCGATCGCGCTCGAGCACGGCGTCGACCATCGCGAGCTCGCGCAATGGAACCGGCTGGACGATCCGGCCAAGATCCGCGTCGGCCAGGTGCTGCGCGTCGCGCCGCCCGAGGATCGGGCGGCGGTGCAGGTCGGCGGTGCGCGCGCGCCCGGTGCGATCGAAGCGCGGCCGATCGGACCCGGAACCCCCGCGCAGCCGCCCGCCGCGCCGGCGGACGCCGGAACCAAGACCTGGCCCAAGGCCCTGCGGCTGCCGTATTCGGAGCAGAACCTCGCGCTGCTCGCGAAGGGCGAAAGCGCACCGGCAGCCAAGCCCGCTCCCCAGCCGGTCGCGATCGCGTCCAGACCCGAGCCGCAGAAGGCGGGCGGCGCGCGCGACCCGGACATCGGCGAGCTCGCCTGGCCCGCCCGAGGGGCGCTGCTCGCGGAATTCTCCGAGACCCGCGGCAGGGACGGGATCGGCAGCCGGGGAATCGACATCGGCGGCAGGCTCGGCGACCCGGTGCTCGCCGCCGCGCCCGGCAAGGTGATCTACGTCGGCTCGAACATCCAGGGCCTGGGCAAGTTCATCGTCATCAAGCACGCGAACGAGGTGTCCACGGTCTACGCGCACGCCCGGGAGATCCTGGTGAAGGTCGACCAGGTGGTCGCGCGTGGCCAGAGGATCGCGGAGCTGGGCGAGACCGAGGCCGACCGGCCGAAGCTGCATTTCCAGCTGAGGAAGCTCGGCAAGCCCCTCGACCCGCTGCAGTACCTGCCGCCCTCCTGAGCGGCGCGCCGCGCCTCAGCGCGCGGCGCGCAGCGCGGCGGCGAGGTCGGCGACCGCAGACGCGTAGAACGAGCTGCGGTTGTAGCGTGTCAGCACGTAGAAATTGCGCATGCCGAGCCGGTACTCGGTCGGCCGCGCGGGGGTCTCGAGGTCGACCAGCGCGACCGGCGTCTCGAGCGCCAGCCCAGAGCGCGTCTCGACCCCGAAGCGCCTCAGGTCGGCGAGCGTGAACCTGGGCTCGATGCCGGCCTCGAGCATGGCGCGGTGCGCGGCGCCGTTGACGCGCGCCGGCAGCGTCACCGGCTCGCCCGGGCGCCAGCCGTGCGCCTTGAGAAAATTGGCCACGCTGCCGATCGCGTCGGCGGCGCTCGCGCGCAGGTCGCTGACGCCGTCGCCGTCGAAATCGACGGCGTACTTCAGGTAGCTCCCCGGCATGAACTGCGGGATCCCGATCGCGCCCGCGTGCGAGCCGTGCACCGAGAAGACGTCGATGCCGGCCTCGCGCGCGTAGAGCAGGTAATTCTCCAGTTCCTGGCGGAAGAATTCCGCGCGCGGCGGGTAATCGAACGCGAGCGTGGCGAGCGCGTCCACCACGCGCCAGCGCCCGGTGTTGCGGCCGTAGAACGTTTCGATGCCGAGAATCGCCACGATCACGTCCTCGGGCACGCCGTAAGTGCGCGCGGCGCGCTCGAGCGCGGCGCCGTGCGCGCGCCAGAACTCGAGCCCGGCCTGCACGTGCCGCTCGTTGACGAAGGTGGCGCGGTAGGCCTCCCAGGAGCGGGCGCGCCCGGTCGGCGGCTCGATCGCCTTGAGCACCGCCGGCAGCCGGCGCGCGCGCGAGAACAGGAACGCGAGCTCCTTTTCGACGAACGCGTGCCGCTCCACCACCTCGCGGATGAACGCCTGCACCTCGGCCCGCCTGCCGTAGGTCGCCGGCGCCGTCGGCGCGGCGAGCGCGGCGCAGCAGGCGCCGAGCGCGAGGGCCGTCGCGGCCAGCCGCCTCATGCCGGGCGGAACGCGCGCACCAGGCGCCGCAGCTCTGCGACGCGCTCGCGCGGCGCCTCGGGGCCGTAGCGCAGGGCGATGTAGAGCGCGGCGATCCGCCGGATCGGGTCGCCGGCGGCGGGCAGAAGGCTCGCGGCGCGCTCGGAGTAGTCGCGCGGACCCTCGTGCGGCGCGCGCGCCACGCCCTTCGCGCCGAGCTTGCCGCAGAACGCATGCCAGGCCTTCTGCACCGGGTCGGGCCGCAGGTACTGCCGCAGCGACCAGACGAGGAGCAGCGCGGTGAAGACGCCGAGCACAGAGAACAGCGCCGCAGACAGGCTGCGCCAGTCGGCGCTCTGCATGCCGAAATACGACATCAGCTCGCGCTGGCGCTCGGGGTTGTAGCCCAGCACCCACAGGTTCCACTGGTGCGCCATCGCCTCCCAGTTGTAGCGCATCGCGCGCAGCCACTCGAGGTCGGCGCGCAGCAGCAGCGGCAGCGCGCTGCCCTGCTGGACCGCGCGCGCCAGGCCGCCGTCGATGCGGCCCGGCACCGCGGCCGCCGTCGGATCCACGCGCAGCCAGCCGCGCCCGGCGATGAACACCTCGGCCCAGGCGTGGGCGTCGGACTGGCGCACCGTGATCTGGCGGTCCACCGGGTTGAGGTCCCCGCCCTGGTAGCCCGTGACGACGCGCGCCGGCACGCCGGCCGCGCGCATCAGGAACACGAACGCGGCCGCGAATATCTCGCAGAACCCGGCGCGGGTGACGAACAGGAACTCGTCCACCGAGTGCGTGCCGAGGAGCGGCGGCTCGAGCGTGTACACGAAGCGCTCGCGCTGCAGGTACTCGAGCGCGTGCGCCAGCACCTCGCCGTCGTCCGCGGCGCCGCTGCGCCACCCCGCGGCGAGCGCGCGGGCGCGCGGGTTGAGCCCTTCGGGCAGCGCAAGCGCGCGCCGCAGCGCGCCGCGCGTCTCGCGCGGATCGGGTGCGGCATCGGTCACCGATTCGAGCTGGTAGCGGATCCGCTGCCGCACCAGCCCCCGCGCGATGATCTGCCCGTCGCTCAGGAAGCGCGCGCTCTCGGGCAGGGTCACCGCGGTCTCGAGCGCGAACAGCCAGTTGCGGTTGTGCGGCTCGAGCACCACCGCATAGGAGTACCGCCGCGTGCCTTCGGGCGGAGCCAGGTCGCCGAGGGTGGAAGGACCCATGCGCCAGGTGCGGCCGTCGAAGTCCCACAGCACCGGCCCGCGCCAGTACAGCGCGCGCCGCGCCGGCGGCTGGCCGCTGAACTCGGCGCGGAAGGCGATCGCGTCCGAGAGCGCGAGCTGCGCCAGGTTGCCGGGCGCCATCGTGTCGGAGAGCCCGCTGATGCCGGCGTAGGCATCCTGCGGCAGGCCCCAGAGCGGGCCCTGCACCCGCGGGAAGAGGAGGAACAGCACCAGCGCGGCCGGCACCGCGTGCGCGAGCAGCAGCCCGGCCGTGCGCAGGCTGGCGCGCGCGGCGCGCTGCGGCGCGTTGAACCCGACCAGCGTCGCCGTGATGACGACGAGGGCGAGGCACATCGCAGCCGCCGTGGGAATGGTCTGGGAGTAGAGGAAGTTCGTCATCATCAGGAAGAAGCACAGGAACGCGAGCACGGTCGCGTCGCGATGGTTGCGGGTCTCGAGGAGCTTCAAGCCCGAGAACAGCACCAGCAGCACGATTCCCGGCGTGCGGCCGAAGATGGTGCGGTACTCGAGCCACACGCCGAGCACCGCCGTCGCGGCCACTGCGAGCAGCAGCCAGCGCGAGGGCAGCGCCTCGCGGCGCGCGAGCCCCGCGGCGCGCCACAGGTACAAGGTCAGAGTAAGGACGGTCAGCCACCAGGGCGCGCGCGTCGCGTGCGGCGCGATCACGATGAGGAGCGACGCGATCAGCCAGGCGAGGTCGCGTCCGTTGACGAGTCGCAGTTCCGGGGCGAGCGGGTGCGGGACCGTCATGGCGCCTCGTGCAGGGCGAGCGCCTGCAGGCAGGCGGCGCGGTGCGCATCGCCGCGCTCCAGCGGCAGCTCGACGCCGGGCAGGCGCAGGCCGTAGCGCGCTCCGGCGCGCTCGGCCGCGAGCACCCAGCCGGCGAGGCGCGAGAGCCGCTCCTCCGGGCCGAGCGCGGCCGGCAGCCGCGTCCAGTCGAGCCAGAGCTCGGCCGCGGCCTCGCCGGTGAACTGCTTCGTGAGCATGTCGCCGACGCGCGCGAACGCCTTCCAGGCGACGTGACGCGGCGAATCGGAGAGCTGGTAGGCGCGCAATCCCGAGAAATCGTCGTTGCCGGGAGCGTGCGCGCGCATCGCGCCCTCGGTCGGGTCCGGGCTGAGCGGCGGCAGCGCGCTGCGCTCGGGGCGGGGATACACCAGGCAGCGGCAGTCGGGCTCGACGTAGCTCCAAGCGCGGAGCAGGCCGAGCGGGAAGCGCGTTTCGAGCATCACGCGCCCGAGCCGCTGCCAGCCGCGGCGCGCCGCGGGCACCCCGAGCACCACCTCGGCGCCGCCGGCCGCGGGGACGTCGGTGACGAGCTGCGCGCCGGAGGCGAGATGGCGCACCAGGATCGCCGGTCGCTCGAACGGCGCGGCGCTCGCGAGGTGGACGCGGAATTGCGCCGGCTCGCCGGCGAACACGGGCTCGGCTCGCCCCGCGCTCACCGCGAGCTGCGCGAGGTTGCGTGCCGTGTGCACCATGCCGGCAATGCCCGCCCCGGCGAGCAGGAAGGTGAGCGCGAAGCCGAGCGACAGCGCGTAGTTGATCGAGCCGATGAGCAGGATCGCGAGCGTCGCGCCGAAGAACCACCCCAGCCGCGTCGGCACGATGTAGACGCGGCGGTGGCGCAGCACGATCGCGCCGCGCTCCGGCGGCTCGAAGCCGTAGAACCAGTTCCTGAGCGCGGTCCTGTTAACTGGTCGCTCCCTCGTACTTCCAGCGCCCGCGCCATGACGCGTGCACCGCGTCCGGGTATTCGGGGCGCCCGAGGCTGCCGTTGTATCGCCCCAGGGCGCGCCAGTAGTCGCCCTGCTCGAGGTCGAGATAGTGGCGCAGGATGACGCAGCCGTAGCGCAGATTGGTGCGCAGCTTGAACAGATTGTGCCCGGGCTCGCCGATGAGCTTGATCCAGAAGGGCATCACCTGCATGTAGCCGCGCGCCCCGGCGCTCGACACCGCGTACTTGCGGAAGCCGGACTCGACCTCGATCAGCCCGAGCACGAGTTGCGGGTCGAGCCCGGCGCGCGTCGCCTCGTACTGCACCGTCTTCAGGAACTCGAAACGCTGCTTGCGGTCCGGCATGCGCTGGCGCAGCCGCCTGTGCATCTCGTCCACCCACTTGTGCCCGTTTCCCGGATTGCCGAAATTGAGGAAGGGCACGGCGCGGTCGGCGATCGCCGCCTGCATCGAAGCACGCACGCTCTCGGCAAGGGTCTCGTAGACCTGCGCTCCGGCGTGCGCCGCGGGCGAGAGCGGCAGCGCGGCGAGCGCCGCTGCGACGAGCAAGGCGCGGGACGTCACGAAGCGAGACGCTCGCGGAGAAACTGCACGGCGCCCGCGAGGGACACGTTCTGCGGCGCGGCGTCGCGCCGCGCCTTGTATTCGACGCTGCCCGCGGCGAGGCCGCGCTCCGAGAGCACCAGCCGGTGCGGCACGCCGATCAGGTCCATGTCGGCGAACTGCACGCCGGGCCGCTCGTCGCGGTCGTCGAGCAGCAGGTCGACGCCCGCCTCGGCGAGCGCGGCATAGAGCCGGTCCGCCGCCTGCCGCGTCGCCGCGCTCTTGTGGTACGCGATCGGCACCAGGCACGCTTCGAACGGCGCCATCGGGCGCGGAAAGGCGATGCCCCGCTCGTCATGGTTCTGCTCGATGGCCGCGGCGACGATGCGCGTCACGCCGATGCCGTAGCAGCCCATCTCCATCGGCCGCGGCTGGCCCCGGTCGTCGAGAAACTCCGCCTTCATCGCCTGCGAGTACTTGGTGCGCAGCTGGAAGATATGGCCGACCTCGATGCCGCGCTCGATGCGCAGCCGCCCCTTGCCGTCGGGGCTGGGATCGCCCTCGACCGCGTTGCGCAGGTCGGCGACCTCCGGCTCCGCCGCGTCGCGCCCCCAGTTCACCCCGGAGTAGTGGAAGCCTTCCTCGTTCGCGCCGCAAACGAGGTCGGCCATGGCGGCGACGGTGCGGTCCGCGACGACGCGCACCGCGGCGCGCCCCGCGCCCACCGGCGGCCCGATGTAGCCGGCCTTGCAGCCGAGGTGGCGCTCGATCTCCGCCTCGCCGGCGAAGCGGAACGGATCGAGGCCCGCGACCTTCGTCGCCTTGACCTCGTTCAGGCTGTGGTCGCCCCGCACGAGCAGCAGCGCGAAGCGGTCGTCGTGCATCACGGCGACTGCTTTGACCGTGCGCGCGAGCGGCAGGTTCAGCTGCGCCGCGACCTCCTCGCAGCGCGTCTTGCCCGGCGTCGCCACCTTGCGCAGCGCCTCGGCAGGCGCCGGGCGCGGCTCGCGCGGCGCGAGCGCCTCGGCGAGCTCCAGGTTCGCCGCGTAGTCGGACTCCGGGCACCAGGCGATCGCGCTCTCGCCCGATTCGGCGAGCACCTGGAACTCCTGCGAGCCGGTGCCGCCGATCGCGCCCGGGTCCGCGGCCACGGCGCGGAAGCGCAGCCCCAGGCGTGTAAAGATGCGCGTATAGGTGGCGTACATGTTGCGGTACTCGCGCTCCAGGTCCGCGTAGTCGGCGTGGAACGAGTAGCCGTCCTTCATCACGAACTCGCGCCCGCGCATGATGCCGAAGCGCGGCCGGCGCTCGTCGCGGAACTTCGTCTGGACCTGGTAGAAGTGCACCGGCAGCTGGCGGTAGCTCTTCAGCTCGGCGCGCGCGATGTCCGTGACCACCTCCTCGGAGGTCGGCTGCACCACGAAGTCGCGCTCGTGCCGGTCCTTGAAGCGCAGCAGCTCGGGGCCATAGGCCTGCCAGCGGCCGGATTCGCGCCACAGCTCGCCGGGCTGCACCACCGGCATCGAGAGCTCGAGCGCGCCGGCGCGGTTCATCTCCTCGCGCACGATCGTGGCCACCTTGTGCACCACGCGCATCCCGAGTGGCATCCAGGTATAGATGCCGGCGGCGAGCCGGCGGATCATGCCGGCGCGCAGCATCAGGCGGTGGCTGACGAGCTCGGCGTCGGCCGGCGCCTCCCTTGCGGTGCGGAGAAAGAATCTCGAGGATCGCATCTTGCCGGCCGCGCGCCGCGCGGCGTTGTCTTTGGCGGAGGGCTGTGGAAAAATGCCGAGGGGATTCTAGCTTAGGTGGTGTCGCCATGCTCGACAGGGACGGCTACCGGCCGAACGTGGGCATCGTGCTGGTGAACGTGCGCAACCACGTGTTCTGGGGCAAGAGGGTCAACCAGCATGCATGGCAGTTTCCGCAGGGCGGGATCAAGACGGGCGAGTCGCCCGAGCGTGCCATGTACCGCGAGCTCGAGGAGGAGATCGGACTGAGGCGCGACCACGTGCGTATCCTCGGGCGAACGCGCCACTGGCTGCGCTACGAGGTTCCGGAGCGCTGGATCCGCCGCGACTGGCGCGGCACCTACCGCGGCCAGAAGCAGATCTGGTACCTGCTGCGGCTGCTGGGGCGCGACTGCGACGTGAAGCTGCGCGCCAGCGGCCACCCCGAGTTCGACGCCTGGCGCTGGCACGCGTACTGGGTGCCGCTCGAGGCGGTGATCGAGTTCAAGCGCGACGTCTACCGCCAGGCGCTCACCGAGCTGCACCGCTTCCTCAACGCCGACCGCGGCGCGCGCGCGCGGCGCGCGCGCGCGCTGGCCGGCGCAGCCGACTGAAGGACGCTGCCATGGAGCGGAACTACGAAGCGTTGCCGATCCGCGAGCTGGGAGAGGGCGCGGGCTTTCGCCGCCCGGTGCAGGCGAGCGCGGCGCGCGTCACGCTCGAGTCGCCCGCGCTCGAGGTGATGACGGACCTGACGCGCACCGTCCCGGCCACCATCCGGCCGCAGGCGCCGATCGAGGGTGCCAACCAGTACATGATCTCGCGCGGCGTGCGCCTGCTGCTGGTGGTGGACGAGCACGAGGCAGTCCTGGGCGTGCTCACCGCGACCGATATCCTGGGCGAGAAGGCGATGCGGGTGGCCATGGACCGCGCCATGAAGCGCGGCGAGCTCATCGTGGCGGACATCATGACCCCGGCGGCGCAAGTCGAGGTGCTCGCGCTTGCCGAGGTGGAGGGCGCGCGCGTCGGCCACGTGCTCGAGACGCTGCGCCGCGCCGGGCGCCAGCATGCGCTGGTGGTGGACTTCGAGGTGCAGCCGCCGCGCCGGCTGATCGACCGGCCGGTCGAGCGCACCATGGTGCGTGGCATCTTCTCGATCTCGCAGGTGGCGCGCCAGCTCGGCCTCGCGCTGCAGACCGGGGGCGAGGTGGCACGCACCTTCTCCGAGATCGGGGTCGCGCTGCGCGGCTGAGGCGCGCCGCCGCGCGCCGCATAGGCGTCGGCTATCGTCGTCATCGCAACATTCGATTGGCGCCGGCGCGGGACAGCGCTTAGCTTGTCCGTTCCGAAACCGAAAGGAGGACCGCATGCAACTCAAAGGATCCAAGACCCACGAGAACCTCAAGTAGAGGACCTCGAGCGCGAGACGGAGGAAAAGACCTCGTCGGTGCATTTCCTGCGCTTCGAGCTGGGGCGCGACATGAAGCGCGCGCTGGAGCGGGGCGCCGCACTCGCGATCGGGCTGGACCACCCGCGCTACCGCGCCGCGCTCGACCCGGTGCCGGCCGAAGTGCGCGCGGCGCTCGCCGGAGACCTCGCCTGAGGGGCGCTGCCGCGCTTCTCGCTGCGGCGGCCTGCGCGGCTCTCCCTGCGGCGGCGCAGCCGGTGCCGGACCCCGGCCCCTCGCACCACCACAAGAGCGACTGGGAGATCGAGCAGGAGGAGAAGAACTGGCGCGAGGGCGAGTTCCGGGTCCCCGCCTACCCCAAGGCCGCGGACCTGATCGAGTTCTTCGTCAGCGCGGCCTCCAGCTTCCGGTTCTTCATCGACCGCGCCTCGCTCTCGGTGGGCAAGGATGGAGTGGTGCGCTACACGCTGGTCGCGCGCAGTCCCTCCGGCGCCGAGAACGTCAGCTACGAGGGCATACGCTGCCGCAGCGGGATCTACAAGGTGTATGCCTACGGCCGGGCCGACGGCACCTGGAGCGAGCGGCCGGGCGGCTGGCGCCCGATCGAGCCCAGGAGCGTGCAGCGCTGGCACAACGAGCTCAGGCGCGACTACTTCTGCCATCAGAACATGCCGATCCACGATGCCCGGGAGGGCATCGAGGCCCTGCGCCGGGGCGGCCTGTCGCGGCGGTAGGGCGGCAGCCTTGCTGCCGCCGCGCCCGCGGGGGGCGGATGCGAAGCATCCGCCCTACAGCAGCACCAGATTGTCCCGGTGGATGAGCTCGGGCTCGTCCACGTAGCCGAGGATGGATTCGATCTCGGCCGAGGGCCGGCGCATGATGCGCCGCGTCTCGGTCGCGGAGTAGTTGACCAGCCCGCGCGCCACCTCGCGCCCATCGGGGCCCTCGCACGCGACCACCGCGCCGCGCTCGAACTCGCCCCGCACCTCGGTGACGCCGATCGGCAGCAGGCTCTTGCCGGCACCCGCAAGCGCGCGCACGGCTCCGGCGTCCAGGCGCAGCCGTCC
>Ga0187893_10010091_pt1 | contig 14244 bp, 15 predicted proteins | sample MA1701074metaG_FD_139574 | JGI IMG/M metagenome (GOLD analysis project Ga0187893, IMG submission 139574) | White microbial mat communities from a basaltic lava cave in the Kipuka Kanohina Cave System on the Island of Hawaii, USA - MA170107-4 metaG ...
ATTGATCTCGTCAGTTCGATTCGCTGCGCGGGTGGGAATTCCTATCATTCCGCCATGAACCTGAGGCTGAAACCCTGAATTGACGCGGGTTTCCGCCCTTCGTTTTTCAGGGGGAACTAGCTATCCGCAACGTGGCGAAATATATCGGGTGAAATGGCTAGGGGGGCCGAGCCTTATGAAGAGACTCGGCCCTCTCTCATTGTACAGAATGATGTAGGTAACCGCGTGGCTGATGACGTGATCATTGTCCCAATCACGAAAACGATCAAGGGACTTCCGTTCATGGTTCGGGTGCCTTTAGGAGAAGGTGGATTGAATTATGAGAGTTGTGTAGACTGTGCAGCTATCTTCACGATACCGAAGGATCGGCTCGGTGACAAGATCGGTCAGTTACCAGCTTCCAGGATGAATGAGGTAAACCGCGCCCTCTGTGTATCGCTCGGCATTCCCCGTCCCTAAGATTCTTCTCAAATAAGGACACTACTTGCCTGTCAAATTCCGTTGACGGCGCTGTGGTTCCCTGCTATCTTTGAGGTAAGAAGTACCGTGTTGTACTTCGGGCCTGGCGCCCCTGGTGTGGGCGCCGTTTCTATTTTCATCCGCCAGGCGGCGGAAGGGGGAGGGACGTCCGTATGGCAATGGTGGGCGACCGGCCGGGCGCGGAGGTCGCGGTCAGTCCGGCAAAAGCGATCGAAATGGCGAAAGCCAAGGGCGTTCAGATCGTCGACTTGCGGTTCTCGGACCTCTTCGGGATGTGGCAGCACTTCTCGATTCCGATGACGGAGCTGTCCGCGGAGCTGTTTGAGGAAGGCATTGGCTTCGACGGCAGCAGCATCCGGGGCTTTCAGACCATCCACGAAAGCGACATGATCCTGGTCGCGGACGCCGCCTCGGCCACGGTTGACCCCCTCAGCCGCATTCCCACCATGCTCCTGGTGTGCGATGTCTACGACCCGATTACGCGCGGCCGTTACACGCGCGACCCGCGGTTCGTGGCCCAGAAAGCCGAGGAGTACGTCAAGAAGTCGGGGATCGCAACGACCACGTACTTTGGGCCCGAGGCAGAATTCTTTGTTTTTGACGACATCCGATACGACCAGAATGCGAACTGTGCATATTACTACGTTGACAGCAGCGAGGCCGCGTGGAATAGCGGCCGGGACGAGAGGCCCAACTTAGGGTACAAACCGCGCCACAAAGAAGGGTACTTTCCCGTTCCGCCGTCGGACAGCCTCCAGGAGTTCCGCAGCGAGGTCGTGCTGAAGATGCAGGAGGCCGGCATCGACGTGGAGGTGCATCATCACGAGGTCGCCACGGCCGGGCAGTGCGAGATCGACATGCGGTTCAAGACCCTGACGAAGATGGGCGATCAGATGCAGCTGTACAAGTATCTGATCAAGATGCTTGCGCGCGCCCACTTCAAGACCGTAACCTTCATGCCCAAGCCCCTCTTCGGCGACAACGGCTCCGGCATGCACTGCCACCAGAGTCTGTGGAAAGATGGCACGAACATCTTCTACGACGCCAAGGGCTACGCGAACCTCAGCCAGACGGCCAAGTACTATATCGGCGGTCTGCTCAAGCACTCGCCCGCGATGCTGGCGTTTTGCGCACCTACGACCAACTCGTACCGTCGCCTGGTGCCGGGGTTTGAAGCCCCGGTCAACCTCTGCTATTCGAAGCGCAACCGCAGCGCCGCGGTGCGCATCCCGGTCTACTCCAATAATCCTAAGGCCGTGCGCCTGGAGTACCGTCCCCCCGATCCGCTGGCCAATCCTTACCTGGCATTCGCCGCGATGACGATGGCTGGACTCGATGGGATCAAACACAAGATCGATCCGGGCGACCCGATGGACGTGGACCTCTACGACCTTGAGCCGGAGGAAGCGGGAAAGGTCAAACAGGTACCGGGCTCACTGGACGAGGTGCTCCGCGCGCTCGAGTCTGACCACAAGTTCCTGCTCGAGGGCGATGTCTTCACGAAAGACCTGATCGAGACGTGGATCACGACAAAGCGGGCGAAGGAAGTCGACTACATCCGGCTGCGTCCACATCCGTCGGAGTTTTACCTGTACTACGACGCCTAGATAGAACACCTCGACCGTCAGAGCACGGTGCAGTCAAGGGGGCGGGAGTGATCCCGCCTCCTGTGCGTTACTGCAGGAGCCGGTCTCGCAACGCGAAACTACATGGGCATTTCCACGTGTAGAGGGGGGACCTACATGGCGCGACTTCGACCGTGGCTCGTGTTGGCCATTGTCCTGATTGTCACGGTTCCACTGGCTATGCAAGAGTCGCTCGCTCAAACCCGCGCGCCGCAGCGCGGCGGCACGGTCGCCTTCGGATACATCGCGAAGCCCAGGAGCCTGGATCCGAACGTCTGGACGGGGACCTCCGACAACATGGTCATGCGCCAGATCTACGATCCTCTCATCTGGTCGCCGCGGCCGGGCGTCTATGTAGCGGGGCTGGCTGCCGCGTGGCAGATCTCGAGGGACGGGCTCACGTACACGTTCACACTGCGGCAAGACGTGAAGTTTCATGATGGGACACCGTTCAATGCGGCCGCGGTGAAGTTCATGTTCGACCGCATCGCCGACCCGGCGACACGGTCGCTCCAGCGGCCGGCCATCGGGCCATTCGATCGGGCGGAGATCATCAACGAGTATATGGTCGCGGTGCACCTCAAGGAGCCGTTTGCTCCTTTCATGGCCAACCTGGCCGGCACGGCGCTGTCGCCGGTATCGCCCACCGCCGTTCAGCGGCTGCGGGATCAGTTTGCGCAGGCGCCTGTGGGCACTGGACCATTCATGTTCGAGAAATGGGAGGACAACGATCTCCACCTCGTGCGGAATCCAGACTACAAGTGGGCCCCCGCCTTCCTGAATCACCAGGGCCCCGCCTACCTGGATCGGCTCGTGTGGAAGACCATTCCAGAAGCCGTCACCCGCATGATCGCCCTGCAGAAGGGGGAAGTGACCGCGGTCCACTTTCCGGCGCTCGATCAGGTCGCAGAGTATAAGAAGAACGCCAACTTCCAGGTGTTCCGGAAGGACACCCCCGGTCATCCCAAGTCGATGCCCATCAACATCAAGGCTGCTCCTACGGATGACCTCCGCGTTCGCCAGGCCATTTTGTACGGAATTGATCGACAGAAGGTCATTGACCTGGTGCAGTTCGGCAACGCCGAGGTCGCATACGGCCCGTTCACGCGCTTCACCCCGTTCTACAATGCGAACGTCAAGAAGTACTATCCCTACAGCAAGGCGAAGGCGGTTGAACTCCTCGAGGCCGCTGGTTGGAAAACGACCGGTGGGGGCGTTCGACAAAAGGGCAACCAGCGGCTGAGGCTGCAGATGATCGGGTTCGCCAGCGGTGTGAACCAGCAACTTGGCGAAGTCGTGCAGGCCATGCTCACCGAGCTTGGCTTCGAGGTGACGTTTGATGTCACCGGGTACGACGCGTTCGCAAAGCGTGTCACGGAGGGCACGTATAACCTCTCGGAGATCAACTTCACCGGGTTGGATCCCAACGTGCCGGCGTTTCTCATGTATCACAGCTCGCAGATCCTCGGCGGCGGCCAGTTCAATCGCACGAAGATCGCTGAGCCGAAGGCTGATGCCTTCATTGACGAAGGGCTACGCGCCACGGACCTGAGGAAGCGAAAGGCGTCGTACGAGGAGCTTCAGACCTACATCATGGAGAACGCGCTGGTGCTGCCGCTGTACGACAATTCGTGGCTGACCGTTGCCCGCAAGGAGCTCCAGGCGATGTCGTTCGACCAGGAAGGGCGGTGGCTCTTCTACAACGTCTGGCTGCAGCGCTAGACGACGTTCGGCATGCAACGGTACCTGGCCCGGCGGTTGATCCAGACGATCCCCGTCCTGCTCGGGGTCTCGCTGGCGGTCTTTCTCATGCTGCACGCGCTGCCGGTTGACCCGGTGCGCATGCTGGCGATGGAGGCCACGACGGGCACCGCGCCCACCACTGAGGTGAGCGATGAGATGTATCAATCGCTGCGTCGGCAGCTGGGTCTAGACCGGCCGCTGCCGGAGCAGTTTGTCAGGTTTGTCTGGAAGGCCGTGCACGGCGATTTCGGCAAGTCCTTTCGCAACAACCGCTCCGTGGGGGAGATGCTGTTCGAGCAGCTCCCCCACACGCTCCGCCTCGCGCTGGCAGGCTTGAGCGTGATGCTTGCAATGGGCCTGGTGCTGGGCGTCGCCGCGGGCCAGCGTCCCAACTCCTGGCTCGACACCGCCTCCATGACGGTCGCCATCTTCGGGGTGTCGATGCCCATTTTCTGGCTCGGGTTGATGCTCTTGTATGTCTTTGCCTTGTGGCTGAACCTGCTGCCCGCGGTCGGCACGGGGCCGGCGGCGTTGCTGCTTCCGGCGATCACGCTGGGATTTCAGGGTTCCGCGATCATCGCCCGCCTGACGCGCTCCAGCCTTGTGGAAGTCATGCACAGCGAGTACGTGCGGACGGCGCGGGCGAAGGGGCTGCGGGACCGCCGCGTGGTGTTGCGGCACGCGCTCCGAAACGCCCTGATCCCCGTTGTCACCGTCGTGGGACTCCAGTTTGGCGGATTGCTCAGCGGCGCCGTCGTGACGGAGACCGTGTTCGCCCGGCCCGGGGTTGGCCGCCTGGCGCTCCAGGGTGTCATCGAGCGCGATTTCCCTCTGGTCCAGGGATTCGTGCTCCTCGCCGGTGTCGCGTATGTCTGTTCCAACCTCCTTGTCGACGTCTTTTACGCGGTGATAGACCCACGGATTCGGTACGCATAGCGACATGGCGGAGATAGCAGACAAGGTTGCAGGCCGGGCTCCCACCACGGGCGGTCGGCAACGGATCCACGTGAGAAGTCGGGCCAACCTGGTTTTCCGCCGGTTTGTCGCGAACCGGGGCGCAACGGCCGGCGCAGTCGCCCTGAGCTTCCTCATCCTCGCCGCGGCGTCGGCGCCGATCCTGACACCCTACGACTATGCGCGGATCGCTCCATCGAGCACGTATCAGCGGCCCTCCACTGAGCATCCATTCGGGACCGATCGTTTTGGACGCGATGTCTTTGCACGGGTACTGTACGGCGGCCGGCTGTCGCTGCAGGTTGGGCTCATCGCCACCGCGGTGGGAACCGGGATCGGGGTTCCCGCCGGCCTCGCCGCCGGCGGAATCGGCGGAACCGTGGACAACGTGCTCATGCGCGTCATCGATGTCATGCTGGCATTCCCCGGCCTGTTGCTGGCCATCGGCATCGTCGCCATCCTGGGAACCGGCCTGACGAACCTCATGATCGCCGTCGGCATCGGCTCGGTTCCGGGGTTCGCCCGGGTGGTCCGCGGCTCTGTCCTGGCGGCACGGGAACACGAGTATGTTCTGGCCGCGCGCGCGATCGGATGTACCGAGTGGACGATGATGGTGCGGCACATTCTCCCGAACGTGATGGCGCCCATCATCGTTCTCGCCACGCTGAATGTCGGCAGCGCGATCCTTGCGGGTTCGACCCTGAATTTCCTCGGGATGGGGGCAAAGCCCCCATCCCCAGAATGGGGAATCATGCTGGCCGATGGTCGCGACACCCTGACGCGCGCCTGGTGGGTCAGCGTGTTTCCCGGTCTGGCGATCATGGTGACAACGATGTCCATCAACTTTGTTGGCGATGGGCTGCGACAAGCGCTGGATCCCCGCATGAAGATGCCATAGCCGAGAAGGGGGATTTCCATGGAACCGGCGGTCCAGAATCCATTTCGTGATGCGCGGCCGGCGCAGCTGCGGCTGAAAGAGGACCGGACAGCCCTTCTGGTGGTGGACATGCAATACTTCGATGCTCACCCCGATTGGGGGGAAGGGCTCACCGCCAAAAGACTCGGGGTCCTCGACGCCTTTGGTGAATACTTCGAAATTCTCGGCGAGGTCATCCCCCAGATTCAATCCCTCCTCTCGATGTGCCGCGGGAAGGGCATCGAGGTCATCCATATCCGCGTGGCCGAATTGACCGACGACTCTCGTGACGTCGGCTGGAAACAGGTCGTACGGGGATTGGCCGTCCCGAAAGGGAGCAAGGAGGCACAGCTCCTCGACGAAGTCGCGCCGGTCGGCGACGAGATCGTAGTGAGCAAGTCCTCATCCGGGGCCTTCGCCACAACCAACCTGGACCGTATTCTCCGCAACCTTGGGATTACGGCGCTGCTCTTCACGGGCACCTCGACCGGCGGGTGTGTCGAGAGCACGGCTCGTGACGCGGCCGACCTCGGGTACGACGCGGTGATCGTTTCCGATGCCTGCGCGGATTCGACCAGACAGGCGCACCTGATCGCTCTTGGACGCATGGCGGCCGCGGGCGCCGGCATAGCGTCCACCGGCGAGGTGCTCTCCGCGCTGGGAAGCCTTCCCGCGGCAGACCGGGAGGCGCGGAGCGGCGCGGCACGCGCGGAACGCTGCATGCCGACATCCATCCCGGATGGGGCTGTTCGGCGAAGCCCGTACAGCCTGATCTTTCCTCCTGCGCTGGACCTCGGCCTCGAACCCGCCAACTCGGCATTAATCCTCGTCGATGTTCAGTACGCGACGTGTGATCCGGATGACGGGCTGGGGCGTGGACGGGAGCGCGGACGCCGCGCGGCTGTCGAGTCCTACTATGCACGCGTGCGCAGCGCGATCCCCAACCTCCGCCGTCTGTTGGATGACAGTCGGGCGGCCGGCATCCTCGTCGTCCACATTCGCACAGCGTCGCACACTCCTGACGGACGGGATATGAGTCCGAAGCTACGCGCGTACGGCTTCACGCCGGCGCAGGGCAGCCGGGGCGCCGATATCGTGGAAGACGTGAGGCCGCGTCCGGGTGAGATAGTTCTGAGCAAGCCGGCCTCCAGCGTGTGCACCGGCACGGGTCTCGACGAGCTGCTCCGCAACGCAGGCATCGAAACGGTCATTCTGGCGGGTATCTCGTTCGATGGCGCACTCGAAGGGTCTGTCCGCAGCCTCACGGATCGGGGATACGCTCTATTTCTCATCCCCGACGCCTGCGCCACATACGACGAGCAACTCCAGCAAGGACTGTGGCGAATGCAGACGGGTATCATCAACGTCGCGTCCACGGAAGAAATCAGACGGCGCCTGACAGCCACTCACACGGTGAAAAGCGGGAAGTTCGGCTAAGCAAGGGAAGCCACCGAGGAAACGAGTATTCGTCCCCGCGTACCGTTCAAAAATCTTGCGGGACCAGTCCCTCCGTTTTCCATCAGAGACGGCCACACCGCGCTGCTCGTGCTGGACATGTATCGATTCACCCTATCTCGCGACCACGGCTTCGCCCGCATCGCGGGTGAGCGGGGAATCGTGCGTGAGCTGGATGAGTACTACGACCAACTCGAGCAGGTGATTCCCAATGTCCGCCGCCTCGTTGATGGCTGCCGCCAGCACCGCCTTCCGATGGTCTTCACGAGGCTCGTCGCCGGCCGGCCGCAAGACGTGTCCTCCCAGGCGCAGGTCACGGGTTTTTGGGCGATGGATCGCTCGCGTGAGGCGGAGTTTCTGCCCGACCTCGCCCCTGCCGCCGCCGCGGGAGAACGGATCATCGACAGGACCACGACGAACGCGCTCGCCGCGCCCCTTCTTCGCGACGCATTGCGGGTACAGGACATCAGATGCCTGATTGTGTGTGGCGTCCTGGCCAACGCCGCCGTCGAGCATACGGCACGAGATGCCGCGGATTCGGGCTACGGCGTGATAGTGGTCTCCGATGCCTGTGCGGCCGAGACGTGGGCGATTCACGCGTTCGTGATGACCACGCTCGTGGGAGGCTTGATCAAGACGCGCACGACGCAGGGCGTGCTCGACATGCTGGCGGGCGCCCGGACATGAGGCCATCGGCGCCAAGGGAGGGCGCAGCCTACGTGCAGACCGTCACCGGTGCCGTTCCCCCAGATACGCTCGGCATCACGTACACGCATGAGCACATTCTCTGCGATCAACGGCGATGCCGAAGCGACGGCCTGCGACCGCGCGGGAACGATGGCGGCCTCATGATCCTGGATGATGAGGCGACGGCGATCAGAGAACTGGCAGACCTCAAGTCCGTGGGCGCCGATGCCGTGGTCGAGGTGACCATGCAGGCCTGGGGCCGTGATGTCGTCGGGCTGCGGCGCATTTCTGAAGCGACCGGCCTACGGATCATCGCCACGTCCGGCTTCTATGTCGAGCAGTGTCACCCGGCGTTTGTGACGGAGAAGACGATCGATGAACTCGCAGAGGGTATCGTGACGGAGCTGACCGATGGCGTGGATGCCAGCGGAATCCGTACGGGGTTAATCAAAGCGTCCGTGAGCCGGCCGGCGGTGGAGGGGCCGGAGGAGAAGTGCGCCCGAGCGGTGGCGCGGGCGCAGAGGGCGACCGGCGCGGCCATTACCACCCACACGTCGGCCTCCGCACGGTTTGAGATCCCCGGAGGCAATGCCGGGATGGCGTTCCTCGACCTCTTCGAGTCCGAGGGCGTCGATCCGCGCCGCGTCATTGTCGGCCACACCGACGAAAACGCTGACATCCGCAATCTCGAGGCCCTCTGCCGCCGCGGTGCCTACGTGCAGTTTGACGTCATCGGCAAGTCCCACTGGATGCTGGATGCGACGCGCGCGGACCTCGCCCTAGACCTCGTCGCGCGAGGGTTCGCCGATCATCTTCTACTTTCGACCGACCGCAACCGAAAGTTTGAGCTGAAGTCGCACGGAGGAATCGGCTATGCGCACCTGCTCACCCGCTTCGTGCCCTTGCTGCGCGACCGAGGGCTGCCCGAGGCGATCATTCGGAAGATTCTTGTGGAGAATCCGAGCCGCGCGCTGGCGATCCATCCGCGGTGATCTCAGGTTGTGCAAGGAACCGCTCGAGCGCTGCACCGCTGAGTGAATAGACCTCTTCGAAGCCATCCACTTCGTCCTGATGTCCGCCGATCCTCACAAAACCCAGCTTCCTGGCAAGGGCCATCGAGGCGTCATTTGCCGGCGCGATGGACACCACAAATCGACTGACACCGTGCTGCGTGGCGGCCCAGTGAAGCATGCTCTGGATGGCCTCTTGCGCGAAGCCCTGCCGCCGGTACTCGGAGAAAATGCCATAGCCCAGCTCAACGCCGTCGCTGACGAATTCCCGAAGATACTCGGGGTCGGGACGAGTGTGAAAGCCAATGCGCCCGATCATGACTCCGGATGCGTTGAGGCCGACCGCCCTCAGCGACCAGGGTTTATAGGCCGGGTCAGACCGGGAATCGCGAAGTCTCCTGGCCATGATGGCCTTCTCCCGGAACCATTCCGGTGGGATCTGGAAACCGATCAGCGCCTCGGCGCCCGCAGAGTCATTGTTCAAAGAGGCCTCGAGAAATTGCTCTGACATGAGCCGCAGCCTCAAGCGAGGCGTGACAATCTCGTCCATCGTTTCAGAAAGACCTCATGCTACATAGAAATAGGGGTCCAGCACTTTCACCTCCGTGATGCGGTCAACCGGCAGGTTGTTGCGGCGCGCCGCGCGGCGGATGGCTTCGGGCGACGGCGCGTCGTAGACGCAGAAGGTTCGGGCCCGGTCGGGGGTCACGTACGAGTGGACCCACGTGACGGTGTCCTCAGCGTTATTGACGATCACGTTATTGCAGATGGCGGTTCCCCTGTCATTCATGGGAATCGTCAGCCCGTCCGGAAATGAACGCTCTACCAGGTAGCGCGGCATCGCTCGCTCCTCCTGCCTCGTGGCAGCCCTCGGTTGACCATAGCCTACGGTGGAGGAGGGCGTGCATCATGAGGAATCCCCCCCATTTTAGGCGGTGGCGGCTCCCCATCTTTACGCCGGCTAGGGCGGCGCGAGGATTTTCTGCCGGTAGGCTGCCGCTACCGCCTCCGCGCGTGAGCGCGCTTTGAGCTTGGAGAGCACGGCGGAGATGTGGTGGTCGACCGTTTTGGCTGAGACGAAGAGCCGGGCGCCGATTTCAACATTCTGCAATCCCTCGGCCAGCAGGCCGAGCACCTCCATCTCCCGGGCTGTGAGACCGGCCGGGTTGGTCTTTGTCGCCGCCCTCGGTCCGCGTGGCACCCCGCGCGCACCCCTGGCTCGAAGACCGCGCCGCACGCTCTCGGCAGCCGGCTCGGCGCCGAGGCCTTCGAAAATCCGCAGAGCGTCCCGCTGCGCCGCCTCATCCCCCTCGGCGAGCGCGAGCGCCCGCTCGTACGGGCAGCCGAGCCTTTCCCAGGCCGCGGCGCCCGCGCGCCAGTCGCCGAGGACCTGCAGTGCATAGGGTTCTGCCGCGTACTCCGGCGGTGTGGTGAGTCCACCGGCTTTCCACGCCCAGTAGGCGAGCTCGCCGATGGCCCAACGACTGCGCAGGCGGCTGGCGAGGTCCAGGACAGGCTCGACGAGGCCTCTCATTTCCCCGACTTTGCCGGATAGCCATGCCAGTTCTGCCCTGCCGGCGGCGGCTGGCCAGAGCCGCTGCAGATCGCCAGTCTTTTCCGACAGCGTCCAGGCGCGCTCCAGAGCCTCAGCGGCTCCAGGATCGCCCCGTCGGGTCCGAATCCTTCCAAGGACCGTAAGCGCCACGATGGGCGCGATCACAGAAACGCCGGGCTTGTCCCCGACCCGTCCCGCCAGTTCATCCGCCTCGTTCCACTGCCCTTGCTCGAACCGGACTCGGGCCAGCCAAGCCCTTGCGTAGTCGAGGGTCATGTCAATGTCCCGCTCGGTGCAGAAGGCAATCGATTCCTCGAGATACCTCGCGGCGGTGACATAGTCTCGGACTTCGCCCGGAGGCGCTCCCCAGGTTGATCAGTGCGCCGGCCACGCCGACATCATCGTCTGCCTTCCGGGCGAGGCGGGCGGATTCCAGCAGTTTCGCGATGCCTTCACTCGGCTCCAGCAGTACGATCTCCGTCGAACCGACCGCGTTGAGCGCCCGTACCAGCGCCGTCGTTGCGCCCACGCCGGGGGCCAATTCGATGGCCTTTGCGCCCCACCGTAAGGCCCCGTCCGCGTCGCGGGCGAGCATGCACAGATAACTACGCAGCGCATAGGCCATCGCCAGCTCCGGACCGTGAGGGAGCGACTCGAGTAGTTCGACCGCCTCTTGAATGCGTGTTGCTGCTTCACCGCCTTTTGCCCGCCAGCCACAACGCCATCCCAAGCTGCGTGAGGGCCGCACCCTCTCCCAACCGGTTGTCGGCACGCCGCCGGAGCTCGAGCACTCGATACCAGGCTTCGACTGCCTCAGAGATGCGGTCACACGCCCTGGCCTCGACCGCGTAGCCCTCGTACAGATCTGCGAGGCGCGCGGGCTCCTGCCCGGCGGCGACCCTGAGGGCCCGGGCGTATTGCTCGAATGCCTGACGGTGCGCGCCACTGGTCGCCGCCTGGCGCGCCGCCGTCAGCGCGTGACGAAGCGTCGACTCCGGCAGTCCGGCGGCTTCGGCATGGTAGGCAAGCGCCGAGGGTTCTGCATCGCCCGCTTGCTCGAGAATGTCTAAGATCTTCCGATGCAACTGGCGGCCCTCTTCCGGGTTGACCGATTCCTCGACGGCGCGCCTGGCGAGCTCATGCCTGAATCGAAGGGAGCCGTTTTCTGCCACGAGCATGCCTGCGGCGATGCACTCATCAACCGCGTCGGTACCCTCGGGCACGACGCGCAGCAACACTTTTCGTTCCACCCGAGGTGGGACGACCGAGGCCGCGTCCAGCATTCGACGTGCCGACGGCGAGAGGCGGGACGCCCGGGCCAACACGGCGTCGCGAACCGTCGGCGGCACACCGGGTTGGGCTGCGGCCAAGACCTCGGACACGAAAAAGGGATTGCCTCCCGTGGCGGCATGCAGCCCCCGGCCTTCCCGCTTTGCCTGTTGCGCCATCGTCATCACGGCGGACTCGGAGAGTGGAGGGAGCCATAACCGCATGAGGGCCGTTGACGGCAGGTCGCCGATCACAACGCGCAGCGGATGCCGCGGTCCGACTTCGTCGTCACGGTACGTGATGATGAACAGGGCGCTGTGGCGGTAGATGCGGCGCCCGAGGTACTTGATCAGGTCCAGCGTGGCCTCGTCCGCCCAGTGGACATCCTCGAAGATTGCGATGGTTGGCGTGGACCCCTTGCCCAGCTCGTCGAGGAAAGCCGAGAAGATCGCCGCACGTGGGGCTTCGCGGTCCAACAGTCGCGCCAGATCCGTGCGCGTCTGACGGGCGATGTCGCGCAACGGCCCCAGCGGTCTGGCGGTAAACAGAGCCTCACACGCACCCCAAAGGACGCGGGCGGATATGCCACGTTCCTCCGTGAAGCGCTCCACCAGGGCGGTTTTCCCGATCCCGGCCTCGCCGTAGACAAGCACGGTGCGACCCCTGCCGGTGGCGGCGCCCTTCAGTGCCGCGGCCAGCTCGCCGAGAAAGGGCTCGCGTTCGAGCAGGTCCATCCCTTTCCAGGTTCGGGCGCTGAGTGAGTCGACTCCTCCCCAAAATGGGGGGACGGGGGTGGCAACATGGGGGGGCCTCCCCATGAACGCGCAAACCGCCGCTGGTAGGTTGGTATGGATGCATTCCACCACAAGGAGGTAGGCGCAATGCGAAGGGTTCTGTTGGGGGGCATGCTGGCAGTGTCGCTTATGCTGACCCAGGGCGGAGTCCACGCCAGCTCCCACACGCAGGCCGCGAGGCCGGAGAGGCTCTCGGCTAGCGTCGTGGCCAGTCTGTCTCGGGCCCGCCTGGCGACGGCCAAGTACGCTATGGACGTCGAGCGGGCGAAGGCCGATGGCTACTTCATTATCACGCCCATGATTCCGAACATGGGGTATCATTTCCTAAATCCGAAGATCGAGGGCTTTGATGTGACCAAGCCTCCGATCCTCGTGTATGTGCGGAAAGACGACGCGTGGCAACTCGTCGCCATCGAGTGGGCGTTCCCCAAGAAGCCGGCTGTGGCGCCCATCCAGGGCGCGAGGTACGGCTCGTTCGACGCCGCCTGTCACTATAAGGACGGATCGTTTGTCGTGGCTTCGACGCAGGCGAAGTGCGGTAAGGTCAATGCGAAGACGGGCGCTGAGTTCACCTTCTGGCATCCACCGCTGGTCACACTGCACCTGTGGATCTGGTATCCGAACAGCAACGGGGTCTTCGGCGAGCATAATCCCTTGCTGACGCCGTTCAACAACGAGTAGGTCGCCAGCCTCATCGCGCGGAATTTGCCTGCACCATCGAGGGCCATCGCGAGGCCGGGATGCGCGGCCGACTCGAGATTCGCTGACGCGGGGCGGCTCGCCGCTGACAGGTATACGCTCGTGGTGGTGTGAATTCATGCCCCATGCTCGATGTTGATGCGTACTTCCGCCGCATTGATTATCGCGGCGCTCTGACGCCCTCCTACGGAACCCTGCGCGATCTCCACCTGACGCATCTCCACACTGTCCCGTTCGAGAATCTGGACATTCACTTTGGCCGTCCGATCGTGCTCGACGAGGATGCCCTGTTTGACAAGATCGTCCGCCGCCGTCGCGGCGGGTTCTGTTATGAGCTCAACGGCCTCTTCAGCGCGCTCCTGCGGGAGCTCGGCTTTCGTGTGACGCGACTGTCCGCGGGCGTGCTCGATGGGGGCACGTACGGTCCCGACTTCGACCATATGACGCTGCTGGTCGAGTTGGATCAACGATATCTGGCCGACGTCGGTTTTGGTGACGCGTTCTGGGAGCCCCTGCGCCTGGACGATTCGCAGGAGCAGATCCAGCGCGGCAGGCGATTCCGGCTCAGCCACGACGGTCGCGTAGGGACGATGTTGTTCGAACACACCACAGGCGTGCCCGACGGCTACCGATTCTCGCTTCACCCCCGCGGTTTTGCCGAGTACGAAGATATGTGCCGTTTTCATCAAACCTCACCGGAATCCACGTTCACACAGCGCCGGGTCTGCTCGAAGGCCACGCCCACAGGTCGGATCACTCTGCGGGATACCAGACTGATCGTGACCGAACATGGTGAGCGGCGTGAGGGACTACTGAGCGAGGACGATTGGGTACAGGCCCTGGAGCGCGACTTCGGAATCAGCCCTTCGGAATTCGATCGATGAAGGCGGCCCGCCCACACATGCCTCACGGCTGGGGCCGCGTCCCGTACACCTACGCGGACCGCCTGCCGTGGATGAACTTGCCCTTTCCGGTGGAGGAGTATCATGCGCGACTGCGGCGCCTGCGTGGTTTGATGGTCCGGGAGGGGTGGGACTGCGTCGTCGTCAGCGGCAAT
>Ga0187893_10010092_pt1 | contig 14243 bp, 9 predicted proteins | sample MA1701074metaG_FD_139574 | JGI IMG/M metagenome (GOLD analysis project Ga0187893, IMG submission 139574) | White microbial mat communities from a basaltic lava cave in the Kipuka Kanohina Cave System on the Island of Hawaii, USA - MA170107-4 metaG ...
GCTTCGGCGACTGCAAGGACAAGGCAAGCTTGCTCAAAGTGATGCTCGCGGAGGTGGACATAACGTCGCATTTGGTGCTGGTTCGCACGCGTGACCAGGGTAGCGTTGGCACCGTGCCGGCGAGCCTTGCCGCGTTCAACCATGCTATCGTGTACGTGCCGAAGTTCGAGCTCTATCTCGACGGCACTGCCGAATGGTCGGGCCCGAATGAGCTGCCCCCGGGGGACCAAGATGCCATGGGATTGATCGTGCGCGACGGAGCAGGTGCCGAGCTACGGCGATTGCCCGTGAGCCGGTCCGAGGACAATCGCCATGTCAGCAAGCAGCACGTCCGTATTTCCGAGACGGGGAGCGCCACGATGGTGCATGAAACGCATGTTACCGGTGCTGGTGCGTCGGATCTTCGCCGGTCACTGCAAGCCGAGCAGCAGCGCCACGAGCAATTGACCAAGACCTGGGGGCGGTTGTTTCCGGGCACCACGATCGAAAGCGTCCAAGTGCCTGGCATCGATGACGTGCTGCAGCCTGTCACGATCGACGCCAAGGTACAGGTGCCGAGCTTTGCCAGCGCCGAACGCGGACGCCTACGATTTCGCACGCTCGGACATGGGTCCGGCCTCGTGCAGCGCTACACGCCTCAAAGCAAACGCCAACACGAGCTCGTGCTCGACGTACCCTTAACCGAGGAACAGGAGATCCACTACACCTTGGCCAAGGGGCTCAACTTCACCCATGTGCCCGAGAGCCGAGACATTGGCACGAGCACTGGTCGCTTTCGTTTGGAGGTGACACGCAACGGGAATGCCGCCCACGTACGTGCCAAGCTGGAATTTTCGAAGCACCGCATCGCGACAAACGAATACGAGTCGTTTCGCGAGTTCCTCCGTCAAGTGGATGCGGGACTAGAACAAGCCTTCGAAGTCGAGCTCGCACGATGAAGCGCGTGAACATGTCGGTTCGAACGTGGGTATTGTGCTGCGCGCTCATGGTGTGTGCGGCGTGTCGGTTGCACGGGCCGCAGGGGCCGTGGACAGAGAGCCATGCCAAGGCTGTCGCGGCCAAGCTCGAGCGGCACCTGCGACGCCATCCGCACGACGTGATAGCAAAGCGAGATCTCGCTCATGTTTGGTGGTTGTATCTCGGGCACACTGCCCGTGCGCTGCCCGTGCTCGATGCACTCGCACGCGCTGGTGACCCGCTGGCCAAGGCCTCGCGCATCATCCTTGCGCGCGCACGTTTGGACCATCGCACGGTACAACGTGAAGCGGCTGCGATCGTCGCGCGGGCGTCCCAGCAGCACTCGGATGGGACCGGTTCACTTTGGGATGCGCTGGCGGAGCTCGGCGCCAGAGCGTGGGTCGAAAGTCTGGGCTCACTGCCCGGAGACGAGGACGCCTTCGTCCGCGCGTACCGGGACCTGCCATTGGAGTGGTTGCCGAACGACGTCAAGCAGGTGCTGACCAGCGAACGTGCAGCGATCGCACGCAAACGAAACGAGCCGTATCGGCACGTGTTCGACGAACAGGGTTGTGTGCGCCGCTGGAGCGTCGGAGCGATGGAGGGGACACTGGGCGAGCTCGAGCTCGTCGCAGCAGCGAACACGGTGGCAAAGTTTGATCGCGATACGACCACCAACGCGGCGTCGCTGGCCTGTGCGGTTCGCGTGTGGAACCCAACGCCGCATGCCGGTATTCGTCGGATGCGTTCCTACCTGGATGTACGGGGAGAGACCGTCTCGATCGAATTGCAAGCGCAAGAAGCCATGCGCGCCTACCTCGACGGAATACCCATCGTCGCGACTGATCGCGGCGAACGCTGGCCGGCCAAGCGTGCCGTTGTCACGGTGCCGGTTACGCCTGGTGTGCACCAGCTCGATCTGCACACGGTGATCTCGGGTGAACGTGCATGGGTGTTGGCACGGGTGGTCGATGGTATCGGCCGACCGATCTCGGCGACCGATCGGCTCCCATCGTCGACACGGTTGGCACGCGTGACGGGGCCACCGTGGGAGCAGCGGCTTCTGTGGCCGGCAGCGGCATACGGGGTCGAACAGCCGCTCTACGCACCACTTCGGGCCTACCTTGGGATCGAAGACGCGTTGGCCGACGGAGATGTCGATCGAGCCGAGGGGCTCGCACGAGGATTTGCAGGATCACGTTTCGCGGAAGCTGCAATGCTTGTTGCGGACATCGAGCACCTCGATCGCTCGCGCGGTAAGACGGCTTCCGCTGCACGCGAGCGCCAGTCGCTCGAGCGCGCGCTGCAAAACGCCCCCGATGTCGATGCCGCGCGTTTGCGGTTGCTCGAGTTGAGCCTCGAGCGGGGCGAACAGGTCGAAGTCGTGCAGCAATTGGAGCACTTGCCTGCAAACAGACTGAGCGGCGTGGAGGGCCAACTGTTGCGTTGGCAGGCCTACAACGCACGTGGATTCGAGCATTTGGCCGAGGCAGCTCTGGTCAAAGCGCGGGCGCTACATCCCGACGCTTGTTCCGTGCTGAATGCGGAGCGCGTGCTCGCGCAGCGTCTCGACAACGTCGTATGGCAGCACGAGATCATGACGAAGCTGGCACGCTGTGGCGGTACCCTCGAACTTCGTGCTCAGCATGCCCAAGAGCGCGGCGAGCTGGCGCAAGCTCGTCTGCTGTGGGAAGACCAACTCACTCGTCTGCCCGATGATACCGAAGCCATGAGCGCCCTTGCGAAGCTCGCGGTGACGGAAAAACGCTTCGACGACGTGATCGCCATGCACGACAAGCTGCTGGCGTTGAATCCGTTTCGCGTACAATCGCAAATCGTCATTGCCGATGCGCTCGTGCAATCCGGCCGCCCCAATGATGCTCGGGCTCGGGTCGAGGGTGCATTGCTGCGCTTCCCTCATAGCACTCCCCTGCGCGAAGTCGCCGAGACGGTCGGGTTGGTCGACGATCTGTGGGTTTGGCGAGTCGATGGTGCAGCGATCGTGGCGGACTACCGAGCTCGCAACCACCACTACGAGGGAGTGACGGAGGTGCTCGTACTCGATCGTACCGTAACCCGCGTATACGACAATGGTGGGCAGCGATTCATCATCCACATGATTATCGAGTTGTTGTCGAAGCAGGCCATCGACCGCTATGGCGAGCTCGATGTATCCGACATCGGCCGCGTGCTCACGCTTCGCAGTCTGAAGCCGGATGGCACTGCGATCGAGCCGGAGATGGTGCCAGGCAAAGACGGCCTCAGCCTACGCAACCTCGCCATCGGAGATTTCGTCGAATACGAATACGTGTCGGATCGAGAACCGGACGAGCACGTGCCGGGCCGAGTCGATGTCCCGACATTTCGCTTTCAGTCGCCCGATATTCCCTACCATCGCTCTGAGCTGGTGGTCGTACACTCGGACGCGATCCGACTCGAAGAAGAACGCCGCAATCGGCCGCCCGAGCTGCAACGCAGCAAGCAGGGCGAGCTAAACGTTCTGCATTGGCGAGCTGACCAAGTGCCGCGGTTCGGAAGCGAACCCGCACATGGCCCCTTGCTCGACGAGCTTCCGATGGTTCGCCTGCACACGCACGTCGATCTCGACCGCTGGCTAGGTGGTGTCGCGCTGGCCCTGCGCAGGACGCTACGAACGAACCCGGAATTGCGCGCCCTCGTTCATTCCATCGTGCGTGCACACGAACACCCACGTGATCGACTCGTCGCACTATGGCGTTGGGTCCTCGACAACGTCGAGGACGGCGGTGGCCTCAGCACATCGGCGACCAGCACGTTGGCGTCGCGCAAAGGCAGCAAGTTGATGCTGCTGAAGGCCATGTTGCGCGAAGCGGGCATCCCGGCGCAATTGTGGTTCGTTCGGGACACATTCGGTGCCAAACAGCTTCCTGGCCATCCTTTGCTGGAGACCTATGACACGCCCATGCTTGCGGTGCTGCTGCCCGGAACGCCCCAGCCGATCATGGTGATGACCTCTTCCAAGGTCATGCCACTCGGCTATCTGCTCCCGTCGTTTGTCCGAGGCGCGGCGATTCGCGTGCAGCTGTCACCCGAAGAACCGGCGTCGGCCATGGTGACGGTTCCGCCAGTTGCCCCGGCTTTGGAAGATCGCCGCAGCTATGTGCTGGCCATCGATGTCGACAAGCAGGGCAAGGCCACGCTCGACGGTAAGATCACGCTCCAAGGATTGGAAGCTGTGTCCTGGCGAGAAGGCCTGCGTCAGGTCGATCGCGACCGCATCGACGAAATCTTCCAGCAGACCGAGCTCGGTCGGCTGTTCCGAGGCGCGAACCTCGTCGATTTGTCGATCGAGCACGAGAAGCGCTGGCAGGACCCCCTGGTGCTGCGCTTTCGTGCCACCGTGCAAGATTTCGCGGTACGCCAAGCGAACGATCTCGTGTTGCCCAGCGCTTTGATCCCCATGAATCTGTCGCGCAACTACACTGGGTTACCGTCCCGCCGCATGGACCTGCTCGTGCAATATTCACCGGAGCAGTACGCCCGCATCGAACTACGCGCGCATGGCAGCGCGCTCGCGACCATCCCCGCGGCGAACAAGATCGAGAGCCGGTTCGGTCGCTTCGAGCGAACCGTCGAGCGCGGCAAGGTGGGTGAATCGGTGTTGGTCTTGCGTTTGCATTCGAATCTACGCACCGGTGTCATTCCTGCCGAGAAGTATCCCGAGCTGGCAGCGTTTGCACGCGAAGTCCAAGCCGCTGAAGAGCAGGTCATTCGTTTGCGGTGACGTCACAGAGGTGTCACGCTGGCACGGCTATGGATGGGCGAACACCAGCTTCACCTCGACCGTGTCGCGATGTTCCCTCAAGCGGAAGCTGGTCGCCTCTTGCCGAACGCATTCGGCGACACGAGCGAGGCCTTGGGCCGACGACCCACGCACGATCGTGGGTGCGACCTCCGTCATGCGCCCCTCGAAAAACGAGAGCTCGAGCTCGATGGCGCCCATCGGCACAGGCGAGAGCTCGAGCTCCGGCAAACATGCAGAAAGCTGCTTGCTGAAGGCTTCGAGCCGGGTCTGGTCCTCGGCACGAAGCGGAAACTTCTGGACGAGACGGGGTAGCGACGAACGGGCACCGAGGGTCGCCCGGCGTGTGAGGATGCGGTCGTGCTCCGCACGCGGCGTATCCGGTTTCGACGCCCCAACTTGCCACCCGGCGGCCGCGAATCGGTGCTCTGGTCCCCCCACTACCGCAGCAAGCACCTCGAGAACCTGCAACGGAACGACGTCCTCGGCGAATGTGATGGCCAAGACGCGTTCACGAGGATAGGCACTTCGAAGCATGCCGAGCACGCGTCCGAGCTGTGGGGAATCGATCGGAGACGTCGTCAGCCACCGTCCGTCGATGGCGATACGTGGGCCTCGACCCTCGAGGTGGAAACGCACTCGGGCGTCACGAATCGCCTGCGCACCAGGTCCCAGATCTTGCGGCCCCGCGACCTCCAGCGGCAGGACGACCAACACTTTGCCGTCGCTCGGCGGAACACGGGGCTCCCATACGGCCCATTCCAGCCGACTGACCCGAGCTGCGATCGCGGCACGCATCAGTGCGGCCAGCTCTGGGGAGGGCAACATCGGCTCTAGCGCCAACAGCAACCCACCACGACCGTCTTCTGCGAGCACGCCTTCGAGCCTGTCCCCAAGCCTGTCCCCAAGCTGGGCCGGTGACATCGCGCCGGTGTGAGGATCCCTTGGATCGACCACGACGGCTCCTTCGACGGCCACCAATACGGGAGCAAGACTCTCCGGTGTGCCGGTTCCCCGTGGCCACGCGGTGAGCTTCCAGTCGGGGCTTCTGGGTATGGGGAGCGAAGCGACGAGGGTGTCGCCGAGCTCCCGGTCTGACACATCCCGTTCCCGAACGATCGGCAGCCACCGTGGATCGCCCGCAAGCACCCTTCGCTCACGTGCGAGCAACGCGACCAGGCTCGACCCTTGCGGCCAAGGTGGACGAGCGTGAGGCGCTCGATCGTCGAGGTAGATGCTGAGATCTTCCCGGTCGACATAGAGCGCCTGGACGGCAATGTCCATGCGGTGCGAGGGGTCGGCCGATGCGGCTCCTGCGAGGCAGCCCCTCACATGATCGTAGAGCCGCCAATGCGCGTTGTCTCGGATCCGCGGGTGTCCCGACCGGGCGAGCTCGCGATAGGCACTGGTGCGAATCGCCATGGCTTCCGCCGTGTTGGGAAGCTCGAGATCGACACTGAGAAGCGTGATGAGATCCCGAAGAAAATCACTGACTTGGCTGCCAGATGCGAACTGTTCCTCGAGCCCGAGCGCGCCTTGGAGGAGCTGCTCCACCGCGTCCTTTGTCGCTTGGGGACCGATGCCCGTGGGGTGCCCACCGAACGCCAGCCATAGGGTCTCGCGGGCATGCTCGTCTTCCCCGAATCGCGCGGCATCGACGAGGTCGAGCAAGCGATCGAGCCGCGCCACCCGCTGGTGAAGTGGACCGTTTGCCGAGGCGACGAGACCATCCGTGCCCTGCTCGGCAGCCCGACCTACCAGAGGGCCATCGATCCATGCAACGCGTTCCGACGATTGTGAATGCACACGAGCAAGGGCACACGCAATCATGCAAGCGGCCAGGAGGAAGAGTCCTCCCCAGCGAGCGCGCAGGAGCGGCCGCTCGGGACGGGCGCTGCCCGGGACCCGTCGCTGCGCTCGGGAGACTCGCGTCCCCGCATCGAACCACCACATCGGACCAGTTTAGGTGATCATGACCCGGGTCTCCATCCATGGAAACGGTTTCCAAAAGCGTCCTCGTGGCGTGCGTTTGGTGAGCCCTGCCTTAGCGACGCTTCGGATGCTGGTTTTGGCTCGAGCACTCCCGGTCAGCACCGCTCACAGGTTTCCACGTCGATGCGGTCGCTCACTCGTAAGCCTGTGTTGTTGCGTGGGTGGATTCGCGGCCGGATTGGTCCCGCAAGTCGCTCGAGCGGCCGACGTACGCATCGTGTCCCGTACGATCGGCGAGGGCTACATGGTCCCGTTGCCAGGGGAATCGGGTCAGCTCGCCAGTCGGCGTAGAGTGGTCCAATACGTCAACCTCGGCGTGCTCGAGCTCTTGCCCCCCAAGCGGGCCGGACAATTTCGGCGGGACGTCGAGGATGGGCAGCTTCGCATCATTACGTCACTGCGCGTGCGGCACGACTTCGGCACGTTTCAGCGCAACGCCGAAGGAAGAGCCCAAGGCCTCGTGCAGAGCATCGACGGCCGGCAGATCGACGTATTGTTCGGATACCTGGAAGGCGAGCGGTTGGGAGGGTGGGTCGACCTGCGCGTGGGACGGCAATTCGAGATGTCTGGCCTCGACTGGTACGTGTTCGATGGCGGATGGCTGCGTGTTCGCACACCTGCTCGATTCGCGTTCGAAACATTCGTGGGCTTGCAAGTCGATGGCACTGCGATGTTCGGCTATCCGACGTTCGAGCTGGATGGCACCCACGGGACAGCGAGTGATCATGCGAGAACACCCATGGTCGGTGCCGCGGTTTCCTTGGCGGATCTGAGTTGGGTCGACGCACGCGTGGCCTATCGTCGTACGGCATCGCCATCGGCGCTCAATCCGGACGTGGTGGACGAGGCAGGAGCGCGGCTGAATGGAGCGATCGACCAGGAGCTCGTGAGTGGCACGTTCGCGCTGCGCTTGCTCGATGGCCGCGTTTCGCCCTATTCGGCGTTACGCTACGAGCTCGGAACCGCGCGCATGAGTGACCTCGAAGCCGGTGTTTCGTGGGCCATCACGCCGAATCACTTCGTTCGTGCCATGTACATGCGTACGATGCCTCTATTCGACCTGGATTCTGTCTTCAACGTATTTGCCATGAGCCCGTTCGAAGATGCAAGGTTGCTCTTTCAAGTGCATCCGAGCGAACGCTGGACATTGAGCGCTCGTGGCCAGGCGCGCATCTTCCAAGCGGAGCCGACCGGATCCACCGGGGCTCGCCCCGGCGAACCCGTGCGCGTGGGCTGGGGCGGAGGTGCGTCTGCGGTGCACCGGCGGCCACGTTTCGCCATGCGATTCGATCTCTACGGATTGACAGGGGAGGGGGGGACCCGCATCGGCGGGAGCTTCGACAGCCGAACACACGTCCTGTGGGATCGCATCGCGCTGGACGGCCGTGCTTACGCGGTTGGATATCGTGACGAGCAGACAGACGTTCGCCACGGTTACGCGGTGGCCATGCAGGCGGGCGCCAACATAAGATTGATTCGCGGCATTCAAGCCAACGTCATGTGTGAGGAGATGCTCACTTCGTCGCTCGAACAGGCGTTTCGCGTGCTTGCGGTATTCAGTGTGGATTGGAGCTTCCGCGCGGGACCACGATGACTCCACTCCCGAAACCCGCGCCACGCATGCGCCTCTTGGCCCGATCTCTCGTCATGGCGTGGCCGTGGTTCGGGCTCGTGTTCATGTTCATGGCCGGGCTATCGCTGGGCACGGTCGAGCGGGCCAACGGGCAAGATCCCGACGTACCGTCGACCTTGGCGCCACGGTTCGGGCCCAGCCTCCCGGGGACCGCCGTGTACCCCGTGCAGCAGATCCCCCTTCGTTTCGACCACCGAAAGCACTTGGCGCTCGGGCTGGATTGCACACGATGTCACGTTGCAATCACCAACAGCCAGCGTGCCCAAGACTTCAACTTCCCCAGCGGAGAACGTTGCGACGAGTGCCACGGCGACCAACATCCTCCGGCCACGGCGACGAGCCGACAGTGCGAGCTTTGCCATACCAGGGTAACTCGAGGGCGTGTGACTGCCCACGTGCGCGCGGCTCCGGCTCGGATCAAGTTCAACCATCGCTTGCACATTTCGCTTGGATCGAGCTGTCGTGATTGTCACGGCGACATGTCGAAGGTTCGCCTGGCCACCACGGCCCAGCTACCCAGCGAGGCCACCTGCTTGCGTTGCCACGACGGCATTGCGGCCACGGATCGTTGTGGTGCATGCCACCTCACCGACAAGCGCGGGCTACTCGCTACACGGCAGCGTGACGACAGCAACGCGCCCAAGCTGGTCCCCCGGGGGACCAGCAGTTGGGGGGTGGCGCACGACGTGGCTTTTGTCGAAGACCATCGCGTCGTTGCCAAGGCGAGCCCCGGGCTGTGCAAGGCCTGTCACGACGAAACGTTTTGTCAAGATTGCCACAACGGGGCGATACGACCGCTACGGATCCACTCCGGCGACTATCTCACCGTGCACGCGATGGACGCCCGCGGCAACACGATGGATTGCCAGAGTTGCCATCGTCTCCAGACGTTTTGCCAGGGCTGCCACGAGCGGCTCTGGTTTGGTCGCCGCGACGACGAAGCGTTCGGGGTGGGTAGTCCGCTGCGGTTTCACCCTGCCGGATGGTCGGGACCATTGGGCACGGCACAAGGTCACGCACATGCCGCGCAACGCAATCTGGGTGCCTGCGTGAGCTGTCACGGCGAGGATAGTTGTCTTGCGTGCCACGCCACGGCCAAGGGCCCCATCCCTGGGCTCGACGTGAATCCACACGGAATCGGCTTTCGCGGTTCACCGCGCTGCTTCGCCCTCGCCGAACGAAGTCACCGCATGTGCCTTCGGTGTCACGCGCCAGGAGACATGATGCTCGACTGCCGATGAACGGTGCGCTCTCGGCCGATTCAATTCGCGGTCGTGAACACCGTGAACAGCTCGACTTCGGTCATCGCCAGGAGACGGTAGGTCTTGTCCGGCTCGATGCCGAAAGGCGCGGCCGGCTGCAACTCCAGGCGTTCTGTTTCGGTTCCGTGGCGGATCTCCATGATGCCTCTTCCGCCCGTGAGCATGACGACCATGTCCGTGCGTCCCTGCGTCGACACGGCGACGTTCTCACCCTCGCGGATCCGCAGCACAGTCGCGGTGTAGCCAGGCGCTTGTGCCCAAACGAACGCGCCTCCAAAACTCTTGGGCTCGAATGGTGGTCCGACATCCGAGGCGGATGTGGGCGACTCCGGGGCCGTCGTTTCTCCATTGGATACCGACTCGGTCTCCACCCTCGCGACGTCCGGTTGCTCGTTCTCCGTCATGGCCCGCGAAGCCTAGCAGGTCTGTGAAGGTTCACTGCATGGACCCGCCAACGGCCATGTGGCTCTATCGCAGTGGGCCACCGACGCCCTCACATTGGAGGCCTCGTTAACGGGTTCGACGTAGTCGTGCGATGGTGGCTGATCGGGTGGTTTGCCGGTAGGGTTGCGGACAATGGCGGGGCTTTCCACGTTCGTCCTCGTATTGTCCTTTACGTCTCCGTTGGCATGGATGCCCGAACCATCCGAAGTCACTTCGAATCACGGCCCGTCACGGGACGGTGCTCCGCTTCATGAGCAACTTCGCCTCGGTGCGATCGCTGGAGGGTGCCTCGATCACAGTCGTCTGGTACGCAGCGTCGCGGGTTGGTTGGGGTATGACCACATCGACCGGCGCATCGTGATCGATGTCGACATGCCGCGCTCGGATCGCGTCGGTTTCCGCGTACGTCTCGACGACGTCGTCCGAGCGGAGCGGATGCTCGATCCAGCCCCGACCGAATGCGCAGATGTACACGCAGCACTCGGCTTGGCGATTGCTTTGGCGATCGACGCCTCAGTGCTCGAATCGTTGGGAGTTCCCCCGCCGGCGCCAGCCGTGCAACCAATGGATTCGTCAGCAGTCGATCGCGGTCCTGTCGTGCAGCCGACCACACGGCAGGGTATTCGTGTAACGCTGAGCGTGGGTGCGATCGCTGCTTTCCAGGTGTTGCCAAGGCCCGCATTCGGTGCCGACGTCATGATCGATCTCGGACCCGTACCGTGGCTCGACCTCCGCATCGGCGGTTTCGTGGTTTCGGGCCCCCGATTTGGGCTGGGATCGGGAGAGGTGTCGGCGGTTCTTGGCGCCGCGACGCTCGAGGTATGCCCGAGCCGAGGTTGGGGTCGCGTGCGCCTGAGACTGTGTACGGGCGCCTCCGCAGGGGGCCTACGTGCAGTCGGTCGCGGCTATATGGCCGATCTCGTCACCGTGCTACCCTGGATGGCCATGCAAGGTGGAGGTGACGTGAGCATCGCCCTGTCGCAACTAATCGCCTTGCGCGTCGAAGCACGTGCGTCCGTACCCGTCATCCGGCCCCAAGTCGTCGAGATGCGTACTGGACAAGCCGTGGCCTACCAGCAGGTCCCGCCGGTGGGTGCAATCGTGACGTTCGGTGTGTCCATGCGCTTTGGAGCAGGGTGGGCAATGATGTCTCACCGGCAGCGTGCGAATCCACACAATGTTCGAATCACCCAACCTCGGCCCGAATCGACACCAGCTCGAAGGATTCCAGGCCGTGGCGACATGAAGGCACAACGAGGAAATCCCGCGCCGTGAGCACGTCCGACGTCATCGACGCGGGGGAATTGTTTCGACGTCATGCCCGATTCGTGGCCGGCTTCGTTCGGCGCATGGGCGCTCATGCAGAAGATGTCGACGATCTCGTTCAGGAAGTCTTCATGGTCACACATGCCAAGGGGGGGTACCGGGTCGGCCCCGCAAAACCGACCTCGTATCTGGCAGAGATTGCACTGCGCCTGCTCGCCAATCGACGGCGCCGACGAGCACGCTCGCGCGAGCACAACGATTCGCTCCAGATCGCACGTGCAGCCACCGGTAGTGCAACCGCGAGCGACGTGCTGGAGGCCCGCCACTCGTTGGAACGCGTCCAGTCCGCACTCGACATGCTGGACGTCGACCGTCGGGCGGTGTTCATCTTGTTCGAGCTCGAGGGAGAATCCTGCGGCTCGATCGCCGCTGGTCTCGGAATTCCGGTCGGCACCGTGTATTCCCGCCTCCACAAGGCACGGGCCGAATTTGCATCGGCCCATGCAGGGTTGCTTTCGCGTGAGTTGCTTCGACCCGAGCCGTTGCATGCGAGGTCTGCGACATGATCGATGAACCACGCCGTCTCGTCGATCGGCAGGACACGTCCGCGGCGCTGCATCAGGACCTGCGCGCCGCGATCTTGCGCGAGCCGATTGGGTACGACGTCGATCGTGGCCTTGCTCGCTTCGAGGCGTGGCTCGCTGATCCAGCTTCGTCCACGTTCGATCCGTCGGCAGCGACGGGAACGGCATCCGCGGGAGCGAGCGGTATCCCCATCGGTGCATGGGTTGCAGGCGCGATTGGACTCACGGGACTCGTTGCAGGAGCGGTTCTCGTGCTGGGAGACCAGGCGGAAAGCGATCCGACCGAGTCTATCGGTCGTCCGCTGGACATCGAACGACCAGCCGAGGCGGTGTCGGAGCCCAAGACACCACCCGATGGTGCTGCCTTGGTGTCCGAAGCCGAGCCGGTAGCTCCAGCCAATCCGACTGCTCGAGTCCAGTCGGTTGCGAAACCGCGTTCAGTTGCACGACCAAAGACAGCGTCTACGAACTCGGTCGCACCAACATCGGGCGAACATCGACTGCAAGCGGAGATGCGCGCGCTCGCCGAAGCTCGCAGCACGTTGTCGAAGGATCCCAAGCGTGCGCTCATGCTCGTGCGGTCCGCCGAACGCGAGTTCGGTGACGGTCTGTTCGCGGAAGAGTGGCATGCCCTCGAGGTACTCGCTCTGTCTGCGCTCGGTCAGACCAGGGAGGCCCATGCCCGAGCGACCGTATTCCTTCGCCGATGGCCCAAGAGCGCGTTTGCCGAACGTGTTCGTCGAGTGACGGACGGGGCGAACCCAGCGGAACGGTAGGGTCGGCTGTCTACGCGGTGGGCCTCGCAAGCTTCGCCAGAGAGCCGCAAACGAGCGTCTATGTGAAGGATCACTGCGCCTGGGACATGGACGAACCATGCGCGACATCGATTGTCCCAGTTTTTCGCGTATCGCGCTGTTTTTGACCGGCGTGGTGAGCTGTTCGTCCCACACGAGCTCGAACACTTGGAACGCTAGTGCGGGTTCTGCCAGTGCCAGCGACGGTCCCTCGAGCGCTGGCGAATCGGCGAGCGACGGCGTGTCGGCCAGCCAGGGTGATGCATCCGAAGATACCAGTGGGCCATCGAGTGACAGCCAGCCGACCACGGATCCCGGCGAAGACGACGGCCAGACCACTGCGGATCCCGGCGAAGGCACCCAGACCACCGCCGATCCCAGTGAGGGGGATACCCAGCCGAGCTCGGATAGCGACGAGGTCAAATTCGACATGCTGGACGGCGCCGATTCCATGGGCGACTCCGGCTCCGGTACTTGTGACTGTGGCAACAGCGGTTTCAGCTACATTTGGATCGCCAACAGTGTCGAGAGCACGGTTTCCAAGATCAACACCCGCACGCTGACCGAAGAGGGCCGCTACATTACACGGCCGGACAAAGCGGGCGATCCGTCACGCACGTCGGTCACCATCGACGGAAAAGCCGTGGCCGTCGCCAATCGCAACACGGGCATCGTGAAGATCTGGGCGCGACCGGAGCTGTGCAAAGGTGGCAATACCTCCACGGGCAGGCTCGACGTCAAGGCATGGGGTACGGACGACTGCGTCGCCTGGTACACGCCGTTCTCGGACAAAACCGTCCAGCGACCGGTGCAATGGACCTCGGGGACCCTGAACCCCGCCACCTGCTAATACGAAAACCAAAAGGTCTGGACGACCACAGGCACGGGGGGAAGTCCCGGAATGTGCGGCACCCAGGGTGTATGGGTTCATCGTCTCAACGGTGATACGGGCGTCGTCGAGGACACGGTTCTCATCCCCGAATTTCCGTGCAGCAACCAAGGGCCCTACGGCGGCGCCGTCGATGCTTATGGCAATTTCTGGTTCCATGGGTTTGGCGCGTTCAAGTTCGCACGCGTCGACTTCGAGACACTCGATGTCGAGATCTTCGACGGCGGGTCTTACGGCATCATCGTCGATACGAAAGGGCGGGTGTGGTTCTCGGGTGCACTCTCGCGGTTCGACTACAAGACCGAACAAATGGACTCGGCCAATGGCTCTCAAAACGGCGGCCTCGCCGAGGACTTGCAGGGCCGCATCTGGGCAGCCGAAGGCCCCAGAGTGATTTCGGTGGACATGGATACCCTGGCACCCGGTCCGAGTGTCGATCTCCCGACGTTCGGCAACGTCAAGGGCGTGAGCGTCGACATCGATGGCTACATCTGGGCGGTGCCGGATGCCGGTACACAAGCGTTCAAGATCGACCCGAACACCTACACGTTCCAATCGTACGACGGGCTCAATTTCCCCTACACGTATTCCGACATGACGGGTGGCGCGCTCGCCAAAGTGACGTGCAATCCACCCCCCGA
>Ga0187893_10010093_pt1 | contig 14241 bp, 20 predicted proteins | sample MA1701074metaG_FD_139574 | JGI IMG/M metagenome (GOLD analysis project Ga0187893, IMG submission 139574) | White microbial mat communities from a basaltic lava cave in the Kipuka Kanohina Cave System on the Island of Hawaii, USA - MA170107-4 metaG ...
CTGTTCGATCTGTTTCTCACGCGATTCGAGTTGTCGGTCAATGGTATTGAATGCGGTGCTTAGCTCTGGGTGATGTTCGCGGAGAAATTGACAGAAGGCTTTCTCCCCTTTGAGCTTCTGCTCCGCGTAGTCCTTCTTGATATATCCGAGTCGTTTCCGTTCTGCGAGTTCTTCGCTGTTTGATTTTCCGGGCATAATTCATCCTCCTGTCCGTGGCAGAGATTTGAGGTTATGTATATTTCTATCTTTCAAATACGCGAGTACTTCCGCGATATTCATGAGTTTTTTCGACTTCCACTTCCGGCGGAGTCGGCGTATCGTGGTCACTGCGTTTAAACCTTTTCTAACTGGATCGTGCTGAAGATATCTACGTTGTTCTCATCAGCGGTGCCGACTGCGAGACAGCCAGGGAGTGTCTTGATCCAAGTTTTCAAGCTGGTCCAATCAGTGCATTCTCCCACGTTGGCTGAGTAGTACAGGAAATTTTTTACTTGGTCAACCGATTCGTCGTCCGTACCGATATCGAATTCTCCTTGGAGTCCGGCGTTACAATCTCCACTGATGAGTTTTCCAAGGTATTGGGTGGCGAGTGGAAATTGCTTGGTAAAGAGTCGCCAAAATTCTTTTCTCTCCTCGACATTGTGGATGAACTTATTCTTTTTTCTATCGAAGAATCCTTCTAGGTATCGGTTGTGTTCCCAAAAGTAGTAGGCTGTTTCTAGTTCGCGCTGCAGTTCGTGGAGTCGGGCGAGCGCATTGACCGCGTGTTTGTCGGTTTTGAATTCTGCTTTCAGGTATAGTACATGCTCGCTCATGATGGCACCTCCTCAGTGAGTTGACGGAGCAAAGATAACCGCAAAGCAACTTGTTATGCCGAAGTAACCTTGCAACCGCCAGGCATTTGGTGATCGAAGGATTTGGACGCGCGCATCGTTGAACTGGTCAAAGGTAACAGGGCTGCCGAATCCGAATAGGATCGTTAGGAGGGCATAGAATTCTTCTGAAGGGTCATAGCACGGTTTTCCTGTCTGATTCTCTCGGAGGATAAGGGCGCAGGCGCAGCAAAAGCAGTCATAGCACGCGTGGCGGTTATTGAGGCTCACGCTGGCATGACGCTTTAGTTCCTCCATCGGGAGTTTTCTCGCACGCTGTAGGGATTTTTTCCAAAAATTATTCATAGTGTCGCCTCCTATTTCGTTTCTACGTTTACGTTACCCTGCGAAGTGGTTGAGTACCTCACGGGGCCTGGTCAGCGTAGAATTAGTTCATAGGGGTTCTTTTCTTCTATTTGTCTCTACCGGCTTGTCGGTTCTGGTAGAGGTTCATTTAGCGCTTCACAGACTCGGGTGAGGATATCCTGCCAGTCATGCTTGTCATTCACGTAGAGCACCACTGCCGTTTCGCCATTGCTCGCGTGGAGGACTCGGGCTTCGATGGTCACAGACTGCTCGTTCCTTGCTACCGCGAGACGACCTGCTTGGCGCATGACGCAGCCTTCTGATAACTTTTCAAGTCGCCGTTCCGCATAGGCGAGCAGTTGTCGTTTCATACCTGCAACTTGTTGGGGCGTGGCTCCGGTTCCCATTTGTTTACCTCCTTTGTTATGTAAAGTTACTCACTGCTCACAGGGAGTGCAATCGGCTCCCTGTGAGCCGTGAGGAACCTACCTGGATGCATCCAGGGCGAGTTCATAGGCGCGTTCGACTCGCTTAGCTCCAGCACCAAACAGGAATGAGGATGTTTGCGCGTACCGTTTGAGGTACTGCTCATATTCCACGACGGCGTTGTAGGCCCCCCACGCGGTGCCTGCTGCAGCCGTGGTTAGTGAACCGAGTCCTCTCCCTTGATAGAGGTTGTAGCACGTCTCGCGATGGGAGACTTGGGCTCCGTTCTCACGCTCCCAGGCGGCGAGCACTTCCAGCGCATTCTTTTCCTCGGAGGGATCGACTAGCTTGGCGAGTTGTGCTTCCGGCCTTGGAAGGTCTGGATACACACCCGCGAAGAGTTCTTTGGATTGCTCGTCCTGTAGTTTCTTGCTGGCGAGCAATTCGAAGACTTCCTTAACTGTCTCGTATTCGGCCGCAGCTTGCGCGACTGCGTTTCGTAGGAAGGATTCTAACTGAGCGACGGCATTCTTATAGTGAACGACTCGCCACTCAGTGAGAAAGTTTTTCCCGGAGGCTTCCAGCGTATTGTTGCAAACGACTCGGACTGGTGTCTTTCTGACGACCACGACCTTCCCAGCGACCAACGGATTGACCGCGAGGAGATAGGGCTCTACCTCATCTCCTTTCACGCTGAAGCTCGGGAGCCTTGTGGTGACGAATAGTGTCGAACCCTTGTACAGCAGTCCCAGCGTTTCAACGTACGCGTTCGTGGCTCGGTCCCACGTCTCCAGAAAGGTCTGATGACTGATTTCATGATACAGGTTTGTCACCACAGAATAGACCGTTTGTTTGTCACCTTCCACGCCGACCAAGGCTTTGTAGGTGGTGATAATGCCTGTATCGCGACCAACGACGGGTTCGACTCGGAGCGTGGGGAGCTTGACGAGCCCCCCGGCTTGTACGGCAGGTAATGGCACGTTCAAGACTTGCCCAAGGTCATGCCACGCTGGGTGTCGCAAGGTGACGAATTTCTCTTTGTATATTTCGTGACTCATGCTGTGATCCTCCTGTTGAGTGAATGGTGAACTACTTATGTCTCGACTGTCTTTGGCTTCCGTGCTCATCGGACCTTGACTGGTCTGTTGTACTCTGTACCGCAGCCTCGGCACCGATACCAGGCCAGACATCCGAGTACCCCTAACAAGTGGAGTTCCCCGCAGCACCCTTTTAACACCTGTTTCATTGTGCCACCTCCGGTTCATCCTCTGGATTGTTTTCTCGTGAGAGTTGTTGATTTAACCGATCACGTTCATATTTTGCATCCCGTTTCCTTTTGAAGAACTCACAGTGTGTACCGTTCTCTTCTTTGCTGAGTTCCTCATTCCATACTACGTTCTTCACATACCAACATAATGGCCGAGGGCTTGCTGAGATATAGTAGCGAAGGACTTTCATAATAACCCCTCCGGTTGAATGTGCGCTGACGACCCTATGATACCAGGGATCATTTAAAAGTCAAGCTAAATTTTCAATAGGTTAAGAAGTTTTTGACATGCAAATGGTATACCAGGGCTTGTACTCTCTTTAGTGCTGTGATAGTCTCGAACTAACAAAATCCGTAGCATCTTATAAGGAAAGGAAGTTGATATGCTTACTCAACAATCAGACCTCAGTCAAGGCTATTACGTGGAATTCTACGTACATGGGGATGGAACGTATGCAGTCGGCGAGCCGCACCCTATCAGTGAAGAGAAGGATGAAGAAGGGCGGGAGCAGGAACAAGAGCCCGAGTCGATCCCTGACCTGACCGCCGCGTTGAAGACGCTTCTGAATGTCGTCAAGACAAATCCAATTGGAGCATCCGACCAGGAATCGTTCGACGCAGGCTACCAAGCGCAAGAGCCGAAGATGAGCAAGGAGCGTGCCTGAAAATGACCGCCGCATTGCCATCAGGAGGCACGATCTCGGCATGCCGTGATCCATGGCTAAGGGGAAACTGGCAGGGAATCGGGCGAGATACTGACCAGGGAGACAGGGGCGGATTGCGCCAGGGCGATGGGCGAGGCGCTGACTGTGGTATGACAGCTGTACGCCAGAAAGAGAAACGCGGATCGGATGATTGTGGCCTGATAGCTGTACGCCAAGGCGCACCTGCGGCGTGCAAAGGATCGCGCGCGTCCGATGTCTCGCTCCCGGTTCGCGGCTTGTCGGACATGGCCCCCCAGGGGAGGGTCTTTTTTCTCAGGCTCCGAGAGGGGGCCCCTGACCCCCAGCACCCCGCGCTGTTCCATCGACACCCCTCGCCACACGTCTCGTCTACCACCCACAAGGTTGGCACGCATTTTTATAGTTTTGACCTTAAAAATTTTTTGCGCAACACCGCCTAAATTTTTTGGAGCATATCCATGGATATTTTTGATGAACTTCCTGTTCGTATGGAATATGACAAAAGGGATCCACTTCAAATCCTTGTGATGCTATTCCGCGATGGACATGAACACTACACCCGAGTCTCTATCTCCGGCGCAGAGAAAGTGATGCTGGAGCGTATTATCGGCGAGGTAACCCATGGCACTTGATCGACAAGACAAACGGCAACGCGCGACCATCGGATTGACGCCAGCAGAGGAACAGATCGCCCAATACTTCGCCCAAGGAATGTCCCTCGCCGACGCATACCGGAAGTTGCATCCTGAAAAACAGAACCTAAGCGATATGGCGGCCGGGGCTGGGGGAGCCATTTTTTGGCGGAAAGAACTTTTGCAAGCCCGCGTGAAAGATATCCAAAGCAAAGCGGCCGAAAAGGTCGTCAATAAAATCAGTTACACGCTCGAAACCGCAATGGAGGAATGCGGCGACGCGCTCAACATGGCAAAAGCTAATATGAAAGCGAGCGAGATGGTGACCGCGATCAGGCTCAAAGCCGAACTGAACGGACTCCTGGTCAAGATGGCGAAGAACCCGAAGGACAAAACCCCGCTGGATGACTTCACCACCGATGAGTTGAAGGATGTCCTGCGAGAGATCCACAAACAGAAGACCGGAGGCAAACTCCTCACGGTCGTAAAATAAGGAGGGACTATGGCGATTGCCCATATTAATATTGAAGACGCCCCACACGGCGAAATCAATCTCCAGATCTGTTACAAGGAAGGATTCGACGTCAAATCGAACGCCCATCAGCACGCTTACCAAATCATGCAGTGGATGGACAAGAATCTCAAACGCGCCGAAGAAGCGACCTGCGAGGTGTCTCCGGCAATTCGTCAACCGAACCTGGCTGACGAGGGAGTGGTCCTCCATGGCTGACGAAGGAGGAGCGCCTGAGTATCGTGGGCAGGCCATTCATTTCGCGGCCATTATTGTGGAACTGGCGAAGGCTGCGTCCCGCGATCGTCTGGCGCTCATGAGCGAGAGCGGCTTTAATCGGCTGACCTCCGCGGTGAAGGACGCGAAAGCCTTCTTAATACAGGAGGGGCTTGACACGCCCATCCTTCGCGCCGTTGGACAGGAGGTGACGCGTGTATGATCTCGAACTCACTCCGATGGATGATCTCGTGGTTGAACTCATGAAGCGGGCTCCGCATGGCATTTTTATCCTTGGGAAACTCTCTCCAGAAGGAGAACTGACGTATAAGATCCGGCGATGGGGAAGTGCCTTTGTCCAACTGGGCTGCTTGAAACTCGCAGACATCCATATGCTCGAATCAACCGGTCAGGAGGAAACGATCGACCCGGAGGATTTCTGAATGAACGCGGCACAACTCGAAGAACAGGTCAATCGAGTCCTGTCACGCAGAGCCCTCGATCTCTATGAGCCCTACGAGAAACAGAAGGAGTTCCATGCAGCCGGGAGTCTCCCTGGGATTCGAGAACGCCTCCTCAAAGCCGGGAACCAATTAGGGAAGACCCTCGGAGCGGGAAATGAAACCGCGATGCACCTTACGGGGAAATATCCCGACTGGTGGGTCGGGCATCGCTTCACGCATCCCGTCTCCGGCTGGGTGGGATCCCCTACAGGACAGACGGTGCGTGACAATGCGCAACGGATTCTCTTAGGCCGCCCGGAGAATATCGGCACGGGGGCAATTCCGTATCACGATCTTGTGGACATGAAGAAGGCCGCGGGGAACGTCCCTGATCTCATCGAAACCATCGTTGTGCGTCACGTCACTGGGGGCACCTCGACCATTACGTTGAAAACGTACGATCAGGGACGGATCCGCTGGCAGGGGGAATCCTTGGACTTTGTCTGGTTCGACGAAGAACCGCCCCAAGAGATCTATTCGGAGGGCTGCACGAGAACCGTTGCCACCCACGGGATTGTCTACATGACCTTCACGCCGCTCCTCGGGATGTCTGATGTCGTGCGGCGATTCTTGAAAGAGAAGCCCCCAATGACACACGTCACGAGTATGACGATCTATGACGCGAAGCACTTTACGGACGAGCAACGCGAGCAGGAGATCGCCCGCTATCCAGCCCATGAACGGGAAGCCCGCGCTTTGGGAATCCCAATCATGGGCAGCGGCCGCGTCTTCGATACTGACGAAAAACTTATCACAGTTCCCGCCTTTCCGATCGCTCCGCACTGGTCCCGGCTTGCTGCGATGGATATCGGATTCGATCACCCGACCGCCTGCGTGTGGTTGGCCTGGGATAAGGATACCGACATTGTCTATCTCTATGATGCCTATCGGGTCTCGAAAGAGATCCCCGCCGTACATGCCGCAGCGATTCGATCACGCGGATCATGGATCCCGGTCATGTGGCCGCACGATGCGTTGCAGCACGAGAAGGGATCCGGCGTGACGATTGCGAACCAGTACCGGGCGCTTCAGGTGTCCATGCATCCGGAGAAAGCCACGCATGCGCCAGAACGCGGTAAACCAGAAGGGACCGGAGGCTACAGTTTTGAAGCGGGAATTCTTGACATGATGGACCGGATGAAGACCGGACGGCTCAAAGTCTTCAAACATCTGGTAGACTGGTTTGAAGAGTATCGACTCTATCACCGGGAGAAAGGGCTCGTGGTCAAAGAACAGGACGATCTCATGTCCGCGACGCGAATTGGGCTGATGATGTTGCGGCACGCGAAAAGTAGTGCCCAAGTCGGGGCGCGGCGAGCGTCGCTCCCAGGGTATCAACCCACTGATGTCACGATGGGGGTTCTGGGATGACGCAAGATGAAACTAATCTGGTCGTGTTGACGCTGTCACGGATTGAAACCAAGATTGATACAATCGGGGCAAAAGTCTCGGAGCATGAGGGGGCGCTCAAGATCCTGAAATGGGTGGTCGGGCTCGTGGCGGTGGCCATGCCGACGATTGGAGAAGGCGTCCGCAGTTGGTTTGCGAGGTGGCACTGATGCCGCTCCTCGATTCCGCCAGTCCGGAGGCATTCAAGAAGAATATCGCCAGGGAAGTTGAATCACAAAAAGCCAAGGGCCATTCCCCTCACAAGGCCGCACAGATTGCCGCTGCGATCGCCTATCGCGTGAAGCGGCGTGCCGCGGCGAAACGACGGAGACGCACATGATATTCGACGCACGATTCTACGCACGATTCGACGCAGGGCGCTTCCTATTCAGTCTTGCTTTGCTGGTGTTGCTGGCTTCCAGTTCGTGGGCGTCCGACACGACGCAAGTGATTACCTTGGGGAATGACGTGACGACCGATACGACGATTGCGGCCCAGGTCGTGCCCAACGGCATGAATGGCTACAAGTCCGTCTATGGTCAGGTGGTGTGCTCGTCAGGCGCGTGTACGCAGACCCAAAAGATCTACGGCACGTCTAAGTTGAGTGATACAACCAATGGGATTCTCCTCTGTACCTTGACGTTGTCGGGCACCACCCGCGCGCAGGATGCCTGCCCGGTCATGCAGGCCGTCTTTGTCGGGTTCTATCTCGTCACAAGTAACACCGCCGGGACCGCGGCCTCCGGGTCGGTGATCCTGATGTATGGAGGGCCCGTGCAATGACGCGTCTACGCCAATTACTCATTCAACTCCTAATCGTAGCAGGATTAGTAGTTGGAAATTCTTCAGTCTACGCCACAGGCGTCTTAACCCCGGCCGCGTCAGTCGCCGGAGGGAGCGGTGGGGGAGCCAGTGCGGGTGAAGCCACCGATATTAACGGTCTCCTCTTGGGAAACGGCTCGGTCCTCGCTGCGTACGCTGGAACGACCTGTACCAATCAGCTAGTGCGGGTTCTCAGTGCGGCCGGAGCCGCGACCTGTGTCACGATCACCAGTGCCTATGTGGACAGTTCGATTCAGTTAGCCCTCTCCGGGCTGACCGGGAACTTGACGATTTTTGATGGCTCGCAAGCTTCGCGTACGATCACGATGGGCGTCACGGGGACCGATCCCGTGATGACGGTCAGTGCCAGTACGATTAACGTCTCGACTGGGGCGTTCCAAGTCGGCGGGGTGGCCGTCTTGACCGGGATTACGGCCTCCCAAGTATTGACCGCACTCGCGGCGGCAACTGGAAATGTGACGCTGTGGGATGGGAGCAACGCCACGCAGACCTTGACGGCTGCGGTCAGTGGGATCGATCCGGTCATCACCTTTAGTAATGGCCTCATCAATATCACGACGGGGGCGTTACAAGTGGCAGGATCTTCGGTACTGACCGCCGTCGTGGAGAGTAACCTCAGTTTCACCGACGTGACAACCGGTAATGCGTCCACTACCAAGCATGGTTTACTCGTCAAACTTCCGAACGACGCGACGAAATATATGGATGGAACGGGCGTCTGGTCGGTTCCGGCTGGATCCGCGGATCTGTCAGGAGCCAATGTCCTCTGCTCGAATGATTGTTCATCCTTGTTCCCCAATATGACGAACGTGGGTACGCCGCTCTCTCCCACCGACGATTGCGTGGGGGTTGGGGATGGATCGGCCTTTGCGTGTAAAGTCCTCGCGAATGGGATCACGAAGTACACCACCTCCACGAATACGTTCAGTGCGGCAACGGAAGCGGATATCCCTTTTTCTGACATTACAACTGGAAATGCGAGTACGTCTAATCACGGATTTCTCAAGAAGCTTGACAATAATAATAGTAACTGCATGTCTGGCCAAGGAAACTGGGTGGCGTGCAGTGGCGGGAGTGGTACTGTCGTTTGGGAAGAGCCACAAGGGTTACGTCTATCACTAACTAGCAATACTTACATTACAACCAGTGATGTAACTGGTGCAACAACCCTCTATTACACTCCAGTCGTTTCTGGGGGGTATGGTGTTGTCACTTGCTATAACGGCTCAGCCCTAGAGAAGCAAGCCATTCAGCAAAAGAGTCTTGCTACTCCATCGCTGACTGCGGCAAAGCCCTATGACATCTTCTATGATTGTGTCAATGGTGATGTTGAAGCCTTGGTGTGGACAAACGGTACGACACGCGCAACTGCCTTGGCTGACCAAAATGGAGCGATTGTAAAGACTGGTGATCTCACCAAGCTCTATTTGGGGACGATTTATTCCAGCGGCACTGACACAATGGAAGACAGCGCTGCAAAGCGGTTAGTATGTAATGCTTACAACAAAGTAGATCGTCAACTTGTGGCTGTAGATACAGCCAATACTTGGAGTGCCCCTGGGGCAACAACCTGGAGGCAGGCTAATTCCAATACTGCAAATAAAGTAGAGACAATTGCTTGCCTCGCTGGACAAACTACGATTGACTTGACACTTATTGTCATGCACGCGGGTGGTGGGACCGACGATGGCGCGCTAGCCATTGGTGTGGACAGCGTGACTTCACCAAGTTGTGGTCCTGGGGTTCTTCCTTGTATGTTTCTTGGAAACACCACAACGCTTCTGGTGTCTAATCTTCGATACACGGCTCCAGTTGCTCTCGGGTATCACTACTTTAGTTGGATGGAATATACCGGAACAGCCATCACGACACGTACATTTTATGGTGATAACGGCGGTGGTGTTGGAGCACAGTCTGGATTGATTGGAAAGGTACGGCAGTGATTTGGAGACTCGGATGATGATTCGAAAATCTCTTCTGACGTTTGTCCTATGCTGTGTGGCGTCGATGGCGTGCGCCTCCACGCTCAAACTTGTGCCGACGACGATGTCTACCGGTGGGGGCGGGGGTAGTGTGACTGTCTTGCAACCTACTCAGGTTCAGTACCTCGGGGCCTGTAAATTTCCTGAAGGGGCGGTGGGAGTCTCATCCTGGGGCTATGGTGGTGATAGTCTCACGTTCTATCCTGGTGGGAATGGGGGAGCCGGATCCCTCTTTGGGAGCGGGCACGTCTATCAAAAAGCCATTAGCGAAGTGAGCCTCTGTACGCCACAAATTAGCGCGAATCAAATTCCGAGTGAACTCAATGCGGTGACAACCCTTCAGACATTCGCCGATATTACGGATGGCCTCAATACGGCCGATGGACAGGGGAACGTTTCGGTCCATTATGTGCCTGCTAACGGCTCACAAAGCGTTGGGCATATTTGGTTCTTTGGCTGGGTGCCCTATAACGTCAACGGGTGTGATGAACCGACGCACGGGTTTGGCTGGTCCGGGACGAATATGGCGAGTTCGACCGCCTCGGGATTATGGACCCTCAGTAATATTGCCAGTGGATTTATTGGCCGCAGTTTTGTGAACGTCCCGGCGAGTTGGGCAGATGCGGCGGATCACTCGTCAACAGCCGGGAAGTATCTCATGGTGTGGAGGAATCGCCAGAACGGACTCTGCGCCGGGTATGGCCCATCAGGATGGGTGGTGAGCCCGCAGACGACGGATACACCCCCGGCGAATGGCTCGGCCTTGGCGAATGTCAACATCCTCTATTACGGCAACACGAAAAATAATGCCTTCTATTACGCGCCCTCGTATGGGGCGCAGTACTACGAAGGCAGCAAGATCAGTGATACCTATCAGGCCGATGATATGTGGCTCGCAGGAGCCTGGCCAGAGAATGTCGGTGGCACGACGGCCTTGTTATTTATTGGACAAAAGTCCGATGGATTTAAAGCGGCGGTGGCGGAAATCACGGCATTAGATATGCAAACGTGGTACGGCAACGCACGATCGGCCTTTGCGATCAGTGGGAAAAGTGGGACGTTGACGGGGACGGCTACCGGAGCGACGTCTGGGTTCGTCGCCAATATCGTCAACGTCACGACCAACTATGCGATCTTGGAATTTCAAAGTGAGGGCGGGACGTTTCCGATGGGCTTCACAAACGGGGAGACGGTCAATGCTTCTGGGGGCGGGCACTTTACGATCACGACGCCTGCCGCGTATAGCGACTGCGAATACCCCCACGGCTTTCATACTTGTAAGCATCACGCGGAGATTGTGGCCTACAATCCAGATGATCTCGCAAGCTATGTGAAGGGGTCTCTCTCGAAGGTCACGCCTGCCTGGACGCTGGATATTAGCAGCTACCTCTGGCACTGCCCGGATGGGTGCGAACTCGGGGGTGGAGGCTTTGACGCGACGAATAATAAGATCTACGTGACCCAGAAAACGGCCTACTACAATGGCGATCCGTATCCCATTGTGCATGTGTTCAAACTGAATGCGCCGTAAGGAGTTAGCATGCCGACGATGACAGAAGAGCACGAACTACCGGAAGAAATCCTCGCCGACCTGAAAGAACTCTCTCCCAAGAAGCTTGACTTCATCGATTCGCTCACTACGGTCTTACTTAAGAAACGTGAAGAGGCGATGCAGTTTCGAAAGAATGAAGGTCTGGAGGATGTCTGGTCATTGGGGGAAGAGCAGTATAACGGGATCGATGACGCGAACCGCGGCGAATTCAAGGACCTGAAATGGGTCAAGCCGCTCGTCATGAATGCCCCTATTACTACAACCGGGGTGGTTCGCGGCCCGGAAGATCCTCGCTCGACCGCGTTCGTTCGGATTACGAGCCGGTATGTCGATGTGGCCTCCGCGAAGATCGGGGAAATTCTCTTGCCAATTGATGATAAGGCGTTCTCCTTTGAGCCGACGCCCGTGCCGGAACTCGTCAAGATGGCGGGCGATACTCGGCAAGTGACGCATGACGGGCAGGCGTTGTATCGTGACGCCCGCCCGGAAGAGATCCAGACGCTGCCGACTGCCGACCCCGCCGCTCCGCAGGATCCGACGCAACCGGTGCAGAAACCACGCATGCCACTGACCTATAAAGAGTTGGCGGAAGAGCAGATGGAGACGGCGCGGACGAAGGCGAAGAACGCGGAAACCCGGATCTACGATTGGATGGTGCAGTCGCAATACCCGCGTGAACTCCGCAAGGTCATCTTTGATGCGGCTCGCTTGGGCGTCGGTGTTCTGAAGGGGCCCTATCCCAATAAGAAGCGCGTGATGGCGGTGACGACGGTGACGGACGCCACACTCGGGCGCGTTCCTGCAGTCCAGAACGCGTCCTCTTCTCCCGCATTTACGCTGCAAGTGAAAGATGAAATCACCCCCGCCTGTAGCTGGAAAGATGTCTGGAACATCTTCCCGGCTCCATCCTGCGGGGAATCGATCAATGATGGGGAGTATATCTTTGAGCGCGATTTTCTCTCTTCAAAACAAGTTCGAAAACTCAAAGGACTCCCTGGATATTTAGACGCGCAGATTGACAAAGTGTTAGAGGAAGGTCCTGGGCATAGGATGCCCGAGAATCGGAATCCGCAAGACAATGAGGAGGAGAAGCGGAAACATCAGTTTGAAATCTGGTACTACACGGGGGATATCAAACGCGAGGAATTGGAGCAACTGAATCCGAAGGCGGTCAAAGGCATTAAAAAAGAGATACAGGATGTCCATGCCCTCGTCACGATGATCAATGATACGGTCGTGCGGGCCACGCTGAATCCGCTCGACTCTGGTGAATTGAATTACCACAATATGCCCTGGCAACGACGGCCTGGCTGTTGGGCGGGGGTGGGGATTCCGGAACAGATTCGCGTGCCGCAACGGATTGTGAACGCCGCGACACGGGCAATGCTGAATAATGGCGGCGTCGCGTCTGGGGCCCAGATCGTGGTCGATCAAACCGGGATTAAACCTGCCAATGAGCAGTGGGTGATTACTCCAAATAAGATCTGGTACAAGTCGGCAGACGGCTCAATGGATGATGTCAATAAAGCCTTCGCGGTGTTTCAGATCCCGATGGTCCAACGGGAGTTAATGGAAATCATTCAGTACGGGCTCCGGCTGGCAGAAGAAGTGACCAGCGTGCCCCTCATCACGCAAGGACAGACGGGCCCGACGACACCGGAAACCCTTGGAGCGACCCAACTCCAAAACAATAATGCGATGCAATTGCTCCGTAGTATTGGGTACGCCTTCGATGATCATATTACGGAACCGCTGATTCGGTTGTACTACGAGTGGCTCCTCTTGGATCCGGACGTCCCCAACGACGAGAAGGGCGATTTCCACATCAATGCCCACGGATCGATTGCGTTGGTCGAACGAGCCATTCAGGATCAGACGATTGCACAAATGACACCTCTGGCCGAAAACCCGATTTTTGGCGTCGATCCGAAAAAGTGGTTCGCGGTGCTCGCGAAGAGTAAACATCTCGATCCCAGAGACTTCCAGTACACACCGGAACAGCAAGCGAAGATCGATGCGGCTCCAAAACCCTTACCTCCTGCGGTGCAAGTGATGCAGATCAAAGCCCAACTCGCGCAAGCACAGATGAAGCTCGACCAACAGCAATCACAGCAGGAAGCGCAACTGATGCAACAATTGGCCGAATTGGATCATCAGACGGAGAAAGCCATCGCCGACTTGAAACATCAGACATCTGTGATGGTCGCAAAATTGGGCCATGCGAGAGATACCGCCAACGCCCAGGTGCAGGCCAACCGCGCACGGGCCGAATTTACGCAGCGGATTGAAGAATTGAAACTCAAGCGGGAACTGGCGCTTATGGAGTATGCCAATACCAACGCGATGAATGTGGACACGTTGAAGGGGAAATTGGCGGACACCGCGGCCAAATTGAAAGTCCAAAAAGAACTCGCTGCGGCTGAACTTGCGATGGAGCAGCATATTTATGAAACCACACCGGCAAAGACGACCGGTTCGACCATGCGTCCTCCTGTGCAGACGCCTGGGAAAGCTCCACAAGGAAAGGCGTTCACCCAAGTATGAGCCTTCAATTGACGAACGCGGATCGGTTCTCGATCGTGATGCAGAAGTTGGTGGAACACTGGAAGGAGCAATTGGAGTACCTCCGTGGGCAACTGGAAGGGGCGAAGGGGATTGAGGAGACGAACATCTTACGGGGACGGATTCTGGAGATCCGGACGATGCTGAATGCGCAAACCCCTCCCCCTGAGATTCCTCCTGATCCTTTTACGCAAGCATAACTGATGCCAAAAGTGTGGTACACTTTTTGTAGAGCACCCATTCGCCATGGTGACGGATGGTGATGAACATGAGAACGGCGACGCTCTCATAAGGAGACGGAACATGGCTGAAACAGAGCAGGTTGCTGAACAGACAGACGTGGCGTTGACGGACGCGGAGTTAGAGGCATTAAATGTGCAAACTCTGGCTGACGCGGAAGCGGACGCGCAATTTAACGATGGGTTTACACAGGCCCATGTTGAGAAGCCGAAGGCCGACCCTTCGAAGAGGGATGCTCCCACGGGGGAGGAGACTTC
>Ga0187893_10010094_pt1 | contig 14240 bp, 9 predicted proteins | sample MA1701074metaG_FD_139574 | JGI IMG/M metagenome (GOLD analysis project Ga0187893, IMG submission 139574) | White microbial mat communities from a basaltic lava cave in the Kipuka Kanohina Cave System on the Island of Hawaii, USA - MA170107-4 metaG ...
ATCGACGCTATCCGTCGCCCGAGCCGCGCCGCCATCTGACCGTCCGCCTCGTCTGCTTCGCCGCCGGTGTCGGGGCCGTCGTCGTCCCCTTGCTGACCGTATTCTCGATTCTCGCCGGGCCCGAGCGGCTCTACGCGGCGCTCGTTCGCTTCCCGCTCGAGAGCTACCGGACCAAGGTCCCGGACGTGCCGTGGGGCGCCATGGCACCCCTCGGCAGGGAAAACGCGCGCTACACCTTCCCGCTGGCGCTGCGCTACGCGCCGCTGGCGCTCATCCTCCCGGTGCTCGCCTGCGGGGCCGCCTGGTGGCACCGGCGCGAGCGCGAGCGCACCCGAGGGCTCGTGGCGCTGATCGTCCTCTCGGCGTTCTCGGCGCTGTCGATCGCCTACTATCCCGACCTCATTCACATCGCCTTCATCGCGTCCGGGTTTTGGCTGTGTGCTGCGGCGGGAGTGGAGTGGATCGTGTCGAGCGTACGCCCGCACGGCGCCGGCCGCGCGGCGTGCGCGCTGCTGGTCGCGGTCGTCGCGGCGCGCCTGATCTGGCACCTGGGCGACTACGCCGGGCTCGTGCGCCGACAGTACCCGGTTGTGCACGACACGGCGTTCGGGCGGCTGAACTTTTCGGCGCGCTGGGAGACCGCATGCGTCGACGGTGTGCGCGCGCAGCTGGCCCAGTCGCCGACCGCCGAGCTGTTCTGCTACCGCGTGATCGCGCCGTACCTGACCGCCGGCGCGCGCAACCCGACGCCGTACCAGTTCCTCAGTCCGGGGGTGTCGCCCGCCGAGCACACGCAGCGTACGCTGTCGATTCTCGGCGAACGGCGCGTGCCGTACGTCGTGACCTCGGCGCTGTTCACCGAAACCGACGACCCGATCGCGCGCTTCATCGCGGCGCACTACACGCCGCTGCCCATGCCCGCCGTCACCGCGAGCGCGGTCGGCGAGTGGCCGATGCTCGTCCTGTACGCGCGGAATGATTCGTAGCCGCGGCGCGTAGGGCCGGCTGTGCCGGCCGGCGGGACGTTCCGATTCGATCGGAGGCCGGCCGGCGCGGGCGTCTGGAGAGCGCCCTTCAGCGGCGCCATGGTCGCGCGGAAGCGCGGCCCCTCCACCGGCTGCTACCCCGAGGAGGGCGCGAACTGCGGCTTCATGCCCTCGGGCAGCCTGCTCGGGTGAATCACGAACCAGGTCGTCTTGCGACCGCGCTCCGCCGCGGCCAGCGTGTCCGGCTTCCAGATGACGAAGAGGACGCGCTTGCCGTCGACCACGATCTCCGGGAAGTAGATGGCGAAGATCGCGGCCAGGCCCGGGAACAGGTCGGGGCGCTGAATCATCATCGGGCCCACCCCATCGAAGCGCTGGTTGTTGATGTAGACGTCCGCTCCGGGCGGCGCGGCGTCGATCTGCTGTTGAATGCTCGCCACCGCCTTCGCCGCCGCGGCGCGCTCGCGATCGTGGTGGTCGATCGGACGGGCGCCGAGCGCGTGCGGGGCGACGATCACCGCCAGCGCCGCAACCAGCACGGGCCAGCGCCAGCCACCCGTCGCGGGCGGCGCGCCGTCGCCGCCGGCGGGGATGGGTGGCTGCGCACGACTCCGCGCGAGCACGGCGATGGTCACGAAGACTGCGACGCACAGCGGGACCGTGGCGAGGTAATGGTAGCGAGCCGAGGTCACGATGTTGTTGCCGAACAGGAGGAAAAAGGGCGCACGGCCGGCGGCGATGATGCCGTAGCACGCCACGGCGAACCCGAGCATGGCGATCAGTCGGCGCCGGTGGGCCGCGCTGCCGAGCGCCAGCGCGGCGAGCCCGGCGACGATCGCGAGGGTCGGGACGTCCTCAAAGGACGGATCGGGGTACGGCATCGGATACCGGAACGGTCCGAGCAGCAGGATCGTCGCGCCGTAGGAGATCAGCTTCACGGTGAGTGGCCAGCCGAAGTGCCACAGCATCCAGGGGCCGAGCGGGCTGCCCAGCTCGCCGGTGCTGGGCGCCTGGTACAGCTCGGCCAGCCAGTGCGATGCGACGTAGAGCAGCGGGATGCTCAGGGCGACGACGGACAACGCCACGAGTATGCGAAGACGCCCGGGCACGGGTGGAAGCAGGACCAGCGCGACGAAGGGGAACGCCAGGGCCGCGCCGATGCCGGTGCCGAAGCTGACGCTGGCGAGGAAGAGGAGCCCCGCCCAGCGCCACGCGCCCGCAGGACCGAACGTCGCACCGCCCGCGACCTGAACGAGGCGGTGCAGCACCCACAGAATGAAGGCGGTGGCGAGCACCTGGCCGTAGACCGAGAACCATCCCAGGGCGCCCTCGTCGACCGGCGCGGTGCCCCACAGCGTGGCGCCGACACAGGCCAGCCAGGGTCCGGCGACCAGGGTGAGGATGCGAAAGACCAACCACACGTTGAACGCGTGGGTGAGCAGCACCACCCAGAAATACGGCTCGGGATTCGTTCCGAAGAGGGTGAAGCACAGGAAGTAGACCACGTTCCGGGCGGCGAGGAGATGCCCGCCGTAGGGTTTCACCAGGTACTCGACCACGCCGCGGTTGACGATTTCGTACAGGTTGTAGAGATCGTCCCCGAAAAAGTAGTTGCCGGTGATCGGATAGAAGCACCAGAGCGAGAGCAGCACGGGCGGCAGCCACAGGAGCCGTGTCCCGAGGATCGCCGGGGAGGCGCCTCCTGACCGTGCCTGCTCGAGCCGAGCCGCCATACGGGTTTGCATTGTACTACGCCACGGTGTCCTTATGGGTGAATCCACCCGGGATCCCCATGTGCGGTGCGGCGCTCCGCCTCGTCATCCTGCTCTCCGTGCCGGTGCTGGTGACCGCCTGCCAGCGCTCGGCGCCACGCCCGTCCATCGTGTTGGTGGTCCTGGACACGACGCGCGCTGATGCCGTGTCCGCGTACGGGAGCGTGAAGGGCAGCACGCCCACCGTCGATGCTCTCGCGCGCACCGGGCTCTTGTACGAGCACGCGTTCAGCAATGCCAACTGGACGCTGCCGTCCCACGCCAGCCTGTTCACCGGGCTGTTGCCCAGCCAGAACGGCGTGCAGGGGGGAACCGATGCGCTCGGCGACCTGCCGACGGTCGCAGACCTCCTCGGACAGGCGGGCTACGAGACCGTCGGCGTCAGCGAGAACCCCTGGCTCGGCCCGAACAACCCCATGGCGAAGCGATTCGAGCGCTTCCAGCGCGCCGACAAGGATCTGGTCGGCGACGTCGAGCAATGGCTCCGCTCGCGCACCGACGCGCGGCCCTTCTTTCTCTTCCTGAACATCATGGACTCACACGGCCCCTACAAGTTGCGCGAGCGGAACCCGTTTCTGCCCGCCGGCGTGACGCGCCAGCAGGCGCGCGAGGTGTTGAAGGTGCTCGGCCGCGGCCTGCATGAGTATCTCTGCACGGCCACTCCCGAGCAGTGGGACATGACCGTGCTGCGCGCGCTCTATCTCGGCAACGTGCAGGCCGCCGACGCCAAGCTCGGCCGGGTGCTGGCGCAGCTCGAGCCCGTGCGGCAGGCGGGCCCGGTGATCGTGATCGTGACGTCGGACCACGGCGAGTATTTCGGTGAGCAATCCTTGATCGAGCATGAGATCGGGGTCGGCAACGCCGTCCTGCACGTCCCCTTGGTGGTCAACGGTCTGGTCGATACGCCACCGGCGCGGATCGCGGCGCCCGTCCAGCTCGTCGACCTGATGCCGTCGATGCTCCACTGGGCCGGCGCGCCCGTTCCGCCCAACCTGGCCGGGGAGGTCCTGGCGACCGCGGAGCCGGCGCGGCCGCGAACGCGCCCGATCGTCGCCGAGTTTCACGAGTACCGCCTGAGCGATCCGTCGCTCACCCCCGGCGCGCGCGCGGTGGAGGAAGGTAAGTGGCGCAACTGCGGGCCGGAGGATCGGGTGTCGGGCGACATGCGAGCCCTGCTCGACTTTCCGTACAAGCTGATTGCGTACACCAAATACCCGCCGGCGCTGTTCGACGTGCGTGCCGACCCGCGTGAGCAGCACGATATGGCGCGCGGCCAACCCGAGACGCTCGCCAAGCTCAGCGCCGAGCTGACGGCGCTGTTGCCCGCGCTGGCGCTGCGTGAGCCCGCGCCGAAGGCACAGCTCGATGCGGCCGAGATCGAGCGGCTGCGCGCGCTCGGATACCTCGCCGAGTAGCGACGGCTTGTGAAACCCGCACGCCTGCGGTGTACTGTGACCCCGTATTCGGCTACGCATGGCCGCAGCCGGCGGAGACGACAGCCCCATGTGCGGAATCTACGGCGGAACGCCCGAGCTCATCAGCAAAGACGCCGCCCGCCTGCTGCACCACCGAGGCCCAGACCAGCAGGGCGAGATCCTCGTCCACGCCCGCACCGGCGCCCCGTTGCTGATCGGCGCGACCCGGCTGTCGATCGTCTCCAAGAAGGACGTGCCCACCCCGATGGAACGGGACGGCGCGATCATCGCGTTCAACGGTCAGATCTACAACTGGGCGCCGCTGCGCCGCGAGCTCGAGGCCAAGGGATGGCGGTTCGAAACGCCGACCGATATCGAGATGGCGCTCGTTGCGTATCTCGAGTGGGGCCCGCAGTGCCTCGAGCGCTTCAACGGGATGTTCGCGCTCGCCATCTGGCACGACGAGCGTCTTTTTCTGGCACGCGATCGGCTGGGCAAGAAGCCGCTCTTCTATACGCACGGGCCGAACGGCATCGGTTTCGGCTCGGAGCTCAAGGTCTTCCGCGACCTCGAGCTGGAAGAGGTGCCGATCTGCCAGGCCCTCGAATTCTACTTCGATCAGCACACGCCCTTCCGCGCCGTGAAGAGCGTCCGCCCGGGCGAGTACTTGCTCTACACCCCCGCCGACGACCGAGTGCAGCACCATACGTGGTGGCGGTTCCCCGAATTCGAGCAGACCATCGACGACGAAGAATGGGCCGTCGGTCAGCTGCTCGATCTGCTGCAGGATTCGTGCGCGCTGCGCAAGATCGCCGACGTGCCGGTGACGATTTTTCTGTCCGGCGGGATCGATTCGTCGCTCGTGCAGGCCCTGGTCAAATGCGACGTGTCCTACACCGTGCAGTTCTCCGAGTTCGAGCGCACCATCAACGAGCGCGACTACGTCGTCGAGTTCGCGCAGCATCTCGGCTTCGAGCCGCGCATCGTCACGCCCACCCGTGAGCAGTTTCTCGACACCTTCTCGAGCCTGGCGCGCCACATCGAGTTCCCGGTCGGGAGCTTCAGCGTGTTTCCGCTGTTCTGCCTGTCGCGCCAGGCGCGCCGCGACGGCTTCGTCGTCGCGCTGTCCGGCGAAGGGGCCGACGAGCTCTTCACCGGGTACTACCGCAACGAGCTCCTGCTGCGCGAAGCCGAGACGATCGAGCAGGATTTCCGCGGTCCGTACGGCACACTGTGCCGGCGCTATTTCGGCAGCGACGTCGAACGATTCTGCCGCATGGCCAGCCGCCAAGGCCTGGCCGGCGTGCCGCTGTTGCACGCGTTCTTCGCGCCGTTGTGGAGCGACCAGCGCACGGCGGCGCAGAACCTGAGCCTGCTCGAGTCGACGGTCTTCTTGCAGCCGCTGCTGGTGATGGCCGACCGGCTGGCGATGGGCAACTCGCTGGAGGTGCGCAACCCGTATCTCGACTACCGCATCGTCGAGTTCTCGACCAAGCTGGCGGACGGGCTCCGCTACCGCAACGGCCAGGGCAAGTACCTGCTGCGCCAGGCGCTGCGGCGCTTGATCGGCGACGACCTCGGCATCATGCGCCGGCGCATCAAGCACGGGTTGCCCGCGCCGGTCAACCAGTGGCTGTTCAAGAGCAGCGCCTTCGATCGCAAGGACTGGAATCACATTCTGCTCGGCGAGTGCCTGAAGCAGCTGGCGGAGGCGCATGATCCGCCGCGCTGAGTAGCGCGCGCAGCCGACCGCTCCCGCGCATGTCGTCCACCGGCTGGGGCGCGTCCGATCGCGTGCTGGCGGCGCTCCTGTTCGCCGGCGTGGTCGCCTACCTGTGCCGCGTTCCGTGGGGGCTCGGAGCGGCCGACGAGTCGTACTTTCTCTACGAGGCCAAGCGACTGCGCGACGGCGAGGTGATGTATCGCGACGTGTTCCAGTTCGTCACCCCGCTGGCGTCCTACGCGATGGCGCTGCTGTTCTGGCTGTTCGGCACCACCATCACGACCGCGCACGTCGCCATGGCCGCGCTACATGGCGCCACCGCCGCGCTGCTGTACGCCGCCAGCCGCCGCCTCGGGGTCCGCCCCGTGTTGTCGGCGGTGGTGGCGCTGGCGCATCTGGTCGTGTGTCAGGCGGCGTGGCCGCATGCGAGCTGGCATTGGTTCTCCGCGCTCTGTGCCACGGCGGCCCTGTGCGCGATGGTCGGCGGCGCATGGGTTGGCCGGCCCCGCCGGGCGTTCATTCCGGGTGTGATCGGCGGGATCGCGATCGGCGTCCAGCAGCAGAAAGGGATCGTGCTGGCCGGCGGGATGGGGCTCGTCCTGGTGGTCGATGGACTGCTCGACCTCTGGTACCGGGAGCGCGTCTGCTGGCGCGCCTGGGCGCTGCGCCTGGCGTGGTTCGCCGGCGGCGTCGGCCTGATCGTCGCGCCCCTGTTGGCGGTCTTCCTCGCGCTCGCCGGAGCGGAGACGATGTACGACGCGCTGGTGCGTTTCCCGCTCGACACGTACGGGGCGCGCTTCTCGACCGCGTGGGGGACGACGACCGAGTTTCTCGACCGCAGCACCTACCCGGTCGTGTTGACATACAGCCCCGCGGTGCTGGCCGGCTCGCTGGCGCAGTGGCTGTGGGACGTCGGCCGCCGCCAGGGCCGCGCGCTGGCGCGGCAGTTGAGCGCCGTGATCGTCCTCTCGGGCGGCGCGGTGCTATCGGCCTGGTACTTTCCCGACGTCATCCACATCGCTTTCATCGCCGGCGTGTTCGGGGTGGCCGCCGCCCAGAACGTCGAGCGGCTCCTGACCGCCATCTGCCCGGCGGTGCTCTCCCGCCAAGCCGGGTTGTTCGTCGCGGTGCTCATCGGCTTCCCGCTCCTGAGCCACCTGGTCTCGAACGCGAGCCACCTGCGGCGCACCTATCCGGTCTCGCACGAGACGGCGTTCGGGCGTGTCGATTTCACCGGCGCCTGGGAGGTCAACCTGGTCGACCAGACGCGCGCGTTGCTCGACCGCGCGCCGTCGCGGACGCTCTACTCGTATCCGCACTACATTTCGCTCTATCTCACCGCCGATGCGCGCAATCCGACCCGCTACCAGTACTTCAACGCGTCGATGTCCCCGCCGCACCATACCGACGACGTCCTGCGCACCCTGCGGACCGAGCGGCTTCCGTACATCATCGCCTTGCTGCTGATGCCGCGCGGAGATCCGGTCGTGCGCTACATCAAGGACAACTACCGCGTGCTGCCTTTGCCGGCGCAGATGGGGTGGTACAAGGCGTACGGCCGGAAGGATCTGGAGGAATGGCGCGAGCCCAGCGACGCGGCACCAGGGGCCGTGCCCGAGGCGCAGGCCGCGGGGCAGGCGCCGCGATGACTCGGTCTGCGCCGCGAGCCGCGCGCGCGCTGGCGGCGGTCGGCGCCGCGCTGTGGCTCGGCGGGCTGGCGCCCGGCTGTTCTCGCTCGGCGCCGCGCCCGTCGGTCGTCCTGGCGGTGCTCGACACGCTGCGCGCCGACGCCGTGTCGGCCTACGGCGACGTGGCCGGGACCACACCCACCATCGACGCCCTGGCGCGCACCGGGCTGCTGTACGAGCATGCGTACGCCAACGCGAACTGGACGCTGCCCTCGCACGCGACGCTGTTCACCGGCCTCCTCCCCATCCAGCACGGCGTGCGCGACGGCAAGGACAAGCTCGGCGGTGTGCCCACGCTCGCAGACCTGCTCAGCCTGCACGGATACGAGACCTTCGCGTTCAACGAAAACCCGTGGCTCGCCCCAGCCCACGGCCTGACCCAGGGGTTCGAACGCGTCGTCAGCACGGGCGACGTGGCGACGGTGGTGAAGCGCTGGTTGGCGGAACGGTCGACCGACCGGCCGTTTTTTCTCTTCCTCAACATCATGGACGCGCACTGGCCGTATCGCGTGCGCGAGACGAACCCGTTTCTGCCCGGCGGCGTGAGCACCGAGGACGCCCGCTCCGTGGCGAAAGACCTGGAGCGATACCGCTGCAACATCACGAGGGACGATCCCGAGCTCGCCATCCTCCGCGGCCTGTATCACGGCAACGTGCGCATCGCGGACGCCAAGCTCGGCGCGGTGCTCGCCGCGCTCAGCCGGCTCGACACACCGGTGATCGTGGTCGCCACATCCGATCACGGCGAGCATCTCGGCGAGCACCGATTGATCGAGCACGACGTCGGCATCGACCGCGCCGTCACCCACGTCCCGCTGGTCGTTCATGGACTGCCCGACGTCGCGCCGGCGACCATCGCCACCCCCGTGCAGCTCGCCGACATCATGCCGGCCATTCTCGCCTGGACCGGCGCCCCAATTCCCCCCGGCCTCGCCGGGCAGCCGTTGCCCACCGCCGGCGAGGCGCAGGGGAACGCCCGCGCCATCGTCGCCGAGTTTCATGAGTACCGCGACGAGCAGTTCTATGCCCAGTTCAACGACGTGGTGCGCGAGCACCTACGCGCCCGGTGGATGCACTGCACCGAGCAGGACCGCGTCGCCGGCGATATGCGGGCGGTGATCCGCTTTCCCTACGAGCTGCTCTGGTACGAAAAGTACCCCTCGCAGCTGTTCGATCTGCGCTCCGATCCGCACGAGGAGCGCGATCTGGCGCCGGCCATGCCGCAGCGGGTCGCGGAGCTGGAGGCCCATTTGCAGCGCGTGTTCGCCAGTGCGACGCCGCGACCCGCGCCGCGCGCCGAGCCCGCGGCGGCGGACGTCGAGCGGCTGCGCGCGCTCGGATATCTCGGCGGCAGCCAGGCCCAGCCTCCGGGCGCGAGCGACGCCCACCCGTGATCGAAGCGCAGCAGCGGCCGGCCGGCCTGTCGAGATCCAAGCCTCGGTCCTCGCCCATGCGCGGCGAGGACCTCGTGCTGACCGTGCTGCTCTGTGCTGCGGCCACGCTGTTCGCGCTCTGGCAGCCGCGCCACCTCAACCCGGCCGACGAGAGCGTGTATCTCTACGAAGCCAAACGGGTCCTCGAGGGCGAGGTGCTCTACCGCGACGTGTTCGAGATCACCACGCCGGGCTGGATCTATCTGATGGCCGCGCTGTTCCGGCTGTTCGGGATCGATCTCGCCACCGCGCGCATGGCGGTCGGCATTCTGCACGGGCTGACGTCGGCGCTGCTCTACGCGACCTGCCGCCGCCTCGGTCTACGCCCTGGACTATCCTTGCCCGCTCCGCTCGCCTACCTGCTCGTGTCGCAGACTGCCTGGCCGATCGCCTCACAACACTGGCTGGCGACGACGCTCAGCGTCGTCGTGCTGTGGAGCTGCGCCAGGTTGCCGGCCGCGCGCGCCCGGTGGACGCTGCTGCCCGGCGCGTTCATCGGCCTGCTGATCGGCGTCCATCAGCAGCGCGGCGTGTTCGTCGGCGCGGGCGTCGTGCTGTGGCTCATCGTCGATCATCTGCTGCAACGCTGGTACCGCTCCGCGCGGATCGAGCCGCCGCTGTTCGCGCAGCTGGCGCTGCTCGCCGCCGGGAGCGCGCTCGTCGTCGTCCCGATGGCGATCGTGACCCTCGCCAGCGCCGGCGTCGCGCCGGTGTGGCAGGCGCTGATCGTCCATCCGATCTTCAACTACCGCAGCTTCTCGTACGCTCCCTGGGGGCACAGCGGCGGCCTCTTGGCGGAGCAGGCGTCGTACACGTTTCCCACGCTGTTGAAGTATCTGCCCGCCATCCTCGCCGTCGACCTGCTGCGTCTGGTCGTCCTCGCCGCTCGCCGTCAGGGTCGGGACGAGGCCCGACGGCTGGCCCTGCTGATCTGCTTCGGTCTCGGGTCGATCGGCTCGATCGCCTACTTTCCGGACTTCATTCACATCGCCTTCATCGCGCCGGCGTTCTTCGTGGCCGTCGCCGAGAGCGTGCACTGGGCGGTCGGCGACGTCGCCGCGCGCTCGCGCCCGCTGCGCATCGCCGGGTGCATCGCCGGCGGGGTGTTGCTGGCGGCGTGTGCGCTGCGCTTGCAGTCCGACCTGGCGCGCAGCCGCGCCGCGTTTCCGATCCACCGGGCGACCGCGTTCGGCCGGGTCGATTTCGCCCGCCCGTTCGAAGCCGAGCTCTACGACCGCGTGCAGGCGCTGATGGCGGAGGTGCCCTCGCGGGAGCTGTTCTGCTATCCGATCATCTCTTCACTCTATCTGATGGCCGACGCGGACAACCCGACGCGGTTCCAGTTCCTGCACCCCGGGTACAACAGTCCGGCGCAGCTGGATGAAGTCGTGCAGGTGCTCGAGACACGCAAGCTGCCGTACATCGTCGCCTTCCCGGGCTTCCTCGGCCCGCAGGACCCGATCCTCACCTACCTGCAGCGCGACTATGAACCGCTCGCCGGCGCCGGATCCGGCGACCCCGGCGAGGCGATCTTCCGGCGCAAGGATCGGGGCGGCGCATGAGCGCGGAGCGTCACCCGCGCTGGGCGTGGCGCTCGCTGCGCTCGCCGGTGACCGGCTATGCGCTGCTGGCGGAGGTCCTGGGCGTCGGCGTCTATCTGCCCATCCTCGGCAACTACTTCCACACGGAGGATTTCGATGTCCTCCACATCATCACCACCCGCGGCTTCTTCGACTGGGTCTTCACTCCATCGGCCGGTCATCTGCTGCTGGGGCGCAACGTGTTGTTCGCGCTGACCTACGCCGTCGCCGGCGGAAATCCGGCGCCGTACTTCTGGTCCGTTCTCCTCACCCATGCGGTCAACGTCGCCTTCCTCTTCGCGGCGATTTGGACCGCCACGCGCAGTGCGCGGCTTGCCTGCGCCGGCACCACGGCGTGGGCGGTGACGCCGGTCAACGAAGGGACGCTCGGCTGGTACTCGTATGCCGGCCATGCGGTGGCGACGATGACGCTGCTCACCGTCGTCTGGCGATTGCTGAGCCGCGCCCGCCAGCCTGCGCCGGTGCCGCTGCGCGAGGCGGCGCTCTGGGTCGTGCTGCTGTTCATCGGCGCGCAGACCCTGGGGCACGGGCTCGCCCCGGCGCTGGCCCTCCCGGTGGTGGCAGTGCTGCTGCTCGGGTGGGGACGGCTGTCGTGGGGAGTGCGCGCCATGCTGGTCGGCCTCCCCGCCGGTCTGCTGCTGGTGTACGCCCTGGTGTCCGCGCAGACCGGCGTACGGCTGGTGAGCACGCCGTACGACGCCGGCTCGATGCTGGTTCACCTGCTGACCGTCGGCGTCACCACCCTGGTCGCCGGATTCGCCTATCCGCTGGCTGCCTATCCCTCCCCCGGTGCCTACGCGGTCGCGCTGGGCGCCGGCGCGGTCCTGCTGCTCGGCTTCGCGCTCGGCTCGCCAGCCGCGCGGCGCACCATGCTGGCGGTGGGGCTGATCGCCTTTGCGATGTACGCCGCCATCGCGTTCGGGCGGGCGACGCTGTACCGGAAGTTCATGTCGACCATGCCGGTCTATGGCGCATCGCAGTCGCGCTACCACTATGCCGCGCCCGCCATGCTGGCGATCGGCGTCGGCGTTGCGCTGGCGCAGATCGGCGCCCGGATGCGGCTGCGCGCGCCGTGGAGCGACGTCCTGCTGTGGACGTGGCTCGGGGGCGCGGCGCTGTTCTACCTGCGCAGCGGCTGGACGATCGATCACTTCGACGCCGAGCGCCGCGATGCCGAAGCCGCGATCGAGGGCATCCACGCCGCCGTCGCCCGCACGCCCGCCGACCAACTCGTCATCCTGCTGAACCAGCCGATTCCGTCCGCCGGCCGGGCTCCGTACTTCGCCGGCTGGGCCTCGATCTATTCGATCTACTTCCGCGAGCGACCTGACCGGCCCGTGTACTTCATCGATCGCGATGCGGCCTGGTGGTACGGAAAGCTCGGCGATACACACCTGACGCGCGTGCTCGTGCCGCCTCCCGAGGGCGGCCTGGCGGAGATCGCCTGCCCGGTCCACCTGCCGCTGGCGTGTATGGCTGCGAGCATCGAATAGCCGGACTGACCGCAAGGCGATTGCACCTCGGCGATGGTTCCATCCCCTCACCCTGACCCTCTCCCTGCGGGAGAGGGAGCCCTCTGGTGGGACGTTGTGGCCGTGACGCTGCTGGTGGGGGTGACGGTGGCCTACCTGGCCTTGCTGCCGCGCAACCTCGGCCCCGCCGACGAGAGCGTGCATCTCTACGACGCCAAGCGACTGCTCGGCGGCGCGGTGATGTACCGCGACGTCTTCAACGACATCACTCCCGGCTGGATGTACCTGATGGCGCTGCTGTTCGGGCTGTTCGGCACCACCATCGGCGTCGCCCGCATCGGCATGGCGGTCATCCACGGGCTCACCGCGGGCGTCGTCTACGCGACGTGTCGATCCCTGAACGTGTCGCGCGGGTGGTCCTGGCCGCCGGCGCTCGCGTACCTCGTCATCTGCCAATCGGCCTGGCCGATCGCCAGCCAACATTGGCTGAGCACGTTCCTCGGCGCCGTCGCGCTCTGGTTGTGCGCCCTGCATCTGCGCGACCGCGGGCGCTGGAGCTTCGCGCTCGGGATCGTGCTCGGCCTGTTCGTCGGCGTGCAGCAGCAGCGCGCCGCGATGATGGTGGCCGGCGTGGTGGTGTGGTTGGTGCTCAACGCGGCCCTCGATCGCCGCTACGCGGTGCGCTCGCTGCGGGCGCTGTTCGGCACCCTCGCCTGGGCCGCCGCCGGCGGGGCGCTGGTCGTCGTGCCGCTGCTGTCGTGGGTGATCGCGCAGGCGGGATTCGCCCGGGTGTGGCGCGCGCTGGTGATCTTTCCGCTCTACGACTACGCCGGCGTGACGCACTGTCCGTGGGGCGACGTCAACATCATGACCGCGTGGCAGGCGAGCTTCACCTTCCCGACGTTTCTGAAGTACCTGCCGGTGGCGATGCTGCCGCCGGCGGCCCGCCTGGCATCGGCGCTGGCGCGCGGCGGCGCGCGCCAGGAGGCGGCGCGGCTCCTGCTGCTGCTCGTCACCGCGGCGACCAGCATCGCCTCGATCAGCTACTTCCCGGACTTCATCCACATCGCGTTCATCGCGCCGGTGTTCCTGATCATGATCGCCGAGAGCGCGGAGTGGGCCGTGGGCTGGGTGGCGGGGTCCGCCGCCGATCGGCGCAGCCGGCCCTACCGGATTGCGAGCGTCGTCGCCGGCGCCGTGTTGCTCGCGGCGGCCGCGGGTCGGCTCTACGACAATCGGGTGCGGCTGTATCGCGATTTTCCCGCCAGCCGCGCCAGCGCCTTTGGTCGGGTCGACATGAAGGAACAGGATGCGCTCCTCTTCGACCGCGTACGGGAGCTGCTGGCGGCGACGCCGTCGCGCTACCTCTACTGCTATCCGATCATCGCGCATCTCTATCTGATGCTCGACGTCGAGAACCCCACGGCGCACGGGTTCTTCTCACCCGGCTACAGCGGTCCGGACCTCGTGCAAGAGGTGGTGGACTCGCTGGACGCGACCCGCCCGCCCTACATCGTGTTCCTCAGCATGTGGCGACGGCCCGACGACCGGGTGGCCGACTGGATCGCCGAGCACTACGAGCCGATCGGGGAGACCCCGCAGGACACGCTGATTTACCGACCCAAGACGTGACGCTCGGCGGAGCCGGCCCGCACCATGCCGGCTGCGGTGGCGGCGGGCTCGCTCGCCGCGTCCGACGCCGACACCACGGGTGCCGGCATCGCGCCGCCGGCGGACCCGATGTGCTCGACCGGCAGGACCTCGATGACCAGATCGGCGCCGAGCTCCTCGCAGATGAGGTCGAGCACCTTCTGCAGCGCCGCGTCGGAATAGCGCGGTCCTTTGACGATGCGCAGCTCCAACTCCCCCGGATGCGATTGGATGACCTGGAACTGTCGGACGACGTAGCCGTAGTCGCTGAGCAGGTCGCCGAAGAACGTTCCCGGCACCACCCGCTGGTTGGCGCCGACGATGACCGCGGGCGCGCGCCCCTCGATCGACTCGAGCAGTGGCAGGCCGCGGCCGCACGGGCAGCGGCGGTCGGCGGCGACGGCGCGGTCGCCGATCGCGTAGCGGATCAGCGGCACACAGAGATTGGTGAGGTCGGTGATCACCACGTCACCGCTCTCGCCGGGTCGCGCCGGCCGGCC
>Ga0187893_10010095_pt1 | contig 14240 bp, 12 predicted proteins | sample MA1701074metaG_FD_139574 | JGI IMG/M metagenome (GOLD analysis project Ga0187893, IMG submission 139574) | White microbial mat communities from a basaltic lava cave in the Kipuka Kanohina Cave System on the Island of Hawaii, USA - MA170107-4 metaG ...
ATAACGAGCGCAGTTTTTTACTTTTTACTTTTGAATTTTTACTTTGTTCCCCATAGTTCCGAACGTACAAGTGAGTCCACGACAAGTCGGGATTATGATGACACAACAGACGATGCCATAAAATATATTGCTTGTAACATAAAAAACAACTACCTATGGCTGAAAACGTGTACGATGCCATTGTCGTAGGTTCTGGCATCAGCGGTGGCTGGGCTGCCAAAGAACTCTGCGAAAAAGGATTGAAGACCATTATGCTTGAGCGTGGCCGCGACATTAAGCATATTACAGATTATAAAAATGCAAGTAAGGAAGCCTGGGATTATCCGCATCATGGCCGGGCAACCAACCAGATGAAAGCAGATTATCCCGTGCTCAAACGGGATTACCCGCTCAATGAGGCCAACCTTGATTATTGGGTTGATGAAAAAGAATCTCCGTACACAGAAATAAAACGTTTCGACTGGTTTCGGGGCTATCATGTAGGTGGCCGTTCGCTCATGTGGGGCCGCCAAAGTTACCGCCTGAGCAATTTTGATTTTGAGGCCAATGCAAAAGAAGGCATTGCCATTGACTGGCCACTTCGTTACAATGAAATTGAACCATGGTATGACTATGCAGAAAAATTCGCCGGCATCAGCGGCAGTGTTGAAAACATTCCCAATCTTCCTGATGGCCAGTTTCTCCCCGCCATGGAAATGAATTGTGTAGAGAAAGATTTATCAGCAAGATTGAAAGCATATTATAAAGGATCAAGAAATATGATCATTGGCCGCGTTGCCAATATCACACAACCTTTACAGGACAGGCAGGCTTGCCAGTTTCGCAATAAATGCTGGCTGGGTTGCCCTTTTGGCGCATATTTCAGCACACAGTCTTCTACATTGCCCGCAGCTATGAAGACAGGCAACCTCACCCTGCGCCCATGGAGCATTGTTACCAAAGTTTTGTACGATAAAGACACCAAAAAAGCTACCGGTGTAGAAGTGCTGGATGCGGAAACCAATAAAACATACGAGTACAAAGCAAAAGTTGTTTTCCTGAATGCTTCTGCTTTGAATAGTACGTGGATACTCATGAACTCCGCTACCGGTATATGGCCCGGTGGTCTGGGCAGCAGCAGCGGAGAGCTTGGTCACAATGTTATGGATCATCATCTTGGTGTTGGCGCCTCCGGCCTGGTAGACGGGTATGAAGACAAATATTATTTCGGTCGGCGTGCAAATGGTATTTATATTCCGCGTTACCGCAATTTTGGAAATGATAAAAGAGATTATCTCCGCGGCTTTGGTTACCAGGGTGGTGCCAGCAGGCAGGGTTACAACCGTTCCCTGGAAGAATCATTAATGGGTATAGAATTAAAGGAAGCATTAACAGAGCCGGGTTCCTGGAGTATGAACATTGGCGGATTTGGCGAAACGCTTCCCTATCATGAAAATAAAATTACACTTGATAAAACAAAGAAGGATAAGTGGGGTTTAAATGTTTTGGCATTTGATGTAGAGTATAAAGAGAATGAAGTAAAGATGCGCAAGGATATGGTGAATGATGCTATTGAGATGCTCGAAGCCGTTGGTGTAAAAAATGTAAAAGGAAGAGAAGGCGATGGTACCTTAGGTCGCGGTATTCATGAAATGGGCACGGCACGTATGGGTAAAGAACCCAAAACCTCTGTGCTCAACAAATGGAACCAGGTTTGGGATGCGCCCAATGTATTTGTAACCGATGGTGCATTTATGACGTCGGCTGCATGCCATAATCCATCGCTGGGTTATATGGCATTCACAGCCAGAGCAGCAGACCATGCAGTAAGCGAATTAAAGAAAGGAAATATTTAATGATGGGTACTAACAGTCCATCTCCTTTGGAGAGGGATTTGAGATGAGGTCTTTTTTGAACCCGGCTTTTGAATAAATATTAAGCATCCGTTGCGTCGCACTCTTGTACTGTATTACATAAAGCAACAGTGAAAAGGAAAAAGTGAAGAGTGAATATTTTATTTTGACTTTTCACTTCTCACTTGATGAAGAAAGTTCCGAACGATGAACGGAATGCGACGCAACAGGCGATGCCATATAAACCACAGATCGTAACATAAAATAAAAAATATCCCAATCACTTCCCCTTCTTGAGAATTGGGCTTTAATAACCCCCCTTTAGGGGATGGGGGCAAACTAAAAATTATGGCTGACAATGTTTATGATGCCATCGTCATTGGCTCTGGCATAAGTGGCGGATGGGCTGCTAAAGAACTTTGCGAAAAAGGATTGAAGACCATTATGCTTGAACGTGGTAAAGACATTAAGCATATCACGGATTACACAGAAGCAAATAAGGAAGAGTGGAACTACCCGCACCACGGAGATCGCACACAGCAGATGATAAGGGATTATCCTGTATTGAAAAGAGATTATCCGCTCAATGAAAGAAACCTCGACTGGTGGGCAAGCGATAAAGATTCTCCTTATACGGAAGTAAAACGTTTCGACTGGTTTCGCGGTTACCATGTAGGGGGTCGTTCCTTAATGTGGGGCCGCCAGAGCTATCGTCTAAGTGATCTGTATTTTGAAGAAAATGCAAGAGATGGTATCGCTGTTGACTGGCCCATACGCTACAAGGAAATAGCGCCATGGTACGATTATGTAGAAACATTTGCAGGCATAAGCGGCGGCGATGAAGACCTTCCTGAATTGCCAAGAGGAAAGTTTCTTCCACCAATGGAAATGAATTGCGTGGAGAAAGATCTTGCAGGCAGAATCAAAGGCTTGTATGGTGGTAACCGTAAAATGATCATGGGCCGTACAGCGCATATTACCAACCTGCAGCAACATCAGAAAGATCTTGGCAGAAGCAATTGCCAGTTCCGCGATAAATGCTGGTATGGTTGCCCGTTTGGTGGTTACTTTAGTACACAGTCTGCAACATTGCCTGCCGCTATGAAGACTGGCAATCTTACCCTTCGTCCATGGGCAATTGTTACAAAGATTTTATACGATAAAGACACAAAGAAAGCAACAGGTGTGGAAATACTCGATGCAGAAACCAACAAGACTTATGAGTATAAAGCAAAGATCGTTTTCCTGAATGCCTCTGCTTTAAACAGTGCGTGGGTATTAATGAATTCCGCAACAGATGTATGGCCCGGTGGTTTGGGCAGCAGCAGTGGCGAGCTTGGCCATAATGTAATGGATCACCACTTGAATGTGTACGCAGGCGGTACTGTAGAAGGCTATGATGATAAATACTATTATGGCCGCCGTGCCAATGGTATTTATATTCCGCGTTACCGTAACTTCTTTGGCGATAAACGTGATTACCTGCGTGGCTTTGGCTACCAGGGCGGTGCAAGCCGCGGCCGCGGACCGGCAGATATTGCAGAGTACAGTATCGGCGCTGATCTTAAAGAAGCACTGACTGAACCGGGGGTTTGGGGTTTTGGTATGGGTGGTTTTGGGGAGACACTTCCTTATCATGAGAATAAGGTAACGCTGGATAAAAATAAAAAGGACAAATGGGGTCTTAATGTATTGTCTTTCGATTGCGAGCTGAAAGAGAATGAACTCAAGATGCGTAAAGACATGCTGGAAGATGCCAAAGAAATGTTGACCGCATTGGGTGTTAAGAATGTTGGCGGAGGAGATAGCAATCCATACCTCGGCCGTGGTATTCATGAAATGGGCACGGCACGTATGGGTAAAGATCCAAAAACTTCTGTGCTCAATAAGTGGAACCAGGTTTGGGATGCACCAAATGTATTTGTAACAGATGGTGCTTTCATGACAAGTGCAGCATGCCAGAACCCTTCTTTAACATACATGGCGTTTACCGCACGGGCTGCCGATTATGCAGTAAGTGAATTGAAGAAAGGGAATATATAAAGCCCCCCAAATCCCCCGGTGGGGGACTTTTGAACGAAGATTATATAGAAGAGTTTTTTGAGCCATACTGTAGAATAAATATATGGCTTCCGTTGCGTCGCACTCTTGTACTACAGGATATAAAGCAGCTATAAGTATTCAGGTTCTATGAAATTGTTCTTTGCTCCGTAGGAGCAACCTGTTGGTAGCCCCGGGTGATAACCCGGGGAATAAAAGAATAAATTTTAGAGTGCTCCGTAGGAGCGCAATATTATTCTTTGAAAAGAAAAGGGATTACAACGAATAAAAACATGTTCAATCTCCTGTTGAAGAAAGGTTAGAATGCACAAGTGAGTGACACAACGAAGATGATAGCAGTACTATAGTTAAGTACATAAAAACGATTAAGCTTGCCCGGAGATTCATTGCATATTAATTCAGGTGGCCTTGCACAAAACACCTACGATGCCATTGTTATAGGCAGTGGTATCAGTGGTGGATGGGCAGCAAAAGAATTATGTGAAAGAGGTTTGAAAACATTGGTACTCGAAAGGGGAAGACCCGTTGAGCATATCAAAGATTATCCCACGGCTACAAAAGCACCGTGGGAATTAAGGCACAGGGGAAGAATAACTGCCGAAACGGCGAAAGAAAATCCACTGATCTCAAGGGCTGCGGGTTATGGAGAAGATGACCAGCATTTTTTTATAAAAGATAAAGATCACCCCTATGTACAGGAAAAACCTTTTGACTGGATACGTGGTTACCAGGTAGGCGGTAGATCACTAACATGGGGCAGGTGCACACAACGCTGGAGCGATTTTGAATTTACCGGTCCGCAGCGGTTTAACTATGGATGGGATTGGCCGGTTAGATATGCAGATGTGGCGCCATGGTATTCCCATGTAGAAAAATTCATAGGTGTTTGTGGTAATAAAGATGGACTGGAAGCAATGCCCGACGGCGAATTTCTTCCGCCATTTGAACTGAATTGTGTAGAGCAGCATTTGAAAGAAAGCTTTTTGAAAAATTATGGCAACCGTTATCTTGTTCATGCAAGATGGGCGCATTTAACACAGCCCAATCAAATACATCTCGATCAGAACAGGGGCAAATGCCAGGCAAGAAATTTATGCATGCGCGGTTGCCCGTTTGGCGGATACTTTAGTTCTAATTCGTCAACGCTTCCATGGGCGGCAAAAACAGGCAACTTAACTATTAGACCTTTTTCTGTTGTGCATTCAATTATTTATGATGAACAAAAACAAAAGGCAACCGGCGTAAGGGTAATTGATGCAGACGGTGAGTCAGGAAAAAAAGCAACCGAGTTCTTTGCAAAAATAATTTTCGTAAACGGCTCTGCATTAAACAGCAATTTGATTTTATTGAACTCAACATCAAACCGTTTTCCAAATGGCCTGGGTAATGACAGCGGCACGCTTGGCAAATATGTTTGCTTTCACAATTACCGCGGCTGGATAAATGGTGTGATGGAGGGGTTTGAAGACAAGTATGTGTATGGCCGCAACCCAACAGACGCCATCATTGCAAACTACCGTAACCTGCATAAACAGGACACGGATTTTGCAGGCGGCTATACAACCTATATGGGCGCATACCGGGAAAGACATGATGGAGATCGTTGCCCGGAACAAATTGGTACGGTGTATAAAGAGGCAATGACAGAGCCGGGTCCCTGGCATGTGTATGCATACCTGCAGGGAGAAACGATTCCAAAGGAAAGCAATCATGTGCGGTTGAGTAAAGACGAAAAAGATCAATGGGGTATTCCATTACTCATTACTTCTGTTGGCTATGATGATAACGACGGGAAATTATTGAAAGACTTTTTTGTACAAACAGAAGAAATGCTTACCAAAGCAGGTGTAAAAGAGATCAATCATTGGGACAGCAAACAGGCGCCGGGCCTTGACATTCATGAAATGGGCGGCTGCAGAATGGGCAATAATCCCAAAACATCCATGCTCGATAAATGGAACGCTCTGCATCATTGCAAAAATGTTTTTGTAACCGATGGCGCATGTATGACAAGCACAGGCAATCAAAGTCCAAGTATATTGTACATGACACTGACTGCAAGAGCAGCAAATTATGCGGTGGAAGCGTTGAAGAAAGGGAATGTATAGATCGCTGATGTTATGATGTATGATTTTCGATTTACATCAGAGATTTTTTGAGCCGGACAATTGAATAAGCATTAAGCTTCGTTGCGTCGCACTCTTGTACTGTGGAATGTGTCGCAACAAGCAACAATGAATACAAGTTCTGTGAAATTGTTCTTTGCTCCGTAGGAGCAATATATGAGTAGCCCCGGGTGATAACCCGGGGAAAATAAAAGAATAAATTTTTGTAGTGCTCTGCAGGGGCGCAAATATGAATAGCAAAATGTGCGATAAAATAAGATAAAATAAGATGTTTACGCTTCTGTTCGTTGTTCAAAATTGATCTGAACGATGAAGTGAGTGACACAACAGAAGCTAAATAGTAATTCCCCGCCTGACCACAAATAAAAAATAAAAGTCAGTCGGGCAGGAAAAGCTAAGTACACAAAAAATAAAATCATAACAATCATATAACTCATTCAAATCACTGATATGCCGGGAGACTCTCTTAATATCAACAACAAAGCGACAGCGCAAAACACTTATGATGCCATCGTCGTAGGCAGCGGCATCAGCGGCGGCTGGGCTGCAAAGGAATTGTGCGAAAAAGGTTTGAAAGTGCTAATGCTGGAGCGCGGCAGAAATTTTGAACATATCAAAGATTATAAAACCGCAGGCTATGATCCATGGCAGTTTCCGCATCATGGCATGGCTACCCGGGAGCAGTTGCAGGTAAGGCCCGTTATTGCAAGAACCTGGGGCAAAACAGAAGGCATTATGGATTATTGGGCAAAAGATTCGGAAGCTCCCTATACAGAAATAAAACCTTTTAAATGGTGGCGTGCTTATCAATTGGGTGGCCGGTCCATTTTATGGGGAAGACAAAGTTATCGCTGGAGTGATTTTGATTTTGAAGCCAACGCAAAAGATGGATGGGCAATAGACTGGCCGGTGCGTTATAAAGACATTGAACCCTGGTACGACTATGTAGAAAAATTTGCAGGCATCAGTGGAAGCAAAGAAGGATTGGCGCAATTACCTGACGGGCAGTTTCTGCCGCCTATGGAAATGAATTGCGTGGAAAAAGATGTTGCTGAAAGAATGAAATCATTTTATAAAGGCCGGCGGCACATGATTATTGGCCGTGCAGCGCATATTACTGCACCACATCCTGGCAGAGAGCAATGTCAATTCAGAAACAGATGCTGGGAAGGCTGTATGTTCGGCGGCTACTTCAGTACACAATCATCTACATTACCTGCAGCTATGAAAACAGGTAATCTTACTGTAAGACAATGGAGCATTGTTACAAAAGTGCTGTATGATAAAAACACAAAGAAAGCGACGGGTGTAGAAATAGCAGATGCTGAAACAAGTAAAACGTATGAGTTCTATTCAAAAATTGTTTTCTTAAATGCATCTGCGCTAAACAGTGCATGGGTATTAATGAACTCTGCTGTTGATGTTTGGCCCGATGGCCTGGGAAGCAGCAGCGGAGAACTGGGGCACAACATAATGGATCATCATTATAATCTTGGAATAAGTGGCGATGTGGATGGTTTTGATGATAAGTATTATTACGGCCGCCGCGCTAACGGTATTTACATTCCAAGATTTACAAACCTGTTCGGAGATAAACGAGATTATCTGCGCGGCTTTGGATACCAGGGCGCAGCCAGCAGATCTGGCTGGAGCAGGGATGTGGCAGAATTAAGTATTGGCGATAAATTAAAAGAAGCATTAACCGAGCCGGGTGGCTGGCGCATGGGTATTGGTGGCTTTGGCGAGCTATTGCCTTACCATGAAAATAAAATTACATTAGATAAAAACAGGAAAGATAAATGGGGTTTACCTATCTTGGCGATGGATGCAGAATTAAAAGATAATGAGAAAAAAATGCGCAAAGATATTTTGGAAGAAGGTAAAGCCATGCTGGAAGCCGCAGGCGTAAAAAATGTAACAACACGTGATGGTGGTCACGAGATTGGAGATGGTATTCATGAAATGGGCACGGCACGCATGGGTGCAGATCAAAAAACATCTGTACTCAATAAATGGAACCAGGTGTGGGATGCGCAGAATGTGTTTGTAACAGACGGCGCATTTATGACTTCAGCCGCCTGTCAAAATCCATCTTTAACCTATATGGCATTCACAGCAAGAGCCGCAAATCATGCAGTTGAGGAATTGAAGAAAGGAAATATATAGATCGCTGATGTCATGATGGCTGATTTGCAGATTTATTTTACATCAGGTATCGTAAAGTCAGACATCAGACATTTTTTTGAGCCAGGCTGCAGAATAAAAAGTAAACTTTCGTTGCGTCGCACTCTTGTACTTTCTGCTCAATGTTGAACTGAACGATGAAGTGAGTGACACAACGAAGTTTAATAGTAGCACAGAAGTTAAGTACAAAAAAGAAAAAGCATTTTAATCATATAAATCAAATTAATCACTGGTATGCCTGGAGATTCATTAAATGTAAATAACAAAGCGGCAGCACAAAACACCTACGATGCCATTGTAGTTGGTTCAGGTATCAGCGGTGGCTGGGCTGCAAAAGAATTATGCGAAAAGGGTTTGAAAACTTTAGTACTGGAACGTGGCAGAAATGTAGAGCACATAAAAGATTATACAGATACCTCTAAAGATCCGTGGGAACTCACACACCATGGCAGTAATGATAACAAAGACAAAGAAGAAAGTCCAATCCAAAGCAGGTGCTATGCTTATAACGAAGTGTCCGGTAAATTCTTTGTAAATGATAAGGAGCATCCCTATAACCAGGTAAAACCATTCGATTGGATCCGCGGTTACCATGTAGGCGGCAGAAGTTTAATGTGGGGGCGTCAGTGTTATCGCTGGAGCGATATAGATTTTGAAGCCAATGCAAAAGATGGCTTTGGTGCAGACTGGCCCATTCGCTATAAAGATATTGCGCCCTGGTACGATTATGTAGAACCATTTGCAGGCATTAGTGGTTCAATTGAAAATCTGCCACAATTACCCGATGGAAAATTTCTTCCGCCGATGGAAATGAACTGTATTGAAAAGCAGGTGGCAGAAAGAATAAAAAAAGGTTTTTCAGATGGCAGAACAATGATTATTGGCCGTGTGGCAAACCATACTGCTAAAGTTGGTGACCGTGGTCCCTGCCAGTACAGAAATAAATGTCATGAGGGTTGCCCTTTTGGTGGTTATTTCAGCAGCAACGCTGCCACATTACCTGCTGCTTCCAGAACAGGCAATATGACCCTGCGCCCATTCTCCATTGTACAGGAAGTGATCTATGATAAGGATACCAAAAAAGCAAAAGGCGTTCGCATTATAGACGCAGAAACACTGAAAACAGAAGAGTATTATGCAAAGATTATTTTCATCAATGCATCCACATTAGGCACCACGCATATTTTGCTCAATTCTGTTTCTGATGCATTCCCCAATGGTTTGGGCAACAGCAGCGAACAGGTGGGCCATAACTTAATGGATCATCACTACGGAGTAGGTGCGTATGGAGAATCAGACGATTTTGCTGATCAATATATTTATGGCAGAAGGGCGAATGGTATTTATATCCCACGTTTCAGGAACATCAGCGAAGCCACCAAACAAAAAGAATATCTGCGTGGCTTTGGTTACCAGGGTGGTGGTGGCCGCGGAAGGGTAAGCATTGATGAAGGCATTGGTGCAGATTACAAAGAATCATTAACTGAGCCTGGCAAGTGGACATTTGGTGTAGGTAGTTGGGGTGAGCATTTGCCTTATTATGAAAACGTGGCAAAACTAAACAAAGACAAAAAAGATAAATGGGGCTTACCAACACTTGATATTGACTGCGAATTCAAAGACAACGAAAAAGCCATGCGTAAGGATATGATGAACAGCGCTGCAGAGATGCTGGAAAAAGCAGGTCTCAAAAATGTGGGTACTTACGACTATTTGCCTGCTCCCGGTTTCTGCATTCATGAAATGGGTACAGCAAGAATGGGAAGAGATCCAAAGACTTCTGTATTGAATGAATGGAACCAGATGCATGAAGTAAAAAATGTATTTATAACAGATGGTGCGTGTATGAGCAGCAGTGCATGCCAGAACCCATCGGTTACATATATGGCATTAACAGCAAGAGCAGCAGATTTTGCTGTGAAGGAGTTGAAGAAGGGAAATATTTAGCCCCATCCCTAAAGGGGAGAAAGAAATTCTTTTGCGCCGCATTGTTGAATATAGTTCTGGGCGTACAAGTCTCCCGATAGCTATCGGGAGACACAACAGAAGATGATAAAAGATTTATGGACGGCATCATAAATGAAAAAATTAAAATTCTATTTTTATATCTAATAATCATCCTCCATAATACCCCTTTTGGGAGATGGGGGCTAAATCTACAAATGTTATGAACAGAAGAGATGCCTTATCACGGGTGGCGCTTATCATGGGCGGTACCGTTATTGGGGCAGAAGCTTTTTTGAGTGGCTGTAAAACGGCTACCAAATATGGCGAAAGCCTCAACTTTACACCGGAAGACATTGCTTACCTCAATGAGATTGCTGAGACGATTATCCCTGTCACATCTACACCCGGCGCAAAAGATGCAAAAGTTGGTGAATTTATGACGGTGATCGTAAAAGATTGCTATGAAGAAAAAGATCAGAAAGCATTCCTCGAAGGCATGAAGAAATTAGATGAAGCAAGCCAGAAAAAGAACAGCAAATCTTTTATGGAAAGCACACCTGAGCAGCGCAAGGCTTTGCTGACAGACCTTGACAAAGAAGCAAAAGAATACGGCAAAACAAAAAAGCCGGAAGATCCAAATCATTATTTCTCTGCTTTCAAACAGTTAACATTGTGGGGTTACTTTACATCAGAACCCGGTGCTACCAAAGCATTGCGTTATGTTGCCGTTCCCGGCAGATACGAAGGGTGCATACCTTACAAAAAAGGTGATAAAGCCTGGGCTACTTAGTAGTTTAATAGAAAGATAATAGTTATGAACCGGGCTGCAACGCAGTGGGCGGCATCGTTGCGTCGCACTCGTGTACACCTTGTTCCAGTATCAACAATATTCACGTTCCGGATTTAAAGCGTGTAACGATTAAATTATAAGCCATGAGCTACTCAAGAAGAAAGTTCCTGCAAACAAGCGGTTTATTAACAGCAGGTGCCATGCTTGCTTCCAATAATATTTTTGCTGCCAAAGAACCACTTACCAATTTTGGTATCCAGTTATGGACTGTTCAGCAGGATATGACCAAAGATGCAAAAGGCACATTAAAAGCCCTGGCATCTTATGGCTATAAACAAATAGAAGGTTTTGAAGGCAAGCAGGGCATGTTCTGGGGCATGACTGTTGCCGATATGAAAAGTTACCTGAATGATCTTGGCATGACCATGATTTCCAGCCATTGCAATATCAACGACAAGTTTGAAATAAAAGCTGCCAATGCAGCCAATATGGGTATGAAGTATTTGATATGCCCATGGCTCGGCCCGCAAAAAACTATTGATGATTATAAGAAAGCCGCGGATAACTTTAATACAAGAGGTGAGATCTGTAAGAAGAACGGTATCCGTTTCACTTATCACAATCACGGCTATTCATTTCAAATGACAGATGGTCAAATGCCGCAGGATGTAATGATGGACAATACCAATCCTGATCTTGTAGATTTTGAAATGGATATGTACTGGGTAGTAACAGGTGGCGCAGACATTAAAACATACCTGAAAAAATATAAGAACCGCTGGCGTCTTTGCCATGTAAAAGACAGAAGTAAAACAGCAGGTGCAACCGAGCAGGATGCATCTGTAATTGTTGGTACGGGCAGTATAGATTATCCTTCTATTCTTCCTTACGCAAAAAAAATGGGCGTAGAATATTTTATAGTGGAGCAGGAAAAATTTGAAGGCAGTACACCCATGTCAAGCGCCGAAGCAGACGCAAAATATATGATGATGCTGAAGGTGTAGAGACACACCATTGTGTGTCTCAAAAATGATGATTAAAGGTGTAGAGACACACCATTGTGCGTCTTAAAAAAAATCCCGGAGCAATTGTCCCGGGATTTTTATTTGCAGCAGTGTTATTACATCTGTCTTGTCAATTTTATTTCCAGGGATTTAAATTCCTGCCCATTCTGCATCGTAAACATTTCCATTAACTGGTTATTGTCATCAATAAACTTCACGGTTTGTCTTACATCCAATATGTTGCCCGTAGCAGGATCAGTGGACTTTCCTTTCAGGGTAAGGGTCTTTGTAGCTTCGTCATAAGTGCCTTCCATATTCATAATACCTGTTCCCATATTGTCAACCCACGTGCTTTGAAAAACTTTTCTTGCATTATCATAGCCAACAAGTCCGTGCCCTTCAAAAGGCATTCCATTAAATGTGCCGGTATGCTTGCTGTGCTGGAAGCGTCCATCGAGCAGCATTTCATTTTCACAGGTAGCTGTGTTGGTGGCAGGTGGTGCGCCGGGTGCCATCCACATGGTGATGTCCTCGCTCCATTTACCATTTGATTTGGCAAGCGCTTTATGCATTTCACCGGGCGTCATGTAGTCCATCCATTTTTTCATTTCCTCCTGTGATTGTGCGAGCAATTGTGTGGTGAGTATTGTCATAGTGGCAATACATGCAACCGTAAATATCTTTTTCATAAGCGGAAAATTTTTGAGAGAGAAGGTACGAATTATAAAAAGGAAAAACAAACGGGTTTTTTGATTCACGTGCATTGCAATTTTTTGTAGTACCGGCGGCGGTATTACATGGCATCATCGTTGCGTCGCAATCACTTTATCTGTTGTACAAATGGCAACTGAAGTTTCAAAACCGAAATTGCAAATAAGGTTTAAACAGGTTCATCATGCAACGGATATTACCCCCTTTTCTTGTTATAAAAATTTCAGCTTCTATCTTCTCCTTTTAAAAAATTCTTTTATCAGTACCGCGCATTCATCCTGCAATACACCTGTTATAATTTCTGTTTTGGGGTGAAAAGGTATTTCACCGCTGTGATTACTATGAGCGGGCTGGTCAATATATTTCCTGTAACCATTTTTTATATCTGCCGCGCCATACGCAATTTTACCAATCTTGCTCCAGTACAATGCGCCGCAGCACATAAGGCAGGGCTCAATGGTTACATACAAAGCGGCATCCGGTAAATATTTGGCACCAAGATAATTGCATGCGGCAGTAATGGCTAATATTTCTGCATGCGCCGTAGGATCGCTGAGCAGTTCTACCTGGTTATGCGCCCTTGCAATGACCTTATTATTGATGACGATTACCGCACCAACAGGTACTTCATCTGCATCAAATGCTTTCCGCGCTTCTTTCAATGCCTGCTGCATATAGTATTCATCGCTTATGGGTAACATGCAGCTAAGATATGAAAAGATAAAAGCATGGTTAAGTATCAATGCATTGCAATTGAGCTGGCATCTTCATGGTATTTTAAATATGAAATGTTCTTTTGTTTTCAATATATTTTTTTATTTTGCAATTTCTTAATCCGTTATTATGCAAAGCCTTTTTCAACCAGAATCCGCTACCGGCATTGTTATGCGCATTGCCCGGCTAAAATCCACCGCCAACGCCCATTGGGGTAAAATGAATGTCTCTCAAATGCTTGCCCATTGCCAGGCCCCGCTTGAAGTAGCGCTGGGCGATAAACAATTAAAGCATAGTTTTATTGGCTGGCTCTTTGGTAAAATGGCCAAAAAGAAAATGCTGCAGAAAGCCCCTTTTAAGCGCAACCTTCCTGCAGACGGGAGTTTTATTGTAAAAGACAACCGCAGTTTTTCCGATGAGCAGGATAAACTGCTTACACTGCTAAGAAGATTCGCGGAAACAGACCCCGAAAATATTGCTGCAAGGGTGCATCCTTTCTTTGGTAAGATGACTGCTGATGAATGGGGCATTCTTCAGTGGAAACATCTTGACCATCATTTGCGGCAATTTGGTGTATAAATATTTTTATTATGGCTGTGAAATCAAAACTAAATGCCGCATGGCATAATGAAAACCGCATGCCTGTAAAAGCAACAATTGATCAACGCATTGCGTGGCATCCTGAACATCGCAAACATTGTAACTGCCGGGATATTCCGGAAAGTTGAAAGCAGAGATGAAGAAAAGAAATATGATAATTGAACAACCTCGTTCAATTGTGCTGTTCTTGATTTTCGGCTGCTATTGGAACAGATGAAGAACCATAACCGCAAAGACGATAAGGTGCAGAGTTGTTTATTGTTTTTCTTTG
>Ga0187893_10010096_pt1 | contig 14239 bp, 22 predicted proteins | sample MA1701074metaG_FD_139574 | JGI IMG/M metagenome (GOLD analysis project Ga0187893, IMG submission 139574) | White microbial mat communities from a basaltic lava cave in the Kipuka Kanohina Cave System on the Island of Hawaii, USA - MA170107-4 metaG ...
CCCAACCCTCCCCAAAAATGCCCCACCCTCTCTCCCCTGCACCCCTCTCTCCCAACACACTCTTCAATCCCCCTCCCCCTATAGTCCCCCTCCCCCTTCCTCTCTCTCTTTGATTTCCCACAACCGAATTCCATAAAACCGGACCCAAACCGGACCACAGAAAAAGCCACGCCAAGAAGACGCCGCCAACCGACAAACAACTGCAATGTGTTTAGAGAGATGTAATACTTAAACTCTTGGAGCGCCGAGAGATAAAAGAAGTTGGTGGAAAGGCGGGGAAATGACGCGAAATGAGCATTCAGGAAGGGCGTTGTGGGGGTGGAAAAAATCGGGGGGAGCTAGATAATCACCTGGGGCCGCAGAAGGGGGGCCTACCGGGGCATGGGCGAGCGGCCGTCAGACGAAACTCGTTTCAGCACAAGACGTTGTGCCTATCTATGCTACCGAAGGTCGGCGCCAAGACGACTAACTTTGCGGTGCAAAGTGACGTAAGTCCGCCGCTGCCCTCCACTTACGTCAACCCCTTCAGCGAGCCATCCGCAACCCCTCGCCCCTACTGAACTTGCGCCGTTTACGCCCGCGGCAGAACCTTTTATTATCCATCGCGTTAGCATCCCGCACATGAACTTTCATGCGTAGCCGGAAACAACAGTGTGGTTTCCTGTCTGGATCGCAGAGGGTTTCGTCTGACGCACGAAGGTGACGATTTTGCTGTCGTTCGCTTGACAACGCCGAGTTCGCGGTTTATGCTCGTCTAAGCTGGCCAACAGAATTTTCGCTGTCGGCAGCTGCGGGAAGGACTAGCGTTGTGCTGGTCCCTCGCACAACAAGTTGGGACCGCGGTATTGCAAGTACCCGGTCCCGTGGGCAGCACTAAGTAGGAGTGCCACCATGTCTGAGCCTATCAACCCCACCCAGTCCGTCAACCCCAGCATTCCGGCCGACCCCGTCCAGGCGCCGGCGACGTCGCTGGACGCTCCACCTGCCGAAGAGAGGCTCCGGGCTGATGCCAAGGCCCAGTTGCGCGACACCACGGCATGCGTCAAGAGGGCCGAGAAGGGTTACGCGGCCGGCTACCTGGAAGCCGGATACCATGCCAGCTGCTACATCACAACCCGTCTCAAGCTGGGTGACGCACGCTCTGCCGCGGTTGATACCCTGATCGGCCAGCTGTCAGAGTACAGCTCGGCCAAGGTTCGCCCTGGCGATTTGATAGCGTGCTACCATTCCCATCGGCTCCTGGCGGAAGTGGTTGATGCCGACAACCTGGGCAACGTGCCCTTCGCCTACGGCCACTACGCCAACGCCTGGAAGCAGCTCGTTGTACGTCAGGCACAGGATACGGCCGATGAGAGCTACGCTTTGCTCCCTGGCTTGGAGGATGAGTGCAAGGCCCTGTTCGCGTCCGCTGTCCAGGCGAAGCTGTCCCGAGACGGTTGCCTGGAAAAGTGCCGTGCGCTCGTAGGACAGTGGACCTCGCTGCAAGTCGGTCTGAAGGCCGCTGCCGCTGAACAGGCGAATGAGCGCAAAGCCGCTGCTGAGAAGGCCGCTGCTGAGAAGGCTGCCGGCCTTGCAGAAGCCAAAGCCGCTGCCGATCGGGCGAAGTCCGCTCTGAACAGCGTCGGCAACGAGCAAGACAAGGCCGCGCTGGAAGCAGCGCTCCAGGCTGCGGAGCTGGCCGCGCAGCAGCTCTCCCAGGAAGCCAAGGCCTCGCTGGACAGCAAGACCGCTGCCATCAAGGCCGCTGGCCAAGCGGGCAGGGAAGCACAGCTGGCCGTACAGCGCAAGGGCCGCATGGAACAGCGGCAGGTCAGCAGCAAACCGGAACCCACTCCCGTCAGCAAGCCGGAACGTGTTGACCCCGTGGCCATGATCCGCGCGGCGACCCTCAAGGACGCGGCCCAGCTGATCGTTCGCATGCTCCAGGACGGTGGCAAGGACGCGGCCGAGCTGCTCCAGGCCGTCGCCTCGGGTCTTGACTGGAACCCTGCGATGGGGACCGCCCTCATTCGCGGCATGGTCGAAGCCGGCGCCGTCAAGACCGTGCAAGCCATGTACATGGCAATGGCGCAAGCGGCCAAGAAGGCGCCCTCCAGCGCCAATGGCCAGCTGCGCGAACCCGCTGCCGCTGCCTAACCAACCGCACCATCATGGCGAGCGAGGGGCAAGGATGCCCCCTTCCCGCTTCCCGCACCATCCAACCCGAGTACCACATGACAACCGCCGAACGGCGCTTGGCCGCTTACCGCTCGTTCTACGTCCAGCGCCTTATGCAGCGCGCTGCCATCCTGTTGACCTACGGCCGCTATTTCGCTGACTGTCGCAGCCTGTTCACCATTTACGGAATCCTATGATGACGCCACAACAAGCCAGAACCATACTCCGGGCAATCCGCCTTGGGCGCAAACTGCATGACCGCGTGCGGCTTAACACGCCGTATACCCTGACTCCCAGACCAATCCGCCATCTGGAAACCTGGGAACAGAAGCTGGCACGCCTGCTGTCCGCCCTCGTGGATGCCGCCTAGCGCCCCCTGTCGGAAACGACCAGAGCCGGAGAAGCGTGGACTTCTCCGGCTCTTTTCGTTTTTCCACGCCATGCCACACTTCGACAAGCCCAGAAAGGCTACAATCGGTCGTCAACCCGAAAACAACACTGTTGTTTTCGGGTTTCATCCAACTCGTAAGCAGCTAATCGTGCGTCCCGAGAAGTCTGGGCCAGCTAGACTTCTCGAACAACGCTGAATGGAGGGCTGAGCATATGCAGGTTAACGAGAGAAGGGCCGTCCGCAGGTTCCAGGAGTATCCGGGCCCCTGCTGGCACACGGACTACGCCATCCTATGTCCCGAGTGCCTCGAATGGACCGAGGACTACGGCGACGTGGACGTTCAGATTGACGGCAAGTGGTTCTACATCTGTCCCGCATGCGTGAGTGGACTGGAGGACATGCACAATGGTCGAGACTGACCACGACGCCCTGATTCGCCGGGCTGGCGGGGATTGTGACTGTGACCACTCCTGGACGAGCGGGGGTGGGGGCGAACACGACAAGGTAACTTGCCATCAGCCGCGTCTCTGGTGTTCGGAGTGCCAACGCGAAGAATGTGAGCGCTAGAGGGTTCAAGATGAGGCTGCGCGAAATCCGCCCGTCATGGGTCGAGGAACTGTGCGAGTACAGACTGGAGTTCGACGTCAACTCCCGGTATGTGCCACGCGGCTCTGGTTTCTCTTTCCCATGCGGACCCGATGGGGACGTGCTGCTCGGCGAATTGACCGAGCCTGCAAAGGCCAACTACCTTGCTTGCTTGTCGGGAGAAGTCCATCTTGGGGACAAGATCGTCCCCGTCATCAGCAAGATGGTCGTCAAGCGAGAGTGGAGTTACCGGCACCCGGCCTACGGCGCCTGCCAATGTGGTGAAACCGTTGAATTGCGGCACTTCACCAACACCTGCGATCGTTGTGGGCGCGACTACAACTTCGATGGCTTCCTCCTCGCTACCCGCGGATGCTGGGGCGATGAAACCGGCGAGCTTTCTTGTGACTGCTTGTGAGCTTGTGAGAAAGATGCGTATGAGCTACAACATCACGCGCTCCCTGTACATCTCCGGCAGACTGACCATCGACAAATGGGCTGCGGTCAGCCTGTTGAGACTGTACCTGCACAGGCTGCCCGAAAACAGCTTCCTCCAGCAACTGGACCTGGACGGAGACGCCGGCGAAGCACTGCCCATCGAGCATCCCTCATGGTCCGGCGCTGGCTCCGGCGCCACATACCATGACGCTCTGCGCTATGCCCTCGAACACACGTCCGGGGAAGCCGTCCTTGGCTACGTGTGGGAAGGTGGAGACCAGTTCACTGGTCTCCACATCAAAGATGGGGCAGTCACCGACATTGCAGTGGCTCTGGAGGCCAGCCAATGACCGATTATGCGACAATCGCCATCGCATAATTGACAGACCGTCAAATGTGTGTCACAATTAAGAACCAACCCAAGCGGAGAACCGGATGGCAAAGAGCAAGACCACGAAAACGCAAAAGCTGACTGATGACATTGCCGGTCATGTCAAGCGGTGGCTTGGCCGGTTCAAGTCGGCAGATGGCATTCGGCGCTTCTGCCGAAAGCATGGAGCCAGGGGCGTCATGGGCGACTCGTCCTTATGCGTGTTGGCTAGGGTCATCAGGAAGAAGTTCGCAAAAGCGAGGATTGATGTGCAGGTGACAGAAAGAATCGCCATCTTAAGCAGATCGGAATGGCCGCGGGCGTTCGTCGTGGATATGACATATGAATGTCACGACTTCGTACGCTACTTCGATCTTGGACTCTATCCCGAACTCGCTGGCAGAGGAAGAACGAAATGAGGACAATGTGTTCGTGGTGCGGAAAGGAAGGCTCGCCCAAAGACCCGTTCGAGGACACGTCCGTCAGCCACGGCATCTGCCCGCCATGTGCGTTCCTTTTGATGGAGTTGGCCGAGATGAACACGCTCCATGAGCCCGATCCAGGCGACGGCTTGCCTGTTCAACGCCCGTGCCGTCGCTTTCACTTTCATCTGGAGTAACCATGATGAGCATTAAGACAGAGAGACATGGCATGCAAGACGCCATCAACTTAGAGGAGGTCAATGATGTCTACGACTACATCTGCGCTCAGTATTGATGCCGCCGTCCAGAAGGTCCGGCAGTTCTTGCTTCGCTGGAAGGACGAGGCCGAGCTGGCCAAGAGCCTGGCCCAGTGCGGAAGCAAGGGAGATCCATCCTGCCCGTGGAATTGCGTGCTGGCATACCACATTCAGCACAAGGTGCTTTCGCAGCGCGATGGCATCAGATGTGTCGCCGTCCGAGAAGGCGCGGTGGACGTCTGGGCTACTAACGGACGCACGGCCGCAGTGGAAACGCCGCCGCTCGTTGCTCAATTCATCCGGCGTTTTGATTGTGGGCTCTATCCAGAATTGGAGGACCGCACTGGGTCGCATACTGATCAGAACGGCGGCGAGCGGAAAGCAAGTGACGCAGAGGCTGAAGGCCTGCACACCGAACCCAAACTTGGGGAGCCATCTTGATGACAGACGATACCACAGGCATCGAGACATTCGTTCGGCACGTCGCAGAGGCGTTCAGCGCGACTGGCCTGAAGCCGTGCCGTTCCTGCTTCTTCTCTCCCAATTACGACGGCATGGGACACGCGGCCTGTGCCCTGGGCGCCCTCGCAATCCACGGCCACCACATAGGTGCGCCGCCAATCAGCCCGCAGAGCAGCAATGGCGAAGCCGTCGAGGCGCACATCGCAAAACACGTGATCTCCTACTATAGAGACATTGACTTCCGGCTTGGCATCGAGGACGGCTGGGACGGCATTTCAGAGAGAAGGCCCGAGGGCCGCATGCGCAAGCTGGGCCGTCAGTACGGGGAGGCAGCCTGGCAGGCAATGTGTGCGATACACCGTGTGTCGCACACCACAGAGAAAGGAGCGTCATAGCATGACACCGATCAACGAGGAGTTGCTCGCGGAAGCCAAGGAGGCTTTCTCCAGGCTAGGCGCCTGGGGCATAAAGCCAGCAATCAACGTGTGGTACGACCCCATTAGACGCAGGTGCTGCCTGCTGTCCGCGATTTCCGTCTGCCGCGAACTGGACGCCGGTGGCCAGTTGCCGGAGGCGAGCCTCCCTGGTAGGCCGTTCGACCAAGACCTGTTCTACATGGACTTCATCATATCACAGTTTCCGGACGACGGATGGCGGTGTGGAGTGATTGAGGGTTGGGACGGCCACTTGCACATGAGTGCGACAATGGAGGCAAAAGGTTTGTTAGAAGAATACAACGCCGGCCGCGAGCTTGGATCCGCCGCCCGGCAAGAGATCCTTGTTGGAGGCACCCGTGACACTTCCAACGATTGAGGAGTTTGAGGAACAAGTCAAGCTGGCCTTCGCTCAGACGGGGGCGACCCCGATTCGAGGAAAATTTATTCATCGAAGAGATGGCGAGGCAGGGGCATGCGCGCTGGGCGTCTTCGTGTTGGACTGGTACCGTGCGGAGGATTGCAGCGACGATGACATGGTTTACAGTCTCGTGAGTGTGTCCTTCCCGAATGACGCCTTCCGCTTCGGAGTTGCGGACGGCTGGGACAGCAGGCCCAAGACACACGGCCCATACAGGAGCACGAAGGATTACATCCACGGATACCAATGCGGCCAGGAGGCGTGGAATGCGGTCAATAGCACTGCCGCAATTTTACATCATTAGCGTCTGTGAGATACAATTGTGTGGAAGGCGGCTTCTGGTCGCGTTGGTCAGGGGCCGCCTTCTTCATTGGAGGTTCTTCAATGAGCCTATGTGTTCATGTGGGCGGGAAAAATGTCAGCAAGGATTCGGTGTTCTCGGTACCGACGCCAGAGCGGACGGCTAGCCATGTGCCGGTGGCTCACCATGCGTTCCTCGAGGAAGTGACCCGGGGCTTCCAGGCGCTGGGCTACACGCTCACCAAGGAGAAGTACGCCCTGGCACGCAATGGCAATCGCATGTTCGGCGTGATGGACTTCACAGACCCCGCCATGCCCGATGGCATGGGCATTGCGGTTGGGCTCCGCAATGCCCACGACAAGAGCATGTCGCTCGGCGTTTGTGCGGGGACCAGGGTATTTGTTTGTGACAATCTTGCGTTCAGCGGCGATGTTGTCTGCTACCGGAAGCACACGGCCAAGATCGACGTGAACGTCGTGGTGAAGGACGCACTGGCCGGCGTCATCAGCCAGAGCATCGCGGAGGCGATGTGGATGAGCCGGCTCAAGGAGGTCGAGTTCACCCTGGAGCGTAGCAAGGCGATCCTGGTGGACGCCTACCGCAAAAAGGCGTGCAACCAGCGGCAGCTCAACAAGCTGATGGACCGCATTTACGGCGATCAGGGGATGGACCTGGGCACCTACAAGACCGGATGGTGCGTCTACCAGTCCTTCACCGATGTCTACAAGGGCGATGCTCCCGGGCACATCCTCAAGCAGTGCCGGGCGCTGAACAGCGTGTTTGCCGATCATGTGCTGCCTCGTCACAAGGAGATCGCGCATGCTCAAGCAGTCTGAGACATAAGTCGTCGAGTGCCCTGCGTGTGGGCGTGTGGTCAGCCTGATTATAAAGGAGAGACGAATCTGCCCAGGAAGCGGCTGCGAAATGGTCGCGCAGAACCCGAAGGCGTAGTCTTTCCATGTCCCTGGGGCGCCGGAGTTCTACGACTCCGGCGCCCGCTTTGGGAGTTGCAGGCATGTGGTATGAAAGCAGCAAGCCAATTTTGGTGCTTGCGAAGCAGGCGCACAATCGGCATAATTGGGAGCTGCATCAATGCGTATACAACGCGGACTTAAGTTGTTTTACCAGTCGGTTGGTCTCTTGTCACGACACCGAGCAGCAGGCTGAGCTGGAGGCGCGCAGAATTCTGTTTGCAGATGATGATGATGATTGCGAATGGGGGTGGTAAATGAGGCTGGCCGGCAAAGAGAAGCTCGGGTTCTTCCCCGCCCCCGAGCAAGCCATCGCGGAAGTCTTGCAATGGGTATCCCCTCCAGGAAGCGGCAACGCGCCAAGCATCCTGGACCCATGCTGCGGCAAAGGGGCTGCGCTCGCTCAGATTTGCGGCGCCCTCGAAGGCGTGCCCTACGCCATCGAGATTGACAGCGGACGCCAGGAAGAGTCCAAGGCGCTGCTGGAGCCGCTCGGCGGTACCGTGCTCGAACCAGCTAGCATGCTGGGATGCCGCTGCTCGCCCAACACCTTCAGCATGATCTGGCTCAACCCGCCCTACGACGACGAGCCAGGCGGCGGCGCACGGACGGAACACACGTTCCTAGCCAGGGCCACGGAATGGCTGAGGCCCGGAGGCCTCATGTGCCTGGTTTGCCCTGAGCGCATTGCAGCCGACTGGCGCACCATGAAAATCATGTGCGAGCGATACAAAGACGTGGCAATGACGCGCTTTCCGGAGACACACAGGAAGTACCGAGAAGTTGTCGTATTCGCGGTGAAGCTGGAGAGGTCTAACCCGAAAATCCATAGTCTTGATTTCCCAGAATTGGCTGAGCCGCTTGGTGTCTACAGAGTGCCGGCCGGGGTGCATCCACGAGTGTTTGCCAAGGTGGAGCTGACCGAAGAGGACGTTAGCCGCGAGATTGGGCGCTCGCCGCTAGTCAAGCACCTGACGGTCGTCGAGGAGGAGCCGCTGCCTGAGCCTCCTCTTCCTCTGGCCACTGGCCACGTCGCTATGTTGCTGGCGGCTGGACACCTGGACGGCATCGTCCGCCCGGATGGAGAGGCCCCGCACGTGGTCCGAGGGACCGCCAAAAAAATGCAGTACATCAGCTCGGTCGAGGAAAGCGAGACATTAGACGGATCTGTCGTGACAACCACGATCCAATCAGAGAAAATCGTCCTGACGGTTAGGACGATCGATCAAGACGGAAACCTTGTCACACTGGAGCAAGAGTGACCAGTGAAACAGAAGCTGAAGCCCGTCTGCATCGGCCTCCGCCCCAGGGCCGAGAAGCCCCAGGCGTTTGTCTACAGCCGCGTAAGCACTCAGGACCAGCTGAAGAGCGGCTTGAGTATCGAGGCCCAGAAGGATGCGGCGAGCCTCTACTTCAAGGCGAAGATCGAGCCCAAAGGCGTTGAGTTCGGCGGCTGCTTCATCGACGCCGCTAGCGCCAGGAAGATGAAGTTCCTGGAGCGGCCGGCCGGGCACCCACTGCACTACCGGCTTAGAAGAGGCGACCATATCATCATATCCAAGACCGACCGAGCATTCCGCAGGATGTCGGATTGTACCTTTATGATGGAGCTTTGGGAGGAAGAGGGGGTCATCGTCCACATGCTCGATGTCCGCGGCATGGACATCGACGCCAGTACGGACCTTGGGAGGCTGATCGTCCACATCCTTGGCGCGTTCGCAGAATGGGAACGTGCCAGGATCAGTGAGAGAACCATTGAGGCGCTCAGGCAGAGCACCAAGAAGCGAAAGCCGAGACCGCCGGGTTATAAGAACCAATGGCCTGGGTATGGATGGAGATACATCCGTACCAAGGGAGGCAAAAGAAAGCGCGTACCAGATGAGGAAGAGCGTGTCGTCATGCAGAAGATCGTGAAGTGGAAGCTGGCGGGCAGCAGCTGGGAGGAGATATACTTCCATCTGCTGCGCTACCGCGTCAAAACACGAGAGGGGACAGAGTGGAGCATGCAACGGGTTCAGCGAGCATTCTACACCCAGCTGGCGGTGCTAGCCGCCGAGAAATCCGAACAGTCCGCTTTGACACCGGCGTCAGCCGGTTCCAATGTTACGCAGACGCAGGGGCCTGGCACACCCGACAGCTGTTCCTCGTCAGCTTCGCCGGACCAGGCAGCCTCGTCAAGGGAGTCGCAGCAGCTCTCAACGACCCAGGCGTAACCATATCTGCCAAGTTCGATGGGTTCCCATACGAAACCAGCAAGGTCAACAAGGACGGCTTCAAGGTGTTTCGCCACAAACTGGGTCTGGACAACTGGCACTACCTCTGCATCAGCAAGAGCGAGCGCTTTGTGCCAGTGGTCTCAGAGCCGTCCATCTGGCAGATTCTTAGGAGCGATCGGTTCACGACTCCCATTCTTCGCTCCTGGATGCCCTGGCTGATTAACAAGATGAGGGCCGAGAGATACCTCGAAGGTTGCACTGGCTTCGGCTGCAATGCCGGTATACTGTTCACAGACAGCGCCCGTCTTGACGAGCTGATTCAGGATGGACTTCGGAACAGGAGGATCACAATATGAGGCCAATGATCCGCGCAATGTGGTGCGATGCCGTTTACAGATTCGTCAGCGCAATCTCTCGAGACGACATCAAGAAAGACAAGGCCGGGTACCGATATGTGATGGCGATTGACGCTTGGCTGAAAGGGGGCAGGCGTGGCGCCTGGGCTCTGTGGGCGAGCGCCTGGACCTGCTACATCATATTGCGGCCAGTGTGGCTCATACGGGGGTTCTAATGCAAGCGAAAACACTCGACGAATACTTCGAGCGGTACGGCAGCCTGCTCGGCCAGCAAGCGATCAAGGCAATGAAGCCGCTGCACATTCCGAACGGCAACCAGGAGGCTATCGGCCTGATGCGGGAGCTGTTCGACGCCCAGAGGCATGTGGTCTCTGGGGGCGTTAAAGCCCTGAAGAGACAGAAGAGCCTGATGATCGTGGCTGAGATGGGCACCGGCAAGACGATCATGGCGATGGCCACGATCCACGCCCATGCCCAACCAAAGGGAAAGCAGTACCGGGCGCTCGTGTTCTGCCCCGGCCAGCTGGTCGGTAAGTGGAATCGGGAGATTGAGGAGACGATCCCGGATGTCCAGGTGTCCATCATCGACCACTGGTCCGACCTGGCCGGGCTGCGACGGCGGCTGTCGAACAACTGGGATGTGCCGCAGTCGTCCCGGCGATGGCCGTGTCCGCGTGGGCCGGAGTGGCACGTCATCGCACGCGACCGGGCCAAGCTGGGATCCAGATGGCGCCCGGCCTGGGTCCGTCGGGCCCAGATGCAAGAGACCGGGCTTCGCTGCCCCAAATGCGGCGAGCTTCAGCGGGACAAGGCCGGGGTCCTCCTTGAGCCCGCCGAGCTGTCCAGGAAGCAGTCCAAGTGCGGCGCTTGCGGCGAGTCACTGTGGCAGTTCACGAGCGAGCTGGCGAGATGGGAACCGGCCAGATACATCCACAAGCACATGAAAGGCTTCTTCGACTACCTCGTGATCGATGAGTTTCATGAGGAAAAGTCTTCTGACTCGGCGCAGGGGAACGCCGTCGGCTCCCTGGCTGCTGCTTGCAACAAGGTCGTCGCCCTGACCGGCACCTTGATCGGCGGCTACGCCGAGCACATTCGCCCGCTGCTGTTTCGCTTGTCCCCGCGATCGCTGGTCAGGGAGGGTTTCGGATGGAAGGACTCGACTGCCTTCAACGAGAGGTACGGCAGAGTTGAGGTCAAAACGACCGTGCGCGATGGCGGGCGGTATGAGGGCGACGACAACGCTAACAGCCGTGGAAAGAGGTCAAGCAAGACCAAGAACATCCGGCCCGGCATAATGCCGACGCTGTTCGGCCGGCACCTGTTGGGCAACTCGGTGTTTCTGTCGCTGGATGAGGTTGCCGACAACCTGCCGCCGATGACCGAGGCAATAGAGGCGGTCCAGATGGCGCCGTACCAGGAAGAGGAGTACCGGCGAATCGAACAGGCTATGACAAGCACGATCCGCGACATGCTGCGCAAGGGCAACAGGCGGTTCCTGGGCGCGATGCTTCAAACTCTACTCTCCTGGCCCGACTACCCGTTTGGATGGGGACAGGTCGGCTACTGGGAGCGGACCCCCTCTGGCGACAAGACGTTTGTGCCTGTCGTGTTCCCAGCGAACTTGCCGGCGAGCGAGGTCTACCCCAAGGAAGAGAGGCTTCTGGAGCTTCTCCAGGCCGAGCGCTGGTCTGGACGCCAGTCTTGGGTGTTTGTACAGTACACTCAAGAGCGAGACGTCTGCCAACGCTTGGCCGATCTGTGCGGCAATCGCGGACTCCGGGCTAAGATCCTGCGGTCCAGTGTGGCGCCGGCCAAGCGCGAGCAGTGGATAGCCAAGAACAGCCACGGCGTAGACGTCATGATCTCCCACCCAAAGTTAGTGGAAACCGGGCTGGACTTGTTCTGCAAGAACGGCGGCCACAACTTCCCGTCCCTGTGCTTCTACGAGACGGGCTACAACCTCTTCACGCTCAGGCAGGCTAGCCGCCGCGCTTGGCGCATCGGCCAGAACGAGCGATGTCGCGTCACCTATCTGTACTACGCCGGCACAATGCAGGAACGTGCCATGTCGATGATGGGCGATAAGCTGGTGGCAGCCCAGGCTCTCGAAGGAAAGTTCAGCAGCGACGGCCTGGCGATCTTGTCGGGCGACGCATGCTCGGCCGAGATGGAATTGGCCAAGTCACTGTCCGACCAGATCGACGTAGGCCACGCCGACCGTCACTGGCGCAGGGTGGTGTCCACTGTCCAGCAGACGATGGGCAGCGAGTTCACAGACGAACAGGCTGCCTTCTTGGGCGACATTCTGGCCGGCTTGCCAGAAGTTCACGCGACACCTGGATGATCTCAGAGTGGCGCAGCTTGGTCCGAATACTGGGACCGCTGCCCCCGCTTTTCTTGGCACTACTTTGGCACTAGTTCCGGTCAAAATCAGGCGGACCAGGAGGCACGGGCGGAGCCCATTGCTGGTACAACCCGTTGCCAGCAATGTGCTTCGGTATTTGCGACAAGCCGCATAAATATACTGGGTATCTTACATGAAAATTCCTTAACCAGCCAGTTGCCAATCACTTGCGACAAACTTGTTTTTTTGGCGGCACTAATTAGGCACTAGTTCTATAATGCTCATGTGGCGCAACTTGCCTGTTTTTCCCAGGTATCCGCATGAGCAAGCCCCGGAAGCCTCGAACTCCGCCTAAGCCTTGGCGGCGTGCTGATCGCAACAACGATTGGTACGTCACGATCCGCCAGAAACAGTGGTACGTCTGCGGGGACGGCTGCACGCCGGAGGAGCTTCAGGAAGCATACGCCAAGGTCATGCTACTCGCCAGGACAGCCTGCGACAACGACTTTCGCCCGGTCGCAACCCTGTTCGAGTGGTTCCTGGAGCACGTACACACCAGCCAGTCAGCCGAAACCTACCGCATTCGACGCAAGTGGCTCCAGCGATTCTTGGATCACCTGAAGTCCGGCGGCATGGCCGAAATGCAGGCCGCCGACCTGAAGCCGTTTGTGCTGGCGAATTGGCTGAACCTGCATCCGGCATGGGGACCGAGCACACGCAGGCTGGCCATGACGGGTGTGACAGCCGCCCTAAACTGGTGCGTGGAGCAGGGCCATCTGGAGGCCAACCCACTCCAGGGGAAAGCCAGGCTTCCCGAGAAGCGCAGTCGCGGCCGCGAGGCCTACATGGAAGAGAAAACGTACCAGGAGTGGCTGGGGTTTTGTCGGCATGAATGCCAGCGACACATGCTGATGGCCCTCTGGCATACGGGCTGCCGGCCAGGCGAGATCCTCACCCTAGGCGCCGACCCGGATACCGGGTTCGACGCAGCCCGCACGGTGTGGACCGTGCGGGGCAAGCGCACAAAACACAGCCGCACGGGGCTCCGGACGGTCTGCCTGACAGACACAATGATAGAGCTTTCAGTGAAGCTCAGGGAAAGGCATCCCACCGGCGCCATGTTTAGGACAAGCAGGGGGCTGCCGTGGCAACCGCACAACCTGATCACGCTGTTTCACAGACTTCGCCGGAAGTCCGCCGCACTTCACCCCGAGAGAGCAGAGCGCCTGAACAAGTTGGTGCCATATGGGATTCGTCACACCTGGGCCACAAACCGCTTGCGGGAAGGCCACAGCGCGTTGCACGTCGCCAGGCAGATGGGGCACCAGAGCACATCCACTCTGCACTTGCACTACGATCACGTCCTGGCAGAGGAAGTGCGGCCGGTAGTAGAGCACTTCAGAGCAGTAGATGGCGAAATCGTCTGACTCCAACGACAAATGGCTTGCCGGCCACCTTCCGTGATCTGTCCGGCAAGCCATTGGCCGCTCCATCGGACTGTCCAGCACCAATCACCTGGTTCGCATGCCGATGCCGATAAGCTGCCAGGCTGTGCTGGTAGATCCTGATTGCCTTGCCGCACCTGAATCCCTCGACTGCCCCCTCCTTGAAGAGACGGTAAACCTGGCTTTGGGAAATCCGCAACTCAACAGCTGCCTCCTGCGCTGTCAGGATCGCTGGTGCTGACATGCCCAATATATTACCAGGTTTGCCAAGTCAAGCATACAAGTATATCTGCAAAATCCATACAAACCCTCTCTATGTGCTATAGTGTCATTATCTCCACCACTCGCATAGACGACTTATTGCAATACCACCCTGGCAACACTTCCGCAACACAGAAAGGCGCCAATGCAGCACCCAGCGCAACTGTCTCTCGGTTGGGCCAGTAATTCAAAACCGAGGACCATTGTCATCCAGCGTGCGGTCGTCAATGTGTTCTACAACCCAAGTAGAAAATGCCACAAGCGCCGCCATTCCGAGGATTACCGCAGCGTCCGTTGGGACGGAACCATCTACTCATTCACGCCGCAGCAAGCCGCCATAGTCGCAATTCTCTGGGCGGCCTGGGAGAACGGCACTCCTGACGTGGGCCAGGAGACACTGTTACA
>Ga0187893_10010097_pt1 | contig 14238 bp, 15 predicted proteins | sample MA1701074metaG_FD_139574 | JGI IMG/M metagenome (GOLD analysis project Ga0187893, IMG submission 139574) | White microbial mat communities from a basaltic lava cave in the Kipuka Kanohina Cave System on the Island of Hawaii, USA - MA170107-4 metaG ...
CCTGGGCGCGCTAGCGTGGGCACTCCGTAGGAGTGACCATTCTAGGAGTGATTACGCCCGTGGACGAGAGCCACGTCGAGATCAAGGTCGCGGCCGGCTGGCAGGCGGGCGGCGACTACACCGACATCCGGTACGAGACGGCGGAAGGGATCGCCAAGATCACCATCTGCCGGCCCGAGGTGCGCAACGCCTTCCGGCCCCGGACCGTCCGGGAGCTGATCGACGCCTTCGACCGGGCTCGCGATGACCCGTCCGTGGGCGTGGTCATCCTCACCGGCGAGGGGCCGCGGGCCTTCTGCTCGGGCGGCGACCAGAAGGTGCGGGGCGACGACGGGTACGTCGACGAGCGGGGCGTGGGCCGGCTCAACGTCCTCGACCTCCAGGTGCAGATCCGCCGCCTCCCCAAGCCGGTGATCGCCATGGTGGCGGGGTTCGCCATCGGCGGGGGCCACGTCCTGCACCTGGTGTGCGACCTCACCGTCGCCGCCGACAACGCCCGCTTCGGCCAGACCGGCCCGCGGGTCGGCAGCTTCGACGGCGGGTACGGCGCCGGCCTGCTGGCCCGCACCGTCGGCCTCAAGAAGGCCAAGGAGATCTGGATGCTGTGCCGGCAGTACGACGCGTCGGAGGCCCTGGCCATGGGCCTGGTCAACGCGGTCGTGCCCCTCGCCGAGCTGGAGATCGAGACGGTGGAGTGGTGCCGCGCCATCCTCCGCCACAGCCCCCTGGCCCTGCGCGTGCTCAAGGCGGGGTTCAACGCCGACACCGACGGGCTGGCCGGCATCCAGCAACTCGCGGGCGACGCCACCCTGCTCTACTACCTGTCCGAGGAGGCGCAGGAAGGACGGGACGCCTACGTGCAGAAGCGCCCGCCGGACTTCCGGAAGTTCCCCAAGCGGCCCTGACGTGACGAGCGCAAAGCTGTGGGTCGCCGGCGCCCGCCCCAAGACGCTGGGCGCCTCGGTCTCGCCCGTGCTGGTGGGCACGGCGGTGGCGTCCCGCTATGGGGACGTGATCTGGTGGCGGGCGGCCGCCGCGCTGGGCGTGGCGGTGGCCATGCAGGTCGGCGTCAACTACGCCAACGACTACTCGGACGGCGTCCGCGGGGTCGACACCGCGGCCCGGAAGGGACCGGTGCGGCTGACCGCGTCGGGACTGGCCGCGCCGGCGGCGGTGAAACGGGCCGCCTACGGCGCGCTGGCGGTGGGCGCGGCGCTCGGGATCGTGCTGGCGGTCGCCGTCGACTGGCGGCTGGTGCCGGTGGGGGCCGCCTCGGTGCTGGCCGCCTGGCTCTACAGCGGCGGCCCCAAGCCCTACGCCGCGGCCGGCCTGGGCGAGGTCATGGTGCTCGCCTTCTTCGGGTTCGTGGCCACCTGCGGATCGACGTTCGTGCACCTGGGGCGGCTCCCCTGGCTCGCGGCGCTGGCCTCGGTCCCCCTGGGCCTGGCCGCGGCCGCCATCCTGCTCGTCAACAACCTGCGCGACATCCCGACCGACGCCGCCGCCGGCAGGCGGACGCTGGCGGTCCGCGTCGGCGCCCCGGCGACCCGGCGGCTCTACGCCGCCAGCCTGGCCGTCGCCCTGCTGTCCTGCGCCGCCCTGGCCGGCTGGGCGCCGGGAGCCCTGGCCGGCGCGCTGGCCGCGCCCCTGGCCGTCAAGCCGGTGCAGACTGTGGCCCGGCCCGGCGCCACCCCGCCCCAACTGGTCGCCGCCCTGGTCGGGACGGCCCGGTTCGAGCTGGCCCTTGCCGTCCTGCTTACGGTGGGGATGTGGAGCTGGTAGTCCGCGTGCCGCGGCGCGGGGGCGGCGCCCGAGAGGCGTTGCTCATCCAGGGACCGGCCGGGTGGGGGGAGTGCTCGCCCTTGCCGGGGTACCCGTGCTCCTACGAGCGGGCCCGCGCCGCCGCCGAGGAGGCGGCGTTCGCCGGCTGGCCGGCGCCGGTGCGCGCCACCGTCGCGGTCAACGCCCTCGTGGCGACGGTGGAGGAGGCGGTCGCCGCCGCCGCGGCCGGGTATCGCTGCCTGAAGGTCAAGGACCCCCATCTGGTGGCCGCCGTCCGGGACGCGGTCGGACCTCGCATCGCCCTCCGCCTGGACGCCAATGGCGCCTGGGGCGTCGACGAGGCGGTCGACGCGATCAGCCGGCTCGCGCCCTACGACCTCGAGTACGTCGAGCAACCGGTGGCCTCCCTCGACGACCTGGGGCGCGTGCGCCGGCGAGTGAACACGCCGATCGCCGCCGACGAGTGTGTGCGGACAGTGGACGACGCCCGGCGCCTCGACGCCGATCTTCTCGTGCTCAAGGTGCAACCGCTCGGCGGCGTGCGGGCCGCGCTCACCATCGCCGAGGCGGCGGGCGTGCCGGCGGTGGTGACGTCGATGATGGAGACGTCGGTCGGGCTGGCTGCGGGCCTGGCCCTCGCGGCCGCGTTGCCCGAGCTGCCGTTCGCCTGCGGCCTGGGAACGGCGACGGCGCTGGCCGCCGACGTCGTCACCGACCCGCTGGCGCCCGCCGATGGGCGGCTCGCCGTCCGCCGGCCCGTCCCGGACCCGGCCCTGCTCGACCGCTACCGGGTGGCGGCGGCGTGATCGGCGACGAGGTCGGCCAGGAGCTCGGGCCGGTCGATGGGCACGGCGTGGCCCGCTCCAGGTACGACCGCGATGCGCGCCCCTGCCCCGATGGCCTGGGCCATGCGCGCGGCGATGGCGCGGAACTTGGCGTCGTGCTCGCCCGCCACCAGCAGGACCGGCATCGCCAGCTCGGCCAAGCGGTCCCACAACGGCTCCTGGGCGCCGGTGCCCAGCCGTCGGAGGGCGTAGGCCAGCCCCTCTCGGCTGTTGGCCCGGCGGGCGGCCAGCTCCTCCGGCCGGGGCGTGGTCCGCTCGAACATGGGCTGGGCCAGCCAGCGGGTGAGGAACTCCCCGGTGTCGCCTGCATCCAGGTCGGAAGCGAGCATGGCGTCCGCACGGCGCCGAGCGTCCCGGTCTTCGGGATCAGCGATGCCGGGCGAGGCGCCCACCAGCACCAACTGCTCGACCAGGTCGGGCCGGTCCAGGGCCAGGCGCAGGCACAAGCGGCCGCCCATCGAGTAGCCCACGTAGGTGGCGGGACCGCCCGTCTCGCCCAGGTAGGCCGCCGTCTCCTCGAAGCCCAGCCGGTGGTCGCGTGCCGCGCCGTGGCCCGGCAGCTCGACGCGGGCGATCTCGCCGGTCTGGCCCAGCGCATCCACCACCGCGTCCCAGGACCGGGCCGTCTGGGTGAACCCGTGCACCAGGACGAACCGCACGGGACCATGTTCGCGTGAGCGGCGCCGACGCCAGCGCCACCCTCGCCTGGGCTCTGGTCGACGAGTGGGCCCGCGCTGGCGTCGTGGAGGCGGTCCTGGCGCCAGGGTCACGCTCCGCGCCGCTCGCTCTCGCCCTCGCCGCCGACGAGCGGATCCGGCTCTCCGTCTTCCTCGACGAGCGCTCGGCGGCGTTCTTCGCCCTGGGCGCGGCCAAGGCGTCCGGCCGGCCTGTCGCCGTCCTCAGCACGAGCGGCACCGCCGCGGCCAACTTCCACGCGGCCGTGCTCGAGGCCCGCCACGCACGCGTCCCCCTGATCGTCTGCACCGCCGACCGGCCCCCCGAGCTGCGTGACACCGGCGCGGGGCAGACGATCGACCAGGTGAAGTTGTACGGGGACGCGGTGCGCTGGTTCGTCGAGGTGGGCGCGCCCGAGGACTTCCCCCATGCCGGGCGCTACTGGCGCTCGATCGGGGCCCGTTCGGTGACGGCGTCGCTCGGCCCGCCGGCCGGCCCCGTCCACCTCAACCTCGCCTTCCGGGAGCCGCTGGTCCCGACCGGGGCGCCGCTGGTCGAGGCCGACGGGCGCCCGGGCGGCGTGCCGTGGACGGACTCCCGCACCCAGCCGGCGGCGGCCGATCCCCGGGTCGTCGCCACCCTGGCGGCGGCGGTGAACGCCCATGCCCGCGGCGTGGTGGTGGCGGGCTGGGGCAGCGGCGTGCCGTCGATCGTCGCCAGCCGGTTCGCCGGGGCCGCGGGCTGGCCCGTCCTCGCCGACCCGATCTCCGACCTCCGGTGCGGCCCGGCCGCCATCTCGACCTACGACCCCCTCGCCCGGGCGGGCCGGCTGCCCCATCCTGAGATCGTCCTGCAGATCGGCGCCCCGCTGACCAACCGGCCCGCCCGGGAGCGGCTCGACGGCGCGCCCATCCGCCTGCTCATCGACCCCCACGGCGAATGGCTCGACCCCGCCCGCTCGGCCACCCACCGCATCCTGGGCGAGGCCCAGGCCTTGCTGCGCGCCGCCGCGGAGCAGATCTGCTCGCGGGCGCCGGCGAGTTCCTGGCTGGACGGTTGGCAGGCGGAGGAGGCTGTGGCGCGCGCCGCCATCGACGACCTCCTCGACGGGTGGGACGAGCCCTTCGAGGGCCGCGTCGCCCGGGACGTGGCCGCCTGCCTGCCCCACGGCTCGACGGTCGTGGTGGGGTCGAGCATGCCGGTGCGGGATGTGGAGTCGTTCGTCGCCCCCCGGGACGGCCTGCGGTGGCTGGCCAACCGCGGCGCCAACGGCATCGACGGCTTCACCTCGACCGTCCTGGGCGTGGCCCGGGCCGCGGACGGCGCCGGGCCGGTGGTGGGCCTCCTCGGGGATTTGACCCTGCTGCACGACGCCGGCGGCTTGCTCCACGCCGCCGATCGGGGGCTCGACGCCACCCTCGTCGTCCTCGACAACGACGGCGGCGGCATCTTCTCCTTCCTGCCCCAGGCCGGGCTGCCCGAGCACTTCGAGACCGTGTTCGGCGCCCCCCACGGCGTCGACCTGCTCGCGGTGGCGGCGGCCTACGGCGTGGCCGGCGTGCGGGTCGACCAGGCCGCGGAGGTGGCGCCGGCGGTGCTCGACGCCATCGAGGCGGGGGGCGTGCGCCTGGTAGTGGTCCCCACCGACCGGGCCGGCAACGTCGACCGCCACCGCCAGGTCTGGGATGCGCTCAGGTGAACCGCACCGACCGCCTGTACGCCCTCGTCGAGGAGCTGCGGGCCACGGCGCCCCGCCCCCGGACGGCGCGCCGACTGGCGGCCCGGTTCGAGGTCAGCGTGCGCACCGTCGAGCGGGACCTCCTCGCCTTGCAGGAGGCCGGGGTGCCGATCTGGGCGCAAGCGGGCCCGGGCGGCGGCTACACCGTCGACCCCACCACCACGTTGCCGCCCCTCAACTTCACCGCCGCCGAGGCCACCGCCATCGCCGTCGCACTGGCGGCGCCCGGCGCCACGCCCCTCGGCCAGGCCGCCCGCTCGGCGCTCCAGAAGCTGATGGCGGCCATGGGAGGTCCCGAGGCGGAGGCGGCGCGCGGCCTGTCCCGCCGGGTGCTGGCCGTCGGTCGACCGGCGCCGCCGGCCGCCGCCGTCCCCGCCGCCGTCGAGCAGGCGTTGGTCGCCAGCCGGGTGCTGGCCATCACCTACGAGGACCACACCGGCGCCCTGACCCGCAGGGAGGTGGAGCCCGCGGGGTTGGTGGGCATCGGGGAGCGTTGGTACCTGGTCGGCCACTGCCGGCTCCGGGGCGACACCAGGGTGTTCCGCGTGGACCGCTTCCGCGCGGCCGAGGTCCTCGACGAACGGGTCGCGCCTCCGCCGTTGGGCGATCCGCCCGACTTCGAGGGGATGGTCCGGCGGCCGAACCTGCTCGAGTAACGACATCGTTGGAATTACCGACAGGACGTTGTCGCCGGCAAGGCGCAGGCTCGCGACATGACCACTCAGAGCAGCAACAACCCCGTCGGCTGGTTCGAGATCGGCGCGGCCGACCCCGAGGCGGCCCGCCGTTTCTACGGCGACGTGTTCGGCTGGACCTTCGAGATGCAAGGCTCCTACTCGATCATCACCACCGGCGAGGGCCACGCCCTCCAAGGCGGCATCCAGAGCACCCGCGACCCCCTGCCCGAGGGCACGCCGCACCAGTACGCCGTCTTCTGCCTCCAGGTGCCGGACACCGCGGCGGCGTGCGCGCGGGTCGAGGCCGGCGGCGGCAAGGTCCTGGTCGGCTGCACGGACACGCCCATGGGCCTGACCTACGCCCACGTCGCCGACCCCGACGGTAATCACTTCGGGCTCTTCACCCCGCCTGCCCAGTAGCGCCGGCGCGCCGCGCCACGCGGCGTGCCCGCGGCCGGCCCGCGGCCCGTGCCCTGCCGCCCGTGCGCCGTGCCCTGCGGCCCGTGGTCCGCGGCGTGCCCCGTGCACCTACGACTGCCGGCTGCTGGCTACCGCCCGGCTGGCCGTGCCCCCGAAGCCGGCATGTCGCCGCCCAGGTGGCCCCGAGGCGATCCGCGCCACCGGCGCCACCGGCGCCACCGGCGCCACCGGCGGCCCCGGGCCGAGGTTTGGTAAACCGACCCCGCGTGAAGGGGTCAGATTGACAAACGTCGCGCCGATCGTGCGGACGGCGCGCCGGTCAGACCCGGACGAGGGCCCGCAGCATCGGCTCCAACTTGGCCTGGGTCTCGGTCCACTCCGCCTCGGGGTCGGATCCGGCGACGATGCCGGCGCCGGCGGTGAGCACGGCCCGCCGGCCGTCGAGGGCGGCGCAGCGGAGGGCGACCGCCCAGTCCCCGTCGCCGCGCCGGTCGACCCACCCCACCGGCCCGGCGTAATGGCCGCGCTCGAACCCCTCCAACTCGGCGATGGCCCGCAGCGCCGCCTCCCGGGGTTCGCCGCCGACGGCCGGGGTGGGGTGCAGCGCGCCCGCCAGTTCGAGGGCGGACGGGGGGGCCGCGCCCTCCAGCCGGCCGGTGACGGTGGTCGCCAGATGGGTGACCGAGGAGAGCCCGATGGGCTCCGGGCCCCGGACGAACACCTCGGCGCACACCGCCTCCAGCCGGGCCTGCACGTCCTCCACGACGAGCCGGTGCTCGTCACGCTCCTTGGGCGACGCCCGCAACTCCGACACCAGCCGCTTGTCCTCCGCCCGGCTGCCGCCCCGCTCGACCGTCCCCGCCATGGGCCGCGACCACGCCCACCGGCCCCGGCGCCGGAGCAGCAGCTCGGGGCTGGCCCCCACGAAGCCGGCGCAGGCGAACGTGAAGCATGACGGGTGGGAGCGGCGCAGCCGGTCGACGACCGCCGGCAGGTGGAACGGCTGGTCGCCCCAGACCGCCACCCGCCGGGCCAGCACCACCTTGTCGAACTCGCCGGCGGCGATGCGCGCCAGGGCCCGCCCGACCGCGCCCGTCCAGGCCAGCCGGCCGCCGTCCGACTCCACCACGAAGCTCGTCGGCTCCGGGCCCCGGATGGCCGCCGCCGCGCCCGGCCCGCCCGGCCCACCCGGCCCACCCGGCTCGGCCGGGCTCACCTCGGTCACCCACGCCCGCCCGTCCTCGGTGCGCCCGACGACGAGCGCCGGCACGATCAGCTCGCCTTCCGCCGAGTCGAGGAAGGGGACCGCGCCCACGGCGATCGGGCCGGTCCCCGGCAGGCCGAGCGGGTCCTCGCCTTCGATGCCGTCGAGCACCGCCGCCACCTCGGCCGCCGCCTTGGCCAGGCGGTCGGGGCCGGTCCCGGTGCGGACCCGCGCCGCCACCCCCGACGCCGCGAAGCCCGCACCCTCGTGCCACCACGTGAACCCGCCGCCGGCCGCCAGCCCGCGGCCGTCGACCAGGCGGGTCGTGCTGACCAGGCGGGTCACCGCCGGCGGGTCCCGGTCAACAGCTGGGCGATGCCCAAGGACAGCGCCACCCGCCGGGCGTCCGGGAACCCGCAATCGACCTGCATGCGCAGCAGCTCCGGCTCCGCCGGCAGATAGGCGACCGACTTGGGCAGGTACTGGTAGGCGGCCCGGTCGGACACCAGGCCGCCGACGAGGGGCACGACCCGGCCGAAGTACAGCGCGTGGCCGAGCTTCAGCGCCCGCGGCTTCGGTTCCGCGACCTCGAGCAGCGCCATCCGGCCGCCGTCTCGCAGCACCCGGGCGCAATCGGCGACGAACCGGCCCAGGTCGGCGAAGTTGCGCAGGGCGAACCCGCACACGATCCCGTCCACCGACGCGTCGGGGAACGGCAGCCTCAGCCCGTCGGCGCGCAGCAGGGGCGCCGAGGTGCGGGCCGCGGCCAGCATGCCGGCCGAGCGGTCGACCCCGAAGGCGACGTACCCCATGGCCCGCAGCTCGCGGCACAGGTCGCCGGTGCCGCAGGCGATGTCGAGCACCCGGGCGCCGGCCGGCAGGCCCAGGGCGGCGACCGTCCGCCGCCGCCACCCCACGTCCATCCCGAAGGTGAGCATGCGGTTGAGCAGGTCGTAGCGGGGCGCGATGCGGTCGAACATGTCCTCGACGGCGCGCACCTTGGCGGCCCCCTCGGGCAGCGGTTGCGGCCCGGTCACGCTTCGAGATGCTCCTGGGCCACCTGGAGCAGCACGCGCCGGAAGTGGTACGCGGCCAGCTCGGTGACGACGGGCAGCAGGGTGTGGAAGGCGTCGACCATGCGCTTCTCGCGCTCGTCCGGGGGCAGGTCGGCGGTGCGCAGAGGCCGCCGGACGTAGGTGTCGAACAGCTCGACCGCCTCGGCTGCAAACTGGCGCGTCGCCTCGTGGTGGCGGCGGGCGAGGGCCAGCAACTCGGGCAGCGGCAGCCCCGTCTCCAGCACCCGCAGGCCGCCGGTCACGATGGCGACGTCGTCCTCGGTGAACCGCGCCTCGCCCTCGTGCTGGCGGCCGACCAGCAGGCCGTCGCGCACCAGCGCCTCCAGCATGGGGGCCGGCACCTGGGTGCGTGCGGCCAGGTCCTCGATCCGGAACAGGGCCTCGCCCTCCTCGCCGGCGCCCGCGCCGACGGCCTCGGCCAGCCCTTCGTCGGCGGGATCCAGCTCGCCGTTCAGGAAGCGGCGGATCACGGCCAGGCTGAAGCCGCGACGTTGCAGGTCCTTGATGCGGCCCATGCGCTCCAGGTGGTCGCCGGTGTACCAGGCCCGCCGCCCGTCCCGCTCGGGCGGGGGCAGCAGCCGCTGCTTCTGGTAGTAGCGGACGGTGTCGACGGAGACGTCGGCCGCCTTCGCCAGCTCCTCGACTCGCCATCGCACGAGCAAGCATTCTAAGAGCGATCACTCCCGACATCACGCCAGCAGTCGGTGTACCGTTCGCGCCGATGTCGACCGCGCGCTCGACCGCCGGCGAGGAGACCCGCCACCGCATCGTCGAAGCCGCCCTCCAGACCATACGCGAGGAGGGGATCGTCGGCGCCAGCGCCCGGGCCATCGCCCGCACCGGCGACTTCAACCAGGCCCTGATCTTCTACCACTTCGGCAGCGTGAACCTGGTCCTGCTGGCCGCGGTGCAGCGCATCAGCGACCAGCGCATGGCCCGCTACCAGGAACGGCTCGCCACCGTGCAGACGCTCCAGGAGCTGGTGCGGGTGGGGGCCGAGTGCCACCGGGAGGACGTCGCCGAGGGCAACATCCGGGTCCTGTCGCAGATGCTCGCCGCCTCCTCTTCGGCGCCGGAGCTGGCCAGCGGGCTGCGCGCCTTCTTCGACCCGTGGGTCGAGCTGGTGGAAGGCGCGGTGGCGCGGGCGGTGGCCGGCTCGGCGTACGACGGCGCGGTGCCGGTGCACGACGTGGCCATGGGCGTGGTCGGCCTGTTCATGGGCATGGAGCTGCTCAGCCAGCTGTACGACACCCAGCCCGCGGCGGCTGCCCTGTTCGACACCATGGCCGCCATGGTCGGGTTGCTCGAAGGCCTGGTCGCGGCGCAGCCCCCGCCCGCGCCGTGACCTCCACGGGCGAGGCCGATGGCGCCGGCGGTCATGAGGATGACCCCGGCGGCTCATCCCCCGGGCGGTCAGCACGCCGCCTGCCGCCGACCGCCGGAGCGTGGAAGGTGACCGGCGACCTCCAGCTGGCCGACGACGGCGCCCATCAGTGTGAGTGGGCCAAGCCGAACAGGGGGATTGGCTCGGCCGCGTCTTGCCGTGGGACCGGATGACCGACACGACGTTGGTCACCTGCACGCCACGACCCTCGGCAGGGCGGCGCCGCTCGTCGACCAGGGCGATCACCACGCCCCGCACGCTTGTCCACGAAAAGGCGCTCTCCCGGTTGGATGTGCTCGGGCGCGGAACGCTGCCTGCGACCTCGGAAGTTCCGAGCCCATGGCCCGCCAGGGCCGCTCCGTCGGACCCGCGGCGGTCTCGTCAGCGGGTGTCCTGAACGTCAAGGATAAAGGCTGGCTGCCCGAAGTTCGAAGGCCGTCATTCGAACCGCCGGGGCCCTAGTAGCTGGCTCCCAACGGTGTCCCCCGGCGCAACGGTCGGGTGAGACGCCCCGTCAAGCCGGTGGGCCCGCCAAAGGTCAGCCGTGGCCGTGACTCGACGAACCGTCGGCCCCGTGCAGGCCCGTTCTCGTGGCGGCGGGCGCCCCGGACCTTTCAGCCGAGCAGGCGGTCGAACTCGCCCCTGATGATGCCGTAGCACTCGCACGACGACCCCTCCAGGCCCTCCCGGTCGATGACGGTCATCCTGCCCCGGCGGTAGCGGATGAAGCCGGCCCTCTGGAGCATCCCGGCGGCGACCGTCACCGACGCCCGGCGCACCCCCAGCATCTGGGACAGGAACTCCTGGGTCAGGGGGAACTCGTCGGAGCCGACCCGGTCGTGGGTCAGCAGCAGCCACCGGCTGCAGCGCTCCTCGATCGAGTGCAGGCCGTTGCAGGCCACCTGCTGGGAGACCTGGCTGAAGAAGGCCTGGACGTAGCGCTGGACGATGCCGTGGAGGGCGCCGCCGGCCGACGTCTCCTCTTGGAACGTGCTGGCGTCCATGCGCATCACCTCTCCCGGGACCTGGGCCTGGGAGAACTCCCGGACCGGCATGAAGCTGGACCCGAGGAAGAGGGGCACGCCCACCATGCCCTCGCTGCCGATGGTGGCGATCTCGACGCCGGAGCCGTCGTCCATGGTGGTGAGGATCGAGACGACCGCGGACCTGGGGAAGTACACGCAGTCGATGTGCTTGCCCGGATCGTAGAGGAGCTGCTTCAGCTCCACCCGCTCGGGCTCGAGATGGGGGCTGAGGCGCGCCCGATCCGCCGCGGGCATCGCCGCCAGCAGCCGGTTGGCCCGGCTGTCTCGCTTGCGGGGCATCTCACGCCTCCTCCTCAGTCAGCTTCCCCACCCGAGGCCGGAGCCCGATCCCGTCCATGATCGCCGTTCGCCCGTCCGGGGCCCCGCATCGGCCCTAGTCGGATGGCGTCCCGACCCGGCGGTGTCGCCTTGGACGCCGCGCCGACGGGTCCGCGTGCGCCGGCGGTGCCGGGAGGTCCACCACCGAGTGGCTGCCGCCGAACTCGTTGGGCTGGAAGTCGTCTGCCATCTGGTCGTTGAATCAGCGCCCGCCGTCGGCGAGGTAGCGGAAAGCGTAACCGGCGGCCGGCGCCCATCACCGCCGAGGCTCGGCACAAGCCGTCCCCCACCGCCACCAAGGTGGCAGCCGAGCGTAAAGGTCACCTTCGCCTGGTCGGTGCCCGTGCGGGGCTCGCGTCGGATCATGGCGCAACTCCTCGGGTGACGTGATGGGTGGTTGCGGCCGCCTGGACGGGGTGCTGCGGCCGATTGCCCTCCGGCGGAAGGACGCCCGTCAGCGGGACGCCGCCACGCGCCTACCCCGTTGCCGTCCTGGTGGGACCGGTCGGCACCGGCTCCGTCGCTCTGCCGCCGACTCCTGTGGGGGGAAGGGCGCGTGGCGCACGCCAGTGCTCGGTCGGGTTTTTCGGCCGCTCGGCTGCCTGCAGGATGACGAAGGACCGCGCGATGACGCACCGCCAGCTGTCCCCCTCGCCACCGCTGCAGGCAGCGGAGCAGCCGATCACCACCTCAGCCGGTGAGATCGACGATCGAGTTGTCCTCGCCCATCCCGTTGCTCTCGTAGGCGTCGGCGGCCTCGTCGTTGAACCACTCCCCGCCCTCGGTGTGGTAGCGGAACGCGTAGCGTCGCCCCGAGCCGACCACCACTGACGCGGTGCACGAGTCGCCGCGCCGGGCGAGGGGGTTGGCGGTGGGGTCCCAGTCGTTGAAGTCCCCCGCCACGGCCACGGGGTCGTCATGCCCGTCGAGGGGGACGGTGAAGGTCACCTTCACCGTGTCGGTGCCCTTGACGGGCGCGCATTGGATCATTGGTCAGCTCCTTTGATGGTGGGTTGATCGGGGATGATCGGGGCCGCCGTCCGTCCCGGCCGGGTGCTGCGCTCTCGCCGTCCGCCGCGGCCCACCGTCCGCTTCGGGCGACGGCGGGGGCAGCGATCGCAGGCGGCGGCGGCCGGTCTGGGTGACGGCGCGGGCCAGGCCGATGGCCTTCAGAGCGGCGAGCAGCGAGTCGGAGGGGTCGCCGAACGTCAGCTCCCCGCGTCGCCGGGCGGCAGACGCCGAGGCCGCCACGAGGACCTCGATGATCGAGGGCTCCACCACAGACGCGTCATGGAGATCCACGACGACCCGCAGGTTGCCCTGGCCCTCGATGAGGTCGACGAGAACGGCCCTCAGCGCTGCGCCGCTGGTGGCGTCGAGGCGACCGTGGGCCGTCACCACGACCACGCCCATGTCCCTGGTGATGTCGAACGCGAACGCCGAGCCCGGGGCCGCGGAGGCCGCGCCCGGGCCCGCTGGCACGCGGCCGCCGGCGCCGGCGCCGTGGTGCTGGGCGGAAGGCTGGTGGCGGTTGCCGACCACGGTGACGCGGCCGCATGGCGTCTCACCGCCAGCGGTCCTTTGTTCACGGGCCGAGGCGGGGCCGCTCGACGGCGAGGCGGGCTCTTGGTGAGCTCCCACGTCTGGCGGGCCGGAGTCGGCTCCGACGAACGCGGTTGTCTGTCGCACTGGGTCAGCACGCACGGCATCGCCCCAAAGGGATGCGAGGGGAGCGAACGATCAGGTACGCCCGCACGACGGGGACCGTCGCTCCTGATCGGCTGCTGGCCCAACCGAGCGACGGGCTTCCAACTGGTGCGAGGCTGACTGCCCAACCGCTGCCGGTAGTCAAGCCTCGCGCTGGCGGTTTGTCAAGGGCCCGCGCATCGGGGCTCGTGGGCCGGAGCGGTGCCGGACAGGAGGCGCCCGGGGCCAACTCAGTGTACGGTAGCGTACACTCTCCTCTGGGGCTCCGTCCTTTTGCGGGGCCCGTCGACGACTCCGAATCGAGGACCGCATTGCCCAGCTACCCCGACGAACTGTGGCGCAGCGTGGCCGACCTGTCGGGCCTGCTGCTGAGCGAGGAGGACCAGGAGACGACGCTGCGGCGGGTGGCCGACCTGGCCGTACGCAGCATCCGCGACTGCGACGCGGTGGGCGTGACCCTGTTCCGGGCCGGGAAGGCGACGACGAGGGCGGCCACCGGTGGCCTGGTCTATGAGATCGACCACTACCAGTACGACATCGGCGAGGGGCCCTGCCTGTCCGCCATCCTGGACCAGCGGATGACCGAGGTGGAGGACATGGACACCGAGGGCCGCTGGCCCCGGTTCTGCCGCCACGCCGCGGAGCGGGGCACCCATAGCTCGCTGTCGTTCCCGCTGCTCGTGCGGGGCGAGTCCCTGGGCGCCCTCAACCTCTACGCCGGCCAGCCTCGGACCTTCACCCCCGCGGACCGCGAGACGGGGGCGATGTTTGCGACCCAGGCGGCCGTGGCCCTGGCCAACGCCCAGACCTACGCCGCCAGCGTGGCCCTGGCCCAGGGCCTGCGCGAGGCCCTGGAGAGCCGCGCCGTCATCGACCAGGCCATGGGCATCCTCATCGGGCGCAACGGCTACAGCCAGGACCTGGCCTTCGAGACCCTCAAGGTCACCTCCCAGTCCGAGAACCGAAAGCTGCGCCACGTGGCCGAGGAGATCGTCCGCACGGCCATAGCCGCGGAAGACGGCTCGGGCTGATCACTCGAGCAACCTCGCGAGCTGATCCTCCCGGGCGGTCACGAGCTCCTCACCGGACGCCGCGGCTACCGCCTGGCCATGACGCAAAGCACCCACGGCCGGCGTGGGTGAGGTGAACGCTGAAGCCGCTGCACTGGGTCGACCTCGATGAGCAGGCTCGGCAAGAGGGGACAGCCCGGAGGCGGGCGACGATGCGCTCGTCCTGGTCCACGGCCCACGTCGGCGACCGCCGCGCCCTCGGCGATACCCGCCGCCGCCCACTGGTTGCGGGCCTCGTCTGCGTCGCTCAGGGCAAGGGCGTGGTCGCTCACGGCCGGCTGGCGCTAGACCGTGAC
>Ga0187893_10010099_pt1 | contig 14233 bp, 10 predicted proteins | sample MA1701074metaG_FD_139574 | JGI IMG/M metagenome (GOLD analysis project Ga0187893, IMG submission 139574) | White microbial mat communities from a basaltic lava cave in the Kipuka Kanohina Cave System on the Island of Hawaii, USA - MA170107-4 metaG ...
AAAATTGATTCATCCCTCAATAACACTTCAGTTAATGCCAGCGTGCTCCGTAATCTCTGCAATCTATATGAATCATCTGCCTGCTAATAAAAACTCTTTCCGTTTTATAAGTTCCAATACCACCCTTTTGTTTGATTATTTCTATATTTAGAAGCTGTTTGAGTTAATTGTAAAGATTTTATTATGATGCCATTTGTTGCCATGAAAACATACAGACGAAAGGATTGCGACGCAACAGTTGCTGCCAAAAGAATCTTAGCTGGTATCCTCCTTCGGCGTACAAGTTCAAAATAAATAACTCAAGCAGTTTCTTAGAATTTCATAAACAATATCTGTATCAGGAGAATTGGTATTTCCATTTGAGCTGATACCGAAAACGGGAAAGTCAATCGCATCGCCGGTTAAATGCCTGCTTTTATGCTGCACCAGAAAACCAAACCTGAATCTTGTTAAAAAGCTGCTGCCAAAAACCCGTCAATAAGTACTTTAAATAAATATCTTTAAAGAAGATGCATCCCATTATACCATATAATCCTTTTTATAAATTTACTTCTGTCTCACTTGAAAATATTTACAGGTTATTTTTCCCAATGAAACCCTGCTCACTTTTACTGGAAAATGATTTCTTTGATGGTATTGCATACACACCTGCATCTTTCTATGCATATTCAAAACAGTTCTTTAATGCGCCTGAATTGTATTATAAACACAATAATCCACCAGATTATTCATCGCTTATAGAATTGCCCCGCAGTAGCCCTGATTACAGACAGTTTACTTTTCCTTCACCTTTTGCTTCAGCATGGGAAATAAACAATACGGCCCGTTTCAATCATTTTTCCGGTGCTGAAAAATCCGATACTATTTTACTTTTTGCACCCGGCTGGGCCCGTGATAACCTAAACGCTGAATCCGCATTCTGCAGCAGCCTGCTTAAACATGGTATTGATTCCTGCCTGATGATAAAACCATTTCATCAGCAGCGTACGCCAAAAGGTTTTTATTCCGGCGAAATGTTTATCAGTGGTAATATATTTTTAACAGCCATGAATTTTCGCCAGTTCGTTGCTGAAATAATTTACCTCATTGGTTATTTTAAAACCATGTACAAAAAGGTGGGACTAATAGGTATGAGCAGTGGCGGCTTTCAATGCGGTCTTGCAGCAGATGCCGGGACCGTGGATTTTTATTTTCCCGTTATTACCGGTGCAACATTAGGCAGCATAACATGGGAAGGCAACCTGACAAAATATGTAAAAAGAGACATCATAAAAAAAGGCATCAGCGAAGATGAGTTAAATAATGCCTGGGCTATATCAGACCAGGCAAACCTTGCGCATAACTGTAAAGCGCATCATATAAAACAGTTTATAAGCTTATATGACCACGTTATACCAACCAAATACCAGTTTATGTTATGGGAAATGTATCATAAACCTGAACTTAGCTTACTGCATTGCGCTCATACAGGGGTTTATTTTTATTTTAAAAAAATTGTATCGGAGATAAGCTCATTTATTAATAGCCGCCGATAATATTGCCCGGCCCATTAAACCCTGGCAGATTTTTATTGGGTGCATCCCAACGCACTGGATAACAAAGAAATTTTTTTGAAACCGGCTGCAAATCTTTGTAGCATCTTCGTTGCGTCGCATTACGTTCATCTGTTGAACAATTATTAAGCTTTTATCTAAGCGAAAATTTGGGATGCGTCCGTTTTCATTTCTATCTTTTCCTTAACTTTCCTTTACCATACCTTTAATTTGAAATACTTCAACCCAACAAAAAAACATTGTATGAACAGTGTAGCAGTGATAAATGAAACAGGCAATATATTCTTTGTAAAAGAAGATTCCATCGTAAGAACGATATGGGGCAAGGCAGATACCGTCCTTTTTATCTTCGCTGGCTCTGCAGCCGAGTTTGCACTGAACAAGGCTGTTGACTGGTTGTACTTTACGGGAAATTTGCCAGCCGACCCATTGGGGAGATTATTCTCTACCGTAAGCTATGCACGGGAAATTGTTTTTGCAAAAAGAGAAGATGCTTTAAAAGCCATTGATAAAATTGCAGCGATTCATGCCGGTGTTGAAACTGCACGCGGCGCATCTATACCAGACTGGGCCTACCGCGATGTGCTCTTTATGCTGATTGATTATTCCATCCGTTCATTTGAAATACTGGAAAGAAAACTTTCGAACATAGAAAAAGAAGAAGTGTTCAATGTATTTTATCGTATTGGAGATAGAATGGGTTTAAAAGAACTGCCGGCAACCTTCAAAGCCTGGCTAAAAATGCGTGATGAACATTTGAATGAAAATCTTATTGCAGGTAACTATACAAAGGATCTGTTTGTACAATACAAAAAACATCTTGGTTTAATACGCTATGCTGTTTTAACAGAAGTGCAAAAGCTCATTGTGCCGAAGAGAGTAAAAACATTATTGCAATACGGAAATATAAAAACAATAATGCCGCTGCTTGCTGCTTATAAATTTAGCCGTAAGCTAAAACTTGATTGGTTCTTAAAATCTTTACTGCTGCCTGAAAAATATAAACAGCAGGTAAAAAACCTTGACTACAAATAAATTTCAGGAAACAATTCTTAACATAGAGCACATTTTTATTCTACAAAAATCTCCTGATGATATTGACAATAAGTGTGATCAATAAACTTATTACCAACATAGTCGTTACAGGAAAGTAGAATTTAAAATTTTCTTTTTCTATTCTTATATCACCTGGCAGCCTGCCAAACCACTGCAATTTGTCCGCAAAGAAATAGATAAGAATGCCCGCAATAACTATGCAAACACCAATAATAATAATCCATTTTCCTGTATCACTGCTCATAATGCAAAAATAAAAGTCAGTAACGTGGCTTCTTACCACAAAAAAGAAAGTGTTTCATTTGTCTTTCGATGGCTGATGCATCATCAGGTCTTCAATAACTTTTGCGATTACTTCCGGTTTTTCTTTAAATGTGAGATAAGTTATTCTATCACCGGGCATTAAAACATTTTTACCATCAGCTTCAACTTCAAAATTCAGTTTCCGGCTTCCAAAATATGGTTCCATTCCGCTCACTGCAACAAGCACGGCTGTTTGGTCCCAGCTATTGCGGCCCTTATTATTTTTATCCTTTGTCAATGCAATTTCAAATGCATCTTTTACCGGGCTGTTTTGAATACTGTCATTATTAACCAGTCTTATGCCGGTAAGAATTTTTTCTCCTATCTCAAAACCACTCATAATCCATGGTGTTGGCCATTCTGCAAAAACCTTTTTTGAAGCTGCGGCATCTACAACTACATTAAACTCATAACCGTTGTCTTTAGTATTATCCAATCTTGCAGCCATTGACACAAGCTGCTTTACTTTTCTTGCCGCCAGTTCTGTTCCATTAAGCGGCGAATATTCATCCGGCGCCGAATTAAGCAAATTAGCAAGATTGGTAAAGAACCCAACTGTTACTATGGTTACACTTTTATCGGGCTGCGCTGCAAGTATTCGCCTGTACAGTTTTACTGCATCTTCTGCTTCTGCGTTTGATTGCAGCTGATGCGGGTATTTTGCATTAATAGCTTCAGCCCATTTTTGTGAACAATCTTTATTGGGCAGATTTGATTTGGTAACAGCAACCGGAATACCCGGCCTGTTAAAATAAGTATTCAGCACGCTTAATGTTGGAACCGTTGTTTCAAATGTATTACATGAAATGGTGGCCAAAATTTTTGCCTCACCCTTATCTGCAAAAACATGCAGCAATGCCATAGCGCCCACATCATCATAATCAGGTGCAATATCTGTGTCGAAAATAATGGAAACAGGTTTTTGTTTTTCAGCAAATGATCCAAGCAACAATATGATACAGCCATACAGGATAAGTTTTTTCATATAACAAGATTTTGAAAGAAAATTGAATCAATACAATCATTCATTTTCTTTATCGTAAAGTTTTAGATGATTTGCAAGGCGGTTAATTGCTTTTGCCATGCGGTTTATTTTTGTTTCTTCTTTCTTAGCACCGTAAATCCATTCAATATAAAACTTTTGTTCGCTCTCTGACAGACTTTGAAAGAATTTATCTGCCGCAGGTTCATCTTTTAAGCATATTGCAAATTCTTCGGGAATTTCCATGGGTTCATCATCGGGATATAGTACAATATGCACGGTATCGCCTTCCTGCTTTTTTATTTTCTTTCTTATCTCTGCTTTTACCGGCAGAAATAATTTGCCATTACCCATCGGCATAAGATGATATTTCTTTATTACATAATTATCTATACTGCCTTTTACTTTTACCCAGCCAAAAGGAGTGTTTTTGTTTTTAATTATTTCCGGTATCTGCACAAAGGTCCAGCCGCCTTTGCCATGAAATTTTTCGAGTTTGTATTTTTTATTTACAAGCGGCTTGCTCAATGAAATGTTTTGATAAACGAAAATATAAATTCAGGCAATGCAATGTTCATTATTGTTTTGGAGTACAAGAGTGCGACGCAAGAGGTGTCGCCACATGCAGAACAGCCGGGTACATAAAAAATATGGTCTGACCGGGACAGCCTGCTCCGATTCATCGGAGGTCAGACCATAAAAAAAGCAGGCAACCTTACGCTGCCCGCTTAAACCAAACTAACTACTGCTCTATTAAACCAAAAAAACTGCGCTTATTTAATCCAGTTCAGTTTTGCACTTTTTACATCACCTGAACTGGTACCTATATGAATTACAAAATCTCCGCTCTCCCAATCGTATTTTAAATTGCTGTTGCAGAACTTTAACTGTTCGGGTGTAATTTTAAAAGATACTTCTTTGCTTTCACCCGGCTGCAGCATGATCTTTTGAAAACCTTTCAGGTCTTTTACGGCACGGGTTATACTGGCCACAACATCAGTAATGTATAATTGCACCACTTCTTCGCCGGCATATTTGCCGCTGTTTGTAAGCGTAACAGATGCGGCTAATGATTCATTGCCTTTGAGATTTGTCTTGCTCAATTTTACATCGCTGTATATAAATGTTGTATAACTCAAGCCATAACCAAAGGGATACAAGGGGTCATTGCTTACATCAAGATAATTGGATTTGAATTTTGCAAAGTCCTCGTTATTGTAAGGGCGGCCCGTGTTTTTATGATTGTAGAAAATGGGAATCTGACCAACATTGCGCGGAAATGTTGCCGTTAATTTTCCCGAGGGATTATAATTACCAAACAAAACATCTGCCACCGCATTACCAGCTTCTGTACCACCAAACCAAACATCGAGAATGGCATTTATGTGTTCGCTTTCCCAGCCAATGGTCATGGGTCTTCCGTTGAATAGAACCATTACAATTGGCTTGCCTGTTTTGGCCAATGCCTTTAATAAATTCAACTGGCTTTCGGGTAAGGCAATATCAGAACGGCTGCTTGCTTCACCCGTCATGTCTGCGGCTTCACCAACTACCGCAACAACTACATCTGCTTTGTTTGCAGCATCAATAGCTTCTGTTATCATAGCTTCTGCACTGCGTGTATCAACAACAATTTCATCCGGCGGAAAAACATTGGTGCGCTTTATAAGCATTGGATCATCTGAAATATTTGCGCCTTTTGCATAAATGATATTCGCGTTTGGGGCAACATTTTTTATTCCATCTATAACACTTACAGCCTGGTTAAAATCTCCTGCAACACTCCATGTGCCCAGCATATTTCGTTTACTGTCTGCAAGCGGTCCGACCAATGCAATGGTTCCTGATTTTTGCAGTGGTAATAATTGATTATTATTTTTTAACAACACAAATGAATGCGCTGCAATTTCCCGTGCTGCTTTTCTTGTGTCTGCAGTAAGAATTTCTTTTGCCGGCCTTGCATTATCCATATAACGGTAAGGATCATCAAACAAACCGAGTTTATATTTTGCTTCTAAAATTCTTTTGCACGCATCTTCAATTTGTTTTTGTGTAACCTTACCTTCCTGTAAAGATTTTTTGAGTGTGGTAAGAAATCCTTCACCAACCATATCCATATCAAGGCCTGCATTCAAAGCCAGTGCAGATACGGCCTGCAGGTCTCCCAGGCCATGATTGCTCATTTCATTTACTGATGTATAATCGCTTACCACCAAACCTTTAAAGCCCCACTGTTTACGCAGCAGATCTGTAAGCAGCCATTTGTTACCGGTTGCAGGCACTGCATCAATATCGTTGAATGAACTCATCACACTTCCCACACCGGCATCTACTGCGGCTTTGTAAGGCGGCAGATAATATTCATACATTTTTATCTTACTCATATCAACACTGTTGTAATCTCTTCCCGCTTCTGCTGCACCATACAATGCAAAATGCTTTACACATGCCATCAGCGTATTATTTTTTGAAAGATCAGTTCCCTGGTAACCACGCACCATTGCTTTGGCAATTTCGCCACCGAGATAAGGGTCTTCACCCGAACCTTCTGAAATTCTTCCCCAGCGCGGATCTCTGGCTATGTCAACCATTGGGGAAAACGCCCAGCATAAACCATCTGCTGTTGCTTCCGTTGCTGCTATGCGTGCACTGCGCTCTATAAATGCCATATCCCAACTGCATGACAAACCCAATGGAACCGGAAACAATGTTTTATGCCCGTGTATCACATCCAACCCAAAGAACAAAGGAATTTTCAAACGTGAATTATTAACCGCAATCTCCTGTGCCTGTCTTACTTTTTCAGGGCCGGTAATGCCAAATAATCCACCCACCAAACCTTTGCGGAGATTATCATCAACACCTTTGCTAACAACAGAGCCGGTAACCGCGCCACCGGGTGTTACAAGATTTAGCTGACCTATTTTTTCTTCAAGCCTCATCTTGCTCATCAGGCTGCTTACGAATGCATTCATCTTTGCATCCTGCTGCTGCTGCGCCTGTGCCTGCAGCGTTGTTACTACAATAAGCAGTGCATATATTTTTTTCATGTGCTGAAGATTTATAATTGCATTTTTTGTTTACCGGCTTTTGTATTGCTATGATGCTTTGGTTGTGTCATCTTGATCCCGACTTGTCGAGGACTCACTTGTACGTTCTGTTCGCTGCTCGTCATTGCAACACAACAGGCGATGCTATATATGCTACAGCCTGGCCATAAAAAATTTTACTTTAATAAATATGGCACAATTGCTTTTTGCCATATAGCATAACCTTTTGCATTCAGATGCAGCTTGTCTTCAACATATATCTCCGGCATTAGCTTTCCATTTGCTGTAAGCATCTTTGAATAAACATCTATAAACGCTGTATATTTTTTTGTTGCAAGAAAATTTTTTATAAGCTTGTTAGCGGCAATCATTTTTGGCATCAGCTTTTCGCGGCTCGGGCTTGGCTTAACAGAAACATAAGCAATGGGAATGCTGTCCCACACACTTCTGATCATGTCAAATAAAGTTGTGAAGCGGTTAGCCACTGTTTGCGCAGAAACGGTATCTATGTATGCAAGGTCGTTCTCTCCACAGTAAATAACAATTTGTTTTGGATGATAAGGAAAAATAATATTATCCGCATACATTATTACATCCAGCAGACATGAACCCCCAAAGCCCCGGTTGATAAGCGGGTAAGCGGGAAAATAATCCTGCACATCTGTCCATTTTGTGAATGATGAACTACCCACAAAAAGAATCGAATTTTCTTTTGGCATTTGCATGCTGTCTGCAGCCCTGAACTTATGGATATCTTCTGAATAGGGCAGTGATTCCTGTGCATTAGCAGAAAAAAATAAAAGAGGCGTAAGTAAGTATATAGTCAGCAAACAGGCAAGCTTTATCATGGCATCGTTCTTTGTGTCAGCGGGACGCAATAAAGATAATTTAAAATATTATTCTATCATTTATTAAACCAAACTTTATCAAGGCTCCATTTTACCGGGCCGGTAAAAAAGAATACCAGTGCAAGCATTGCAAAAAGAAACGGGTGCTGGTCTTCGTAATAAAATTTTCCACCACCTATTTTGAAACAGATAAACAACATGTCTAAAGCCATGAATAATGCAGCTATGCGTGTAAACAAACCCAGCACAAAACAAATACCGGTAACAAGTTCTAATCCTTTGCCAAAATAAAGCATGGTTTCCGGTGCAGGCATTGATTTGATCACGTCCCACTCCAGGTATGGCAACATCTTTGCGCGGTCGAATATCTCCAAACCATGATAAGCCATCAGCAAACCGGTGATAATGCGGAGGATTGCCAGGCCATTGTTTTGCCATAGTGGAACGGGAGATAAAAGTTTATGCATAGTAATATTTTGGTTATAGCACTTAAATTGATGAAAGCATTTTTAATTGTTGTCTCCGCATCTGCTCAACATATAATAAGGTGTTGAAGTGTGCCCCGATGCAGCGCACAAACCTAACTCGGGGTCGGTGACGACGCAAGGAACGCTTAATTGAAATACAACAGCCGGGTCCATAAAAAATATTATAGAAATTAATTTACCGCTATATTTTACTTCAGCAGCGGGCTTTGAAATCCCAATTTCTTTAATCCATTTTGTACATCAGGAATATTCATAAATAATTTCCACAATAAACCTGTTCTGTAATTTTCTATCATTACAACTATCGGCCCCTGGTCAATTGCCAAATGTGTTTTTGCATACCAGTTATATTGTTCGCTAAAGCCATCCACAAAGCCATAGTCACTCCAGATCTTATCGCCATGATCGTAATAAAAATGTTTGAGCGCCTGCATGGAATATTCCGGTGTGTATGGAAAAGAAGACAATGCAGCGGTGGGAGAAATAACACCAACATCTTCCTGCGGACAATGCGCTACATAACCCTTGTGACTGTCGCTTGCAGTGAGGCCCCAGCAATTCTCACCATAGCCTTTGAATTTTTTTGGGTTCTCTATGCACCATTGACGATTAATAAGCGTATGATTTTTATTTTGTTCCCAGTAATTGGTGTGCCAGTCCTTAAGGTCATGCGGGTCAACACCCATAAATGTATAATGTGCAAAGAAAAGCGGGCCGCCGTATTCAAAGCCCAATGGCAGCTTCATACCGTAATAGGTTTTATCGTTAATATAAGATGCACTGTTTACAAAACTGTTGAAATAAACATCTGATGGAATAGCATGTGTGGGTGATGATGCTGACATAATAAATGTAATCAGGCATTCATTCCAGCCGCGGATTGGGAAATTCATATCAAAATCATTCCACGGGCTCCAGTGCCAGTAAAACAACGTATTGCCACCCTTTGCATGCCAGTTCCAGTTGGCCACACTCCACAATTGTGTAACACGGTTACGAAAATATTTTTCCAATGGCGTATCTCCTTTAAAATATTCTCTTGCACAGAGAAATCCCATCAGCAGGTAACTTGTTTCAACAATATCTGCACCATCATCGAGTTTGCCAAATGCAATTGTTTTACCCGTTGTACCATTCATAAAGTGAGGGAATATGCCATGATAACTCTCCGCCCTGTTTAAAAAGTCAACCATCTTTACTAATCGTTTTACGGCTGTGTCTCTGCCTATCCAGCCTCTTTCCACAGCAACGATTGTTGACATGATACCAAAGCCGGTGCCACCAACAGCACAGGCTTCGGAGCCATAAGTGTTCTTACTTAAGTTTGGCTCATCATAAGCTTCGTTGATATAATCCCAGTAATATTCTCCATTAACTGTATTATCTCTTTCTCTTGCAAGACCACTCACCGGATGTGCATAGTGCCAGAAGAAACGGAAGGTCTGGCGCTGCACAATATCGAGTAAAGCAGAATCAGAAATATTTTTGATGATGCCAACAGGGGCAATGGAATCAGGATAAGTTATGACAGATTTATTTTTTTGTGCGTGTACTGCACTTATAACAAAAGAGCAAACAATAACGGCAAGCAATTTCTTCTTCATCATTCTTCGTTTTTAAAAGTAAATAGTATTGCTTATAAATGATAAGAACATTTACTTATTTTACCTGTAAAATATCTACTTAATATTGGCACTTTCAAAACCAAGTTTTTTTAGCCCTGCCTGTACTTCAGGACAGCTCATGAACAATTTCCATAATAGACCACTGCGATAGTTTTCGATCATCACTACTTCAGGCCCTTTGTCTATTGCGAGATACCATGGCTTGCACCATTTTGCATCTTCACTGAATGCATCATAATAACCATATTTTCCCAGGATAACTTTACGTAAGCTGTCCTTAGTGTACCAGTGCTTTATTGCAGCCATTGATTCTTTTGGCGTATATGGCATGGATGATATAGCAGCAGTAGGAGAAATAACACCCAGGTCATTTTCGTCATTAGGGGCATGTGCCGCATAAAATTTTACAGAATAGCTTGCCGTTAAGCCCCAACTGCTGTCACTATAACCCTTATAATGCTTTGGATTATCAACACACCATTGATAATTGATCTTTGCCATGTTACTCATCTCTTTCCAGTAATCTGCATACTTATCCTTTAAGCCCTTTGGATCAAGACCAACGAAGGAATAATGTGCCCAAAACAATGGACCACCATGTGGCGGATTGCCCTGCATACGCAAACGCAACGTATCATTCTTATAAGATGTAATTTTATTAACAGCTCCGTTTTCTGCCCAACCCTGGTGGTACACTTCTGCTGGCACACCATGTGTTGGAGATGATGCTGCAAGTATATACATGATCATACATTCATTGTACCCGCGAACGGGGAAATTCATTTGCCATGCATAATCAGGGCTCCAATGCCAGTACAATACATTTTTTCCGTTTCTGTACCAGTCAAATTCTATCTCTTTCCAAAGCTTATCAATGCGTGCTGATAATTTCTTTTCTTCTTTACTGCCATCTTTAAAATATTGGCGTACACAAAGCAGCCCCTGAAATAAAAAAGATGTTTCTACCAAATCTCCGCCATTATCTTTTTGACCAAATGGTTTTACACGGCCATTTTCACCATTTATCCAATGCGGGTATGCACCATGAAAACGATCCGCTTTTTCTAAAAATGAAACAATCTTTTCAAAACGCTGCACAGCTTGCTGCCTTGTGATATAGCCACGTTCAATAGCCGCAAGAATTGCCATAACACCAAACCCGCTGCCGCCTGTGGCAATAATGCGCGGATCTTTATCGGGGTAATCCCCATCTGTATGAACGCGTTCAGGAGCAAGGCCGCTGGCGGGTTCTGCGCCATCCCAGAAATATTGAAAAGAACGGCGTTCAATACTATCGAGTAATGCTGAATCACTCAAATTCTTTGGAAGATCAGCATAACCAGGAATACTGTTCTGTGAGACTTGCCCACACGATAACAAAGGCAATAATGCAGCGGCTAAGCTAAATGATAATGTTTTCATGATAATTATTTTTATCAGCGACTATGAAATATGAACTGCGTAATAGTTATGATTTCCTATAAGTCAATCACATTTTTATTTTTTGGGCCTGGCATTTGTAACAAACCTCATCGTCCCTTGCGTCGCACACTTGTGCTGATAGTTCTTCGGTCAACCGTTGCCGGTCAACTGTAGACAGTTTTCCGAACGTACAAGTGAGCCCCGCTGCGGCGGGGACAGGCGATGCTATGGAAAACAACAGCCGGCAACAAAAAATAATTCCTTACAAATTGGGACTTTGAAATCCTATATTTTTCATACCTGTTTTTACTTCAGGGCAGCTCATAAATAAATTCCACAAAAAACCTGTTCTGTAATTTTCTATCATCACGATCATTGGCCCCTGGTCTATTGCAAGGTATGAATCTGCAAACCATATATTCGTAAGATTGAATGCATCTTTAAAACCATACTCACCCCAAAGCTTATCGCCAAGTGTATAATAGAAAAATTTCAATGCATCCTTAGATTCTTCAGGTGTATATGGTAAAGATGAAACTGCAGCGGTCGGTGAAATGGTACCATTGTCATTTGCCGGTGCATGCGCACTATAACCATTTTGCTCATCGCTTGCAGTAAGCCCCCAGCATGTATTGCTGTAACCGTTATACTTTTTTTGATTGGTAACGCAGTAACTGTAATTGATTTGTGCGTGTGCAATATTTTGATTCCAATAATTTGCATAAGCATCTGTAAGATCGTGGGGGTTGATACCAAAAAAAGAATAATGTGCAAAAAATAAAGGACCGCCCTGTGCAGGACCCAGCGGAAGTTGTACGCCATAATAACTATTACCATTTTTCATGGCGCCATTGTTTGCCCAGCCGTTGTCATAAACAGTTTTTATTATGGGATGTGTATTGGATGAAGCTGCTAATGCATATACAATAAGTGCTTCATTCCAGCCTTTAATTTGCACGTTCATACCCCAGTTATAGTTAGGGCTCCAATGCCAGTACAAAACATTTTCGTTGCTTTTTTGAAACCATGTCCATTCCACCTCATTCCATAATGTGTTTATATCATTTCGCAAAGCAGTTTCCGACGCATCAGCGGTATTAAAATATTGTCTTGCGCAAAGCAAACCCTGCATTAAATAGGCAGTCTCTACCAAATCGGCCCCGTCATCTTTTTGGCTGAAAGGAACAGTGGCACCTGTTGCACCGTTTATCCAGTGCGCATACACTCCATGATATGCAGTGCAGTTATTTTTATAAAAGCTTACAATCTTCTGAATACGCTGTAATGCTTCTGCTCTTGTAATAAAATTCCTTTCGGATGCAACGATCATACTCATAATGCCAAAACCGGTTCCGCCTGTTGTGCAAATATCTCCTGATGTATTTCTTTCTCTTGCAAGCCCACTGATGGGGTGACCAAAATCCCAGAAATATTTAAAGGTTTGCTTTTGCACCAGTTCGAGTAAAGCATCATCAGTTATACGGGGAAATTTATCTGCTGAATCAATTTTGGTGATGAGATTTACTGTTACGGGAGATTTTAAGGCCCCGCCATCTTTTGCTTTTAATGAAGCAGCAACAGTAATAATGTATTTGGAAATATAATCTAAGTCTGCTGCTGGTTTTACGATCACAATACTGTCTCCGTTCTGATATGACGCATTGTAATTAACTGCAACGCCGGTTTTTGTTTTAAAACTTATGCTGCTGCTTACAGTATTTTGATCTATTGGAGCGCCAAATGAAAATTTTATCTCAGGATCAATTTTTACATTGTATAAAGTGCCTGTATTGACCGCACCATCAACGGTTGCTGACTTTGCACTAAACGCAGTTGGTTGCGGTGTTGGTATCGGATCCGGCCCTGCATTTTTACTGCACGCTGCAAATAAAACAGGTGCAGCAAATAATATATAATATGATGATACGAGTTTAAGCATAATAGTTATAAATGCTGAATAGAATTGTTAGTGTACAAGACATGCACTTGCGCCACCGCTAAAGCTAAGGCGGCACGCGGTGGCTCTTGCTGCGCAGAGCTTCGGCAGCCGAAGAGTGCGACGCAAGTAAAGCCGCTTTCTTATTCAAAAGCATGGCTCAAAAAATTCTTCCCTGTTATTTTACCGGTCTTAAAAAATGCAATGGTTCGTTATTGCCTGCTATTATCAATGCATTGGTACTGTCTTTTAATTTTATCCATTTTACATCCCTGGCTTCTGTGCGTATATCAGAAATGATTGAATTAACAGTAAACTGGTCTATGTTTTTATTAAATGTAAAAACCGTTGGAAACATAGCATCGTACCTTCCTTCGTAAGGAACGGTGCTATAAAAATTTCCGGCTGCAAGAAAAGAATTACCATCTTTTACAAAAGACATAACAGGTGCAAGCTGTAGTTCATCAGGCAGATCCATTCTTTTAAAATTACCCTTGCCATCATTTATAAAACATGATGAGCTAAGCGTTTCTGCTTTTAATTCTGTATAATCTTTAAACAGATCGTAAAACATATATTGTACATTTTTACCGGCTACTTCGCTATACTTTAAATAATATTTTTTCAGCACGGGCATGGAGCGCTCCAATTCATCTTTTGCGAGAAAAGTATATTCCTCCCCATCTATGGTATAGCACATTACCTGTTCCAAAGAACCATTTTTATCAAAGTCTTTTACATACAATTTTACCGGGCCATTCTTACCTGACCAAAGTTTTGTGTTGTGGCCCCAGTTACCTGCAAGAATATCTGTATATCCATCGCCGTTTACATCTGCAGTATAAATTGTTTGCCATAAACCGGTAGAAGCATCAATATTTTTTTCTGTAAACTTCCCTTTATTGTTGATCAAAATTTTCATGGGCATCCATTCTCCGGTTACCGAAAGATCGGGCCAGCTATCATTATT
>Ga0187893_10010100_pt1 | contig 14233 bp, 12 predicted proteins | sample MA1701074metaG_FD_139574 | JGI IMG/M metagenome (GOLD analysis project Ga0187893, IMG submission 139574) | White microbial mat communities from a basaltic lava cave in the Kipuka Kanohina Cave System on the Island of Hawaii, USA - MA170107-4 metaG ...
GGCACAGAAGCCAGGCGAATTTTTCCAGGCTGGCGGTAAGGTTCTGGCCCTGGGGAGAGATCCATTCTTTGCACCCTGGCCTGATGTCGTACAGTTTAACGGATTTCATCCAGGGTTGCGCAAGGCGATCATCGAGACCGTAGGATCGATTGCGGGGCAATGCGACGGCATGCGGTGCGATATGGCGATGCTGCTCATGACGCCCATTTTCGAGCGCACATGGGGGTCCCGCGCCGGGCCGCGTCCGGAGAAAGAATACTGGCCGGAAGTGATTCATGGGGTGCGGACTCGCTATCCCGATGTCCTCTTCATCGCGGAGGCCTATTGGGACAAGGAATGGGAACTGCAGCAACAGGGGTTTAACTACTGCTACGACAAGCGGCTCTACGATCGTCTGGAGCATGATCCAGCCGAGACCGTACGCCTGCATCTCTGCGCCGATCTGCCCTATCAGGAGAAACTCGTGCGCTTCATCGAGAACCACGACGAACCGCGTGCCGCTGCGACGTTTGCGGACCAGAAGGCGCGGGCTACTGCGGTGACGTTCGCAACCCTGCCGGGCGCCAGACTGTTTCACGAAGGGCAATTCGAGGGACGCCGCGTGAGACTCCCGGTGTTCTTGCGCCGCCGCCCCGATGAAATCCCGAACCGGAGTCTTCAGGGATTCTACAAATCCCTCCTCCAAAGCCTCCGCAGTGCAGATGTCAGGGACGGGGAGTGGACACTGTGCGAACGGACCGGCTGGCCTGACAACGACAGCTACCTGAATATGGTCGCATGGTGTTGGCAAAAAGGGTCTGACCGCCACCTGATCGTCGTCAATCTCTCAGGGGTCCGTTCCCAGACGCGCGTCAGATTACCATGGGTCGATCTTGCGGGCCATTCCTGGCGGTTGGCCGATCCGCTACAGCAGACGGGCTATGATCAAGCGGGCGACGAACTGCAGGAATCGGGCTTTTACGCGGACCTGGAGCCATGGGGCTACCATGTCCTCTCCTACGAGCGCAAATAATCGAGTTGGATCTGGGCAACAGTATCGGTGGTGGATGACCATGCGCTGAGCAGAGAGCTGTTTTTCGAGGTCTTATCCGCTGGCTACACGGTTCGTGCCGCCTCAGATGGACTCAACGCGATACGTCATCTGGAGGAGACACGATTCGATGTTGTCCTCACCGACGTCGTCATGCCTCAAATGGATGGGCTGGAACTCCTGATTAAGGTCGTGACCGGTGACCGGACAATCGTGTGGTGGTGCACTCGAAACACTTGATGTGGAGGGTAGCGCAATCGACCGGTCTTACCAGTCGGCTCCCACATGAATCTGAGGCGAGAGCGGAAGGCGCTCATGCGTTCTTCGTCAGCTACGGGTCTAGCGTTACTTCGAATCGGCCGGCTGCGTCGGCATGCCTTTGGTCAAGCACCGGAGCGTTGAAAGAATGGGGACGGATTTATTTCCCTACAACTGACCAGCGATGAACACACCCAAGTCTGCAGAACCGCTCTTGAAAGAACCGCCCGACTTCTCACTGGTCCTTGGCGGGCCGCTCTATCAGCTCTACTGCCGTACGAGGTTGGCGGGGCCGCCCCTGGATCATTTGCGTCGGCGCATCATCGTCATCACATCGATCGCCTGGCTGCCCCTGCTCCTGCTCTCGGCGATCAGTGGGCATCTGATGGGGGTCGGCGCCTCGTTCCTGCACGACATCGAGACGCACGTCAGGTTTCTGATCGCGCTCCCGGTCCTGATTGCGGCCGAGCTCGTCGTGCATTTACGTCTCCGCCTGGCGGTGCAGCAGTTCATCGACCGCGGCATCGTCATCCCGGAGGAGGTGCCGATGTTCAAGGCGGCGATCGAGTCGGCCATGCGGCTGCGCAACTCAGTTGCGATTGAGATCGGCCTGCTTATCCTGATCTATACCATCGGCCTCTGGGTGTGGCGCGAGCATATGGCACTCGGATCGACGACCTGGTACGGAGTTGTAGGAGACGCGGGTTTGAAGCTCACACTGCCGGGTTACTGGTATGCGTTTGTCAGTATCCCGATCGGCCAATTTATTCTGTTACGATGGTATGTTCGATTTGTGATCTGGTGCAGGTTCTTGTGGCAGGTTTCGCGGTTGAACCTGTCCCTGACTCCCTCTCATCCGGATCGGGCCGGAGGACTCGGGTTCCTGGGTGGTTGCGCCTACGCCTTCGCGCCGATCCTGTTTGCTCAGGGCGCCTTGCTAGCTGGGATGATCTCCAGCCGGATTTTTTATGGGGGACAGAACCTATTGGATTTCCAAATGGACGTCGTCGGCCTGGTCATCGTTCTCGTGCTGTTCATCCTGGTCCCGCTCACCATGTTCACGCCCCACCTCACGCGGGCGAAGCGGCGGGGCAAAGGAGAATACGGACGGTTGGCCAACCGGTACGTTCGGGAATTCGATGCCAAGTGGCTCCGCGGCGCCGCGCCGACAGGCGAAGCGCTTATCGGGAGCGCCGACATCCAATCGTTGGCCGATCTTGCAAACAGCTACGCGGTGGTGGATGAGATGCGCACGGTGCCGTTTGGGTTTGAGACTGTAAAGAAGCTTGTAATCGTGACCGTTGCTCCGCTCTTGCCGCTGGTGCTGACGATTATGCCGCTCGAAGAGCTGATCGGCCGGCTTATCAAAGTGGTGTTGTGATCCGCCTCCATGTCGGCACTCCTTATCGATCTAGCATGCTGATGATCGCCGCACGCGATGGCTATCACCACAATGGTACCCAAGAAGGAAGGTGGTCTCGTCGAAGACATGGGCGGCGGAAGAGAAGAAACAGCAAGACCGCGGCATAGGTAACCATGTTGCCTACCAACAACATGGCATTGCGCCAGATGAAATGGTAATACCCATTGCCGGTGATCGGCATCAGTCAACCACCAACCACAAGGAGAACTGCTATGTATTTCACAGACGATTCTCTCCTGCCCGAAAACATGCCACCGCTAATGATCACCGGAGCGCCGTATGGCCCCGTGTGGATGCAGGAGGATTGCACACCGGAAAATAAACTCCCCGTCACCTGGGAGGAACAGACCCAGGCCGCGGTGGATTGTTTCAACGCGGGGGCCACGCTCCTGCACATTCATGTGCGCGATCCCAAGACCGGCCACATCTCCAAGAACTTCAAGGAATACAGCGAACAGATCGCGCGCCTGCGCAAGGCCGTGCCCAAGATGATCCTGCAGATCGGCGGGTCTATCTCGTTTGCGCCCGAGCCGGGGCAAAAGGCGGAGTTCGGGAGCTACGACGCGCGCCACAAGCTGTGCGAGATTGAGCCCAAGCCGGATCAGATCACCGTCTCCTGCGGCACCACGCTGTACGATCACACAGCGATCAACCGCCTCGACGATGCCTGGGTCGGGACACGCTACACCCAACCGGAGATGGCCCAGGCGATGTCCAACCTGGTGGCTGACGCGAGCCCCGATTTCTATCTGGAGAACATCAAGCGCTGCGTTCAACACGGCATCCAGCCCTGCTTCGCGCTCGCCCACGTCCACGCCCTCGAGCTGGTGGAGCGGCTGATTCGCAAGGGTTATTACAAGGGGCCGGTGAACGGTTTCTTCAGCATGGGGGTTGGCGGGGCCTGCGGTGTGAATCCGTTCGACATGATGGAACTGGTCCGGCGATCGCCACATGGTTCCACTTTTGCCTACCAGAGCACGTTCCGTCATACCTATCCGGTTTCCATGATGATGATCGCGCTGGGGCAACATACGCGTGCCGGCATCGAGGACAACCTCTGGGGTCCTAAGAAGGGCGTGCGCTTCAGCACGCTCCAGATGATCGAGCAACAGGTCAAGATGGCGGAAGCCATAGGCCGCCCGATCGCCACGGCCGAGCAGACGCGAGCGATGTTGAAGATCGGCGTGACTTACAAGACCACGGAGGAAACTCTCGCCAACCTTGGCCTGCCGCCCAATCGCGCCGACGGAAGCGCAGGCTTCCATGTGCATGTGACCGACGGAAAACTTCCGAGCAAGCGGCTGAGTGGCTCAGACGGGCACATGGTCGCTGGGGAGTAGCGCCAGACGTCTCCGCACGCACGGTCGCAAGGTCCTGCCCAGATATTGGCGGATGGAACCTTGCGGTCAGACGAATCAAAGCGAGGACAATTAGGAGGATAGTAAATGGCAGTGCCCGGTGAAGCAGAGACAACATCAACCCTCAATCGATCACTTGAACGCACCTCAACCGGTCCGTGGGACAACTCTGCACTAGCCAAGCTTCGCGAATGGGAGCCGAGCTGGGCGGAGCAATGCCTCAAGATGTCCCAAGACCCGTGGACCAGCGGCATATTGCCGCGCAAAGATATCGAGCTGATCAGCCTTGCGGTGAATGCTGCTTGTACGAACTTGAGCGCAGACGGAACCCGCCGCCACATTCGGGGCGCACTTAAAGCCGGCGCGACCCGCGATGAGCTCATGATGATCCTCAAGATCGCGTCGCTTCTGTCGATCCATACGTGCAGCTTGGGGGCGCCCATTCTGTTGGAGGAGGCGAAGGCAGCGGGGGTGAAGCCGCCGCCAAGGGAACCGGTGGCCACGCCGGTGTGCGACAAGATGAAAGCCGCGGGCCAATGGAATACGGCCTGGGACACGTTCTTTGAGATTGACCCAGCGTGGACGGAAGCAATTATCGCCACGAGTATTCCGGTTTACGCCAGCGGTGTACTCTCACCCAAGCTGGCGGAGCTGCTGAGCATCGCCGTCGATGCGTCGATTACTCATATGTACGCGCCCGGAACGCGCCGTCACATTCAGTCGGCGCTGAAGCTCGGCGCGACGGTGGAGGAGATCATGGAGGTACTGAAGATCTGTGTCGCCCAGGGGATGGAGGCGTGCAATCTGGGTATCCCCATACTGGCCGAGGAGCTTCAACGCACTCAACTGACCGAAAAAGGAAGGAAATGAGACTGTTCCACGCCTGATCGCGAGCACGACTACCGCGGCCTCGTGCATCGTTTCAATTGGTCCTGACAAGGACTACGCCAAAAAGGAACTCGCGAGTCTTCTGAAAGGCCGAGAATTCCTGTGAGCCACAAAGGACGGGAATAGGAGTTTCGAATAGGGCTATTGTATCTCATATAAATCAAATCTCCCCCTTTGGAACAATCTCCAATTATCGGTATGAACGCTCACGAAGATTGGGACAAAGCTCCGAAAAATCAAAGTCCCGGAACCGGTCGAGAAGGAGCCCCTATGGGAAAACATCTTACCTGCCCGGCTGAAGGTGTTAATAAACGATTCTCCGAGTTGCAACGGACCTGTCCGGAATTACAGAAAGTTCTCAGCCAATAACATATGAGACATCAGAAGAAAGGTCACGCCACGCGCACGTGTCGTTCGATGCACTGTGTTCAACAACCTCTTTCATGGTCGAGAGCTGGAAAGTCGATTGTTCTAGGGTGTTGACGATACGAAATTACTCAGATGGCAGTCGATAGTTTATTGAAAGTTGGAATCGGGGGCGGGCGAGACCGCTCAATGTTGAATCAATGAGAGTGACACGCCGATGAGACGAACATTGACTGCGATGATAACTGGGGGGTGAGATGGATCATGGCCCACTCGAAGTCCGTCGCGGGAGACGGTGTGGTCGCTCCCGGCGCAAAGGTTGAGAAATTGGTCGGCGACTTTCTATTCACCGAGATACGCCCCATTGGCGGTAGTCGTTACCACCGTACTGGTGATCGCATCCGTTCCAGTCCCGGGATTTTGCTGCGACTGGCCAACCGCTTGATCTAAGGCCCCGCTGTTCAGCGCGCCGCTGATTTCCACCACCACGAGGCCACGCCGAGCGACACTGCTACTAACTGTACACGTCACGGTTGGGGCCATCTCCCCCCCCTCTTGTTTTCCCCTTCCCCTCCTGTCCCTCCGACTCTTCTCTCCTCTCGGACTCCGGGAAAGGCTGCCCTCCCGTCATTTCCTCCTCCGACATCGGTTCTATATAAGCATCGAGCCGACAACCTTAGCCTTCTACCAAGCTTCGGACTGATCGCGCCCCCTGCAGAGTGGGGGAACATGAGAGAGGGGATAATGCTCAACCGGCATCCTGAGTCGGATCTCTTTGCAGAAAGGAGCAGGGGAGTTGTGCGAGCAGGAGAGAGAATGGGCCTAGTTTGACCGTAGAACGATCGGAGGACTGAGTAAGTATAATTCGACGGACTGATTGATTTCGTATCCGTGGGCGTCTGTTGTGTTAGAATCCCGGCCATCGTTCGCATCCTTTCGAAGCTTACGCGACGAATACCCGGAGCTCGATGGGGAAAGTAAGGCTATGCGTGTCCCTGCTTGAATGCCCCGTTGGGGACACCAGCAATTCTATGTCAACCCGCTCTAATCCTCACGTTTCCACTGTACCTCTGCTCCTCTGGCATCCTCAATGAGGTCGTGGCGAGCTGAAATATTCAACCGATGGCCCTTGCGCCGTCGTACGCATCTTTCTAAAATGGATATCCTTGGGACATTTCTGAGGAAGTCCTCATGGATCTCGCTCACCTTTCCAGTGCAGCGGAACTACTATCAATCAAGCACCCTCATTTCGGGAGGATTCAACCCCCTGGATTGCTCAAGACCACTATTGGCACCGTCACGGCTACGACCAGGAAAGCCGTTGCCATAGCGGACTACAGTTCCGGCAATCGCCAGCATGTTGCGGTCCAGATAGATCCACGAAATTTTATGGTGACCATTGCCGGTTCATTTATCCTGGTTACCCTTAAGGAGGGTGAGAGTAGGCACCCGGTTATCCACAAGACATGGAAGATGGTGGATCAGCGTAGAGGGGAAGGGGTGAAAGACTTCTTCGGCACAGTCGGCACGTTTATTGATTCGGATGGCTTGAAGTGGGAACATAGATTCGAACGACCACCTGATGAAGATGAGTTGATTGGCTTTGGGAGTAATGAGGAAGAAGTCCTTATCATCACTCTGGAGAGCTTCTATCCAACGACTGCTCCTGACATCAGCGGAGTGACAATATCCCCTCTGGCCACTCCCTAACGTTCGATAGATTTTCCCCCCGTAGGATAAAAGTTCCCACCCATGACCCTTGTGCTTCGTTCGCAACCCTTCTAGAGTGGCCTCCTTACCTATGAGGCTCCTGGTGAACCGATTCTTCCAGACTCTTAAAGGTCTTGGCGAGACGAGAGTTCCTTTCCTTGAATGACATTGTGTGAGGAGTTGGCCCCAAGCTCAAGAATCAGTCTGTCGATTCCCTTGACCACTTGAATAGACAGGTCGGATTTTCACAGGCCCACATGGGCCGGGGCGGTTCTTTTACTTTGCGGTCAGGGGAAATGCGCCAACTATGGATCGCTTTCGCATTCTCGCTGTTGCATTTGGGACAGGTCGGGCTAGGCATTTGCCCTTTAATAATCTATATTGCCCTTTCGATACCACGAACCACGACTAGTAAGTTGCCTAGTTCCCTCAACTTGACACTCCCCTCCACTTTGAATAGTACACGGGCTGGAGGACAGGCTTGCTCTCAAGCCCGCTTCTATCCTCCAGACAACATTCATGATTTTCCTCAAGAGCTTTCGATAAGGTCCTTCTTTCGTAATCCCGTTCGGGTTTTGATAGGGTCTCGGCTGTCTTCCTCCACGATGATTCTTGAATGCTTTCAGTGGGTATCCTGCCTCCAGCTGACTAAGCCACCTGTTTACATCTAAGTGGGGCACAACATTGATGCCGCCACTCAACAATCGTCCTTCCGTATGAGTTTTACTACATGAGTACAGCGCACATCGGCTTTTCCCATGACTGGCTAATGGTGATGGCGAGGTTCTTTTGGCATGAGGATTGCTGACCTCATGGTCGGTGGCTCATGTGAAAGAGGATTTCGCCATGAAGGCTACCTTGCCGGGTTGTTCAGACTCTCGTAGGGACGTTCGAAAGGTGGTGGAACTCCGTACGATCGTTGTGGACAAATTAGGTCTTGCTTGTGGCGAGGTCGCGAATATTTCTGCCGGGGGGTGCGGATTGCGGCTGACGAAACGTCTGAGGCCCGGTCAGTACATTACGCTCATGGTGTACCCAAATGACCGAACTCGGGCAGTTCTCATTGATCTGGCGAGAGTGAAGTGGGTCGAAGCCGGAGGGGCCGGAGTTGAATTCCTTTCTTTGTCTCCTCAGAACCATGAGCTTCATCGACTCTGCGCGCAGCAGGTCAGATTAGCCTTGGGGGCCTGAATGCCAGCGTGTCACGTTTCACACGTGTTCGTCGAGGAGATCGATTCAAGACAGCGCTCCACTCAAGCCGTCCCTTCGGATCCCCTGAGAGCATTGCTCGAAACGTGGTGTGACCATGAACTTCAATGGGTCTTGCAGGAGACCAACGCGCCTCCGTTGTGGGCCCAACTCAGTCGACATTTGCGCGGGTATCTTGTGACCTTTTGGCTGACAGGAGCGCTACGAGGGGAAAAACCAGGGGAGGCCTTTTTCGTGAAGTGCGACCAGTCGACCATGACCCCAGCGGATATCACTGCCGGTCATCTGATTTGTGTAGTCGGCCTGGCGTCCGCCAAGCCCGCGGTATTTGGCCGCTATCGAATCAAGATTCAGCTGAAGACCCCATGGACATCTCCTCGGAACGTCTAACGCGGCATACTCGCTGGACCAAGTACGGGCCACCAGCATGAGTATTCAAAAAAAACGGCATGAGAATGATCATGTATCTGGTTCGCATGGCTCGTTGAATCCGTTTTTGAAAAAAAGAACCTGTTGCGGTGCCGGGGCCCCAGGTCCGACAGCATCGGGTTATAAAGGGAACTACAAGCATGTTCACCAAAGGAGTGCCAATGACCAGTCCTTATCGAATCGCCTGTCTACTCGTCATCGGGTCTGTACTGTTCCTGATCGAGGGATGTGCAACCAAAGGCGGGAAATCGAGCGGCGACACCTCGCGCTCTTCGTCCAGCACGGCCCTGAACGATCTTCCCGGTGGGAGTGAGCGAGTGAGTGCTGGTGAATTGTTCACGAAAGCCGATCCCTCCACCACAAACCGACAACTGGCAGAAATGCGAGCTGAGCAGTCCGCTACGGCCGCGGCAGGCCTTCGAGATGTCTTTTTTGGATATGATAGCTGGACGGTCAGCGAGGAAGGACAACAGGTCCTCAAAAGGAATGCCCAGTGGTTGCGCGCGCATGGCATGACCCAGCTGAAAGTGGAAGGCCATTGCGATGAGCGGGGGACCTCCGCATACAACCTCGTGCTCGGAGAGAAGCGGGCTAAATCCGTGCGCAATTATCTGATGGACCTTGGGGTGAACGGCGATCATCTCACCGCCGTCACCTATGGCAAGGAGCGTCCCATTTGCTTCGATCCGGTAGAGTCGTGCTATCAACAAAACCGCCGTGGCCATCTCGTGGTTCAGCCCTGACAGCAGTTATGACCTGCACCCTTCCTAGGCCGCCGGCTTGGACTGCCTTCTCTAGTATCCGTTTCTGAGAGCAGTCAGTGAATACTACCCCGCATGAGCAAGTTTAGCGTGCGACGGCGTCGTATAGACCGAGTAGTGTTGTGTTCGTGAAACCGCCGAGAATAATGGTGTCCGCTCGAATAGGTGGCCACAGGTCGGATTCCGGTACAAAACGACGATTGTCCGCGGATGCGCGTGCCAGGAACGACATAGGCTGTCGATGACCCCTTGCATCACGGCTTCTCCGAAAGGATTGTACATGTACAGCACCACAGGGTCGTCCGGTAATTTGAACTTGGCCGCATCGCTCCACACGCATTCGACATTCTCTCCCACGCCCGCTGTGCGACGGAAGGTGGCGACGTTCTTGACCGCAACGTCGTGAAGTTCCTTTGAGAACTCTACACCTAGGATCCGCTTGAACGGGTGCCACGCAGCCAGTAACAGTGCACGCCCTTTGCCCGATCCATAGTCCACGAAGATAAACTCACGATCCGGGATATGCAGTTCGGACATCATGCTATTGAAAATGCGCGGAACCACCGGTCCATAGAGATTCCCATGGACGAGATTGTCGCTCGTGATATCCAGTCGCCCGAGGGGTATGAGACCGTACGTATCGACCCCGTAGAACCAATCGAATGATCGCCCGATTACCCACTTTTCGATGCGTTGGCACATACGCATTCCATATTGGCACGCCGTGCGGATGACCACCCGGCCTGCCTTCATCCCACCTTCAGTGCGAACCAATTGTCGGAGTTTTGCTGTCTTGCTCAATTGGCTCGCGTTATTTTGTGCATGGACCTCTGAAAAGAATTTCATCAGCCTAACGTTGGCTCCTCAGACGTCGATTGTTGTCGCGTGGGCTTCCTAACCGAGCCTTCGCGGGAGCAAACTTTCCATTGACGACTACGCATCGAAACGTATCAGGGCACCGGCATTGAATTGTACTAGGGGATTCCCTAGCACGGGAGCGACTCGCCAGCTAGCTGTTGACTGGGGGAGTTGATCGTGCGCGTCGATGAGTTCGGCGTCGACAGGTACGCCGGGTACCAGCGGCCTGACGACCGTTGTATCTTGGACAGCCGCGTAGCTCGAGAACTGGCTTGCCACAGGATCGACCGACAAGGGGTTCCACACGTACTTATCGCAACGTGCGGTGTCGCCGCCGTCGACAAGTGTCGAATTTATGAGGTTTGATCGCAAGTACAAATTCCTGGCGGAGCCCATGAATCAGCCACAGATCACACGTTTACCTGTGAGAGGCGAAAAGGCGGAAGCACGCTTCACGTCATGAATAGCTTGCACAGTTGACGGTGGAGGCCTTATCCATTTCGGATTGGCATCGACCCTGAATAGATCTTAATCATCCTTATCTCGGTCTCTTCCCTTCCTCCCGCCCCCTCGATTATCGTCGTCCAGGATCTCTTTGAGCAAGTCTCGGCTATTGTTTCCGCCTGACTGGCCTGGAGCCAGTGTCGTGATCGTCGGAACTTGAATGGTTGGCAGGATGGGCAGCGGCGACGTGACGGGGCCGCTGTAATCCTGGTCCCGATCACCTCCCTTGAGTTTGTGCCTTCCGCCGCCCTTATCATCGTCGTCGAACGCGTCCTTGAGGACGTCTCGACTATTGACTCCCCTCAAGTGGCCGGAGCCCCATGTCGTCATCGTCGAGGCCTGCACGGCTGGCAGGGTCGGAAGCGGCGACGTGACGGGGTCGCTGTAATCCTGGTCCCGATCACCTCCCTTGAGTTTGTGCCTTCCGCCGCCTTTATCATCGTCGTCGAACGCGTCCTTGAGGATGTCTCGATTGTTGACTCCCCTCGACTGAGCGGAGGCCCGCGTCGACGTCGTCGAAGCGTGAACGGCTGGCAGCATTGGAATCGGTGAAGTCACGCGGTCGCTGTATTCCTGGTCGCGGTCATTGCCCTTGTCCTTGTAGTTATGCTTCCCACCGCGCTTGTCATCGTCGTCGAACCCCTCTTTGAGGATGTGGCGATTGGGTGTTCTCGGGTTGGGAACCGGTCTCGCAACCGGAGGGATCGCCACGGGAGGCAGCGTCGGAACCGGTGAGGTCACGCCTGGAGACGGGGCAGGAGCCACGGGGTTGCTGCTGGGCTGACGCCCCGGGGCTGGGCCGTTCGTTGTGCCCGATTGTGCGGGAGGAATGGTGGGCACACTCAAACTGGTGGCCACGATCGTCCCATTGACATCCGCGCCGGCGGCCGTGGCTGACTGATCACCCACCGGACCTGGGGTGCTCATTAGCCGCGCGACCTCTACGGCATGAGTGATATGGACATTGACGAGGCGCTGCGTGAGAGAAGGAGACGCCCCCTGCTGCCGGTCCGTGTCCGTCAGTCCCACGCCCTTAGCGGAACTCTTGGGAAGTTCGACAATCTGCTCGATCTGTCCGACGGCGATGCGAGCTTGGATGCCGGACTCCAACATGTGCGAGTCTCCGGGGTTTGTTGCGGTCAAGGGTTCAATTCCCGACTGTCCATCCAGCACCCGAACGGTTTCCACTGGTGCCTGGCCGATAGGAGACTCGGATTTTGAAAATGCCGACGCGACGCGGAAGATGAGAGACGGAGGTGCCGGACGGACATCCACTTCAAAAACTCCTCCGCGTGTGTAGACGCGGGATGACGGAGTTTGTACGGTGACCGTATCGGTCGAAGAGCCAGCATACGCCAGCGTCACGCGCACACTTCCATCTCTTAGGGAAATCTCCGTCTGCCCAGCGTTCGATTCCTGAATCAGGACTTTCGATTGTGGCCGTACCAGAATAAGTGCGCGCCGACCCCACAAGATTTCCAATGTATCATCTGGCCCCGTGCGCACTTCGTCGGCGATGGCCACCGTAGTACCAACCGAAAGATCTCGGGTTGCGCTGCCGGCCGTTCCCAGCACCGGAGCACCTATCACACTCGTAATCAATCCGAAGGCTCGCTGTCCAACGACTTGCTTGATCATGTCCCCTCCAGCGGCCTCCAGGGAGGCGACACCTATAGGGGCGCCGAGGATTGCGACGACGACGACTTTAAGAAGAGTGGCCATATGACACCAAATAGTGTGGAGGATACGGTGGGCTTGAACTCACCATAATATAATGCTGGTGCCTGTTAAACTCGGAGGAACCCGAGATTGAAGAGAAAAAAACTTGTAGAGTGTGTGCGGCTGGTCGATGCTCCGTCGCGGCTCGCTCCGCGCGTGCGGACGTTTTCATCCGATCCAGGCCGGAAGGGTACGAGACATATGTGGGAGAATGTGAGTCTGGACTCTCCGCCTCATTCTCGATGACCCGACCAGAATTCCCTTAGCCTCCCCCTTCTGTACCGAGATTAATACGTTCACTATTCAAGGGTGACTATGGGGCTCCAACTGGGGTTCCCCCCAGTACTGGAGCTATTCCACGATATATATGGTGGGGCAGCTTTCTGCTATGAGTGTGATGCCGATGTCTTCCATAGCTTTTCCGCGCCTTTGGCTTCTCCGTTTCTCTGCGGCGATCATGACCATGTGGTTCTCGATCGCCGTCCAAGCCCATGCTCAGGAACCGGATGCCGAAGTCGCTGCGGCAGAAGGAGTCCTTGCCTATCGCACTCAACATTATGAGGAGGCGCTCATCCTACTTCGCCGAGCGCTGGAATTTCACCCGCAGGATGCCAGAGCGCTCTATTATCTTGGGTTGACGCATCTGGGTTTGGGCCAAATCAAGGAAGCTGTGCCTCCGCTCGAAACTCTGTATGGTCTGCGTCCGGATGACCTGGACGTCATGTATCAACTCGGAGGCGTCTACTTTGCGCTGGCTCAGTTCGACAAAGCGGAACCATTGCTCGAAGAAACGTTTCGCCGACAGCCTGACTTTGATCATTTAGGATACTACGTAGGATTTCTCCGGTACCGGCACAAGAATTACCAAGGCGCAGCGGAAGCCTTCGGCGCGGTCCGTTCGTCGGATATCGACATCCGGCAATTGGCCAAATTTTATCGGGGGCTCTCGCTAGGCGTACTCGGACTTTCTGATGAGGCTTTGGCGGAATTGGCATCGGTCCAGCAAGTGCAGCCCATGTCGCCCGTAACCGGCGCATCAGTCCGTATCCAGGAAGCGCTGGCTGCAATTCCGAAAAAGCGGGAGCTCACCCGATTCAAAGCTCAACTCAGTCTAGGTGGCTTCTATGACGACAATGTGGCAATCAATCCGAACTCCAACGCCGATCCGTTCGTCCAAGCATTGCGTGAGCGCCCGACCAGCTCCCCCGGGTTCTTAACCTCGCTGCAGGCCGAGTATGCTTTCTATCGGCAGGGTCCCTTAGAAGCCAAGGCTACCTACTCGTTTTATCAGACCGTCAATACGGACAGCGGTGTCGGCTCCTACAACATTCAAGATCATTTGGGAGGCCTATCCGGCGCGTACCGAGGAACGCTCAGAGCCTTACCCTTTGAGCTGGGGGCTCAGTACACATACGACTACATGTTTCTGGGCCTTGACGGTTTCTTATCGAGACGTTCGCTGGTCCTTCCTGCAGTCATTGTTCCGCCAAGCACGGTGGTGCCAGGCTTGGGAACCGTGCAGCACCTGACGACCGTGCTCTATCGCCATCAGACCAAAAACTTCTTTAGCGAGCCAGGCGACAGTGATATCCGCTTTGCTCCCGAATCCCGTGATGCGCAGAATAATATGGTCGGTTTTCTGCACGTGTTTCGATTTGCGCAGGACCGGTATCTCCTTCGCCTGGGCTATCAGCATGATACGGAGGCATCCAAGGGCACA
>Ga0187893_10010101_pt1 | contig 14228 bp, 13 predicted proteins | sample MA1701074metaG_FD_139574 | JGI IMG/M metagenome (GOLD analysis project Ga0187893, IMG submission 139574) | White microbial mat communities from a basaltic lava cave in the Kipuka Kanohina Cave System on the Island of Hawaii, USA - MA170107-4 metaG ...
CTGACGGCGGGAATAAGTACAGCGTCTCTCGATCCACTGCTTTAAAGTGTGCGCTCATGCACTTAATACGCACCGGACGTCATTCACGTTACCTGCGATCGTAAAGTCCGACAGGCTGCTAGGGAAGAGAGTATGCCATCTTTTGCCGTGATGCACCCATACGAGAGGACCGCGATAAGATCAACCCCGAATCTATCAGAGTCCAGTTTTTTTTGGATTCGCTTACTTTCAAAAAATACAGTATCTGCTCCAAAGAGCGCTCTCGTGCCGTGATCGCACGTGACATGGCCATGAGAAGATTGGGATCGGCTCACCTGGAAAGCCGACGGTGACTCTGGCTGCAGTTTCCACCGGAACCGCCTTTGGGCTCGCTTGAATCTCTGAAGCCAGAGACCTCTATGACGCAGAATGTTTGATCTGATATCCCTGACGAACCCTGAGACCCTCGATTGCATCAGTACGGCTTCGCAGTGAGTCTGGGAAATGTTCGTCGTTCGGCTTCGATCGTTGCATGAGTTGTGGTTCTTTCGGAACATGGCTCATGCTGGCGGAAGGTGACACAGTACACTCGTGAATCGACAGGAGAATCTATGGTCGACAAACGGATCTTGGCAACTTATCAGATCGAGACTCCGCATCCAGTCGAATACGCTGCGACTGTAATGGCGGGTGAGCAGTCTACCGGAACTTTTATTCGGGTTCCGGGCGAGACCGAAGCGTTGAAGGAACGCTTTGGTGCGCGGGTGGAGGAGATAAGAGAATTAGGAAGCGTAGAAACTCCGACGCTGCCGCACTCAAAGCCACCGCGGGCTCCGGCCGGTTCCCACCGATATCGCCGGGCCAGGGTCGTCCTCTCCTTCCCTCTGGAGAACATGGGTCCTTCCCTGCCGAATCTGCTCTCCACGGTGGCAGGCAATCTGTACGAGCTGCGCGAATTCTCAGGGCTGCGCTTGATGGACCTCGATCTTCCCCAGGCGTTCGCCGAGGCCTACCCGGGTCCGCAGTTCGGGATCGAAGGCACACGACGCCTCGCTGGTGTTCGAAACAGACCCGTCATCGGCACCATCGTTAAACCAAGCGTTGGGCTTTCTCCGGTAGAAACCGCCCGCGTGGTTCAGACGCTGGGTGAAGCCGGACTGGATTTCGTAAAAGATGACGAATTGATGGCAAATCCACCACACTCCCCGCTTTCAAGGCGGGTCGAGGCTGTGATGCGGGTTGTTAACGAACTGGCGGAAAGAACGGGCAAGCAGCTGATGTATGCCTTCAATATCACGGATGAGATTGAGAACATGCTGAGACATCACGATACAGTACTGAAAGCTGGTGGCACTTGTGTGATGGTCAGTGTGAACAGCGTCGGTCTGCCGTCCGTTGCGCATCTGCGCCGTCACTGTCAGTTACCGATTCACGGACACCGCAACGGATGGGGCGCCTTGACCCGATGTCCTTTCCTGGGAATCGAGTTGACGGCTTACCAGAAGCTATGGCGGCTAGCGGGAGTGGACCACTTGCACACGAATGGTTTAAGAAACAAATTCTGGGAGCCGGATGCATCCGTCATCCAGTCGGCTCGAGCCTGCCTTAAACCGTTTCTGGGAGGCTATCAGATCATGCCGGTGCTCTCCTCCGCTCAGTGGGCCGGACAAGCTCCCGATACTTTTCGCGAGTTGGAAAGTGTGGACCTCATGTACGTTTGTGGAGGAGGAATCATCGGGCATCCGGGAGGCATTAGGGCCGGCGTCACCAGTGTGCTTCAAGGCTGGGAAGCGGCACTGACTGGAAAGTCTTTGGAAGAATATGCGCAGGATCATGAGGAACTCCGTCAGGCGATCGAGATGTATGGCAGTTCGTAAGATCCCTGTCATCGCAGGTCTGTCGAAACCCGTGATGCGTCAAGTTGTAGGCTTGGAATTGTTGGCGGATCGCGGACTGTTCGGATATGCCACGGCAGAAACCAGCCAAAGAACGCAGAGGGGAATTTGACCGGCTGTTACTTTTCGATCGCCTGGAGACAAATCGACGCAAATGGATGAACTGTTGCTGACATACTGCGGCGACGATTTTACCGGCTCTACGGATGTCATGGAAACCATGACGATGGCCGGCCTGCGAGCGGTCTTATTTCTGCGGCCACCCGACAAAGAGGATCTCCAGCGCTTTCCAGGACTGAGGGCCGTCGGAGTGGCGTGCAGCAGCCGGGCGATGTCGCCCCAGGAAATGGATGACGCTCTGCCGCTGATTTTTAGAAAACTGAAAGGCCTCGGGGCTCCGCTTTTCCACTACAAGACCTGCTAGACAGTCGATTCCTCTCCCCAAATCGGCAGCATCGGACATGCTTCGGATCTGGGCCGGCAGATTTTTCGCTCAGGCTTCATCCCTATGTTGTTTGGGTCTCCAAGATTGGCGCGATACAGTGTGTTTGGCAACCTCTTCGCTCGCTCCGGCCTGGACAGCCCTGTCTACCGCCTCGATCGCCATCCGACCATGTCGCAACACCCGATCACACCAATGAACGAAAGTGATGTCGCCGTTCATCTCGGTCTCCAGACCCAGATGACAGTCGGCCTTCTCGACATCGTGGATTTGTCGCTCGCCGATCGGGAACTGGACCAGCGGATACAGACGCTCCTTGCTTCCTGTGCAGAGATCATATTGTTCGATGTGCTTTACGAGGAGCATTTGGCAACGATTGGCCGTCTCATCTGGAAACATACCAGTCGAGATGCTCCTTTATTTGCCGTCGGTTCTTCCGGGATTGAGTCCGCTCTGACTGCCTTCTGGCATAAGAGCGGTCTCATCCCTGAGGCTCAAAGCCCGCGTTCGCCGGGAAGGGTTGAACAGATCGTAGCCGTGTCCGGCAGTTGCTCCCCAGTCACTGAATCCCAGATTGCGCAGGCGGTTGAAAGCGGGTTCGCCGATATGCCGTTGGACTCCCAGCGACTCGTGAGCCCTTCTGAGGTTGACGCGGAATGTCATCGTGCCGTCAGGGCCGCCTTGGAGCTTTTGACTGCCGGTCGCAGTGTGATTCTTCATTCGTGTCGAGGCTCAAACGACGCGCGAGTGCAACCGACTTTGGAACGATTGGCTGAATCTGGGTCGATCAGCGCCCGGAGCAGAATTCTTGGAAAGGCTCTAGGTCGCATCCTGGATCAAGTCCTGCGCGAGAGCGGACTGCGACGAGCGGCAGTAACGGGTGGTGATACCTCCGTCTATGTAGCGCGAGAGCTTGGCATCGAAGCACTGGAAATGGTTGCGCCCCTGGCCCCCGGTTCGCCTCTGTGCCGGATGCACACTTCGGGAAGTCTGCTGGATGGGCGCGAGATCACGTTCAAAGGGGGACAAGTAGGCCGGGTGGATTTCTTCCGGGACGTCCTGGCGGGCGCTTCATCGTGTTGATTTCAGTCCGGCGCGAAAACTGTCTTCATTGGCACATTGAAACCTTGAGCGGGTCGGGCTTGAAGCTTTCATCGCGTAACTTTTATTGAAAGTCGACACATTCAGTCGTTGCGAGTGGATTCAAGCGGGGGCTGCATCGGCAAAGCCGGCTGTGTAGCCGACAAAGCGTCTACTTCAACCTAGCGGGCCGGCGCCTTAGAAAGCCTTCCTGTACACAATCTTCGGATCATCGCCCCCCTGCTCCTGTTTCTGTTTGACCAGAGAGCGACGAGGGGACCGCATCCAGGTACTCAATCCAACTCGTCATCATTTCATCCTCGCTGCGGTCGCCCCAGCGGATTACCTCCTTCGGATCTGGATTGGCCGCATGGTTTGGGCTGTTGTCATAGTGAAACGTCACGATCATCCGGCTGCCCTTCTCCACGTAAACCGGCTCGCGAAAGCGATACAGAAGCTGCCAGTTGAAATCGTACGGAGAAACATACAGCAGCGTCTCCCGGCGTCCATCTGGCCGCACCACTTCATAGCGGGCGTCTTTGCCGCGATAGTGCATGTGCGGTGTGATGGAAACCAGAAGCTTGTCGCTTTCAAAGTCGTAGCAACGTTTCACTTCGTGGTTCCCGGCTCCCGCAGGAATCAGGAAGTATCGGTTGCGCAAATCGAGCCTCCGCATGGGCCTCTCGGGCGACTTAGAGGCCAAGTAAAACCCCACGCTGGTTCGATCGGTCTGCGGTTTCTCAACCTTCGCATAGTGGACTTGAAACCGCAGCTTCGCTCCGGCGGGTATCCACTTCGGTGTGCTGTCGCCAAAAACGTCCGGGGGCTTGCCGGGCAACATGGCAGCAAAGGAACCCTCCTCGAACCCAGCCATGGCTTGCAGTTCGGACGGCGCACCGGCGCAGGCATCGTTCACCACAGGCGCATCCAGACGCATGCGCGACAGCCCATCCTTGACTTCCCAGAACTGCCCTGATTGCGGACGGAATGCTGTGGTCTTTGAGTTCACGCCGTCGGTTGAGTCGTTGTCCATCACCAGACTGACGTGCACGTGATGCACGACCTGGCGGTTTCCAGGCAGAATCTGCGCCGCCCGGATCCATTTGCCCTCGGTGAAGTTCGTCGGCACGGTGAAGTACTCATAGGCATCGTTGCCCGGCGCCACTGAAAAATCCTGTCCAATGTCGATGACAATGTCTGGCTTGCCAAGTTTCCAGCCTTCTACGAAGGTCGGCTTCGGCGGCAGATCTCCGGGGTTTCCTTCAGGGGACCCACCGTCGACCCACGCCTTGATCTTGGACATTTCCTCGTCCGAGAGTCTTGGGTCGTTTGCGAAGCTGCCGTGTTTGGGATCGGCGAACCAAGGCGGCATCTTGCGCGACAACACCGCCTGCCGGATGGCTTTAGCCCAGGGTCGCACCGATTCATAATCCAGAAGGGACATCGGAGCGATTTCGCCTGGACGGTGACAGCCAGCGCAGTTTTTGTAGAAAATTGGAGCGATGTCCTTGTTAAAGGTCGTGCCACGAGAGGCGGCCGAGCTGAACTGCGGAGCGATCAACAGCGTCATCGAAGCAGCGAAAAACGTGAGCAGTTTTCGCATTTCATTTCCTCCTCACGAAAGGGACGTCTTCCAAACGCTCGAGTTTCCTCGCCCAAGTTACTAATCGATGTCAGACAGACTGACTCTGAAATAGAGTGACTGAGAGCGCTGCACCGTCTTCTGGGCAGAAAGCAATCACAGACTCGATCAAACTGCCAAACGCATACACAGACTAACCCAAAGTGATCATCGTACTCCAATTTAGAACCGCTCACCACCACTCTGTTTGCCGTCCGTCGCTTTCCTTTCCTGACCTCGCGCGACTAAGTTTTTTGCTCGAATGGCTCATGCAGACGCCAACGAATTCTCGCCCGCCCACCTCTATTCCGTAGCGATCGAGTGAAAGACGAAAGCAAAGCGGGGAACCACCGAGTTGGTCGCTAAGGTCCTCAGCCAGCTGGTGATCCGCAGAGATGCCCGGCCTTGTTCAACTCCACTGCGCATCGTCTATCTCAGCCTCCCACAAGGAGGAACGAGACGGAGCCGACGGCTGGGTAGATTCGAATCGTCGTTCCGGCGCCGAAAGTCATCGGCGCTTTGAAAAAATAGGTATGCCTGAAGCGTGATGTATAGCTGTAAAGCCAGACTACGGGTTCAACGGCTCCATTCGGACGCTCCGCGATGACACGAACCGAAGCCCCCTCAGGCAAGGTTTCAGGGCGCACTGCGGCGATCTTGACAGTGTGCTTCAAGCTTAGGCTGCCGCTGACAATAAGTGTCTCTCCGGTATTGGGGGGCATTGACGGTTCCACCTCAACCCTGCTCTGATCAGACAGGAGACTCAGATCGCCCCGCGGCGCCCCACCTTCCACCCAGCTTGAAATGAGGGCAATCTCCATCTCGGTCAATCCGTCTTCGTCACGGAAATCGCCGAACCCTTTCACCGCGCCCCAAGGCGGCATCCGCCGCTCCAGCACTTCCTCCTTGATGGCCTCGGCCCACGGCCGCGCTTGCTCATAAGTGCCCAGGTCAAACGCCGGACCTCCTTTTTGATGGCAGGAAAAGCAGCGCCGGCTAAACACTCTCGAGATCTCTCGACCCCAAGTAATCTTGGTCGTAATAATTTCGTGCGCTTCCGTCGGCGAAGCTCCCAACATAACCATTCCCAGACAAATCACGCATCGAGCCCATTGTCTTGTGAGCCCATCCAAGAGGCGCTTCACCGCCGCCCCCTTTCGGGTTAGCTGAACCGTTGGGTACGTGCAGCGCCGGTCCGGCCGATGGTGCCGCTCCCCACGATTGGAACGAATGCGCGGCACAGCACCATCGAATGGAACAGCGGCAATCGAGATCACTATGTGATTCTGGCTTGGCGTCCGGATGTGCATTTTCACTTCAGCTCTGAAACAGGGACGTTGAACACGACAGTATTAACGATGCCTTTGCGTTGAAACTGAGCCCAGATCCGGTAGGTGCGAGCCCGGGGAAATATCATATTGAACTGTACCTCAGGACCTCCCTCTGCAAGAAACGGATGTGCGTGCATCCCGTCCACAAGGTCGTCGCTGAACGCCAGGAGGTGACTCCAGCTTCCCAAATATTTCTCGAGTCCGTCGGCTGGCTTGATTCGAAAGAACATCAGCGTTTTCGTTCCGGCAAGAGGAATGCTGGGTTGCATAAGGAGTTCAACGGCAATGTTCAAACCGTTCTTCTCAGAAAGGTCAGGATTCAAGGTGGGAGGCACAAGCGGAAAGGGTGTTCCCTTTTTCCCAGGGACCAATACGGTACGCGCCAGCAACTGAGGCGTGCCTCCCTTCGGATAGAAATCGCAAAGCAAGCGATACATTCCAGCTTTGGGGAAGCGCGTCCTGAACCGGAAGCGGCGGTCGCGGCCCAACCGGGGATGCTCGTGGAGAAAGAAGTCCAATTGTTCGCTCACCACAAACAGGTGAAAAGGCCTTTCGTGCACTATCTCAAAATCCCGTACCTGCTTCCCCGTTTTCGGCTCGTTGATCGCAAAGATCAATTCAACCGCCTGATCCTCCCGGGGGGCGCCGGGCTGGAGCTTCAAATCAAGCGCATACTCAACGGGGTCAATGATGCCTACCATCAACTTCATCCCGCACCGGCTACAACTGCCTGGGATTGTGGCCCGGACATCCGGGTCCATAGGGCAAACATAATCGAGAGGTTGTGTTTCAACTTCTCTCTGAGCAGCACTCAACAGAACCGATAAAAGTATTAAAGAAAGCATCTTAGGATCCCACTAGAGTTTGCCGAGCAACGTCGAGCCAGCGTCTCAGAATCACTGGAGTCTTTCACGGACGATCTCGCGCTGGTTAGTGGATTCTAGTCCCAGCATCAGTGGCCACAAGCGGACGAGTCGACCGACTATCATACCGAGAATGCGAGTTTCGGCCGCAAGAAATTCCTGGCGTCCACCACTAGGTCCATGCGATGAGAACTCTTAACTCGCCTGCCGATCTGTTTGGCAACCGGAGATAAGGTTCCCTGAGAAACGAGGGGTTTCGACGTCTTCCCATTCAGCGAGACCAGCTATCCTTGTAAAAACCTCTTGAGCCAAACGGAGACACGCAGCCTTTCGGTGCGGCTATCCTTGCCCATCAAACTGCTTTCGCGAGCGGCACGAGCTTTAAGGTACTCACGGGCAGCGGCGGGAGTACCTTGCCGACTCTTCATCGGCCCGGTTTGTGAAGGAAAATGTAGGATGGGCCCTGGTCAGCAAATTGGGGGCGGTAGTTCACAGGCCCCACTCCCTGGCACGGGCATTTTCGTTTCAGTTTCTGCTTCAATAACAGGGTAAAAGCGAGCAGGGACTGGCGAAGATTATCGGAGGCAACTCAGGACGAAGGGAGGCAGATCAACCTCCAGATCTTGGTTATAATCGTGGATGCGCAGTTCCAAAGTCGTCAAGAAATCCCCGCCACGATAAGGTTTTCCCTCACGAATCGGCGCCCCCAGCGCTTTCCATTTTGATTCCGTAATGTCCACGCGAGTCGTAACCTGTCTTTGCAGGCGATAAATCAATCCATCATCAACACCGATCCAGATCCTCCAGTGGAGATTCCTAACCTGATGGCTCGCCCCCGGACCAGACCACCCCTCCATGCCTCTCATGACTCCCAGACCGGTGAACGGAAAATCCGGCCAGGAGCCGTCGGCGGTATTGGGATTCCAGGCCAGCAGTGCACCGAGTTCTACCAGAGTTGACGTATCCGCTCTCAGCTCCACGACATGGCACCATCGAGCCTCGATTTTCTCGGGAAGCGCGTGTTTCATGGAGGCGCCCAGCACCTGAGGTTCTCGAACGAAACTATCGAGAAACAGCTGGCGGGGATGCGGATGTGACTTCTTGAGATCATCGTCAACCGGGAAAGGAAAGCACTGCTCTCCGGCCGCGGGCACTGTCATCGCGATCCTGTCGCCTTTCAGGTAATAGCGTGCCCGCATTTCGTTGTAGACGAGGTGGGTGCGCACGGTGCTGAATCCATTTCGCACAAAGACGCCATCGGCAGTGAAAGCCTGCCTCAGCGGCAGCGTGCGGCTGTCTAGTTCAAAATGATAGCCCCCTTGTCGCAGAGATTGATCCGCAGCATCCTTGAGAAGCGAAGCTCCTGACTGGCCTACCCGTGCTTGTTCTTCATTGGCGAGAGTGGCGCGATTCTGAGCAGACCGGTTGGCCCGCTCGATCAAACGCGTAACCTGTGAGGGTAGTTTCAATTCCAACCGCTGGTTGTAGTCATGATAGTCAACCGATAACGTGTCCGAAAACTCGGGAACGGGTTTTTTGGACCCCGAAAGGCTGCCTGGGACTCCGGCCGTGGAAGAGCCGATTTCGATCGTCAGGCGTTGAATGAGCAAGGAATCCCTGGCGATCCAAAATTCTGCGTGTAATTTTGGACTCTGTCGTTGAACTGTCCCGGCCGGATGGCCTCCCAGACTTTTGTTCAACGCTCGGGAAAAGGCATCGTGGCCGTCGGCACCGGTTTGGAGTCGCACAACCCAACAAGCCGTTTTTCCTATGAGCCTCGACTCGGTAATGCCGAGCTGTTCCGGGACTGCCAAGGCGGCCTCCATCCAGATGATGGGCAAGGAAAGAACGTGATTTTGAGAAAGAGGCAAGACGGTAGCGAGGGCCTCGCCTGGTCGTTGATCTTCGTTCCAGCGATCCGTGTGCGGTTCCCGCCGAATGGTTCGCCCGCTGAGAACGAACATTTCGTCTTCGCTGCTATGAAACTGGTCGTGCGCTTGGAAATGAACGTCGCCTCCCTTCCGGTAGGTTCCTCGGACAGTTCCCTGAACCGTAATATTGAGAAATGGATTGTAGTTGCGTTCACTGCCCGTGAAATGTACACCCTGTTGGGTCTGAAACTGCTTCAAAGCCTCCGTCAGGACGGCGGTTGAATCGGTGCGCCTCTGAGCGAGAAGGCTTTCCGGACAATAGCCAAGAATAATCAACGTCGAGTAGAGAAGTAGCGTGGGGACGACAAGCCTCATGACTTTGCTCTTTTTCGATCAGAATCCCAGCACCCACCCCAAGCCCAGGAAGAACTGGTCTCTGCTGTGAAGCTGAAGGAGGACCGAAAAACCTCCTTCGGGGAGTTTCGTCACATCCGGCATTTTCGAGTCCTTCAGCCGCCTACTGCCTGATGAATTTCGTCCAGCCAGATTACCATTTCGGCTGTCGCATCATTGGAGCTCATGCCGCCTGGAACCCAATTCCCGCCGGGCGTCTGAGAATCGAGAATATTGCTTCCGACCCGAATCGCCATGTCCTTAAAGCGGCTGTCGCCTGTCAAAGTAAACAGAACAGCGGCAGCCCAGCCTACTTTGCCGGCTCGAAGCGTACGAAAAAGAAAGTCGCTAGCGATCTCCGCGAGCCGCATATACTCCCGTGCGAGGTTGAGCCAATCGGATCGCCCAGTGGCTTTATAAAGGTTCGCCAAGAAACCTGCGGCGATTCCGGGGTGAAAAAAATATTCGTCACGTGTCGCAGTAGCGTTCAGCAGATAACGCACTGCGTCGGAACCCTCAAACGTTGTGTGCAGGCCGCCCGCACGACTGTAGACGGAAAATAGTTGCTCCGGAAAGTTAGGCTGAAGGTGCATAAGGCGCTCCATCCATTGACCGACGCCAGTCGCTATGTCCATCCGCCCAGCGTACAGGGCGGCCTGTCCCCCCCCGCTTGTCACCCAAAGATCTTGCGGCACCGAGGGACCCCGCTCTGTAGGGCTTGAGTAGAAACCCCCACTCTCCGAGTCCCAGAACCTAGCAATGAAGTCCATGCCGCGCTGCGCGATATCAAAGTGACCTTGACGGTGGGCTCCGATCGTAATCCACGTGTTGTAGTAGATGTAGTAATAACCAATGGCTTCCGGCAGCCGTGGACCGAAATCTCCGTTAGGGGCTATTCCGTGATTCCGTATCCAATCGAAGAGCCGGTTGGCTTCGGCGCTGGCTCCGCAGACCAGGTAGGCCAACGGGACCTTGTAATAGTCGGCTAAGCCACGCTCCGAGGGGCCGAAGCCCCCATCAGCTCGTTGTTGTTTTAGCAAGTAGGCACAGCCGCGGTCCCGACCATCACGACAGCGCTGATTCATCAATGAAAGTCCTCCACTGGAGTAGCCTGCTCGGCATAGAAGGCAGGACCCAAGGGTCTGGAGTGGTCCCGCGGCTTACACCTACAAGTCTCAGATATTTGGGACCCATTATAGGGGCTCTGCCTTTTCAAAGAAGAAGGAATCTTCAAGGGACTCTGCTACCTGAAAGGTTCACAGCACTTCGGGGACGAGCGGTTTCTTCGAAGGCCAGGGCATCGAGCAGTCCAAACAACCTGCAAAAGACTCTCTTTCAGCTGAAAGCGGCCCAAAGCCCTTTCCGCTTTTTTTCGATGAATCAAATCCTACCTAACTCATCCATGTAGAATCCGATGGATGTTTGAACTGACCGCTTGTCTAAACTCAGGCATCGGCTTTACTCTGTCGAAGTTGTGTTTGTCTTTCAATCAGGGCGAAGCCTATGGGGCCCTATCGAAGAATTGACAGCATCTCTTTCTGATTGTACTCGGACAAGGTTCGTAACATTACGGGAGACCAGCAGGTTTCAGGTTGATCGCTTCGAATCGCAGCAGGCAGCAGAACGGGTTGGCTCCATTGGACGCCTGGAGTGCCATAAGGACTATCGGAACAAACTCTGAACCCTGCTCCGCGATTCTTGCCGGTTCCAGATTTGCCACTCTCTCTTTAAATTGATTCGGTAACGCATCCCTGCGAGGCCAAACTCGGGCAATTCTTCTCAAGGGTACTCAGTCCATGAGAAACATCTTGACGACGTTAGTGTGTGGCGCTTTGTTGATTACGGTTCCATCCTTGCGGCAGTCACCGTTCGCCGGCAGTTCACGGATCCTTGAAGCGACGAGTGCGAGAATTGTGGTATTGACTTTCGACGACGCCGTTAAGTCACACCGGACACTGGTCGCGCCCCTGCTCAAACAACTTGGTTTTGGGGCAACGTTTTTTGTGACGCATCGCTGGATGGATGATTCCGAACACTTTCTCACTTGGAAAGAGGTCGCCGAAATCTCCGAGATGGGCTTTGAAATCGGAAACCACAGCTGGACGCACGCCAACTTTAGCCTTCCCAAGAATGCTGCCAGGCTTGCCGCTGAGCTAGCTCTGGTAGAGAACGAGCTGCACAAACTGGGTGTCCCTCGCCCAGTGAGCTTCGCGTACAGCGGAAACGCTTTCGGTCCCGAGGCTGTCGAAGAGCTGAAGCGTGTAGGCTATCGATTTGCCAGACGAGGTACCCAACCGGATGCAGCCTTTCGTAACCTGGAACTTGGTCCCCTCTTTGATCCTCGAAAACACCACCGCCTTTTGATCCCCACCACGGGGAATGCCCAGCCCAACTGGACTCCCGAGCACTTCCAAAGGGTCGTCAATCAGGCTCAGGACGGTCGTATTGTTGTGCTACAGTTTCACGGCGTTCCTGATCTGAAACACCCGTGGGTGCACACCCCACCAGAGTTGTTTCGCCAATACATGCATTATCTCAAGCAACGAGGCTTCAGGGTGATTGCTCTGCAAGACTTACAGGAGTTCCTTCCGGACTCCCCCGCCCCTGCAGACCCAATGACCGAGACGAGGTACCCAGCTGCCAAGAACCAACCCCTTGCCCTGGCTGCTGAGATGGCAAGCACACGAGCGGATCCAGTCTATTGGCTGGAGAACATGCTGCACTACCACAGGTATCGGTGGGAAGAAACGGCCGAAGTAATTGGATATCCTGCGGACGAAGTGAAACGCCTGCGAGAAGTTCAGGTGAATGCGAGCCGGCTCAACGGCAACAGAACGAAAGGAGTGATTCAAATTCTCCCCTATCCTGGAGGAAGACACCCGCGCATCGGTTTCCAGGAAGGTGCCATCCTTCCCCATCGGGGAACAAAGGCCAGTGTCTTTCTGCCATGGGACCGTTCCAGTTATGTCGTCGTCGATCTCCCAGAAGCCATCCTCAGTAACCTGGGTCTCTTCTATCAGGCTCACACCCATACACCGACGATTTGGGACGCCCGCAACCTCTGGCTCGAAAACATTGACTGGACTCGCGGGCCGGCTGGAGATTTGTTTGGTACACGGACGCTTCCGAATCAAGTCACTTTTGGTGCTTCGCTTAAACCCGGTCCAGAACGAGTTGAGATGGAGATCTGGCTGCGTAACAATTCAAGGGAAGCCGTCAGTGACGTTCGGGCACAGATATGCGTAATGCTCGGAGGGGCTTCAGAATTCGCGGGACAGACCAACGAGAACAAGCTCTTCCGCACGCCTATCTGCGCGGTCAGATCGTCGCAAAGTGAACGGTGGGTTCTGACAGCGTGGGAGGGATGCGGTCGCACCTGGGGTAATGCAGCTTGCCCCTGCATGCACGCCGATCCGAGCCTGCCGATCTGTCAACCCGGACAGACCGTCCGTCGCAAGGGTTTGCTTTGGTTTTACGAAGGGGAGGACATTGAGGGCGAGTTACAGCGAGCGAAGCATGCACTTGCCTTGAAGTAGACTCACGTCGGGAATGCACGTCAGTAGGCTGACCTGCTATCCCCGGCATTGTGGACTCAGGGCCACGCCAACGCCGATTATCCGCCACATGATGACTGGTGGGAGTAAGTTCCTGAAGGCTGACGAAGGTGATCGGCTCAGACGACAGAGTCCCCGGATTTAGGCAGTGGGGGCCACGAACACAGAACAAGATCGGTACCGTCGATCTCTCCATGAATTGGCTTACTGATTCTTCATAACGGACCTATCGCCAGAAACACGACAATCGCAAATCTGGGACACGTATGAGGCACGCCCAGAAAAGTAATGCGCCGCGGTGACTTCCCACCTATCGCTGTTAGCATTCGAAAACTTCAGTGCAGAATCGCGCTTGCCTCTCCCGGGGGACTTGTGCCGAAAATCGGGATCTGCGGAAGGGCTGATTCAGCAGGCCGTGCAGCAGGTGATGCAAGTGGACAAACCGTTAGAGACCAGAAGATCGAACGCGCGACGATTCGGCTCTGCAAGATCGAAATCGCTTTTTCGGAATATCGGTCGTTACCTCTTGTTCGGGGCTTGGGTATGTCAAGAACTCCCCTCACCCAAAGCTCTTGAAGCCTCCTGGAAGTGTTCTGGCGGGGGAGCTGATGCAGTCAAAATGGCCCCAGTCACTGTAAGAGAGCGTAGAGTGTCAGTATCGAGGTAAGAACCGCTGAGGTCCATAACCAAATGTCCAAAATTCGGGAGGGGCGCAGTCGTGGGTCCAGATATCTATATCGGAGATAAACAGCGGCAAAACAAACCAATGGTAGCATGAGAGCCACCCCTGACAGGCCCAGGACGACCAAAGATACAGGACTGGAGGGCAACTGTGACAAGAGCGCATAGGTGGTCGCGAAGAAGACGAGAAAGGCTCGATTCGATCTCTTTCGTGACTCGTCACCGGCGGGCAGTCTCCCAAGCAGGCCAAGGCAGTCCGTCATGAGCCGGGAATAGGCGGCAATTGAGACGAAAAGTGTGGAGTACAGGACAGAGAAGGCCGCTGCCACGTAGAAGTAAAAGGCGCCTTTGCCCAGAGTTTCCGTGTACATCGTCGCCAGCGTCCGGACCACGTTCATTCCGGCTGGAACATCGCTACGTGCGTGCAAAACTGCTGCTCCCAAAAGATAGAAGGCAAGCGTAGTCAGCGTATAGATGATGAGCGCCAGAAAGCAATCCATCTGCATCACTTGAATCCA
>Ga0187893_10010102_pt1 | contig 14225 bp, 11 predicted proteins | sample MA1701074metaG_FD_139574 | JGI IMG/M metagenome (GOLD analysis project Ga0187893, IMG submission 139574) | White microbial mat communities from a basaltic lava cave in the Kipuka Kanohina Cave System on the Island of Hawaii, USA - MA170107-4 metaG ...
AGTAGCCGTGCAAAATAAAAGGAGCATAGACAGGATTAACAGGATTTTTCAGGATTAACAGATGAACCACTATTGAGAGGTTTTCCTGAACATCCTGAAAAATCCTGTTAATCCTGTCTATGCAGGATTATTTTTGCCGACGAACTTACTTCCGTCGAGCCTTTTGGGGAGATAGCATATGCGCCCTCAAGTTTCTCTCCCTGGAATTGTCCGAAGAGCCAGACTCATTCATCGCGCAACACCTTCATCGGATTCACTCGAGTCGCCCGCCGCGCCGGCCCGAGCATCGCCGACAGCGCCACGCCAGCCAATAAAATAGCGGTCATGGCGTAGATGACAGGATCCAGGACGTTCACAGCAAATTCCACGTCGCGGAGTAGCGGCGCCACCGCCGACCACGTGGCCACACTAATCACCAGCCCGATCAGCAACCCGATGGCGATGGGCCGCCCGCTTGATCCCAGTACGGCGTGGTAGATGTCTTTACTCTGCGCCCCGAGCGCAATGCGAACGCCCATCTCTTTGGTCCGACGGCTGACTGCAAAGGCGACGATGCCGTAGATGCCAATGACCGCCAGGCCGATCGCCATTGCGCATAGGAATACGACGAGCCGCGTCTGCCTCCAAATACCTTCAGTCAATTCTTCCCGCCTCGATTCGATTGTCCTCACTCCCACGACAAGTTCGGGCGCCAATTCTCTGGCAGCCGCGGTGAGAGCGCGTGTGAGCGACGCCCCGTCGCCCGAGAACCGCACAATCGGGTGAGGCGGGTAATTGTTATTCAGGCTCAAAGGCCGATAGATCATCGGCTCATCCGGTCCTCCAAGTCTGGCGATCGAAACGTCGCGGGCGACGCCCACGACCTCGTATGTGTTCCCTTCCGAAGTTCGAAGCGCCTGGCCGAGCGGATTGGCGCCCGGCCATAACTCGCGGGCGAGCCGCTGCGAAACGACAACGGCGCATATGCTCCTTCCAATGGCCTTTTCACAGGGAGGATCATCTTCCCTGATCGCGCGCCCGCTCACTATGGGAATCCCCAGCGTGGCGAAGTAATTCGACGATACCGGGTTAATCTCCACTCGGCGCGGCGCCTGGCCCGACGCCTGGACGTCAGTCGTCCACGAGCCTCTATACGCAAAGCGGTATGAGTAAGCGACGGATTGTACGCCAGGCATAGCGGTGATGCGTTCGGTGAGAGCGCGATACAAGGAACCCCAGTTGCGCGGCTCCATGCCTGCTCTCTGCATATAGAGCCCCGCTTCGAGCGCCTGTCGCGTCTCAAAGCCGGGATCGAAGGAAACGGCCTTCTGAGCGACGCTCACGAAGAAAATGGCGCCGCATAGCAAAAAGAAACTCAAGGCGACCTGCGCTCCGATCAAGAGTCCGTACAGCCGCGAACCTCTACCGCCGCCAGGCGTACCCTGGCGGCCCTTGAGCATTTCCGTCAGGTTGATTTTCAGGGATTGAAGCGCGGGCGTCAGCCCCGCCATCGCCCCCGCCAAAATCGTGACCACCGCCAGGTAGCCAAATACGCGCCAGTCCGGAGCCTGCGAATAATCAGTGGCGCCGCCCGGGCCGGTCAGCCAATGATCCAAAATGCCTGGAATGTGATAGGCGAGATAGGAACTCGCCAGGCCGGCTACGGCAGCCAGCAGGAAGGTTTCGGTCAACAGCATTCTGATCAGCCGCGCTCGGCCCGCGCCCAGCGCCAGCCGCACGGCGATCTCCTGCCGGCGCGCGGCGGCCCTCGCGAGCAGCAGCGTGGCAGCGTTCACACCCGCGATCAGGACAAAGATAATGAGCGCTCCAAGAATGACGGTGAACACCAACATTATTGTGCCTCGATCTTCAGGCTCCTGAATCCACGAGCCGTCGGTGACGGTGAGCGTGGTCGTCCGCCCCGGATGTAGCCGATCCTGCTGACCGGCTAAGAGCCTGAGTTCAGCGTCGGCGTCCCGATGCGAGAAGCCCGGATTCAAGCGTCCCACTACGTTCAACCAGACGGCCTCGCCCGGTCTCTGCAAGTCATTGCCGTGCTTCAGGTAGGTTTCGAGCGTGTACGGGAGCCAGGCGTCTCCAGGTATCTCACTCGCGAACACCGGCATCACTCCTACCACGGTCACCGGCTGGCCGTTGAAATGCGCAACCTTCCCGACGATCTGCGGGTCTGCAGCAAACCGATTGCGCCACAATCGTTCGCTCAGCACTACCACTTGATTGGCCGCGGAACAGTCTTTCGGCTGCGGCAAGCGCCCCATCAGCGGCCGTTCCAGATCGAGAAGTGAAAAGAAGTTGCAGGACGCCAGGAGCGCGCGCGCCTCGGCCGGATCGTCCTTGCCGAGCGGCGCACGAAAATCCGCATACGCCACCAGGTCGCGTAGTGATTTCGCCCCGTCGCGAAAGGCCAGGTAATCTTCCAGAGTCGCCGCTCCGTAGCGTCCCGGCCTCGTCGGGTCGCTAGCATAGGCTGCATAAATCCGCGCGAAGGAATCGTGATTTTTGTATAGGCGGGGGCGCAGGAATTCCGCGTTGTAATAAGTAAAGACTCCGGCGCTGACGCCTATACCCAGCGTGAGCGTCGCGATGACGATGATAGATAACATGGCGTGTTTGCGCAGGCTGCGCGCCGCATAGCTCACGTCCTGCCACAATGTTTCCAGATGACGTCCCATTCTGACCTCCCGTACTTGTTCTTTGACCTGTTCCACGCCGCCCATCTCGATTAATGACTGACGACGCGCTTCTACTGGATTGATGCCCTGCCCGATCTTCATCTCGATCAGCATCTCCAGGTAAGCGTCAACTTCTTCCTTGAGTTCCTGTTCAGTTCGCGCCTTACGGAACAGGTTGCGCCAGAGGCTGGATAGACGAGGCAGTAGTGGCATGATCTGCTCCTTCCTTAGTCGCTTGCAGCGCCTTCGCAATCGGTGAGCGCGATGCGCTGCCAATCATCCGTTCATTTTTTGATCATCACGTATTTCCAGGTCTCAGACTTGCCATCAACGAGTTTGGCGGAACCGACAATCGTCAGCGTCCGGCCATCCTGAGATAGCGTCCAGGTCTCTTTCCGCTCACCTTCCTCGTTCCACTTGAGCGCCAGATTCGCGCCGGCCCAGGCAGCGCGATAACTTCGCGTGTTCTTGCCCATGTCCACTGCGGCTTCGCCGCCATTAGTCGTGAGCGGGATCTGATAGGTGTAATCAGGCCCTTGAGGATACTTGAGGATCATATTGATGCTCAGCTTTGGCTCTCGATGCTCGATAACCATGGCCAGGCTATTCCACTTCGTGGGCCGCAACTGACTCTTCGCCGCATCCAATTCCCAACGGCCTGAGAAGTCGGGTTTCTTTTGCGCGGCCAGCAGTGGCGCCGCGACCATCAACATCAGGATCATGATTCCCATCCACTGTTTCGTTCTCTTCATAGCCATCCTCCTCGCAGTTGAAATGATTCGTCAGATCGAGTGACGTCCTCACTCATGGCGCAACGCGACGAGCGGGTCTACCTTCGTCGCTTTGCGCGCAGGCAGGTAGCAGGCCAGGAGCGCTACGCCTGCGAGCACGAGCGCCACTCCGGCAAAAGTCACCGGGTCGTGCGCGCTCACGCCGAACAGCAAATGCGCCATCACGCTGGTCAGCCAAAGGGCGGCGAGCAATCCAGCCGCCGCCCCGATGAGCGCCAGCTTCATCCCTTGTCCGATGATGAGCCGCAGCACGTCTGTGGCGCGCGCGCCGAGCGCAAGGCGAATGCCGATTTCGTGCGTCCGCTGCGCGACGGCGTAATGCATAGTTCCGTAAATGCCGATCATCGTCAGCGCCAGCGCCAGCGCGGCAAACAGCGCCAGCAGCCAGGTATTCAAGCGTCGCTGCGCGCTCAGCTCACCCAGGCGATTCTCGACTGTCGTCACACTCATAACCGATGCGCCTTTGTCCACTGACCGGATGGCCTCGCGCACCGCGGCGGCGAGAGAGAGCGGATCGGAACTCGTGCGCGCCACCAGATCCGCCTGGCCGCCGACACGTGGGCCGAAGAATTCGGGAATGGATTGTTTCTCCAATCCCTGACGGCGCATGTCCCCGACCACGCCAACAATCTCGTACCAGTAAAGCCGGTTGGGCGGGCCTTCAGCGAACCGCTGCCCCACGGGGTCTGCGCCGGGAAAGAAACGGCGCGCGAAGGTCTCATTGACTATCACCGCTTCAGCCTGCGCGCGGCTGGCTTGTTCGGATGGCGACAGCCTTTGATGTGATAGGCATTGCGCACTCCCTTTCCATTAATCAGCTCCAGCGTTTGACCGATGGCATTTGGGCTGCCACCAAATCGTCGCTGCCAGAACCCGTAGCTCAAGACGACGACTCGTTCATTGCGCGCTTCTTCGTCTGGCGAGAATGCGCGACCGAGCAACGGCTTGACGCCCAAGAGCGGAAATAAGCTGGCCGAAGCCAAACCTCCCGCGACTCGCTCGGTCTCGTCCGCGCCAGTGAGCGCGAGCGGTTCGTTTCTGAAGATCGCCATCTCGGCGAAGAATTGGCTTTGCGTGCGCCAGTCCAGAAAGTTTGGATATGAGGTTCCTGCTTCGTGGACATCGTGTTTGGGATCATCCGTCCACAACATGGCTAAACGGCCAGCATCTCGATATGGCAGTGGCCGCAGGATGACGGCATTCACAACGCTGAAAATCGCCGTGTTCGCGCCAATGCCGAGCGCCAGAGTGAAGATGGCAATCAATGTGAAGACAGGCTGCCTGCGCAACACGCGCAGCGCATAGCGTAAGTCCTGCCACAACGTTTCCAACTGATGTCCCACGCGCACATCCCTGACTTTCTCTTTGACTTGCTGCTTGCCCCCAAGCTCGATCAGGGCCGCGCGGCGCGCTTCCGCCGGAGCGAGACCTTCCTTGATCTTGAGCTCGATGAGCATCTCCAGATAAGCGTCAATCTCTTCGGTCAGTTCCTGTTCTGCTCGGGCCTTTCGGAACAGGTTGCGCCAGAGACTGGATAGACGAGGCAGTAGTGGCATGATTTCTTCTCCTTATCACTTTTTCTTCTTGGTTGCGGTCCATTTGCCCCGCGCGCCGCCAGCGTATTCAACTTCGCCAGTCATCTTGGTCGGGGATTTGATCGCGCCGGTGTAGGTAGCTTTGATAGACAGGCCTTTGCTGTTAGTGAAGGTGTAACTGAACTCTACCTTATTCCCTTTCAGCGTACCCGTGACCGGGTATTCGCCTGTCGGATGGGAGCACGCGCCGCTAAGCTTTTCGCCTTCCTGTTTGAAGACGATAGTCAGGTTGCCGGGCGGCCCCATGACCTCAACAGTGAACTCCCACATCCCGGAAATGTCGGCGGCGCCGGCCCAAGAGCCGGCGGGCGCTATCGAAAGACCGAGCAAAATTACGATCAGCAATTGACGCTTCATACATTCCTCCTTAAGGCCGTTACGACCGCCCATCTATTCACATCTGAGAGCAACCAACGGATCCACCTTTGTGGCCCGTCGCGCAGGCGCGAAGCAGGCCAGCAGCGCCACTGTCAGCAACAATATCGGCGCTCCGATAAAGGTCACCGGATCGGTAGCCGTTACGCCAAAGAGCTGGCTGGCGATAAGGCGCGTAACCGCGAACGACGCGGCGAGGCCGAGACCGGCGCCGATCAAGACCAGCTTCATTCCCTGAATCAACACCATTCTCAAGACGGCGCCTCGATGCGCGCCTAACGCCATGCGGACGCCGACCTCGCGCGTTCTCTGGCTCACGGTGTAGGCCATAATTCCATATAGACCGATGGCCACCAGCAGCAGCGCAAGCAGGCCGAAGAAGCTGGAGACGGCGCCGATCAGGCGCTCCTGCGCGAGAGACTCATCAATCTGTGTAGTTAGCGTTTTGATATTGAAGAGCGGGAGGTTGGCGTCGATCTCCCGCGCCGCCTGTCGAACTGCCGCGATGACGCCAGTCGGATCAGCCGCAGTGCGGATTTGAAAGGTCGACTCGCGCCAGGAAGTCGAATCTTGACGGTAGGGAATGTAGTGCGTGCGCGGCGCCGGTTCGCGCAGGCTTTTATACTTCGCGTCTTTGACCACTCCGACGATTTCGATCTGGCCGCTGGTTTCCGGGCCCCCGCCAAAGCGCCTGCCAATCGGATTTTCGTCGCCGAAGTAGTAGCGCGCGAAAGTCTCGTTGATGACGGCGACGCGAGGCGCGTTCTCGTCGTCTTGCGCGGTAAAGCCGCGCCCTCGCAGAATCGTCATTCCTACGGCTTCAAAATACTCCGGCCCTATGCCGCAGTAGGATTGAGCATTCATGTTGTCTCGGGTGAAGGTGTTTTCGCCCGGGCGTGGCGCGCGTCCCTGTACGACGACGCTCATTGTGCTCCCATAAGGGGTGAGCAACCCCTGACGTGAAAGGCTCGCGTAGCGCACGCCGGGAATGGTTTTGATGCGTTCGAGCATGCGCTGATAGAGCTCGGCGATCTGCCTTCCCTGATACCCGATCATTCTGGGATCGGTCGAGACGAGCAGCACATTTTCCTGATTGAGTCCGGCGTCGAGGCTCTTCAATTTTTCGAGACTGCGAGCGAAGAGTCCCGCGCCGATCAGCAATAACAAGGACAAAGCGACTTGAACGACCACAAACGTTTTTCCCCAACCCAGTCGCGAGCCGGCGCCCGAACCGCGAGCGCTGTCCTTGAGCGCGGGAGTCAAATCAACGCGAGTGGCCCGCCACGCCGGCGCCAGGCCGAACAAAACGCCAGCCACCAAGGAAGCCGCCGCCGTAAAGCCGAGCACGCGCAGGTCGAGCGTCAAATCGAGGAAAACGGGATCGTATCCACTTCCGACCAACGCCAATAAAAAGCCGCTCCCCCACCAGGCGAAGAGCAATCCCAATGCGCCTCCGATGAGCGCAAGCAGCATGCTTTCTGTGAGCAATTGCCGAATGAGTCTGAAGCGACTGGCGCCGAGCGCGAGACGGACGGCGATTTCTTTCTTGCGGGCCGTCGCGCGAGCCAACAACAGGTTGGCGACGTTGGCGCAGGCGATCAGCAGAATCAATCCCACCACCGCCATCAGGATGCGCAGCGGCTCGGAAAATTGCTCGCGCAACCTCGACAAGCCCTGGCTCGCGGGCTTCAGCGCAACGCTTTGCTGGCTCAGAACCTGCCGCCTTTCCGGCGACAGTTGGGCGCCGCCCTCCGCCATCAGCGATTGCTGCAGGAGGCTCGTGACCGCGACTCGTGTCTGCTGTTCAGAGACTCCAGGTTTGAGTCGCGCCAGCACGTTGTGCAGCGGGTTGTTGAAGTACTCCTCGATTGATCTGCCCGGATTGAGTTGCGCATACATCATCGCCGGCGCCCAGAGATCGGGCGACTCGCCAACCATGACGCCGAAAAAATCGGGCGGCGCCACGCCGATGATCGTAAATGGATGGCCATTCACCGCGACGCTCTTGCCGACAATCGCCGGATCGCGCGCAAAGCGCCGCTGCCAGTAGTTGTAACTGATGACTGCGACCGGATGCCCGCCCGGAACTTTATCGTCATCCTCGGTTAGCATCCTGCCGAGCATCGAGTTGACTCCGAGCGTCGCAAAGAAGCCGCCGGAAACCTGCTGCGCTTGCGCAACCTCAGCCTGCCCATCCACCACCGCATTGACGCGCAGGATATAAGCAAAAGCGCAGACTCCGACCAACGACTCGCGCTGCGCGCGCAACTGTTCGAAGAAAGCATGGGAGAGATTGCTGAAACGTTTAGGACCCGGCGGGATGCCAGCCTTTTCCAGGAAGAACAACCGCTCGGGATTTTTGACCGGCAGTGTTTTGAGCAACACCGCGTCCATCAAGCTGAAGACAGCGGTGTTGGCTCCGATGCCCAGCGCCAGCGAAAGCGCGGCCACAGCAGCGAACGCGGGATTAAGACGCAGCGTCCGCAGCCCGTAGCGTAAATCCTGCCAGAGAGTTTCCAACTGATGTCCCATACGCGCCTCGCGCACTTGCTCTTTGACTTGCTGCTTGCCGCCGAGTTCGAGCAAGGCTGCGCGGCGCGCTGCTTCAGGCGCGAGACCTTCATTGAGCTTCTGCTCGATGAGCAGTTCCAGATAAGCGTCAATCTCTTCGGTCAACTCCTGTTCCGTCCGGTCCTTGTGGAACAGGTTGCGCCAGAGACTTGATAGACGAGGCAGTAACGGCATGATTTTTCTCCTTATGACGCTTGAAGCGCATTCGCGATGGCCAGCGAGATTCGCTGCCAGTCTTCGGTTTCGGTTTTGAGCTGGCGCTGTCCGGCTTTGGTCAGGCGGTAATACTTGGCCCGGCGGTTGTTCTCCGATTCTCCCCAGGAGGAAGTGAGCCACCCCGCCTCCTCCATGCGGTGGAGCGCAGGGAAAAGCGAACCGGGTTTGACCTGAAAAACCCCTTGGGTGATTTGCGCGATGCGGTTGGAAACGCCCAGTCCGTGCAAGGGGCCTAGAGCCAGCGCCTTGAGGACGAGCATGTCGAGGGTGCCCTGCAAAAGATCGGTCTTCTTTATCTTCGCATTCATGTTCTCTCTCCTATAGAAAGTCTGTAGGTAGGGCGAGTCTAAGACCTCACATATAGAATGTCAATAGGAGCGCGGGGGCGCCCGGGTTGAAATCAAGGGCGTCAGAAAAAATTGCGGGGGGTTACTTGTAGCTGAGCGTGGCTTTCATTCTGGTGAGCGGTAGTTCGTGGTGGAATACAGTGGGGCAAACGCTAGAGAGCGGCGCCTGTGGTTGGCCTGCCGCTCTCTGATGGTCGTCGTACCGTATCACTTCTTGGTTGCAATCCACTTAGCCGGTCCTTTAACAAATTCGATGGTACCGGACATTTTGGTCGGGGACTCAATTGTGCCGGTGAAGGTGGTTTTGTACGGCTCCCCGCGTCTATTCTTGCCCTCTACATTGAACGTCACCTTATTCTCTTTCACCGTACCGGCGACTTTGTTCTCGCCCGACCCGCCAGATTGACTACCGGTAAGCTTCTCACCCTCCTGCTTGAAGACGAACGTCGAGGAGACGTTTTGCGGGCCATCTGGGTCTTCCATACTAACTGAGAAAGCCCACGTTCCTGAGATGTCGGTTGCGCTAGCCCCGGCGCCGGCGGGCGCCAGTGATAGTCCGAGCAAAAAAACGATCAGCAGTTGATACTTCATACAATCCTCCTTGAGTTTGTTGGTTGATAATCAATGGCTACTCGCACTTGAGCGCCACCAATGGATCCACGCGCGTCGCCCGCCGCGCCGGTATCGAGCAGGCCGCGAGCGCCACACCGATGAGCAGCAGCGGGATCACGACAAAGGTCAGCGGATCGGTCGCGCTCACGCCGTAGAGCAACTTCTCGATCAAGCGCGTCAACGCGAAGGCGGCGCCCACACCTAGACCCAGGCCAACGAGCGTCAGAACCAGGCCTTGCCCCACGACGAGTTTGAGCAGGTCGCGCGGTTGCGCGCCGAGCGCCAGGCGGATGCCCATCTCGCGCGTGCGCTCGGTCACGGCATACGACAACACGCCGTAGATTCCGACGGCGGCCAGCAACAAAGCGAGCAGGCCGAAAAGCGTCAACAACGTCGCTGCCAGCCTTTCGGCGTAAAGGGATCCGTCTTTCTGCTCGGCCAGCGTCCCCAGGTTGTACACCGGTAGCGTCGGATCGAGCGCCTGCACTTCTCGGCGCACGGCGGCGAGCAACGTTTGCGCGTCTGTCGCCGTCCGCATGTGCAGCGTCAGCTCAGGCACGTATTGTTGTAGCAATGGTAAATAGATTGCCGGGCGCGGGTCTGCGGTCAGACCTTTCTCCTTGCTGTTTCTGACGACTCCGACGACTTCGAAAAACTGGGCGGACTGCCCCCTGCCGCGAATGATCCGTTTGCCGACCGCCTCCTGTCCGGACCAGTAATGGCGCGCCGTCGCTTCATTGACGATGACCACGCGCGGCGCGTCTGCCGTATCCTGCGCGGTGAATTCGCGCCCGCCGGCGAGTCGAGCGCCGAGGGTTTGAAAATAGTTCGGACTGATGGCGTTGAAATCGAAAGCGAGCCTTTCGCCGGGCTGCGGTTGATAACCTTCAGGGGTCGCGCCGCTGATCCAGAATCCGTCGCTGAACGCCACGATATTTGCCAGGCTGACGGCCTCGACGCCGGGCAAGGCCGCGACTCGCTCGGAGAGTTGTGAGATGAATTGCCGTCCGCGCGCTTCGTCGTACCCATTCTGGCTCAGATCGAAGGATGCGGTCAGCACCTTCGCTGGCTCGAAGCCCGGGTCAATCGCCTGCAATGCGCGCAGACTCTTCAGGCACAGGCCGGCGCCGATCAGCACTACAAGCGATAAGGCCACCTGCGCCACAACCAGCAGGTTGCGCAAACTCAACCGCCGCATCCTGCCGCCGCGCCCCGGCGTGTCTTCTTTGAGAGCCGCGACGAAATCAGGTTTGGAAGCTACGAGCGCGGGCGCCAGGCCGAAAATGATCCCGGTCAAGAGCGACACGCCGAGCGTGAAACCAAGCGCCCGGCCATCAAGGCTGCTATCGAAGCTGCGCGGGACGAAGTTGGTTTGTTGTTGGAATCCCACCAACAGATTGCTGAGCCAGACCGCAATCAACAAGCCGGCGCCGCCGCCTAGCGCCGCCAGGATCGCGCTTTCCGTCAGCAACTGTCGCACGATGCGCCAACGGCTGGCGCCGACAGCTAGCCGGACAGCAATCTCCCTGCGTCGCGCCGAGGCTCGCGCCAGCAGTAGGTTGGCGACGTTCGCGCACGCGATCAACAGGACAAACCCGACCACGCCCATCAAGAGTTTCAATGGCAGCGAGAGGTCCTGGACACGATCCGTATGCCCACGGCTTCCGTCCATCAGAAGAATTCTGTTCGCAAATTTGCCCGAATCCTTTCCGCCGGGAGGAGTTTGTCCTGGTTCGTCAGCCAGGAGCGATAGCGCGGCTTGCGCCTGCTGACGACTGACATTCGGTTTGAGCCTGCCGATCAACCGCAGCCAGCCGAAATTGCGATTATCCAGCACGCCGTCCCTTCTAGGCCCCGTCTGCGCCTGCATCATCATCGGCACGTAAACATCATTCACCGTGCCGCGCGTCGTCCCCGTGAACTCCGATGGAGCGACGCCCACCACCGTGTAGCGGTAATTGTTCAGGTTGACCGTCTTGCCGATCACCGCCGGATCGGCGCCGAACCGCCTCTGCCACAAACCGTGGCCGATGACGATGACCGGATGCGTGTTGGGCGTGCGATCTTCTTCCGGCAGAAAAAAGCGTCCGAGCGCAGGTTGCGCGCCGAGCGCCGCAAAGTAATTGCCGGTGACTATCTGCCCGATCACACGTTCGCTCTGACTGCCATCGCTGAGGCTGAAAGGCCGTTGGAAGTAAGCGACCAGCCCTGACAACACCTCATTGCGGTCGCGCAGATCGGCATACGCCGGGTAAGAGAAAATCGCAGGCGCGCCGCTAGCGTCCTGGACAAAAGTGACAAGCTCGTGCGGCCGTTCGACGGGCAGCGGGCGAATCAACACCTTATCCAACAGCGTGAAGATCGCGGTGTTCGCGCCGATGCCCAAGCTGAGCGTGAAGACGGCGATCAACGTGAAGCCGGGATTTTTCAGCAGCATTCGGGCGCCATAACGCAGGTCTTGAAACATTTCGTCCTCCAATCTGCTTGGACTGCTACTTCCCCCGTATCGGACTCAACAAATCCACATCATTGATCTTGACGCTTGTTCATGTCTTTGAGGCGGGCTTCTTGCTCTTTGAGACTGGGAACGCCGAATGCGGTCCGCAGCGCATCGCTCATCGAGCGGTCGAACGGCTCCATCGTCGGCATCCCCCCCTGACTGTTGTATTGCGTTCCGAAAACCTGCGGACGACCGATTGCGCGCAGGAACCGGTCAAGCGACGCTGCGCTCAGGAAAAGCGCCTGTTTGTTCCCTTTCGACGCCGCGAGCATTGCCAATACGTGCGCGCGCAAAATTTCCTCCGCCGTCACGCCGTGGTTGTACACTTGCGCCGCATGAAAGAAGTCATCTGCGGTCCGCGCCGCGCCGGCGTCGAGAAGCGCGGCGACCTGTTTGAGCCGCTCTCGGTCGCGTTCCGCCGCGTCAGGGCCCGGTTTTTTTCCTTTCGTCGCTCGTTCGGCTTGGTCCTCCTGGTAGATCCGTTCCAATTCCGGATTATTCGCGACTGGTCGCCCCGCCGATGCAGGGTCTTGAGCTGCCAATGATGACGTAACCAACAATGCCGTGGCGATCAGGATTCGGACAACGCGCTGGATTTGCTGCCCTCCAAAGGAATGCTTTAACGACAGATAAATGTTCATTGAGACCTCCTGCGACCGGGACGACGATTGGTTACCCAAAGAGCCAGACAGCGTCCCGTTCAAACGTATCCAGTTTAACAACGTGCGACAGCGCGCGCAGTCGGCTTCGGCTTCCACCAATCTATCCAGCCGCAGCAGCGTGACCGCGCGGTTGCGACAGACTTCAGCCAGGCGCAGTGAGGTTAAAGACACACTGACAGCGAATGCGAGAGCTAACGGGACGCTACGCATACTTATTGACCCCTGATTGAACGAGATTGAGTAAGAGACGCCGAGTAGCAGTATTCAGCTTTCAGCCGAATGGAAAGCTGAATACTGCTTGGCAGTTTATTGCTCTTCTTTTATAGGCGGCTTCCCTTTAGGGAGCATTTTATTCTCCCTGACGATATAGTCGGCGGGAACTTCAAACAGCGAGCGGTCGGGTTCGCTGCGGCTGAGATTGGTCAACCGGTAAGTCGTCTCGCCGGATCGCGGGTCGCGATGCTTGGTCATCACCGTTATCTGCAACTCGGGTGAGTACCAGGTTTCGTCAACGATCTCGATCGGCAGGGTGTTGCCGACCTCACCGGCGGGAATCGTGAGCGTGGCGCGTGTGCCTTCGGCGGTCACACCTTCGATTGTTTGAGTCCCAAGCGATTCTGTCTTCCTTTGACCAGCGTCTGTTTTTCCTGCTTGCAGCGCCTCAATCTTCTTTTTGAATTCGGAATCGTCCGGAGCTACCTTTCTCGACCCCGCCAGCCGTTCCTCCTGATCCCTCGGCTTTTTCTCCTTCGCCGCTGCAAACGCCTCGTACTCGGCCTGCGTGACAGTCCGGCCACCGATCAGGAAGGTCTTGGTCTGGCCATCGACTATGATCCCGCTCGCCCCCGCCGGGATCGCTTTGGGCGCGGTAACGATCTTATCCGCTGTGCGTGTGCGCGGATCGAGGCTGTAGGAAACGCCGGCCACCGGATCATTGATGAAAATGTGTTGCTGGGCTTCGCCGCCCGCCGCCCACTTACCAATCGTCCCCAACGATTGCTCAATCCGGGTGCGCCCTTCGCTATCGCGATAAAGCTTCGACTCATTCTTGCGGATAATCTGATTGCCGTCGCTGAGCGTTTGGGTCGTCTCCGTGGTGGCCGTCGCCGAATAGGGCGCGCCTTTCACCACTTTACCGATAGCGACTTTTGGCGCTAGGACTTTGAAAGTGCCGTCAGTCGGAACCTTCAATTCAACTTGTCCTGGTTTCTGAGGCTTCGATTCATCTGGCCGGGGGGTCTTCTCCTGGGCGACCGAGTTGAGGCTGCCTACGGCGAGCACGCAGATTATTATCAACAGCCGTGGCAGAGCCTGCCTGAAAAGATGCCACGAGCTTGTCTCGTGGAGGCTCACGTCGGCCGCTACCACGAAAGCAGCTTTGCGGACGGATGCCACGAGCTTGTCTCGTGGAGGCTCACGTTGCCAGCTACGTAGCGCGAAACGTGAACCTCCACGAGACAAGCTCGTGGCATCCGGGGAAGAGTCGCCGTTTGGTAGCTGGCAACGTGAGCCTCCACGAGACAAGCTCGTGGCATCCGGGGAAAAGTCGCCGTTTGGTAGCTGGCAACGTGAGCCTCCACGAGACAAGCTCGTGGCATCCAGGGAAGAGTCGCCGTTTGGTAGCAAGCAACGTGAGCCTCCACGAGACAAGCTCGTGGCATCCGACGAGCTACTGTTTATACATACTCTTAGCATTCTTTTCATGATGTTCCCCTTTCAATTGATCGAAAAACTCCAGCAATCTACCGTTAGCTTAAGGCAGCGACTTTAGCGAACGAAGCGGATCGCGCGCGCCAACCCGTCTTGCCCCAACACCACATCGGCGATGACCGGCTCATTCGCCGCTTCAGGATCAACCGGCAACCCAACTTCGCTGAGCGCCGA
>Ga0187893_10010103_pt1 | contig 14224 bp, 17 predicted proteins | sample MA1701074metaG_FD_139574 | JGI IMG/M metagenome (GOLD analysis project Ga0187893, IMG submission 139574) | White microbial mat communities from a basaltic lava cave in the Kipuka Kanohina Cave System on the Island of Hawaii, USA - MA170107-4 metaG ...
ATCAAGGTGAGCCTCAAGAACGGCACGCTGCACCACGCCGTGACCGGGCGCCACGGCTCGGCCAAGGTGCTGATGCAACCCGCATCCGAAGGCACCGGCATCATCGCCGGCGGCCCGATGCGCGCGGTGTTCGAGGTGATGGGCATCACCAACGTGCTCGCCAAGTGCTTCGGCTCGACCAACCCGTATAACGTGGTGCGCGCGACGCTCAACGGCCTGCAGGCGATGAGCACCCCCGCGGAGATCGCCGCCAAGCGCGGCAAGAAAGTCGACGAGATCCTCGCCTAGGACGCGCCATGGCACAGGACAAGATCCGGGTGAAGCTGGTCCGGGGGCTCGCGGGGTGCAAGTCCGGGCACCGCGCCACGGTGCGCGGCCTGGGGCTCAAGCGCATCCACCAGACGGTGGAGCTCGCCGACACCGCCGCGGTGCGCGGCATGATCAACCGGGTCAAGTACCTGGTGCGGGTCGAATAGGAGCAGCCGACATGCGACTCAACACGTTGAAGCCCGCGCCAGGCGCGAAGCGCGCGCGGCACCGCGTCGGGCGCGGCGTCGGCTCCGGCTGGGGCAAGACCGCCGGCCTGGGCCACAAGGGCCAGAAAGCGCGCGCCGGCGGCTACCACAAGCTCGGCTTCGAGGGCGGCCAGATGCCGCTGCACCGCCGGCTGCCGAAGCGCGGCTTCACCTCGCCGATGCGCGAAGCGACCGCCGAAGTGCGGCTGTCCGACCTCGAGCGCATGAAGGCGGCGGAAATCGATTTCGCGGCGCTGCGCGCCGAAGGCGTGGTGCCGCGCGCGGCGCTCGCGGCAAAGGTGATCCTGTCGGGCAAGCTCTCGCGCAAGGTGACGCTGAAGGGCGTGCGCGCAAGCAAGGGCGCGCGCGCCGCGATCGAAGCGGCCGGCGGCAGCGTCGAGGCGCCGCCGGCCAAGGCGCCGGACAAGGCGCCGGACAAGGAATAGCGCTCCTTGGCGACGCTTCCCACCCCCGGCAAGACGGGGCGCTACGGCGACCTGAAGCGCAGGCTCCTGTTCCTTCTCGGCGCGCTGTTCGTGTTCCGCCTCGGCGCGCACATCCCGGTGCCGGGCATCGACCCGAACGTGCTCGCCGAGCTCTTCAAGGGCCAGCAGGGCGGCATCCTCGGGATGTTCAACATGTTCTCCGGGGGCGCGCTGTCGCGCTTCACGATCTTCGCCCTGGGCATCATGCCGTACATCTCGGCCTCGATCATCATGCAGCTCATGACCGCGGTCAGCCCGCAGCTCGACCAGCTGCGCAAGGAGGGCGAGAGCGGCCGGCGCAAGATCACGCAGTACACGCGCTATGGCACGGTGCTGCTGGCGCTGTTCCAGGCCACCGGCATCTCGATCGCACTCGAGTCCCAGCCCAACCTGGTGCTCGAGCCCGGGCTCATGTTCCGCCTCACCACGGTGACCACGCTGGTCACCGGCACGATGTTCCTGATGTGGCTCGGCGAGCAGATCACGGAACGCGGCCTGGGCAACGGCATCTCGCTCATCATCTTCGCCGGCATCGCGGCCGGCCTGCCCAACGCGATCGCGGGCACGCTCGAGCTGGTGCGCACCGGCGCCATGCACCCGCTCACGGCGCTGTTCATCGCCGCGGCCGTGCTGCTGGTCACCGCGTTCGTCTGCTTCGTCGAGCGCGGGCAGCGCAAGATCCTGGTCAACTATGCCAAGCGCCAGGTCGGCAACCGCGTCTACGGCGGCCAGAGCTCGCACCTGCCGTTCAAGCTCAACATGTCCGGCGTGATTCCGCTGATCTTCGCCAGCTCCCTGATCCTGTTCCCGGCGACGCTCGGCACCTGGTTCACGAGCGGGGTCGCGACCGCCGGCAGCTTCTGGAGCCTGCTGCGGGAGGGAGAAATCGCCGCGGCGATCGGCATCGGTATCCGCGACCTCGCGGGCACGCTCTCGCCAGGCCAGCCGGTCTACGTGCTGCTGTACGCGGGCCTGATCATCTTCTTCTGCTTCTTCTACACCGCGCTGCAGTACAACCCCAAGGAGACCGCCGAGAACCTGAAGAAATCGGGCGCGTTCGTGCCCGGGATCCGGCCAGGCGACCAGACCGCGCGCTATCTGGAGAAGATCCTTACCCGCTTGACGCTCGCGGGCGCGATCTACGTGACGCTGGTCGCGCTGCTGCCGGAGTTCCTGATCCTGCGCTGGAACGTGCCGTTCTACTTCGGCGGCACGTCGCTGCTCATCATCGTCGTGGTGACCATGGACTTCATGGCCCAGGTGCAGGCCTACGTCATGACCCACCAGTACGAGAGCCTGCTGCGCAAGGCGAGCTTCAAGGGCGGCTTGCCGGTGCGCTAGGGCTGGTTGAAGGAACGGCAGGGCATGGCGAAGGAGGACGTGATTCAGATGCAGGGCGAGATCGCCGAGACGCTGCCCAATGCGACGTTCCGGGTGCGCCTGGAGAACGGCCACGTCGTGCTGGCGCACATCTCCGGGAAGATGCGCATGAACTACATCCGCATCCTGCCGGGGGACAAGGTCACGGTGGAGCTCACGCCGTACGACCTGACGCGCGGACGCATCGTGTTCCGCGCCAAGTGAGCGAGAGGAAGCGACCATGAAGGTGATGGCATCGGTAAAGAAGATCTGCCGCCAGTGCAAGATCGTGCGCCGCAAGCGTGTGGTGCGCGTGATCTGCGTCAACCCGCGTCACAAGCAGCGCCAGGGTTGATAAGGTCTTGAGCGCGCAGATATAATTAACGTTTTTTTCGGTCCCGCGGGACCCGAGGACGAAGCATGGCTCGAATCGCAGGCATCAACATCCCGAATCACCAGCACGCGGGCATCGCGCTGACCGCGATCTACGGCATCGGGCGCGCGCGCGCGCAGGCGATCTGCGTCGCCGCGGGCGTGGAGCCGACGCGCAAGATCAAGGACCTCACCGACGCCGAGATGGAGAAGCTGCGCGACAACGTAATGCGCCTGCCGGTCGAGGGCGACCTGCGGCGCGAGGTGCAGATGTCGATCAAGCGCCTGATCGATCTCAGCTGTTACCGCGGCCAGCGCCACCGCAAGGGGCTGCCGGTGCGCGGCCAGCGCACCCGCACCAACGCGCGCACGCGCAAGGGCCCGCGCAAGGCCGCGATCAAGCTGAACGTGCCGGTCGGCAAGGTGGGATGAAAGGACAACGATTCGCTGCGGCGCGTCACTGCGTGCCGCACCGCACCGAGATACGCTGGAAAGAGCTTACTTAAAGGACTCGCATGGCGAGCAAAAGCACCCCGACGACGCAGCAGCTGCAGCAGACCGCGGCGGCGCGCGCGCGCAAGAAGGTCAAGAAGAACGTCGCTGAGGGCATCGCGCACGTGCACGCCTCGTTCAACAACACCATCGTGACCATCACCGACCGCCAGGGCAACGCGCTCACCTGGGCGACTTCCGGCAACGCCGGCTTCAAGGGCTCGCGCAAGTCGACGCCGTTCGCCGCGCAGGTTGCGGCCGAGCGCGCCGGGCGCGCGGCGCAGGAGTTCGGCGTCAAGAACATCGAGGTTCGCATCAAGGGCCCGGGGCCGGGCCGCGAGTCGGCGGTGCGCGCGCTCAACGCCTGCGGGCTGAAGATCACCTCGATCGCCGACGTCACGCCGATCCCGCACAACGGCTGCCGCGCGCCCAAGCGGCGCCGCGTCTGAGGAGGCCCATGGCGCGAGACCTCGACGCGAAGTGCCGCCAGTGCCGCCGGGAGGGCGAGAAGCTCTTCCTCAAGGGCGAGAAGTGCTTCAGCGACAAGTGCGCCATCGAGCGCCGCGGCTACGCTCCCGGCCAGCACGGCCAGAGGAGCGGCGCGCGCCTCTCGGACTACGGCAAGCAGCTGCGCGAGAAGCAGAAGACGCGCCGCATCTACGGCGTGCTCGAGCGCCAGTTCCGCAAGACCTATGCCGAGGCGTCGCGCACCAAGGGCATCACCGGCGAGCGGCTGCTGCAGCTGCTCGAGTCGCGCCTGGACAACATCGCCTACCGCATGGGGTTCGGCGCCTCGCGCAGCGAGGCGCGCCAGGTGGTGCGCCACAACGGCATCCTGGTGAACGGCAAGCGCGTCAACATCCCCTCCTACCAGGTGCGCCCGGGCGACGTGATCGAGGTCGCCGCCAAGGCCAAGGCGCAGCTGCGGCTCAAGGCCTCGGCCGAGGCCGCCGAATCGCGCGGCTTCCCGGAATGGCTCGAGGTCGACCCGAAGGCGCTCAAGGGCACCTTCAAGTCGCTGCCGGCGCGCACCGACCTGCCCTCGACCGTGAACGAGAGCCTGATCATCGAACTGTATTCGAAGTAAGTCGAGTGAGAGACATGTCCACCACCGGATTCCTCAAGCCGCGCATCGTCGACGTCCAGAACCTCTCGCCCTCGCACGCCAAGGTGACGATGGAGCCGTTCGAGCGCGGCTACGGCCACACCCTCGGCAACGCGCTGCGCCGCGTGCTGCTCTCGTCGATGCCCGGCTACGCGCCGACCGAGGTGCAGATCGCGGGAGTGGTGCACGAGTACTCCACGCTCGACGGCGTGCGCGAGGACGTGGTCGACATCCTGCTGAACCTCAAGGGGATCGTGTTCCGGCTGCACAACCGCGGCGAAGCGATCCTGACGCTGAAGAAGAAGGGCGAGGGCCCGGTCACGGCGGGCGACATCGAGCCCTCGCACGACGTCGAGATCGTGAACCCCGGGCACGTCATCGCCAACCTCTCCACCGGCGGCAAGATCGAGCTGCAGATCAAGGTCGAGTCGGGCCGCGGCTACGTCCCGGGCAACATGAGGTACCTCCCGGAGGAGACCAAGGGCATCGGCCGCATCATCCTCGACGCCTCGTTCAGCCCGGTGCGGCGCGTGTCCTACGCCGTGGACTCGGCGCGCGTCGAGCAGCGCACCGACCTCGACAAGCTGATCCTCGACATTGAAACCAACGGCGCGATCGAGCCCGAGGAGGCAGTGCGCTACGCGGCGCGCATCCTGGTCGACCAGCTCTCGGTCTTCGCCCAGCTCGAAGGCACTGCGCTGCCGACGGAGGAGAAGAAGGCGGTGGCGGTGGACCCGATCCTGCTGCGGCCGGTGGACGACCTCGAGCTCACGGTACGTTCGGCGAACTGCCTCAAGGCCGAGAACATCTACTACATCGGCGACCTGATCCAGCGCTCGGAAACCGAGCTCCTCAAGACACCCAACCTCGGCCGCAAGTCGCTCAACGAGATCAAGGAAGTGCTCGCTTCGCGCGGGCTCACGCTCGGCATGAAGCTCGAGAACTGGCCGCCCGCAGGCCTGGAACACCACAGGGTGTAGGCACGCGATGCGCCACGGCCACGGCCTGAGGAAGCTCAACCGCACCACGAGCCACCGGCTCGCCATGTTCCGCAACATGGCGGTGTCGCTCCTCGCGCACGAGAGCATCACGACCACGCTGCCCAAGGCGAAGGAACTGCGGCGCGTGGTCGAGCCGATGATCACCCTGGGCAAACGGCCGACGCTGGCCAACCGCAGGCTCGCGTACAACCGCTTGCGCGACCGCGCGACCGTCGCCAAGCTCTTCGGCGAGCTGGGGCCGCGCTACGCCAGGAGGAACGGCGGCTACCTCAGGATCCTGAAAAGCGGCTTCCGCAAGGGCGACAATGCGCCGCTCGCGCTTGTCACCCTCATGGACCGGCCCGAGCCGGCCGCGGCGCCGACCAAGGCCGAAGAGAAGAAGCCGGCGCAGTAAGCCCGCGGCCCCGGGGAGGAGAACCCTGGATGGCGATCCTCCTGTTCACCGATTTCGGCAGCGCCGACCTGTACGTGGGACAGGTGAAAGGGGTGCTCGCCGCCGACGCGCCGTCGGTTGCGGTGCTCGACCTGCTCAACGACGCGCCCGACTACGACGTCGAAGCCGCGGCGCACCTGCTCGCGGCGCTCGCCCCCCAGTTCGCCACCGGCAGCGTGTTCCTCGCCGTGGTGGACCCGGGCGTCGGCACGCCGCGCGACGGGCTGGTGCTCGAGGCCGACGGCCGCCGCTACGTCGGGCCGGACAATGGCCTGTTCTCGCTCGTCTGGCAGCGTGCGCGCACCCGGCGCTGCGAGCTGATCGCGTGGAAGCCGTCGCAGCTCTCGTCCTCTTTTCACGGCCGCGACCTGTTCGCCCCGGTTGCGGCGCGGCTCGCCGCCGGCGTGCTGCTTCCCGAGTGGCTCGCGCCCAAGCCCGCCCCGGAGGTGCTGTTCGATGCGGGGCCGCTTGCGCGCATCATCTACGTGGACCATTTCGGCAACTGCATCACCGGCGTCCCGGCGCAGGGCGTGGACCGCGCCGCGCGCGTCGAGGCGGGCGGGCGCGTGCTGCGCTTTGCCGCCGTGTTCGGCGAAGCGCCGCCGGGCGAGCCCTTCTGGTACGCCAACAGCTCCGGGCTGATCGAGCTCGCGCTCGCGCGCGCCAGCGCCGCGCGCGCGCTCGGCCTCGAGGTCGGCGCCCCGGTCGAGCTGCAGCCGTAGCGCGGATGCTCGGCATCCGTCTTGGTGCGGCGGCAGCGGGCCGCCGCCCTACCCGGTGACGAGGATCGCGCGGTAGTCGTTGACGTTGGTGCGCGTCGGCCCGGTGACGAGGAGGTCGCCGAGCGCGGCAAAGAAAGCGTAGCTGTCGTGCGCAGCAAGCAGCTGCGCCGCGTCCAGCCCCAGCGCGCGCGCGCGCTCGAGCGAGTCCGGCGCCAGCAGCGCCCCGGCGTTGTCCTCGGAGCCGTCGATGCCGTCGGTATCGGCCGCGATCGCGTGCACCCCGCGCTCGCCGAGCGCGACGCCGAGCGCAAGCAGGAACTCGCTGCAGCGGCCGCCGCGGCCGCCGCCCGCGCCGACGGTGACGGTGCACTCGCCGCCCGAGATCAGTACGATCGGAGGCCTGAAGGCGCCGGTGCGTACCTGCGCCGCCATCGACCGCGCCACCTCGGAGGCTTCCCCCGTGATCGCATCGCCGAGGATCTCGGCCGCGACGCCTTGCGCGCGAAACAACGCCGCCGCGGCCTCGAGCGAGCGGCGCGCGGTGGCGATGACGCGGTTCTCGACGCGCCGGAACACCGGGTCGCCCGGCTTGGGCGTTTCGGAGAGCCTGCCCGGCGACGCGATGCGGTACCTGGCGAGCACCGCGGCGGCATCGCCGCAGCTGGTGGGATCGGGCGCGCAGGGCCCCGAGGCGACGTGCGTGGGATCGTCGCCGGTCACGTCGGAGATGATGAGCGCGAGCACCGGGGCGCCGCTCGCCGCGGCGAGCCGACCGCCCTGAACCGCCGAGAGGTGCTTGCGCACCGTGTTGATCTCCTGGATCGTGGCGCCGCTGCGCAGGAGCTCACGCGTCACCGCCTTGAGCGAACCCATCGTCACCCCCGCTGCGGGCAGCGACAGCAGCGCCGAGCCGCCGCCCGAGACCAGGGCGAGCAGCAGGTCATCGGGGCCGAGGCTGCGCGCGGCCTCGAGCATGGCGCGCGCGGCCCGCTCTCCGGCCTCGTCCGGCACCGGGTGGCCGGCCTCGACCACGCGAATGCGCGCGGCCGGCAGGCCGTGCCCGTAGCGCGTGAGCGCGATCCCCTCGAGCGGCGCGGCGCGCGGCCAGCACCGCTCCACCGCGAGCGCCATCGCGGCCGCGGCCTTGCCGACGGCGAGGACCAGCGTCCGCCCCCGCGGCGGCGGCGGCAGGTGGGGCGGCAGGATCTCGAACGGGTCGGCGGCGGCGACCGCGGCGCGGAAGCTCGCCTCGAGCAGCTCGCGCGGCCTCAGCCGAAGTTCTCCCTGGCGGCGTCGCGCCCGAGCCCGTAGAGCGCGGGATAGGTCTCGCGGAAGGCCTGCAGGATCTCCTCCGCCGGCACGTCGGCCCGGCTGCCGCGGTCGCGCACGTACTCCATGTGCTGGCGGTCTTCCGCGTCGAACGGGTGGAAGATCGAATCCTCGCGGCCGTCGAACTCGAGCGGCCTGACGCGGAAGCGCTGGCAGAGCGTGAGGTTGAAGGCGGGCGTCGCCTTCACCCACCGGCCCTCGAGCAGCAGCTCGGTGTAGCCGTGGTAGACGAACAGGTCCGAGCCCATGCGCGCCCGCAGCTGCGGCGTGGTGAGATGGTTGCGCACGTCGGCGAAGCCGACCCGCGCCGGGATCGCCTCGGCGCGCGCGCTGGCCGCGAGCAGCGCCGCCTTGCCGACGCAGAAGCCCTGCCCCGCGGCGAGGCAGCTCGAGGCGCGGAACGGCGCGTCGGTCGAGAAATCGAGGAACGGGTTGTAGCGGATGCCGTCGCGCACCGCGTAGTAGAGGGCGACCGCGCGCTCGCGGGCATCCGCCCCTTGCGCGTGCTCGCGCGCGAACGCCCGCACCGCCGGATGGTCGCTGTCGATGTAGCGGCCGGGCGCGAGGTAGGGATCGGGCGCGCTCATCGGTCGAGCTTCATCAGCCGGCGCGCCGCGGCGAACAGCGGGCTCGCCGGCTCGGCGAGCGCATCCACCACCGAGAAGTGGTGCTTGCCCGGCATCGCGACGTCGCCCGCGAGCACCGCGCGCCAGCGCTCGCCGAGCAGCGCGTTCTGGCGCCGGAACTCCGAGCTCTCGTCGCCCCCGACGCAGGTCATGACCGGGGCGCGCGTCGCCGGCGGCAGGAACGCGGGCGAGGCCCTGAGCGCCGAAGCCTGGTCGAGCCTCAGGTCCGCCTGCAGGAAGTCGACCTCGATCAGCGGCCGCAGGTCGTAGATGCCGCTCACCGCGAGCCCGCCCTTGAGGAGGTCGCGCGGCAGCCGCGGGTCGAACGCCGGCCAGAGCGCCGCCATCAGCATCGCGGTAAGGTGCCCGCCCGCCGAATGGCCGCAGACGTAGAGCCGGTCCTCGTCCATGCCGAACCGCTCGGCGTTGAGCCAAAGCCAGCGGCTCGCGCGCAGCATCTGGCGCACGATCTCCTCGAGCGTCACCTTCGGGCACAGGTCGTAGTTGACGAGGACGAGCGACACGCCCGCATCCACCCAGGCCGGAGCGAGGTACGAGAAATCGCTCTTGTCGAGAGCGCGCCAGTAGCCGCCGTGGATGAACATGAGGCAGCTGCCGTCGCCTTTGCGCGCGGGGAAGATGTCGAGCGTTTCGAGCGGGCCCTCGCCGTAGCGCCGGTCGAGGTAGCAGGTCATGGTGCTGCGCGCGCGCGCCGAGGCCGCCGCCCAGCGCTCGAAGAACGCCGGGTGCCCGGGCACCAGCGCGCGGTTGTTGTACTCGCGCGAGTAGAAGGCCGCGCCGCTCATCCCCGCTTCTCGCGCCAGAAGCCGAGCGCGAGCTGGGCCGGCCGGTCCGAGTACGAGAACAGCACGCACTGTTGCGCCGCCTCGAAGCTCGCCGCGTGCCAGGACGGCACCACGAACACGTCGCGCGGCTCGAACTCGAACCGTTCCTCGCCGATGCGCACGCGCCCCGTGCCTTCCGCGACCGCGTACACCGTGGCGTCGGTCGAGCGGCAGGGCTCGGTCTTCATGCCCGCCGGCAGGAGCTGGATGAAAGCGCCGATGGTCGGCATCGCCGGGCCGCCGCTCAAGGGGTTGATGAACTGCATCTTCCAGCCGTGGCAGGGATCGGGGTCGCCGCCGCGCTCGAGCGCGGCGAGCGTCTCGCGGCTGCGCGCGTAGGGGTAGCTGAACACGGGCGAGGTCCGGCCGTAGGGCGCGACCGGCTCGAGCGGCGCGAGGTTGGCGCCGTAGCGCGCGGCGGAGGCCCCTTCGGCGCGCCTGACCGGCTGCACCTCCTCGGGGAAGTCCTCGGCGAACTGGGCGTCGAAGAGGGCGAGGATCTGGATGTCGAGGCCGTCCATCCAGACCACGGGCTCGGCGCCCGGGTTGCCGTGGTCGTGCCAGGTCCAGGACGGCGTGATGATGAAGTCGCCCGGGCGCATGGTGGTGCGCTCGCCGTCGACCGCGGTGTAGGCGCCCGCGCCCTCGACGATGAAGCGCAGCGCCGACTGGGTGTGGCGGTGGCTCGGCGCGATTTCGCCCGGCAGGATCAGCTGCAGCCCGCAGTAGAGGCTGCGCGTGATGGCGGACTGGCCGCGCATTCCCGGGTTCTCGAGGATCAGGACGCGGCGCACCGCCTCTCTGGCGCTGATCAGCCGCCCCGATTCCAGGACGTAGGGGCGGATCGCGCGGTACTTCCAGAGCGCCGGGCGGCACGGCGTCTGCGGCTGCGGCGGCACCAGCGCATGCAGCACCTCCCAGAGCGGCGAGAGGTTCTCCCCGTCCAGGCGCCGGTAGAACTCGCGTCGCGCCTCGCTCGCGCCCGGTTGCATCACGCTCGCCATGCGTTCGTTCCCGCCCGAGCCGGGAATTCTCTCACTCCTGCCGGATTCCCGCCTTCTCGCGCACTCCTCCCCAGCGCGAGATTTCCGAGCGGATCGGCGACCGCAAACCCGTTGTCGAGCATGAACGCCGTATGGCCGTCGGGCGGCGCCTTGGCGGTCTGCGCGGCCGCGATCGTGCCGCCCGCCCCGGGGCGATTCTCGACCACCACGGCCTGCCCCAGCGCCTCGCCGAGCGGCGCCGAGACGATGCGCGCGACGATGTCGGTGCCGCCGCCCGGTCCGAACCCGACCAGCATCTGCACCGGCCGCTGAGGCCAGTCCTGTTGCGCCGCCGCGGGCAGCGCCGCGAGCAGCAAGCTGAACCATAGTGCCGGTCTTGCGCGCATCACCCCTCCTCTTGCGAGCGGGCCAAGCTAGCCACCGGCGCAGCGCGGTGTCAACACGATGGACTCGGGCGCGCCGCGCGGCTGCGCGCGGAGCACGAGCGCATGGGCGCGCTCGTGAAGGAAACCGGCTTGCGCGCCGACTAGCCCTAGGGCTTCGGCACGGGCCGCAGCCAGGTCACCGGCCGGCCGAGCTCTCCGCCGAGGGCCTTGCCCTCGGGGTCGACGAGGGCGGCCTCGCGCGCCTTGCGGATCGCGCGCGCCTGCTCCTGCGGGTCCGCGGTCGCCGGGTTCTCGATGAGGGCGTCGAGGATGGCGAGGAAGTTCGCCTTGCCGCGCCGGTGCGTTTCGCCGTAGCCCTTGATGAGCCGCGCGCACTCGGCGACCTCGAGCGCGAGCGGCGCGCTGCGTGCCGCCGCCTCGCGCACGCGCGCAAGCCAGCGCTCGATCAGCTGCTGCTCCTCGGCGTAACGCCAGCTGTACGGCCGCCAGGGCCTGAGCCAGGCGAGCGCCCGCACCATGAGGTAGCCGAGCACTCCCGAGGTCTTGACGTGCATGCCGACGTTGTAGGCGTCGAGCTTGCCGTTCCTCTCGGCCCAGGCGAGCAGCCACCGCCCGAGCGCCGCCGGGAGCACCGAGGCGAACTCCTCGATCCCGGGCTTCAGGTAGTCGATGACGACCACCGGCTCGCCGGCCCTCGCGCCGACTTCGCTGCGCACGCGCGCAAACCGGCTGGCGCGGGTCTTCAGGTCGGCGACCCGGATGATGTCCTCGTAGCTCATCCAGAGCGCGAGCTGGCGGCCGACGGCGGCCAGGAGCTTCGGGTCCTCGCTGCCGAGTTCGCGGATGCGTGCAAGGTAGAGCGCCGCGTAAGCCTCGCCCTGGTAGTCCCCGAGGCGCGCCGCTCCCAGGTCGAGGATCTCCTGCGTCGCGGGCGGCAGCTTCGGACGCTCGGCGGCGGGCGCCTTGCGCTCGCCCGCGGCGACGGCGAACCCCGCGGCAAAGCCGCGCAGGCTCGCCTCGGTGCCGCGCCCGGCGCGGCGGATCGCCGCCTCGCAGGCCGCGCGCGGCAGAGGCAGCGCGCCGGAGCCCGCCGCGGCGCCGAAGAGCACCGCATTGATCACCGTGCCGCTCTCCTGCGCCAGCGCCCGCATGTCGAACAGCACCGCCTCGCGGGCGAGCGCTCGCGCGGCCTCGTGCACCCGCACACCGTCGAAGCGGCCGTCCGCCATCTGCATCTTCTCGGCGGTCGAGTAGATGCGGTGCGACGAGGCCACCAGAGCGGTGCGCCCGCTCACGTAGCCGTTCTGCATCGCGCGCGCCGCTTCGACCAGTTCCGAGGCGATCATGATGTCCACGTTGCCGGGGCTGGGCGTAAGCGACATGACCGGCTCGCGGCCGCCGAGCTCGCCGCGCCTCACCGGGTAGATCTCCAGGTAATAGGTGGTCGCGCCGGTGCGCTGGGCGACGCCGGGGATCGAGGTCGTCTGCGCCGGGTAGCCGCACTGGGCCGCGGCATCCATCAGCCAGTCGGCCATCACGCCGCCGCCCTCGCCACCGAGCGCGGCGATGAGCACCGTGGTGGTTCGCTCGGGCAGGGTCACGGCGGCAGGGCGGACGAGCGTCCGTCCGCGCCGGTAAAGACGGACCGCAGGCGATCGATCCACCGGTCCCAGACCGTGGGGTTCTGCACCACCTCGGCGCGGTAGAACGACGGACAGAGCACGGCGGCGTGCGCGTTCTCGCCGCACAACCCGCAGCCCACGCAGCCGTCGATCACCGTCGCCACCGGGTCGGTGCGCAGCGGGTCCGGGTTGTCCTTCACGGTGAGCGTCGGGCAGCCCGAGAGCCGGATGCACGAATGGTCGCCGGTGCAGGTGTCCTCGTCCACGCCGTAGCGCACCCGCACGTGGCGCCCGCCGCGCGCGAGCTTCTCGGCTACCTGCGGCCGCAGCCGCCGCTGGCGCTCGAGCTGGCATTCGCCGTCGGCGATGATCACCTTGAGTCCCGGATAGCCCGTGGTCATCGCTTCCTTGAGCGTCTTCGCCACCTCGCCGACGCGGTAGTTGTCCACTGTGCGCAGCCACTTCACGCCGATGCCGCCGAGCGCGCGCTCGATCCCCATGTCCTGCGCCTTCTGCTCGCTGTGGTGCGGCGAGGAGGGCAGCTCCTGCGTGCCGGTGGCCGAGCTGTAGCCGTTCTTCATGATGACGAGGATGCCGTCGCCGCGGTTGAACACCGCGTTCGCCACCCCCGAGGTGAGGCCGTTGTGCCAGAAGCCGCCGTCGCCCATGATGGTCACGGTGCGCCGGCCGAACATCGGCTGCACCGCGGAGTTGGAGGCGAGGCCCAGGCCGTAGCCGAGCACGGTGTGGCCTATGTTGAACGGCGGCAGGGTCGAGAACGTGTGGCAGCCGATGTCGGCGGAAACGTGGAACGGGCCGACCTCCTTCTCGGCGATCTTCATCGCTGCGAACACCGGGCGCTCCGGGCAGCCGATGCAGAAGCCCGGCGGCCGCTGCGGCACCGCGCCGAGCAGCTGCGAAGCCTTCTGCTTCAGCTCTCTGACCGGCTCGAGCGCGTCCTCGCGCTCGAAGAACCGCGCGACGCCCGTGAGCACGACCTCGCCGGTGTATTCGCCCGCCACCGGCAGCAGGCCCTTGCCGAGCACCTTGGCGCCGGCGACCTCGTGGCGGCGCAGCGCCGCGAGCACCCCATCCTCGATGTATGCGGGTTGGCCCTCTTCCACCACCAAGACTGCCTGCTTCCCCGTGCAGAACTCGACGATTTCTTCCGGGATCAGCGGATAAGTGACGTTCAGGCAGTAGATCGGCACGCGCGTGGCGCCGAAAGCGTCCGCCAGCCCGAGGAGCTGCAGCGCGCGCACGGTCGCGTTGTACATGCCGCCCTGGCAGACGATGCCGAGCTCCCGCATCTCGCCGTCGAAGACCTCGTTCAGGCGCTCGCCGCGCACGAACCGGACCGCCGCGGGCCAACGCACCTCGACCTTCTGCTTCTCCTGCGCGTAGGTCGAGGGCGGCAGCGGAATGCGCCCGAAGTCGAAGTCCGGCCGCTCGAGCACCTTGCGCCGCGACACCACGGGGGCGCGGTTCGCCCTGGCGCGGAACTCGCCCTGCACGTGGCAGGCGCGGATGCGCAGCTCGAGCATCACCGGCGTGCTCGAGGCTTCCGAGAGCTCGAAGCCCTTCTCCACCATCTCGACGATCTTCGGCAGGCTCGGGCGCGGATCGAGCAGCCAGATCTGCGACTTCATGGCGAAGGCGTGGCTGCGCTCCTGGATGATCGAGGCACCTTCGCCGTAGTCCTCGCCGAGCACGATCAGGGCGCCGCCGCGCACGCCGGCCGAGGCAAGGTTGGAGAGCGCGTCGGATGCGACGTTCGTGCCGACCGTGGACTTGAAGGTCACCGCGCCGCGCATCGGGTAGTTGATCGAGGCGCCGAGCATCGCCGCGGCGCCCGCCTCCGAGGCGTTGGTCTCGACGTGCACGCCGAGCTCGTCGAGGATGTCGCGCGCGTCGTTCAGCACGTCCAT
>Ga0187893_10010104_pt1 | contig 14222 bp, 12 predicted proteins | sample MA1701074metaG_FD_139574 | JGI IMG/M metagenome (GOLD analysis project Ga0187893, IMG submission 139574) | White microbial mat communities from a basaltic lava cave in the Kipuka Kanohina Cave System on the Island of Hawaii, USA - MA170107-4 metaG ...
CGGCACCGTACCTGCGCTCGATCGAACGTTCGATGGCTGCCGCTTCGTCGATCGTTGCCCGCGTGCGTTCTCGACCTGCCGCACGACAAAGGTGGCGCTTTTCAACCCGCGCGGCGACCACGGAGTCCGCTGCCTGCTGTACGCGAACGCGTTAGCGCAATCGCCCGTGGCATTTGCTCATCCCCCCTCTCCCCCTGTGGGAGAGGGGCCGGGGGAGAGGGGTGTGAGCCCGAGCACAGCCCCGCCGCTTCTCGAAGTCCGCAACTACAAAGTCTGGTTCCCCCTCCGCGCCGGCATGCTCAAACGCACGGTCGGCTACGTCAAAGCCGTGGACGGCATTTCGTTTTCACTTGCCGCCGGCCGCACGCTTGCCCTGGTTGGCGAATCCGGTTCCGGCAAGACGACCGCCGGCAAAGCGATCGTGCAACTGTTACGCGGCCTAGCGCTTATCGACGGCGAGGTGCGACTCAACGGCCAGGCGCTGAACGAACTCGACGGAGAACCATTGCGTCAGGCGCGGCGTGCGATCCAGATGATCTTTCAGGATCCGTTCGCGTCGCTCAACCCACGCCTGCGCGTGATCGAGATCCTCGAAGAAGGGGTGGCAGCTCTGCGGCCCGACATCGATGCGGTGTCGCGCCGCCAGCGCATCGTCACGCTGCTGGACAAAGTGGGGTTGCGCGCCGACGCCGTTGACCGCTATCCGCACGAATTCTCGGGAGGCCAGCGCCAGCGACTTGCCATCGCTCGCGCGCTCGCGGTCGAGCCGCAACTGATCGTGTGCGATGAACCCACGTCCGCGCTGGATGTGTCGGTGCAGGCGCAGATCCTGAATCTACTGGCGCAGTTGCAGCGCGAGTTCGGCGTCGCGTATCTCTTCATCACGCACAACTTCGGTGTGGTCGAGTATCTGGCTGACGATATCGCGGTGATGCAGGGCGGGTGCATCGTCGAAATGGGACCGGCCGATCAGGTTCTGCGCGCGCCGCAACACCCGTACACACGCACATTGCTGGCAGCGGTGCCGCGTTTGCGGCAGGCGGCTTAGGATGCTTTGAGCGCCAATGTGCTTTAAATCCGAAACGCTTCCACCTTCAACCCCTCGACCGCTTCGAAGTGTTTCGTATTGGCCGTGAGCACGAGCAGCTGTTGCTCGAGCGCCGTGGCTGCGATCAACGCATCGCCCATTTGCAGCCCGTGGCTTAAGGCGAGCGATTCCATCAACGCGATTGCACGCTGCGTGACCGCCTCGGTGACCGGCAGCACGACCGCCTTGCGCAACTCCAGCATCTTCTTCACCGCTGCGAGCTCGGCCCGGTTGCGCATGCCCTGCAGCAGTTCCAGGTAGCTGACTGCCGATAGGGTGAGCGGGTTCAGCTGATCAAGCCGGCGTGCGGCTTGCGGGTAGCCGCGCAGATGCCAGATCAGCACATCGGTATCGACCAGCATTGATCAGGCATCAGTGCGCGTTGCGCGAGCCGTCGCGGTTGTAGCGGCCCGCGCGGAGCTTGCGCACATAGGCGGCCACGTCGGCCAGGTCCTCGCGTTCGCGCCAGATACCGAAGGCTGGATCCTCGGTCACGAACTCCTCCGTCGCCTGCGCGGTGCTTGACGCTTCTTCCTCGATACGCACCGTCACGCGCGCATCGGCCGGCAGCTTCGCGCGCCAGGACTCGGGCAGCTCTTCCACCTTCACATGTTCAATCACGATCGCGTTCATCGTCGTTTCCTTTGCGGCCTTGGCTCTAGCGGCCCTGTTGCGCCAGCAGCGCGTCGATCATCTGCATCAGCATCTTCTGCTTTGGCTTGATACCACGTTCCTTGCGCAGTTACGCCACGCGTTCGCCGAAGCCGGCGAAAAACGCGCTCTCTTCCTTGTTGATCGACATGGCGAAGCGCTCGTTGAGAAGCGGGACCGCCATAGGCTACTACTCTTGGGTAGCGGACTGGGTCGGGGCAGCACTTGGCCGAAGCTGCCGGCATCAAACTCAAACGAAGCCGCAGGGACCAGCTCCGTCGCTGTCCGTTTCATGACGATGGCGAGCCGTCTCTCGTCGTCGCGCCGGCGAAGAATCTGTGGCACTTGGTGGTGGGCCGATCGACTGGGGGATGAAGGTCAGGGTGAGCTTCCGCGCGGCGCCCCCGCCTCCGCGGCGGGGGCAGCAACTGTGTTCCGAGTCAAGCGGTTTTCAGATGTTTTCCGGATGCCACGGTTGGTTATCCCAAGATCATGGCGTTCAGGATTACGAGCAGTTTGCGCATGCAGCTAGCCTTCCAGCCAGTTCTTGACTGGCAAGCCCGTCACGCGTCGAAACTCGCTCACGTTGTCTGTCACGAGGATCAAACCGAGCGCGAGCGCGTGAGCCGCAATCAACATGTCGTTGGCGCCGATCGGCGTGCCGGCGCGTTCGAGTTCGGCGCGCAACTCGCCGCAGCGCCGGTCGGCATCCGTCTCCAGCGCGAGCACGGGCAGTGCCGCGAGTACGCGATCGAGCTGCTCGGTCAGCCTCGATGAAGCCTTCTTCGCCGCGCCAAAGCGCAGTTCGCAGGCGACAATGACGCTGGTGCAGACCTTTTCTTCGCCGGCCCGCGCAATGCGGCGCGTCACCGGCCCATTGGGGTCGCGGACCAGTGCGGACACTATGTTCGTGTCCAGCAGGTACTTGTAGATGCTCTCGCGCGGCATCTACAGATCGATCCGCTCGGCCTTACGATCCTTGATCGGTGGGAACGTTTCTCGCAGCGGCTTTAGAAGCTTGAGAGTCGCGAGCAGCGATTGCCGGCGCTTAGGGACGATGATGAGCGCGTCGCCTTCCTTGCGCATCAGCGCCTCGTTGCCCGGCAGTTCCAGCTCGCGCGGGATGCGCACGGCCTGGTTACGGCCGTTGCGGAACAGGCGGACACTGCGGACGGTTTCCACGGCGGACTCGTGCTTGCTTGGCATAGGCTGGTCGATAGCGTAGCGATGTACCGCGCTTGGCGCGAACGGCACTTCCGGCCCTGCCGTTTGGCGGCGGACCCGTTCAGAGTGTTAGCGCGCGGCGCGGTCGTCGCCGCGCTGCCAGATGAGCACATCTTCCGCGTGGACGCGCTTTGCCAGGCGCGTGTCGGTGTCGTTCGCATACAGGCCTACCAAATTGACGAATCCGGGCCATTGATCGACGACCGGCGCCTCAGCGGCTTCGCGAACGTCTTCGAGCCAGGCGCGGTTCTCTACGGTCTCCGCGTCCTGGAATTCGACAGCGATGTCGAGGTCCGAAAACTCGGTTGACGCCCTGCGTGCGCGACTGCCGAATACCCAGACGCGACGCGTCCCTCGCCGCGCTTCGGCGCGCGCGGCGGTGAACGATGCGATCTGCTGTTCCAGCGGCGTCAGGTGTGCGGCGCTCATCGCTGTGACAGGTCAATATCCATGTGCAGTTGCGGCCAGGCGGTCTTGATCAGGTCGTCAACCGAACCAAGAAAAATCCTGGCTTCAGCATCAGCCGCTTGCCAATTGGATTCGTCAACGTCTACGAGCAAGCGGTAGTCGGCCTCGTGACGGCGTGCCAGCAGTGCGGACAGGGCCCGTCCGGCTTCCTTTGGCAGCCGTCCCGCCACGACGAAGTGCAGTCCGATCAGCCGCTGCACGCCCTCGCGCCTCGCCGTCTCCATGCCGTGTGCCGATAGCAATCCCTGTGCTGCGCGGAACGCCGCGAAGTAACTGTGAGCAATCGCCTGGCGGAAAAAACCGCGGTCAGCAAGAAGCTGCGCCGCGGCCCACTCGCAATGCGCCTCGTCCAACTCGCGCTGCGCGAGAGTCAGCGCGGCTTGCTCATACATCGATTCGATCGCGAAGATCCGTTGTCAGTTCAGTCGCGGCCAAACCGGCGCCGCATCGAGGATCAAACGTCTATGAGTTTCGTCGCACTGCACACTCATAAACCATGTCGGCCAAATACAACAGACGTTCTTGCGTCGTGACGGGATTGTTGCCATTGCCTAGGGTGGGTAACACAATCGCCGCGTTTGCGAGGGCAGGACGCTGACCGAACGGGTGAGGCCCGTGCCAGCGCCACGACGCCTTGCAGCGTGGTCTCAACTTTTCGGGGGAAATCCATGTTTGAGCTAAAGCCCATCGTGCGGCACGTCTTGCTCGCATGCGGCGGAGTCAGCGTGTTGGCGTTTGGACCGGCGGTCTCGCTGGCGCAGCAGCCGTCTACGCAGGAGCGCGTGACGATCACCGGGTCGAACATTCGGCGCACGGATACGGAGACGGTTGCGCCGGTGCAGATCATTACGCGGGAGGAACTGCAATCGAGCGGAAGAGCAACGGTGTCCGAGGTGTTGCGCAATATCCCGGGCAACACCGGCGGCAGTTTCAGCGAGAGTTTCGCCAACAGCTTCGCTCCGGGGGCTTCCGGCATTTCGTTGCGCGGTCTGGGTCAGAAAACCACGCTGGTGCTACTCAATGGTCGGCGGGTTACCGGCTACGGCTTTGCACAGAATCTGCAAGACACCTTCGTCGACCTGAACAGCATCCCGACGAGCGCGGTCGAGCGGATTGAAATTCTGAAGGACGGCGCCTCGGCCATTTACGGTTCCGATGCGATCGCGGGTGTGGTCAACGTGATCTTGCGGCGCGACTTCAAGGGGTTCGAGGTCGGGGCGGAGGCTGGTTTCTTTGAAGGTAAGAAAGACTATCGAGCGACGGTCGGCGCAGGCTTCGGCGATCTGGGTGCGAACAAGTTCAATGTGTTTGGGGTGCTGGACTACTACAAGCGCGACGAACTGCTTTACTCCGATACAAAGTTTGGTGCATCGCGCGACTATCGCGGTGAACAGGGCGGCCGCAACTTCCAGTCTCTTACTGCCGGTGGCGTGTGGACCGGAGTTCCCGGATCAGCGAACGCGAATGATCGTCGCGCCATCAACGAATGCTCTCGCTGGGGCCGCGTGGTCGATGCGGCTGAGGCAATCAACGTCGGCTTGTTGAATCCCACCGCCGCCACGAATCTGCCGGGCAACACATGGTGCTTGGTCGATATCAACAGAGTGCTAACAGCGCTACCTGAAACGGAGCGAATTGGGTTTCTCAGTCGCGCGACCATCGATATCACCCCGCGCTTTCAGGCGTTTGGTGAAGTGAGCTTGAGCCGTATCGAAAGCAATCAGACATTTACGCCCCCGTTCTTTGCGGGTACGGTCGGTCTGCAGCAGACTCCACAGGGACTGCGCCCATTCACCTACAACATCACGTTCGCGCCGGGTATCGCCGGCAACCCGCTGGGCACAAATGCGCGTTTTACCGGCAACCTGTACGACCTCGGGACGCGCGATAACGACATCAAGTCCGATGACCTGCGCGCGCTGATTGGCGCAAAGTACGGTTTCGGCAACTGGGAATTCGACAGCGCGATCGGCCGATCGGAAAACGAAATCTCCAACAACAACATCAACCGCATCACGCTAAGCGGCACCAGCGCAGTTTTCAACGTACCGCCAACGCCACAACCGCCGGTTCCGGTTTCAAATGCGTCGAATTGCAATCTCAGTTCGCCGTCGACCACGCGTGCCGCTTGCTCGGCGATGCTGGTCAGCTTTCCGCGCGATTCGACATCCGAGTTGACCTTCATCGACACCAAAGCCAACACAGAGCTCGGCCAGCTACCCGGCGGGCCGGTCGGCTTCGCCACCGGCGTTGAATACCGCAACGAGAAAATCGACGATCGCCCAGACCCGCTCGCCTCGTCAGGCAACATTCTGGGACAGGGCATCACCAAGACGGACGGCAGTCGCCATCAGTTCGCCGTATTCGGCGAACTGGCGCTACCGCTGACTCGCGCCCTCGAGATGCAGTTGGCACTCCGCAATGACGCCTACAGCGACTTTGGCACCGCGCTGACGCCGAAGGTCGGATTGAAGTTCAAACCGGCGCCGGAATTTCTGATCCGTGCCAACTGGGGCCGCGGCTTCCGCGCGCCGACACTGCCGGAAATTTCTCCTTCGGTCGCGACCTTTTTCGTGCAGGTAAACGATCCGGTAACCGGGGCGACCGGCGTGCAGATATCGGGCGTTTTCGCGGGTAACCCAGGATTGCAGGCGGAAAAATCGCGCAGCGCCACGTTAGGTTTTGTCTGGGAGCCGAGTAACAACGTCAATATCAGCGTCGACGCTTACGAGATCAACTGGACCAACATCGTAGGCAGCGACAGCTTCCAAAGTATCGTCAACCTGGATGCACAAACTCGCGTGCCAGTGACCTGCGCCGGCGGCGATCCGCGCGTGATACGCGATCCGAATGCCGCAATTCCCTGCACCATCGTCACGGTGCTCAGCAACTTCCGCAATCTGGAGAAAGTCTTTACGCGAGGAGTGGATATCGATGCGCGGCACGATCTGCGGACGACGCTCGGCCGCTTCAATACCCGGCTGATCGCTGCGTACGTCGACGAGTTCGAAGAAGACGGCGTGGAGGTTGCCGGCTCAAATGCCGGCAACATCAGCACGATTCCGCGCTGGAAGGGGCGCCTGTCGGTCGCATACAGCCGAGGTCCTCTCACCATCACGCCGGCCTACAACTATGTCCATCATTACCACCAGCGATTGCTCGCCGGCAGCTTCTTCACACCGGGAACGTTCGGTCAGACCGGGACATACCCGATCCGGGTTCCGCGTTACGAGACCTATGACGTGCACGTGAAGTTCGACATCACGCCGAAGTTTTCAGTAACCGGTGCGGTCGTGAATATCGGGGACGAAACGCCCCCGTACGATCCGGGCTTCAGCGCGACCAATCTTTTCGATTTCAGCCAGTACGACGTGCGAGGCCGCCAGTTCCGCATAGGCGCCAACTACAAGTTCTGATCGCGTAAGGAAACAGCGATACAAAAAGAGCGGGCCGATGGGCCCGCTCTTTTTTTGCGTCGCATTCTGCTGTTCGGTCAGTTGGGGCGCCGGCAGCACTTTTTATTCCTTGATGTCGATGGCGATGGGCGATCGGATATAGTCATTACGACCAACTGCGACGCGCCAGTGCCGCTCGCCGGCACCTTCCGAGTGACAGTACAAGACTCCGTCGGCCAGGTGGCGACGCGGGACATCTATGTGGAGCTGTACGCAACACAGCCTCATCAGTTCGTTCCCGAGTGCGCCCCTAGCTAGTGCTAGTCGAAAGGCGCAAACATGACCTACCAGCCGCGTCAACCGAATAGCCTCCGAAGCTTGGCGCCGAGCCACCGAGCGATCGGGGTTGCGCTTGTGCTGTTCGCGCTACTGCTCGGCGGCGCTCACGCACAAGTCCCGCCAAACCCATTCGACTACACCCGCACGTCCTCCTTCGAGTACGACGCGACAACGGGCTTGTTGACCTCCGAGACCGTCGAACCCGACAACCTCGCTTCCTGCGTCAAGACAACCTACGCGCTGGACACCTACGGCAATCGGCGCGTGACGACGGTCGCCAACTGCGCCGGCACGGTGCCCACCCGCGCGCAGTTCACCACGCGCAGCGCAACGGCCGAGCATGCACCCGGCACCGCGCAAACAGTCACCATCAACGGCGCGTCGGTCGCCGTGCCGCAGGGCGCGTTTCCGATCACCGTCACCAACGCGCTCTCACAAAGCGAAAACAAGACCTTCGACCCGCGCTTCGGTGCGGTCATGTCGCTCACCGGTCCCAACGCACTGATCACGAGCTGGCAGTACGACGACTTCGGTCGCAAGACCGCTGAGATCCGCGCCGACAACACGCGCACGGTCTGGTTCTACTGCTTCATCAGCGGCCGGGTGTCCGATTCAAATTCCAACACCTCCGGCTGCCCGCTGCCCGGCGCGAGCGAGATCCCGGCCGACGCCGTGCACTTCGTGCACAGCGAGCCGCGCAACACCGGCAACGCGAAGATGGGCGCGTTCACGCGTGTGTACAGCGACCGGCTCGGCCGCACTCTCCGCAGCGTGACTGAAGCTTTCAATGGAGCCAGCCAGCCCGCCGCGCCCGGTACGCTGATCGTGCAGGACATCGCCTACAACGCGTTCGGCGCAAGGGTGCTGGAGACACAGCCGTACTTTCTCGCGACGAATTCATCGACCACCGGCGGCAACGGCGATATGGGCATTGCGCGCACCGACTACGACGCGCTCGGCCGGCCGACGGACATCTATGTCGCCGATCCCGTCGGCACGCAATCCGGCGTGACCTTTGGCATATATGGCAGTCGAACTGCCGCTCGAACCAGCGTCACGTACAACGGCTTGACCACCACGACGACCAACGACAAAGGCCAGACTCAAGTCCACGAAAAGAACCCGCGCGGCAAGCTCACACGTGCAACCGACGCGCAAGGCGCGCAACTCGTCCACCAATACGACGCGTTCGACAACCTCGTCCAAACCAAGGATGCACTCGGCAACCAGACCGCTTTGCAGTACGACCTGCGTGGTCGCAAGACTCAGCTCACCGATCCCGACACCGGCATCTGGCAATACGACTACAACGCGCTCGGCGAATTGGTCTGGCAGCAGAGCCCCAATCAGCGCGCGCTGGCCCAGCAGACGACGATGGCCTACGACGTGCTCGGCCGCCTCATCAGCCGCAGCGAGCCCGAATACAACACGACCTGGACGTACGACAAGTACGCCAACAACAGCACGTGCACCAAAGGCATCGGCAAGCTGTGCGAGGTTACGAGCACCAACGGCGTCAATCGCAAGCTCAAGTACGACTCGCTGGGCCGGCCCATCAATGCACGCACCACCATCACCAGCGGACCGAGCTTCGCCGCGGCTGTCACCTACAGCAGCACAACCGGCCGGCTGGCCACACAGACGTATCCCACCGGTCTGAAAGTCGACTACACGTACACGAGCAAAGGCTTTCTCGAAAAGCTGCGGCTCGTCACCGCCGCCACCGTCAACCCGCTGCCCGCTACCGCGGGCGGCACTGCTGGAGCAAGCACGAGCCTGCCGGCCAACACGGTGCTATGGCAGGCCAAAGTCCTCAACGCCTGGGGCAGGCTGGAGCAACAGAGCTACAGCAACGGCGTGCTCGCGCAAGCCGCCTATCAAGCCGCCACCGGCCGCACGACGGCGCTCACCGCCGGTACCGGCGGCAGCAACAACGTGCTGAACCACAGCTTCGGCTGGGACAACCTCGGCAATCTCGCCTCGCGTGCCGACAACATCGGTGACGGCAGCGGCGCGGTGACCGAGAGCTTTATCTACGACAGCATCAACCGCCTCACCCAGTACGACGTCTCTTCACCCGCCATCGCCGGCCTCACGCGCCGCGTCACCATGCAGTACAACGCGCTCGGCAGCCTGCTGTACAAGAGCGACGTCGTCGGCGCCTATACGTACAACGCATCGGGCAGCAGCAGCGTGCGCCCGCACGCCTTGGCCAGCCTCAACAGTGCCGCCGTCACCAGCTACGGCTTTGATGCCAACGGCAACCTGACCTCCGCCTCCGGCGGCAAGTACACGAGCCTCAGCTACACGAGCTTCAACCTGCCCGATGCGCAGAACGGCATCCTGGGCGCCGGCGGCAGCACGCGCACGACCTGGCAGTACGACGAGAACCACGCCCGCATCAAGGAAGTGCGCACCATCACCGGCGGGACGATGGCCGGCACCCGCACCACGTGGGCGCTCCATCCGGATAACGCCGGCGGCTTGAGCTTCGAGCATGAGGTGAACGCTCCCACCACGCCGAGCGCAGCCAACCCCGCGGCCACCAGTAACCGCCACTACCTCAGTGCCGGCAGCATGACGGTCGGCGTGCTCGTGTCCACCGGGGCGCTGCCCGCGCTGTCGTCCACCGCGACTGCACCGCCCTCGATCAGCAGCATCACGCTGGTGAAGGTCGAGTACTGGCACAAGGACCATCTCGGCAGCCTGGCTGCCACCACCGATCACGCCGGCGCCGTCACTGCACGGATGGCCTATGACCCGTTCGGCAAGCGGCGCACCGCGGGCGGCGTGTACGACCTCAACGGCACGCTCGTCATCGACTACAGCGCCGCCGTCAACCATGGCGCCGATCGCGGCTTCACCGGCCACGAGCATCTGGACGAGCTCGGTCTTATCCACATGAACGGGCGCATCTATGACCCGCTGCTGGGGCTGTTCGTGCAGGCCGATCCGCTGATCCAAGCGCCGGGCGACCTGCAAAGCTTCAACCGCTACAGCTATGTGATGAACAACCCGCTCGCGGCCACCGATCCGAGCGGGTACTTCAGCTGGCGGAAGTTCTTCAAAGGCCCGATCAATGTGCTGCGGCGTCCGAGCCTGAACTCGTTGCACAAGTGGATCCACTCCGACATTCATTTCCAGATCGGCGATGACCTTGGGCGGCGCTATCCGATCGTGGGGCAGGTCGGAACGATCGTTGTTACTGCGGTGGTGGCGTTTTACTGCTCGCCGTGTCTGCCTGCCATAGCCGGATCGATGGCAGCTTCCACCGCGTACGCGCAAGGCGCCGAGACGAGCGAGTATTGGCGCGCGGGTGTGATCGCTGCTGGTACGGCGTACGCGGGCCAGCAACTTGCAACCTACTACAACAGCACGCCGGCGCTCTCGGACTATTGGGGCGACGTTCTGACCCCTGCGATGGAAGAGCAGATTTCTCAGAGGTGGCTCGAAGCTCAGATTGTGAATGCAGCAGGGCGCGCGGCGATTGGATGCGCGTCGGCGTCAGCCGCCGGCGGTGACTGCAAACGCGCCGCGCTATTCGGAGCGAGCACCGCACTAATGACGACCGCATTCAGGTACGTGCAGGGTATAACCGACGACCTAAAGCTCAGATCCTGCTTCGCCAATCCAAGATCGGTGTGCGAGTTCGACGAGCGCGGCGTGCTTCGCGCGGATGGTTCGAGGGTGGCCGAGTGGGGAACTGACGCGCGATCCTTGTTGAAAGGCATGGAGCGTGAAGGCTCAGGTAGGCACTACTACGACCCCGGTCAAAGCTGGGGTTGGTGTTCCCTCTGCCGATACTTCGCCACCGACACATCAAAGGTGCACGACTGGTTCAATAGCTGGGCCTACTCCTCGACCGGTCAATACATCGGTATGGGCCTTTGGGGCAACACGGCTTTCGATGCGTTTTATAGTCTTCCGGGGATGCTACCGGCGGCAGGTATAACCGCCGGGCACTACTTAGGTTCGCAAGGGCTCTTTCCCTCGTTCTACCCTGGGCGGCGAGGTAGACGGTGATCCGGCACCGGCTCCTCGGCTCTATCGCAGCGGTTTGGGGATTGTTCCTCGGCGGTTGCTTGCTGTTGTGGGAGGATTCGTACACGCCCGAGCGTCTTCGCGAAACGGTGAAGCCAATGCGGGACGGGGAATTTATCGTTTACTTCCCCGTTCCCGCAGTCGATCGACTGGACTCGCATCCATCGGTCGCGGTGCGGAAGTATCTCGAAGCGAATGGCCTGATTCCTACTACGTGTACGAAAGGGGTGACCATACTGGGTCGTGACGTCGCCCAGGGCGGCTACCACGGTGCCGCGACGTTTCGGTGTGCTGAGTGATTGACGTGAGATTGCGCGATCGCTGACAAGGCACGGCATTGGCCGCGCCCAAGAACGAACGGAGCCAAGACTCGCCATTCGCCTCGCATGCGGGGCGAAAAGTGGCGCTAGACCGCGGTGCGAGCGTGGCGAGACAGCGGCTCGATAAGGACCTTGTGAATGATCCGCTCACCTTGCCTCAACAAGGAGTACTTGTTGTGGTACGTCGCGAGAGTGTGCGATAGACCGGCACGGATCCGAATGTCCGTGGTGGCGATGGTGCTTGGGTCCACGTTGAGCCTGTTCGGGATGATGCGTGAACAGCGCACGATTGCTGGCACGCGGGAGCAGCTAGAGGAGATTGCCGCACGGGCCAGCGAGAACGTAGGTCGCCCGCCGGAGTATCTGCTACCGCCGTTGTCGCCCGACGTGGAATTGGTTGATCGCGCGCAAGCCGCGCTCACCAAGCTCTCAGTGATCGGGAAAGCGACCGGCTTCAGCCGGTTCCAACTATCCGATGACGGCCGCACCGTCGATAGCCGCGAGCAGCGGGTCACGATCGATGCGCTTGGCACGTATTCACAGACCAAGAATTTCCTGGCGACGGCGCTGAATGACGAGATCCGACTCGCGCCCGTGGACGTGGTCATTCGAACCGCCGCGCCCGGACAAATCAGCCTGCGGATGGTCCTGGCCGCCAAGTCGCAAGGCCCAAGGTGATTGCGACGACGCGCTTGGTCCTCTGGCTCGGCGCCGCGGCGACGGTTGCCTTCGTCGCCGTGGACAAGATGTTGGTCGAACCCGACGCATCGAACCGCAAAGAGAAAAGTGCGGCCCCGAGTCGTTTGCCGGCGCCGGAGGTGAACACAGCCTTGCCTCGCGACCGCTTGATCCTTCGGCCCGCGAGCCGCGATCCCTTCTCTCCGCCTGCGCCACCCGCGCCTCCGCCCGCTCCGCCACCGCCTCCTGTCGTCACACCACCGCCGGCGCCGCCGCTGCCGCTAGCGCTTCCCTTCAGATACTTCGGTCGCATGACGGCGCCCGACGGCACGATGGGCGAGTTGGTCGAGAGCAATGGCCGCCTGCTCGCAGCGCAGAAGGGCGAACTGATCGACGAGATCTATCGCATCGACGAAGTCGGCGATGCCGAGATCGTCTTCATGCATCTGCCCACACAGCAGCGGCTGTCGCTGCCGATTCCCCCGCCATGAGCGTCCGCTGCTGGCCCATTGGCCGGGCGTTGGTGGGGCTGTCGTTCGCCGCGTTGCTCGCCGGCTGCGCGGCGCAGCGCCTGCAGTCCGGCGCCGACGACGCGATGCGTGCCGCCGACTATGAGCGGGCGCTGTCGCAGTACGACGAAGCGCTGAAGAAGCACCCGAGCGATGCCGGCCTGCGCGCCGCGGCGACGCGTGCTCGCAGCGAAGCTGTAGTGCGCCTGGTTGCCACTGCCGTGTCGCTGCGTTCGTCAAACCGTCTGGATGACGCCGATATCGTGATCAAGCGCGCGCTTGCCATGGACCCGGGCAGCGAGCGTGCCCGCGCGGTACAGCTCGATGTCGAGCGCGACCGGCGCACCAGCGCCGCCATCGCCGGCGTCAACGAGATGATTGCCAAAGGCCAAGGCGATCAGGCGCTGGGCAAAGTGGAATCAGCACTGCGCGAGAACCCGCGCCACCCCGAACTGGTCGCCCTGCAGCGGCGCATCGCGCACGAACAGCGGCGCGACGCGGAGCAAGCCTTGCGCCTTGCTGAAACGCGGCCGATCTCGCTGCAGTTTCGCGACGCGAACCTCAAGATGGTGCTGGAGGCGTTCTCGCGCAACACACAGATCAACTTCGTGCTGGATCGCGACGTGCGCCCCGAACTGCGCGTCACCGTGTTCCTGCGCAACGCGCGGCTGGAAGACGCCATCGACGTCGTCGTAAACACCAACCAGTTGGCGAAGAAGGTACTGGATCCTGCCACCGTTCTTATTTATCCGAACACGCCCGAAAAGCAGAAGGAGTACCAGGACCTCGTCGTGCGCGTGTTCTATCTTGCCAACGCCGAGGCCAAGCAGACCGCGGCCATGCTGCGTTCCGTATTCAAGCTGCGCGAAGTGTTTGTCGACGACAAGCTAAACTTTCTCGTCATTCGCGAGCCCGCGGAAACGGTGCGGCTGGCCGAGCGTCTGATTGCGCTGCACGACGTGAGCGACGCGGAAGTGCTGCTCGAAGTCGAAGTGCTTGAGGTCCAACGGTCGCGGCTGCTCGAGCTTGGCGTTCGATTCCCCGACACGTTTTCGCTGGCGCCACTGTCGGTGGGCGGCTCCGCCACTGGGCTGACGCTCGAGGACCTGAAAAACCTCAATTCGTCACGAATTGCGGTGGGAGTCCCGCCGGTGGTCATCAACCTGCGCCGCGAGGTTGGTGACGCGAGCGTGCTGGCCAACCCGAGGATTCGCGCGCGCAATCGGGAGAAGGCGCGCGTGATGATCGGCGACCGCGTGCCCGTGGTCACGTCGACCGCTACGTCTACCGGTTTTGTTTCCGAGAACGTCCAGTATCTGGACGTTGGTCTGAAGCTCGAGGTCGAGCCGCAGGTCTACCTGGGCGACGACATTGCGATCCGCGTGGCGCTTGAAGTCAGTTCGCTGACGCGTGAGATCACCACGCGCTCGGGCTCGCTCGCCTACCAGATCGGCACGCGTAACGCGAGCACCACGCTGCGCCTGCGCGACGGCGAGACGCAACTGCTCGC
>Ga0187893_10010105_pt1 | contig 14222 bp, 12 predicted proteins | sample MA1701074metaG_FD_139574 | JGI IMG/M metagenome (GOLD analysis project Ga0187893, IMG submission 139574) | White microbial mat communities from a basaltic lava cave in the Kipuka Kanohina Cave System on the Island of Hawaii, USA - MA170107-4 metaG ...
ATGGGATGGGACCAGTACCGCGAGGAGATTCTGGCCCGCCAGAAGAAACTTGGCATCGTCCCCGAGAACACCCAGCTCACGGCCAAAGCCGACATTGCGCCGGACTGGGACACGCTGACCCCTGACGAAAAGAAGGTCGCGATCCGCTATCAGGAACTCTTCGCGGCGTTTGCCGAGTTGACCGACTACGAGATCGGCCGTGTCGTACAGGCCATCCAAGACGTGGGCGTGTTGGATAACACCTTGATCATCTACGTCACGGGCGACAACGGCGCCAGCCCGAACGGTGGCCGACTCGGTGTGTTCAACACCATGAGCACGTTCAATCAATCGCCGGAGACGCTGGAGTATCAACTCGAGACGCTCGATGAGGTTGGCGGACCACACTCCGCGATGACGCCGCCGGCCGGATGGTCATTCGGCGACAACACGCCGTTCGCGTATTCGCAGCTTCATACGCAGCTCGGCGGGACCACCAACGGGGCGATCGTGTCCTGGCCGAGAGGGATCAAGGCGAAAGGCGAGCTCCGCAAGCAGTATCACCACGTGATCGACGTCGTCCCGACAGTGTTGGCCGCCGCGGGGCTGCCTCAGCCAACGACCGTCAATGGCGTCGTCCAGAAACCCATCGAAGGCGTGAGCATGATGAACTCCTTCGACGACGCGCAGGCGAAATCGGCACGCACGACGCAGTACTACGAGATCTACGGCAACCGCGGCATCTACAAGGACGGCTGGTACGCCTCGACCCTGCACAAAGTCTCGTGGGAGCCGAAACCGCGCACGACTTCCTACGCTGATGACAAGTGGGAACTTTGTAACCTGACGGAAGACTACAGCTGCGCAACCGACGTGTCGGCGCAGCATCCCGACAAGCTGAAAGAATTGCAGGCAGCCTTCATGGAGGAGGCGATCAAGTACAACGTCCTGCCGCTCGACGATCGCGCCCAGGAGCGATTCAACGCCACGCTCGCCGGGCGTCCCGAGTACATGGGAGGGCGGACGGCGCTGACGCTCTACCCGGGCATGATCGGGATGAAGGAGAACGCCTTCATCGACGTGAAGAACCGGAGTTCCTCGATCACCGCCGAGCTCGAGAGCGGCGGCGCAGGCGTCATCGTCGCGCAAGGTGGGGCACATTCAGGCTGGAGCCTGTACGTCAAGGATGGGCGCCCGGCGTTTGCCTACAACTTCCTCGGCGCCGTGACGACCATCAATGCCAGCGAACGTCTGCCGGACGGTCCAGTCACCATCACCTACGATTTCGCCTACGACGGCGGTAAACCCGGCGCCGGAGGCACCGGGACGCTCTCGATCAATGGAAAGAAGACCGGCTCGGGCCGACTCGCGCGCACGATTCCATTCATTTACGGCGTGGAAACCGCCGACCTCGGCATGGATCTGTACTCTGCCGTCACCACGGCCTATGCCACCGGGGAGAACCAGTTCAGTGGAAGGATCAAGCAAGTCGTCATCAGCGTGAAGTGAGATGCGGCGACGCCAGACGCCGGGCTGGCAGGCCAGCCGCGTCCCGGAGCGCACGTCTGCGTCGGGCTTGAGCGCGACTTGCAGCACGCCTTCATGCGGGCGGCCCGGCGAGGAGATTCTGGGCCTCGGCGACGTCGATGATGCCCGCGAGGAGGATAGTCGACACATCGACGCCTTCTACAACGGCACCAGGCGCCACAGTCATCTCGGAGCCTTGAGTCCGGACGCGTTTGAGGCGACACAGAAGACACAACGCCGGGGTGTCCACTCGATCCTGGGAACTCCAGACTACCTGCGAGTCCGCGCCGACGGCCGATTCGACCTGCATAACCCGCCTTCAAGTGATGCGCCCTAACAAGCCATCGGAGCCGACCGGCTTGAGCTGGCCCGCTCTCCGCGAGCATCCTGCGCCGGCGGCTCAACGGCCGCGTTGGGCCGCCGGTACTTACCATCAGGGGGCAACGATCGTTTCTGAGGGGAGGAGAGTAGACATGGGTGCTTCTTTCGATGGCCGTCGAACGGCGTGCGCTGTTTTGCTCACGTGTTTCGCAATGTTCGTTGGGGGTCGCAGCATCGCCCAAGAGACCACGGGTACACCGGGCTCGGCCGGCGCGACGACGGATATTGACGGGCGCTACCTGCCGAATCCACCGACGCCCTTCAAGGGCCAGATCAGCCCCAACGCCGTAGAGTCGAGGCCGTACTGGGCACCGCTGGTGGTGCCGCCCAAGGGCGCGCCGAACGTGCTCCTCATCATGACCGACGACGTCGGCTTCGCGGCGCCTTCCACGTTTGGTGGCGTGATCCCGACGCCGGCCATGGACCGCATCGCTAACGCCGGCCTGCGCTACACGCGCTTCCACACCACCGCGCTCTGCTCGCCGACGCGGGCTGCGCTTCTGACGGGGCGCAATCACCACTCGGTGGCGACCGGCGTCGTCGTCGACCAGGCGACCGGCTATCCGGGCTACAACAGCGTCATCCCGCGCGACGCCGTCGCGGTCGGCGAGGTTCTACGCCTGAACGGCTACGACACCTCCTGGTACGGCAAGGACCACAACGTGCCGCAGTGGGAAGCCAGCCAGGCCGGGCCCTTCCACAACTGGCCGACCGGCGACGTCAAGGGCTTCGACTACTACTACGGCTTCCTGGGCGACGACTCCAGCCAGTGGCAGCCGGGCATGCTCTTCCGCAACACCACGCCGATCCATCCCCAGGTCGGTCATCCCGGCTGGAACCTGGTCACCGCCATGGCCGACGAGGCGATCGGACGCATCCAGATGCTGAACGACGTCCAGCCCAACCGACCGTTCATGATCTACTACGCGCCCGGCGCCACGCACTCCCCGCACCACCCGACGCCGGAGTGGATCGAGAAGGTCCGCGCCATGCACCTCTTCGACGAGGGCTGGAACACGCTGCGCGAGACCATCTTCGCCAACCAGAAGAAGCTCGGCGTGATTCCGCAGGGCACGGAGCTGACCCCCTGGCCCGACGACATCCCGAAGTGGGAGACGCTCTCGCCCGAGGCGAAGAAGCTCTACATCCGCCAGGCGGAGGTCTACGCGGCGTTCCTCGCGTACACGGACCATGAGATCGGCCGTGTCATTCAAGCAGTCGCCGACGTCGGCAAGCTCGATGACACGCTCATCGTCTACATCAGCGGCGACAACGGAGCGAGTCCCGAAGGCACGCTGCACGGCGTCTTCAACGAGTTCGCCATCGCGAACGCCGTGACGCCCACGGTGGAGATGAACATGAAGTTCTACGACGCCTGGGGCTCGGACCAGACCTATCCGCACTACGCGGTGGGCTGGGCGTGGGCGTGGGATACTCCGTACCAGTGGACCAAGCAGGTGGCGTCCCACTTCGGCGGCACGCGGAACGGGATGGCCATGGCCTGGCCCGCGCGCATCAAGGACAAGGGCGGCATCCGCAACCAGTTCCACCACGTGATCGACATCGTGCCGACGATCCTCGAGGCTGCGGGCCTGCCCCAGCCCGAAAGGGTCAACGGCGTCGAGCAGAGGCCCATCGAGGGCGTGAGCATGGCCTACACCTGGGGCGACGCGAAGGCAGCGGATCGGCACACGACGCAGTACTTCGAGATGTTCGGCTCCCGCGCGATCTACCAGGACGGCTGGATCGCCTCGGCTCCGCCCATCGGCGCGCCCTGGATCCTCACCCTCGAGAAGCCGCCTTCGGACGTCATGAACGGATACACGTGGGAGCTCTACAACGTCGACGACGACTGGAGCCAGGCGAAGAACCTCGCCGCCCAGATGCCGGACAAGCTCCGCGAGATGCAGGACCTGTTCACGCTGGAGGCGGAGAAGCACGACGTGTTCCCGCTGGACAACACCCGCCTCGAGCGCTTCATCGCGACCAAGCCCAGTTACACGCCGGGGCGCACCGAGTTCACCTACACGCGCCCGATCGCCAACATCCCCTTCCCGGGTACGGGCTCGGCGCCGAGCTTGCTGAACCGTTCGTACACGATCACGGCCGACGTCGACGTGCCGCCCGGCGGTGCCGAGGGCGTGCTCGTGACCGACGGCGGCCGCTTCGCCGGCTACGGCTTCTACTTGCTGAAGGGCCGGCCGGTGTTCACGTGGAACCTGCTCGCCCTGGAGCGCATCAAGTGGGAGGGCAAGCAGGCGCTCGCGCCCGGCAGGCACGAGGTCGCGTTCGACTGGAAATACGACGGTCCAGGGCTCGGCAAGGGCGGCACCGGCACGCTGACGGTGGACGGCACGGTCGTCGATAGCCACCCGATGCCGAAGAGCCTGCCGATCGCCATCGCATGGGACGAGACCTTCGACGTCGGTCTGGACAGCGGCACGCCGGTGGACGACAACGACTACCAGGTGCCGTTCCCCTTCACGGGGAAGCTCAACAAGCTCTCGGTTCAACTGAGGGAATGAAGCCTACCGACGACGATCACGTTGCCGCCCCCGCATGCGACTTTTCGAAGACGGCCCGTGACACATTTCGTGAACGCTGCAGGACATTCGGTTTCGCGGACCGTCGAGTGCACATGGTGCCCATGGGCGATCGTCAGACCTCACAGGGTTCCGAGCAGCGTCTCCATGTCTGCGAGAATCGGGTTCGTCTGGTCCGTCAGCGTCTGACGTGTCTCCGGAGGAATCACCTTGGTCGCCGAGCGCGAGCCGACCTTGCGGACGAACTTCGACAGCGCCTTCACCGCCTTCTTCATCAGCTTCTTCTCTCGCTTCTCGTTGCCCGCCGCGAGGAAGCCCTCGGCTTGCTGCTTCTTCGTGCGGGCCTTCGTGGCCGCCTTCACGAGACGCTCCTTCAGTTTTCCGAGGTCCTGCGCGGCGTTGAGGCTCGCGATGAGACCATCAAGCCGGCAGTCGATCGACTCGTAGGTCGCGATCGCCGCGCAGCCGGAGAGTGTCGTGGAGGTCGTCGAGGTCATCGAGGTCGTCGAGGTCGTCGACCCACTCGCCCCCAGGCCGGTGAAGACGTACGCCGCCCCGGCGCCGGCGGCGGTGTTGTCCGCCTGGTTGCCGTCTACCCCAGTGGCGGCGCTGCTCTCGTAGGGCGCCCCCACCACCACGGTCTCCCCTGAGACGGCCAGGCATGAGCCCGAGAAATTTCCGTTGCTTGCCGAGCTGAAGCTGTCTCCAGCGTCCGTGTTGGAGGCCTTCAAGTAGGCCTGCTGGCTCCAGGTCGTTCCGCTCCGCGCGAAGACGTACGCCGCCCCGGCATACGCCGCCGTGTTGTCGGCCTGGTTTCCGTTCACCCCCGTGGCCGCGCTGGCCTCGACGGCCGCCCCCACCACCGCAGTGTCACCGGTCTCTCCCCAGTCTCCGCCCAAAACGGGCCCGGAGAGAGGGACCGGGCGCCCGCCGGCGCGCGCATCCACTCTCCACTTCGCGAGCGGAGATCGCGTCCATGATCGACGCGGTCGCGGATCCCTGCGACACGACGCCAGAAAGGCGAAGCCCCGATCACCTCGCGATGACCGGGGCTCCGGTTGAACGTTGGGTCGCCTGGTTTGAAAGGCGACAAAACGGCTCCCCATTCGGTCCGCCCCACCAACCAAGTTCTCAGGTCGGAGCGCCGAGATTCAACCCGTTCTCAGACTGGAACCCCTGGCAGGTCGTAGGGTTGCGCGGGGGAGTCTGGCACGACCCGAGAATGCCACCCCATCCGCCAGCAGCACCCCGCAGATCCCAAGAAACCTCGATCGGCGGGTGACCGGCACGGATCGACCCGCCCAGAACCCGGCCCGGGCTCGAACATCATCGCGCTGGTGGTGCTCGCCGAACATCTCGCCGAGCAACCTACACGATCCGGACGCACCGCGGACACACGAATCCCGCTCGCGTCCACGACGCGACCAGGGTTCCGATGGCTTCGGCGGCTCGTCCTACGCGGCGGCCGCACGCCGGTCGTCGACCTCGACCAGCGTGTAGCCGTGGAGCAGGCCGTGCGCGTACTCGCGCCGCTCCAGTCGGCGTGAGCGCGCCGCCGCCAGGTCGATGACCTTGGCCTCGGGGGCGGCGCTCGACACCTCCTCGGGCGTGCGGCCGTCGAGCCCTTGGTGTGCGCGCTCGGTGTTCGCGTACCGCCGGTACTCGTCGAGAAAGAACTGGAGCTCGGCCGCGTCGGGCACGCGGATGTGCCGGAGCAGCTCACGTCGGATGGAGCCGATCGCCCGCTCCGCGTAGCAGTTCATCTGGGGGATGCGTGCCGGCGTGACCTCTTCGCCGACCTCGAGCACGCGCATCTGGCGCTGGAACTGCCCAAGGAACTGCGGGCCGTGGTCGTGGACGATGGCGGCCGGCTTGCGCTTCGTGCGACCGAGCACCTCGTTGAAGGCCCGGCTGGTCCACACGGAATCGACGTCCCAGCCATCGTAGACCCGAATGTCGAGCAGCTCGCGCGTGTGGATGTCGATCACGAGAAGCGCCTGGAGCCAAACGCCCTTGGCCGTCTTCACGGCGAAGAAGTCGAGCGCCCACAGCGCGTCCTTCGCTGCGGCGCGAACGCGGTCGAAGGAGATGCTGCGGCCCGGCTGGGGCGAGAAGCCATGCTCGCGCAGAATGCGCACGATGGTCGGTTCGCTCACGCGGATGCCCATGCGCCGGAGCTCCTCGCGGATGCGCCGCTGGCCCCACGCCGGGTTCTCGCGCTTGAGCGTCACAATGAGTTCGACAACCTGAGCATCGATCGGCGGGCGCCCGCCCGGCTGAAGACGGCGCCGCAACGATCGGAAGCGCGTCGCCCAGCGCACGATGGTCGTCCGAGGCGCCGAGAGGCAGTAGCGCTGGAACGGCTCGTCGCCGCGGGTGAGCAGGTACGCGAAGACCTGCGCCGCCCGGAGCCCGAGCGGGACGCGCTTCGGCTTGCCCTCCATGAGGAAGAGGCGCCGCTCGAGCGCGTCGAGCTGGGCCTTGAGCGCGATGTTCTCTCGGTAGAGCCGTATCGCTTCGGGCACCGTCGTGTCGCGCGGCAGGCGGCTGACACGGTCCCCCAGCGAGAGCAGCAGGTGGTAGAAAACGAACTCCGTGGTGCGCAGGACCAGGGCAAGCATGGGGGCGATCGATAACATGGTGACCCTGGACAAAGCAGAGGTCCCGCGGCGGCAGCGATCGCCCTTGTTGCTGCAGGGGGCTCCGGTGCAGTGTGTCCCGGTGAGCCCCATGAGCACCGCGATGACCCTGGCTGCGCCCGCCGCCGACGTCGAGGTGGCGAACGGCGTCCAGCGCGGGCGGGAGGCGAGCGGCCAGCCATGAACGGCACGGGGCCCTCCAGACCTGGCGGCGGCGACCATGAAACCGACGGTCCCACGACGAGAGCCGCGCTCGCGAAGGCCGTCGACGAGGAGGAAGCAAGGCTCCACCGGCTGGAGGTCGAGCACGCTGAGTCCAAGGCACGCCTCGGTTTGCTGCGCGCCGACCTCGCGGAGCGGGACGCAAGACGCGAGATGCCCGCCAAGCTGAAGCTCGCCGAGCCGTTGGGAGATGGACCGCGAACCCCGGCGGACAAGGTGAAGCTATTTCGCCAGCTCTTCCGCGGCCGGCCGGACCTCTACCCGACGCGCTTCGTCAGCAAGAAGACGGGTAAGCCCGGCTACGCCCCGGCCTGCTCGAACAAGTTCGTCGCCGGCGTCTGCGAGTTGCCGAAGGTGAAGTGCGGCGACTGCACGAAGCAGGCGTTTCGCCCCTTCGACGATGCCGCCGTGTTCGCGCACCTCAAGGGCCAACACGTCATGGGCGTCTACGCGATGCTCGACGACGAGACCTGCTGGTTCCTCGCGGTCGACTTCGACAAGAGCACATGGACCGAGGATGCGCGCGCCTTCGTGGACACCGCTCGCCGCCTCGAACTTCCGGCGGTGGTCGAACGCTCGCGGTCTGGCAACGGCGCCCATGTCTGGTTCTTCTTCTCGGCGCCGGTCGTGGCCTCGACAGCTCGAAAGATGGGCTGCCATCTCATCACGGAGACGATGGCTCGCCGTCACGAGCTCAGCATGGATTCCTACGATCGGCTCTTCCCGAGCCAGGACACGATGCCGCGTGGCGGCTTCGGCAACCTGATCGCGCTACCGCTTCAGCACGGCCCACGCCAGGAGGGCAACTCGGTCTTCCTCGACGACAACTTCGTCGCGCTCCCGGACGATCAGCAGTGGGCGTTCCTCGCGTCCGTAGGGCGCATCGACCCGATGACGGTCGAGCGGATCGCATCGGAGGCGACTCGCACCGGCAGCGTCGTCGGAGTGCGCCTCGCCGACGTGACGGACGAGGATGACGCCACGCCGTGGACCCGCCTGCCCTCGGGCAAGCCGCGGGCGCCGCGCATCACGGGCCCGCTGCCCACGCGTGTCGCCGCCGTCCTCGCCCAACGTCTGTTCGTCGAGAAGGCCGGGCTACCGTCGCCGCTCCTGAACCAGATGAAGCGCCTCGCCGCCTTCCAGAATCCCGAGTTCTACAAGAAGCAGAGCATGCGCCTCTCCACCGCGATGACGCCGCGTGTGATCAGCTGCGCGGAGGATCGTCCGCAGCACGTAGCGTTGCCGCGCGGCTGCCAGCCCGAGCTCGAGGAGTTGCTGCGCGGGCATGGCGTGGCGCTCGATGTGGCGGACCAGCGGACCCAAGGCGTTCCGCTCGAGCTGCGCTTCCAGGGCACGCTGACCACGGTTCAGGAACAGGCAGCGCGAGCGCTGCTTGCTCATGATGCCGGCGTGTTCGTCGCCCCGCCGGGCGTCGGGAAGACCGTCATCGGGACGTACCTCGTCGCCGCGCGCGCGTGCAGCACGTTGGTTCTCGTCCACCGGAGGCCGCTCCTCGACCAGTGGCTCGCGCAGCTCTCCGTATTCCTCGGCATCGAGCCCAAGGAGATCGGACAGATCGGCGCAGGCAAGCGTGCGCCCACCGGGCGACTCGACGTGGCGATGATCCAGAGTCTCGTCCGTAAGGACTCCGTCACTGATCTCGTCGCGGGCTATGGTCAGGTGATCGTCGATGAGTGCCACCACCTGCCGGCGGTCTCGTTCGAGCGCGTTCTCTCGGAGGTCAAGGCTCGCTATGTCGTCGGGCTCACGGCGACACCGCTGCGCCGCGATGGCCATCACCCGATCACGCAGATGCAGCTCGGCCCGGTCCGCTTCTCGATCGACGCCAAGTCGCAGGCGGGGCGGCGGCCGTTCGAGCACCGACTTCTCGTGCGGGAGACAGCCTTCCGCATGTCGAACCCCGAGGAGAGACCCGGCATTCAGGAGATCTACGCCGCGCTCGTCAGGGACGAGGACAGAAACGAGATGATCCTGAACGACGTGATCCGGGCCCTGGAGGACCATCGTTCACCGATCCTGCTGACCGAGCGCAAGGACCACCTCGAGTACTTCGCGACCCGCCTCGAACGCGTGGCCCGGCACCTCGTCGTCCTGCAGGGCGGCATGGGCGCCAAGGCTCACCGTGCCGCTCGGGCTCAGCTCGCGGCGATGCCAGCGAACGAGGAGCGCCTGGTGCTCGCGACCGGACGCTACATCGGCGAGGGGTTCGATGACGCGCGTCTCGACACGTTGTTCCTCGCGATGCCCGTGTCGTGGAAGGGCACCCTCGTGCAGTACACGGGGCGCCTTCATCGCCTGCACCCCGGCAAGAGCGAGGTCCGAATCTTCGACTACGTGGACCGCGAAGTGCCGATGCTGCTGCGCATGTTCGAGAAACGGCTCCGTGGCTACCGCGCGATCGGCTACGCGCGCGGCGAGGCGCCCCTCGGGTATGCCGAGCCAACCGACGAGCGCGTGATCGAGTACGACGAGGACGTTCTCGCCGCCCTCGACCAGGAGGACGACTTCGCATGAGAGAGCCGACCGCATGAAACGAACAGCGACGACGAAGACCCGCGTCACCCGAACGCCGACCCGCCTGAGCAAGGAGCGGCTCGCCGAAATGATCGAGGAGGCCACGGTCGACGCTTACGACGAGGAGGAGCAGGCCACCGGGTGGTTCACGATGTTCGAGGAGCACGTCGAGCTTCCCTTCGAGACGAAGGTGCTCGGCGTCGCCGTCAGCGTCACGAGCATCGACCTCCGCGACGGCGGCCAGATTGTCGCCATCTGCACCCGCGGCAGGGACCGCCAGGCGATCCCACTGGTGGATCTTCCGCTGCCGTCTCCGAAGCCGGCCGGCACCGACTGGATCGAGGCCTACCGATGCTGGCTGAGTCGAAGGTGAGCATCCAGCTCCTGGAGGAGCGCCCGCAGGGCGCCGGGGATCGACGCGAGCGGGAGGAGAAAGTTGACGCAGCTCACCTGCGAGCTGGCGAGGTTCCTCGTCGGCCCGGCATAGGTTGCGTCGGGGACACGGTCGCTCCGCGGGTTCGTCCACCACTGGATGCCGCGTTCGGCGAAGAATGCGCGCGCGCCGCCCGCGTCCCGAAGGCTCGGGTACAGGTTCTCGAGCTCGTCGCCGTGCGCAAGGAGGTGCGGGTTTCGCTTCGCCTTGTCGTCCGCCGGCTGCTGTGCGGCGGCGCTCAGCGTGTCCCGGAAGCGCTGCTGCTGTCGCCGGGCGACGACTCCGAACCTTGGCGTCCCTGCTGGCATGGCGGCCTACCTCGACGTGCCCTTCCACTCGGCGCGCACCTCGGGATCGGACTCCTCCGAATCGACGTACCTCCAGCAGTGGTCCTGGCCGTGCTCGTCGAGGCCGCCGTCCTCGTTGCTGCCGAAGAACTCGCACTCCTCGGGGAGGTAGGGGCCCATCACAGCGTGGGCCTCCGGGTTCAAGACCATGCCGAGGTGGTGGTCCTCGTAGCTGTGGCCGCAGAGGCAGGTCCCCGAGTAGATGCGCTTCTTGAAGTCAGCCACCTCGGACATCGCGACTACAGCAAGCTGGCCTGGGTCGACCCGCGTTCGCCGCCTCGCTCGACGTCCGACTCCTTCGCGACCCGCTCCTTCAGCTCGTCCGCACATCGGGAGAGAAACTGCTCCCAGTCACTCTCCGTCTTGACGTCGATGAACTCGTGGTCGGGCGCGACGTAGACCACGACCTTCTTGTGGTGCCGGATGAGGCGCAGCACGTTCATCACCGTGCCGACGCTCTCACGGTCCCAGAGCATGAGCCCGAACGTCGCTTCATCTGCCATCGCGCGATCCTTGGTCGCGTAGAAGCTGAAGTCCTTCCGTTTGCCGTTCTTCGGGACGGGCACGGTTCGCGTCGGCCAGCCACCGGTGTTATTCCGACATGAGTCGCCCGAGCAGAAGACCTCCACGAGGTCGTAGCTCTTGCTGCGCAGATACTCCTGCACCGCCTTGTCCGCTCCGTTCGCGTCCCCGACGAGCACGGCCAGTCGCTTCTCGACGATGGTGTCGATCCGTCGCTTCACGTTGGCATCAAGCCTGCTGATTCGTCGGGAGCCGCCGATGAACACCTTCGTCATTGGTTGCTCCTCGTCTTGGTGATCGTCAGCGCGAAGACGTCCGCCGCCCCGCCGTCGTCGTAGAGGGCGGCGGTGATCGCGTTCATCGTCGCGCCGGATCGATAGAGGTCATCGAAGAGGAGAACCTTGCGACCCTGAACCTGCGCCTTGTCCACGGTGTGCGCGCCCGCGAGGAGACGAGTCCTCTCGTTGTAGTCGTAGACGTTCTTCAACTCAGGCACGTCGCGGGTCCTCGTCACGCAGCTTGGCGCGCACGGGAGATTGAGCCGCTTCGCGAGCGCGTCAGCAAGGACCAGGACGGGCTGCGACGCTCGAGGTCGCGATGGCGGAACCGGAACGATCAAATCGACGCCGGGCTTCCACGAAGCGACGAAGGCGGCCACAGTCTCCACGATCGATGCGACGGCCGACGCGTCCGACTTGTACTTGAGCTGGTAGAGAAGCTCGCCAACCTCCGAGCGCTTGGTGTCGAACTGCGCGTGTCCGAACTCGTCGTCGCCGAGGTACGTGCTGCTGATCGTGTGGTGGCCGAGCGCGTAGCCATCGCGCCACCGGCCAGGAACCTTCATCGGTTGAACGTTCACCATCATGCGCCTCGTCCCTGCGCATCCGGTACCGTCTCCGAGCGCGCCGACGGCGCTCGACGCGAACGCGTGCGCTTCGAACCGAGTTGCTCGCGGAGCAGCGCAAGCGACCGCTCGGGATACTCGAGCAGGATGGCCTCGACGTCCTCAGGGAGATGCCCAGCGAGGACGAGCAACGGCTCTGAAACCGTCCCGAGCGCCTTCGACAAATCGCGTACAAGCTGCTCGGGCACGGCGACGACGCCGCGCTCGATCCGGCTCAAGAAGGACGGATCGACCCCGAGCTGACGGGCGAGCCCCTTCATGGTCATCTGGCGCTGCTGCCGAAGCAGGCGAAGGCGCGCGCCGAAGGCTGTCGATGCTCTGGTCACGACTCTCAATTTAGCGCGGTGGACAAGATTTGTCACCCCCCCTGTCGTCCTGGCGCCTCACCCGAGCACCCGCACGCCGATTTCGACACCCCGCGCCTGGCCCGGCCCGCGCTCCTTCTGGCAGGCGAGCGCGATCGCCCAGAAGCGATCGGCGTGGCCGCCGCGTCCGGTGCGCTCGGCGTCGAAGCTCACCTTCCCCGACGGGAGCACGCGCCGCTTGATGGAGTGGACCTGCGCGACGAGATCGCGATCGCGCGGCAGGGCGATGTCACGGCGCTGGAGCAGGATCTTGAGGTCGGTCGCCCAGCGCTCCTTCGTGTCGTTCGTGAAGTTCTCCGCGGCGACCTGCGGGAAGTCGCGCGTCAGGTTCTCGGCGAGGTTCATGCCGATGCCGCTCCGGTCGACGGATAGGCGCGCGATGGGCAGCGAGCCGAGTAGGCGCCGGAGGTCCGCCTCCTGCTCGGCAAACGGCACCTGGTCGTAGCGCCGGAGCAGCCGGCAGAGGAAGCGCCCGCCGACGTCCTCGAAGAGGGCCAACTCGGAGCGATCGCGCGTGCGCCCGACGTCGAAGCCGGCGACGAGCCGACCCTCGGGGAACGGCAGGTCGGTGAAGTCGTCGGCGAGCGCGAGGTCCGCATCGGTGCAGGGCAGGATGAGCTCGTAGGGGAAGAAGCTGTAGCTCTCGTCGACGAAGCGGCCCTCGAACTCCTGCTGGAAGTCGTCGAGCGGTAGCGAGTCGAGCTGTTCGATGAGCTGCTGCCGCCCGAACTTCGCCACCCGCTCCTCGGTGGGCATCGCGGGCGCTTCGATCGCCGCGCCCCTGACGTCGTTGCAGAAGAACGAGCAGAGCCACCAGGGCACGTCCTGCCGCGTGTGGTGCGGGTACTTGCGCAGCTCCTCGGCGGCGATCTCCCAGAAGATGCCGCGACGCCCGAGCGGCGTGCTGCAACCGGTGAGCTGGCCGTGCGAGCGCAGGATGAGCGCGGTCGAACCGGTGTAGACCTCGCGGAGGATAGTCAACATAACCGCCCATTCTCGGACCTGGAGCCCCTGCCCCGCGGTTCTACGTCCGTAGCGAGGTCAGCGGCGGCGATCCGATGCTGGCCACGCGCCTGCCAGCGATGCTCGCGCAGCAGTTGCCCCGTGCGCGGCTCGAGGAGCCGGACGGTCTGCCCATCTGATCAGCGACAATTACTTCTGCCGGTCAGAGTAATTGACGTGGATCAGCCCATCCCACTGCACCGGCAGCCGCTGGCCGAGATAGCCCGGCGGCGCGCTGTAGTACGCCCCGTCCACCTCGACGCAGCCGTCGAGATGCACGACGCGCGTGCCGTGCTGGTAGTACCGAAACGGCGTGAGCGGCAGCGGCCCGAGGTGCGGCTGCTCCTCGGCAAACATCGTGGTCACCTGCCGCTTCGTCGTGCCGTGGATGCGGGTATCGGCCCAGCGCGTCTCCCAATGGTCGAGGTAGGTCTGGCCCGCGTCGAGGCTCTCGAAGCGGAGCCCGCGCAGCGGGGTCTTCTGGGTGTGGCCGACACTCGCCTCGACCTTCCCCTTACGATCGGGGTGCCGCACCCGGCACGGGAGCGCCACGACGCCGTAGTGCGCGAGCACGTCGCGATAGAGCGGATTGACGGTCGGGTCGTAGACGTCGGCGGCCAGCACGCTCTCCTTCAAATTGTCGAGGACGATCGTCTTCGGCACGCCGCCCAGACGCCGAAACGCCCGCTCATGCAGCTCGGCCCAGATCCGGGCACTCGATTTCCACGTGAGCAGCCGCACACATTGCCGGCTGTAGCCCAGCGTCAGCACGAAGAGGCGGGTCCGGCGGTACTTCCCGGTCTCCGGATTCCGCACCATCGCG
>Ga0187893_10010106_pt1 | contig 14221 bp, 6 predicted proteins | sample MA1701074metaG_FD_139574 | JGI IMG/M metagenome (GOLD analysis project Ga0187893, IMG submission 139574) | White microbial mat communities from a basaltic lava cave in the Kipuka Kanohina Cave System on the Island of Hawaii, USA - MA170107-4 metaG ...
CAAGCGCTGAAGTGCGGTTCGTTGTTCGGTCGACAGATTCAGCGGCAGTTTGGGACGAGCCATGGCGGAACACTGGCATCCCTTCCTTCATTTAGTAAAGTCTTTTATGAGACACTGCACTAGTATAAGAGTAATCGCCCCATTTAATGTCTGGCGCTGGTGAGTAAAACCAGTCTGTGCCGGAGAAATAGCGAATTGGGGGATTCGGCATTGCACCATTGTTCAATTTGCCCGTGTAGTAAGCGCCTACATAATCGTTGGCACTGGAGCCGGAAAAGCCGATCACCATATCACCATGGTTATTCACGGCCAAAGAGGGCATGTAGTAAAATTTTTGGTTGGGAGCTGGTGTGCTATCGTACATCCGCCCGCTGTTGACGATGCTCACCGGTGAATCCAGTTGGATCTTATACCAAGCGACGGCGGATCTGTCCGCTTGAATTGTCTGGTTGTTGCCCATGCTGTTTACTTCGATTTGATGGCACGTCCAGAGGTGCTGAACCCCTCCGACTCGACCCACCGTGGCCATCATAAGACGACTTCCTACATGCGATAGTCGAAGCAGGATAGTGCTTCCAAATTGCGGCGCCGAGCTGGGCGAATTATAAGATTCGCTGATCGTTAATTGTCCCCAAGGAGCCATTTCCCAGACGGGTTCGCCATTCGGCCCGTTTACCCATTTCAGCCGATTATAGTTAATCGTGCCAAAGGTCTCGTAAACAAACCAAGCGGGGTCATTTATAGTAATTGGCTCGAAGTTTACTCCAGGTTGAATGGCCGCAAACAAGCCCGGTATCGTCTTGATGAAGTGTTCCTGTACCGTCTGGGCAGAACCATCGAGAAGTGGCCCTTTGGGCAGAGCAATAACTTTCACTGCCCCGCAGATCGTCGCACTCAGGTATATTCCGTTTGAATCGACGCCCAGCGTGTCATAATCGGTACAAGGACCTAGAGGGATGACGTATTTGGTCCAATTGTCGGCCACCCATGTGGCGCTACCGCTTCCCACTGGATTTGGACCGTGACTGACTGCTAAAATGATGTAGAGGGAGCCGGCATCAATTGCGGATGCGATCCATCGTTGGTGCTGATGATCGTAAATAACTCGAGGATCTACCAAGCCACCACCAGTTGGATATGAATTCGCATAGGTCCCACTGCTCACCGTCACCGCGAAAAACTGGCTCATCGTAGTGTTCGGGAACGAGACTTTTGCTCCGGTATTCTTGTCATAGACAGCCACGGACCTGTTACCATTTAAGATAGCCACGAAATGATTCGGACCAACCGCCCCCATCGTGTCAGGAGGGATCGTCCCGCTATCTTGCTCCGTTATGCCAGCGAAGTTCCTGACGACGTACATCATCGCCTGCCAATCGGTTTCGCCTAGCGTCGAGTCGTAAAGACCGTTGCCGTTTCTGTCCTCAAAATAATCCGCTCGGCCGTCTCCATCCTGATCTTGAGGGAGGTTCTGAGCGCTGGCCGCCACGTAATGCAGGCCGATATCAACTTTGGGATCAGGGTCAATGCCCTCCTTGGAGCCGGCCGTTTTGCTGGTGGTGTAGTGATATAGCCCGGCGTTCGCGGCAGTGCGGCTGCCTTGGTTGATCAACTGCGTGGCGGTGGACGGCAGATAGTTGCTGCCGAATGGGCCCGTCTCGTAAGCGGGACTGGACGCGAGTAGCGGTCGATCATTTGCTCCTTGAGGCTGCAATCGCGGGGTTGTCGGCAAGACTTGCACGTAAGCATTGAAGTTGCCGTCAACAGTAGGGCCACCTGTCTGGGAAATGCCCGCGCGGTCAAAGAGATTGTCGCAGAAGATCAAGGCAGGCATCCCGACCGGGTTCATATCGAACGTCAGCAAACCGCCTTTGAAAAGATTGTTCCACGCATGGAATGAACCGACCGCGTATGGATGATAGGTGAATTGAACTTGATCCAGAAGATTGTTGGTCAGAGCGACAGAGTGAATGGGGCTGTCCGATCCGAGATACATTCCAAGAGAACTGCCCCCGCGAATCTGGCTGTCCTGAAAGGCGAGCTTGATAAACCCACCGCTCCAATAAGCCAGATGGCGGCAGTTGCCGGCGGAGAGTGAGAGGTCGCTGAAGCGCAGGAAGGCGTTGGGATAATTTCCCAGACCGGCGCCGTGCAGCACCGTGAAATAATTTGGCACAGTCGGGCAACTCTCCTGAATGGCGTGGCTCAGGACAAAACGGTTGAGTGCAGCCGGCGTGCCGACGCTGATCAAGTCGCTGTATGCGCCAAAGGAAAGGCCGTTGCCGAACGATCCGCTGGTGATCGGGTCGAAGCCGAGGACAGCGCCATTCGTGACCAGCAGGGTGACCGGTGTCCCGGCGCTGCCTTGGATGATAAGGTTGCGCACCAAATAGTCCATCGCGGGATAAGCGTAGCCTCTGTCCGGGTTGGGGTTCGCATTACGAGGGACCAGTGGATTCGGAGGCAGCACCTGGTTGGCGGTCAGCGTGCCGGTTAGAATCTCCGGCGGCCAGGTGGTGGTCTGTTTAAGTTCCTGGAACAGGACGAGGTCGATGGTCGTAATCCCCGCCCCGCGATGAAGGCTGCCAGCAGCTAGATAGAGCGCGCCGCCACCGACTGTTTGAAAGACCGCCGGCGTGGCAGGAAGAACCTGGCTGGAGGTCAGCATGGGCGTCTCTACTGCACCCATGCTGTCGATATTCACCAACAGGCTGTTGATGAAGTGGGCGCTGCTGCGGTCATACGGATCGCTGGTCAGCGCGCCGTAGCAATTGTTCACGGTCAAATGAGTGGCGATCACGTTGTAGTAAGTGCCGCTGAAGATGTAGCCGGAGTTGTTCACGAGCACATTGCCCAACCGGCAGGGACCACTGCCCGCTCCGCTTTCAGGCATGTAGAACACCGTGTTGCAGGCGGTGAATTGCGAGTGCCGAACGTCGATGTCCCATCCGGTCACGGCCACGCTTGCGTTGCGCACGCGCAGGTGCTTGAGCTTGTTCCCGGTGGTCGTGAGTTCCAGCGCGCCGGTGTAGCTGGCCGGGGTGGTGTTGCCGTCCATCACTTCGCCCACGGTCGCGTCGAACTTGGACACGAAGTAGGCCGGGTGATGCATGTCGGTGTCGCAGATGATCGGCCCGAAGAACTTGAGCAGAGCGGCGGCTGGAGCGGGAGCGAATTTGACCACGGTGCCCCCTTGTATGCGAGTTGTTCCGTAAAAATTGATGGTGGCAGCGCACAAATAGTTCGTCGCGCTGCTGAAAGTGAAATCGGTCAGGCCGGAGGTGCTCAAAGTTTGCCAATCGAGGATGAATGCCGACGGCTCCGCCGCCGCCAGTTCCGTGTTTCGGGTTTCGCGTTTCGAGTGGGCAACGGCGGTTTGGATGCGGTGGTCGTTTTTGGTTTGCGCGAGGTGTTTGATGGGAAGCAAGCGGATGGACTGGTCCGTGGTTTGTTGGACGGCGTTGCGGAATGCGGCTAGGCCCTTACCCCGAGGGGAGAGGGGTTGCGCGGCGGCGTTGGTCAATACACCAGACAACGGGGCGACGGGCAGTTTCTCAAGCAACGACGAAACACTTCGGTGTTCCACGGCCTCAATGAGGATTTTTCTACCATCAATAATTTCAAACCGTTTACCGACTGTCACGGCATTCGGCGCGGCGGCCGAATCCGGCGGCGCGTTGGTTCCACCCATCGTGAAGGCTTTTCCCCGTGCCATACGCAGTGACCCAAATGTAAGCGTGGCGTCCGTGAAATCCGGTTCCACCATTTGTCTGCGCGCTTCGGCGTCCTTTTCGCGCAACAAGAGCCGCGTCTCCTTTTGCGGTAGCGGCGTGTCGCCAACCCATTCGGTGAAGAGTTCCAGCCGTGTCCTGTCCGAGAAGCCGATGTCCTGCGGAGTGACGGCAGGGCGCTCATGCAGGATCAGATCTGATTCGATCCCATCGAGAGAATTACGGTACCTGATGGATGCGCGAACGCCATCAAAGCAGTTGGAGAAGACGATTTCTGAAGAAGATACCAGCCAACCACCTGCGTCAGTCAACTCGGCGAGCATGAGACTGCGACCGTCCACCGGATCGTAGTACATGATGCATAGCGGATGCCCCTGCATTCTTACCTCGCCATATTCGATGAGAACAGCCCCAGCAGTGTTGATGTTCCCGGGCAACGTGACGCGGTGGCTCGCGCCGTTTGCTTCCGCGCCGGTGCCGGTGATTTGAAAGGCAGGACTGCTCGGCTGCTACTGGCCGGTGGCGGGATCGCGCCGATTCAAACCCGTGCCGAGTTCGATGTAGCTGTTCGTGGTGACGCGCACACGGCCCGTGCCGGCGTTGGTGGTGTAACGCACCGTGGCCCATTCCGTCTGGTGTTCGCTGCGGCTCTTTGCCTGCCAGATGGGACCCACGACGTTTGGCTGTGCTAACAGGTGGGTAACAGAAAGTATGACAAATACGAACCAAAGACAGAATCCTTGATGAATTTTCAGCGTCGTGTCCATAGCCTGTGATTGCTGATTTTCGCCAGTAGGTCTTTTTTAGGGACTACCGCGAGTTAACAGGATCCTGTGGACGGGTCAAGAACCTTTGCTGCCCGAGTTTTGCCAAGGATTGGCGACGAAGAATTTCTAGCCACTCCCTCTTGAACCAGGCAGTGGTTCACTTCATAATTGCGCCGATTAATCTACATGAAGACCCGCACCGAAACCGACAGCATGGGGGCCATTGAAGTGCCCGCAGACCGTTATTACGGCGCGCAAACTGCCCGTTCTCTCATTCACTTCAACATCGGGCGCGACATCATGCCGCGCGAAATCACCAAGGCGTTTGGCATTCTCAAGAAAGCCTGTGCGCTGGTGAATCGGGCCCTCGGCAAACTGCCGGAGGACAAGTGCAAGCTCATCGTGCAGGCCGCGGATGAAGTGATCGCCGGCAAGCTTGACGATCATTTTCCGCTGCGTGTCTGGCAGACCGGCAGCGGCACGCAGTCGAACATGAACGCCAACGAGGTCATTTCGAACCGAGCCATCGAGATCGCTGGCGGCCAGATGGGCAGCAAAAAGCCCATTCATCCAAACGACGACGTGAACATGTCGCAGTCGTCGAACGATACGTTTCCCGCTGCAATGTCCATCGCGGCGGCCACTGAATTGGAGCAAACGCTCATACCGCAAGTGAAAAGCCTTCGCGACGCACTTGACGCGAAACGCAAGGAGTTCGACAGCATCGTGAAGATCGGACGCACGCACTTGCAGGACGCCACGCCGATCACACTCGGCCAGGAATTCTCTGGGTATGTTGCATTGCTGGATGCCAACCTCGAACGGCTGAAGCAAGTCCTTCCCGGCTTGCGTGCGCTCGCCATTGGCGGCACCGCCGTTGGCACTGGCCTGAACGCGCATCCCGAATTCGGCCACCGCGCCGCCAGGAAGATCTCCGAACTTACCGGCCAGCCATTCACGTCGCATCCGAACAAGTTCGCAGCGCTCTCCGCGCACGACGAATTTGTGATGGCGAGCGGCGCGCTCAAATCCCTCGCCGCGGCGCTGATGAAGATTGCCAATGATCTGCGCTGGCTCTCGTCCGGCCCGCGCTGCGGCCTGGGTGAATTGAACCTGCCCGAGAACGAACCCGGTTCCTCCATCATGCCGGGCAAGGTCAACCCGACCCAGTGCGAAGCGATGACCATGGTCTGTGTGCAGGTGATGGGCAACGACGCCGCCATCGGCTTCGCCGGCTCGCAAGGCAATTTCGAGTTGAACGTCTTCAAGCCCGTCATCGTGTTCAACTTTCTTCATTCCGTCCGTCTGATGGCCGATGCCTGTCACTCGTTCGTCGAGCACTGCGTCGTGGGTATCGAAATAAACCGCGAGAAGATCGACAGCTACGTGAAGAACTGCCTGATGCTCGTCACGGCGCTCAACCAGAAGATCGGTTACGACAATGCCGCGAAAATCGCCAAGACCGCCCACAAGGAAGGCGCCACCCTCCGCGACACCGCCATCAAGCTCGGCCTGCTCACCGGCGAGGAGTTTGACAAGGCCGTCGTGCCGGAGCGGATGACCAGGCCGTAAACTCGCCAGACTCGTGGGCCGGTGTGAGGCTCTTCGCCGGAGTGCGCCGTCGCCAGGCTCAAATGTCCACCGTATCCGTCACGTCGCGCGTGAACAGCGGTAACAGCAGCGCGCGCCAAGACCCTTGCGCCGGTCGCCTGTGCTGGCTACCATCCGCTCCGCTGCACCATGAGTCCTGAGTCGCCATCCAAAACGACCCTTCCTGGATCCCGAGTGTTTACCACAACCCTCTGGAGCGTCGTGCGCTTGGCAGGGCAGGGCGAAGGCACAGAGGCGGGACAAGCCTTGGAAAAACTCTGCCGCGTTTACTGGTACCCTCTTTACGCGTACGCCCGGCGCAGCGGCCACGACATCGAACAGGCGCGCGATCACACCCAAAGCTTCTTCGCCCATATCCTGAGTAACCAGTTTATTGCCAAAGCAGACGAAAGCAGGGGCCGGTTCCGCTCCTACCTGCTCAAATCGTTTGCCCGCTTCATGAGAGACGAACGGGACCGAAGCCATGCTGCCATGCGCGGCGGCGGAGTCGAGCATCTCTCTCTCGACGCGGAAGAAGCAGAGGCCCGTTACCGCTTCGAGCCAGTGGACGAACTGGATGCTGAGAAAATCTTTGAGCGTCGCTGGGCGGTGACCCTGATCGAGCGGGCGCTGGCTAGACTGGAAACTGAGTTCAAGGATTCCGGCAAGGTTCGAGAGTTTACCGAGATGCAACCCTTCCTGCTAGGCGAGGGCGGTGAAGCGACCTGCGCGGCGCTCGCAGAGCGGCTGCGCGTCAAACCCGGCGCTGCCCGAGTGGCCTTACACCGGCTCCGGCAGCGATACCAAGAGCTATGCCGTGACGAAGTCGCCCAGACCGTTACCAGCCCGGAAGATCTGGAGGACGAACTGCAGCACTTGCGCCGAGTTCTCTCTTCGTAACGCCGGCCATGAAATAGGATGTAACGCATCGGGAGTTTTTCCCTAGTACCGTTACAGAGTATGTCTCAGAACAATCGTTGCCCTCATTGCGGCACTGAACTGAGCGCCGATGCACCGAACGGCCTTTGTCTGCCCTGCCTCGCCCAACTCGGCGTCGCTCAACTCGCCACGCCCTCCGACGCCGATGATGGTCAATCTTCCGATGAAGATGTCGTCACAGGCCGATCCTTTGGCGACTACGAACTGCTGGAGGAAATTGCGCGCGGGGGTATGGGCGTGGTCTATAAGGCGCGGCAACGGAGCCTCAACCGCATCGTCGCGCTCAAACTCATCCTCTCCGGCCAATTCGCCAGCAAACAGGAGGTGTTGCGCTTTCGCGGCGAAGCGGAGGCTGCCGCCAATTTGCGTCATCCGAACATCGTGGCCATTTATGAGACCGGCGAACACGAGGGCCAACACTATTTCTCGATGGATTACGTGTCAGGCCGGAACCTGGCCGAACTGACGCGCGGAAGCCCGCTGCCGGCCAACGATGCGGCGCGATATGTGAAGATCATCGCCGAGGCCATTCACTACGCTCATCAGCAAGGCACACTGCACCGCGATCTTAAGCCGTCCAACGTGCTCATCGACGACGCCGGTCATCCACGCATCACCGACTTCGGCCTGGCCAAGCGGCTGCGCGGCGATTTTGGCCTCACGCTGACAGGCCAGGCGCTCGGCTCACCGAGTTTTATGCCGCCGGAGCAGACGTCAGCGAGGAAAACCCAGGTGGGGCCGTCCAGCGATGTCTATGGCATGGGCGCGATTCTCTATCAATTGCTGACGGGCCGGCCGCCGTTCCAAGCCGAAACCATCGACGAGATCGTGAAGCAACTGCGTGAATGCGAGCCAGTGGCGCCGCGCCTCTTGAACGCAAGCGTGCCGCGCGATCTGGAAACGATTTGCCTGAGATGCCTGGAGAAGGAGCCGCAAAAGCGCTATGCGACTGCGCAAGAGTTGTCGGATGAACTTGGCCGGTTCGAACGCGGCGAACCGATTCTCGCCCGCCCAGTGAATCAGTTGGAAAAGACCTGGCGCTGGTGTCGTCGTAAGCCCGCCATCGTCGCCCTGACAGCCCTCGTCTTTCTCATCAGTCTCGCCGGGTTCGCGGCCGTCCTCTGGCAACTGCGCCAGACCGAGCGCGCCCGCCAGCAAGCGGAGGTCAACCTCGGCAAGGCCCTCGAAGCGGTGACGAAGTATCTCACTCAATTGGCCGAGGGTCCGCGTTTGAAGTATCCCGACCTTGAACCCATGCGCAAAGAATTGCTCCAAGAGGCCGTTCCCTTTTTGGAAGATTTCTCCAAACAGCGGACCGACGATCCGATGCTGAGGCATCGCCTGGCTTTGACGTACCGGTCCTTAGCCGAGTTGCAGGGATTCCTTTCCGAATGGGATAACGGGATCACAAATGCCACCAGGGCCAGAACGATCTTCCAATCACTCGCGGCGGCGGAATCGCGATCCGGCACAATGCGCCGGGAACTGGCCAACACTTGCGGAGTAATGGCACGCTTGCACTCACTGCCGGGACGCTGGGGCGAAGCCGAGTACCACTACCGCGAAGTGATCACCATGAACGAGCGGCTCGCAGCAGACTTCCCCACAGAGCCTATGAATGAGTGCAAACTGAACGTCAGCCGATCCGATCTAGCCATTCTATTATGGGTTGTCAGTCGGCCTCGCGAAGCCCAGGCGATGTATAGGCTGGCGACGGAGGGCCTCCGCCGCCTGGTCGGGGCGCATCCCGACCGCAGGGAGTTTAAGAGAGAACTCATTGCTGTAACACGCCAAGGTGAATGCCAGTTGGCCAAGTTTGAAGGCGCGCTACCCGAGCGGGTCAGGGCTTTAGAGGAGGCGTTGCGCTGGGCCCAAGAACTTGGCGGGAACGGCGTCACTTCGCCGGACGACCGAGCTTTGTTGGCGGGCGCGTGGTTCTCGCTGGGTGAATACCAGTACCGTCTAGGACGCATTCCTGAGGCGGACCACTCGGCAGGTGAGGCGATTGCCATGTGGAAGCGACTGGCTACCGAGCTTCCGACTCAGCCGAGCTACAAATTGGAACTGGCGAGCACCTACAAGCTCGTGAGTTGGGTGCTGTCGACTCAAAACCAGTGGCCCGACGCCGACCGTGAGTTTCTTGAGGGGGCGAAAGTGTTGGAGAAGCATCTCGGCTTTTTCCCCCTTGAACTAGCTCCCCGACGGTGTTTGGCAAACATTTATGGCACCACGGCGCCACTTTGCCGTCAGGCCGGACACGATTCCAAGGCCCGCAAATTATTGGACAAGGCGCTCGAACACTGGAACCGACTCAATCAGATAGCCCCTCACATGCCTGACCACCGTGAGGGTCTGGGCGAAGCGCACCGCGAGTTCGGAGAACTGTTCCTGAAGACCGGCCAGATCACCGAGGCCAGGGAGTCCTTCGACAAGGCTTTCGTACTCTTCCACAATCTGTCCGCCGATTTCCCTGAAGTGCGTCTTTGGCAGCAGAAGACTGAGGAAGCCCGCGCGTCTCTGGACCGGTTGCGCGATCCGGCGCCCTCCACCACACCGAAGTAATTCACAGGCAGGCTGCTTGAAGAGTATTGAAGTTTCTGTGTAACGCTTTGAGGAACTCTCCCTAGTAACCTGTGAAGCCCAAAATCGGCTTCTCACTTAAACAGCAGCTAAATATCTTGCTTATGAAACCTACAACTTCGATTGCCATAAAGACGACGCCCTTGCGGGGCTCTTCAATTCGTTTGCTCCAGTGCGTGCTGGTGAGTGTCGGCCTCCTGCTGGTTTCAACCTGCGCTGAGGCGCAACTCGCCCGCACACGGATTACTTCAGTGCGTGTTGAGAATATGAACGTCGTGGTGACGGCTCGCGTGCCCGCCGGGCCACATTCGGCCACACTCGAATCGCGGGCTGGGTTCGGTTCTGATTCGTGGCAGACGCGCGCGACCATGCCCCTGAGTGGAGTGGCCAGCAATGTCACGTTCCACCTGCCGCGTTCGCACCAAATGGAGTTCCTGCGCGTGCGTCTGGACGGCGTGACCAACCCCCCGCCACGAATGGTGGTCTTCGGCGATAGTCTGACGGATACGGGCAATCACTTTGACATGTTTGGCACACCAGCTCCGCCAAACTATCAAGGCCGTTACTCGGATGGCCCGGTCTGGATCGAGTATCTGGCGGCGCGGTTGGGGTTAAACCCGAATGAATGGGTGAATTATGCGGTTGGCAGCGCCACGTCGGGTCGCGAAGATGCGTACGACCGGATCGAGAGGCCGGGTATGCTGGACGAGTTGGATCTGTATCTCGCAGAATCGGCCAGTTTGGGTTCGCCCGAAACCAACGCACTGTTCGTCCTCTGGATCGGCGCGAACGATTTCGCGCGCTGGCAGCAGACCGGGGCCTACACTAATCATAGTCCTGATGTCCTGATCGGAACGTTGCTCCAAAACATTCGGACGGTGATCGAGACGCTCGCCGACCGTGGGGCCACGCAGTTCTTCGTCGTGAACTTGCCGGACCTCGGCAAGATCCCTCTCGTTAATAGCTACCCAAACCCCCTTGCTGCTGAAATTGCGAGCCTCGGCACGTTCGGGTTTAATCTCAATCTTGCTTGGATGCTGGGGGAGATGGAGACGCAGCGGAGCAACACGATCGACATCGTTCATTTTGACATGTTCTCGCTCTTCGAGGCGGCACGGACGAACCCGACGGCGTTCGGCTTCACAAACGTCGTGGCGGAGTGTTGGGCGGGTGCCACGAATTCGCCTTGCACGGCGTCGACAAACTACCTGTTTTGGGATGATCGCCATCCGACCACTGCGGCGCATCGCTGGTTAGGCGAACGAGCGTTGGCGGCGCTCGCCACCGACCCACCGCTACCGTCCGGTTGCCCTGTGGCACCGACGAACGCCCCGAGGGTGCGGATCGCCACGAGGCATGGACAGTTCACCACAGCGCCGACGATTGAGATTACCGGCACCATGGACGGCGCGATGCCGGCGGGAGCCACCCTGCATGTCAATGGCACACCCACCGAAGTGGCTACCGATGGTAGTTTTGCGTTAATGGTGAGTCTAAGTGTCAGCAACCTCGCCAATCCGATCACTGCGGAGGTCCGGGCGGGTGGACGAGTGCTGGCCCGCGACCGCATCGTGGTGTTCGAAGGGCCGTCCATCGGCCACGGTGACATTGCGTCTAACGCAGTGGTTGCTTCACTGAATGCGCACGGAGTCAAAGCGATCGAAGATGAGATCATCCATAAACTTTTTGAGGACGGCACACTGAACTTCTGGGACAATCTGGATAACCCACTCAAAACCGGCTTCATCCCGGACGCGCTTCCGGGATTGTGTGATGCGAGCTACATCGCCACGGCCACGAGCCTCAACTATTCATGTGCCACGGCGAACGCAGAATTGCATCAAGGTTTCATCCGACTCCGATTTCGCGTCCACGACATCGCCTTAGGCTATCACATCTACGTGTGGTCGCCCGACTGCCCGGACCCGGGTTTCGACTGCGACGCTTTGATGTACGTTTCCAGCTTTGGCGTGTATATGGACTTTGTGGTGAAACCGGCTGCCAGTGGAAGGCCCGGCGAAGTGGACGTGCGAGCGGTGTCTGGGCTGGAGAAGGAGCCGTATTACTTACAAAATACCGTCTTCGACTGCGACCCGGATCTGTTCGATGTGGTGAAGCAGCGCGTGCAAGAAGAGGCTAACGAGAAAGTGCGCCAGAAGTTTCAAAATACCGTTGACCGGTTCATCAGCTCTGCCGATCGGAACAAGATAGCTGAAGCCCTCGAACGAATCATTGCTAAAGTTTCCATCAGTGGCCCGTTGGGTGATGCGCTCGGCGTCACACTTCGGGGCGACATCCAAGCCATCTCGCATCGTGAGGGTCAATTGGATGTACGTTTCACAGCCGGATTTTTTGGCTCCAACACACTCACCGCGGAGACTTACGCGCCGCCGGCGGGCATCGTGGATCACACGGGCTTGGACCCAGTCGCCGGGCAGACCTACGACTTTGCTGCCAGCGTCTCGCTCAAGACGTTGAACCAACTCTTGCTGGCAGAATCCGGTCGCATCCCGCAACGGTGGGAGATCACTCAGTTTGATCTCGGAACGGGGAACCTCCCGGTGACAGCGGGGCTGCTGTCCTTGTTCTTCCCTGCCCTCCGTGCGGAGCCTCCCGCAACGCCCTACAAGCTCGCGGTGCGTCCAACGCTGCCGCCGATGATCGTGAACGGATCTTCGGTTGCGTGCTCTGGCGTGGAAGTGGCGATGGATCAGGTCCGGCTCGACATCGTGCGGATGGACGGCGGACACGAGACGGTGGTGCTGGCAGTCGCGCTGGACCTGCGCGCCTGTGTTGCGTTCGGCTACGATCGGGCGCGCTCCTCTCTGACGATTCGGCTGCCATTGTCGTCGGAAATTCTCCACAACACCGCGATCGTGGAGAACCGAATTTGCGCCAGCGAGGCGGTGGTGAGCCGTATCCTCGCCACGGCCCTGAATACGTTCATCACAGAGTTCGGCGGAATCACCTGGTACTTCCCCATCCCGCGACTGGCGGGGCTGGAAATCACACCGACGCGGATTGTGCCGCAGCAAGGCTACGTCTCGGTCTTCGTCGACGTGGCGCCGGAGATCGGCCGGCCGGACCTGATCGTGGCGGAGTTGGATGCTCCTGCTTCGATTGATCCAAACTTCTCCTTCGCTGTGCGGGCCCGGGTGAAGAACATCGGGCACGCTCCGGCCTTTGGCGGCACCTGGATCGGCGGTTCGCTGTCGCCGGACGATATCTATCAAAACGGCAATGATGGCGGAGTCGGACAACAATTCTTCAACTTCACCGGCGGCTCCCTCGGCGTTGGTGAATCTGAATGGCATACGCTTTCCAATCTGGGCCCCGCCCCGTGGGCTTTGCGGGGCAATCAAACATTATTCGTCTCTGTGGATGTGCCGGGAAATCTCGGCGGATCAGGCCTGTTTTGCGAATCCAGCGAACTGAACAATCACGCGAGCAAGCTGATTAGCGTCGGATCGCCAGACCTAGTCGTCGCTGATATCGAGACCCTGTCACCGGTGGTGCCGTTCCAACTCATTCAATGCAGAGTGCTCCTCCGCAACCAGGGTTCCGGACCCGTGTTCCTGCCGATACAGATTGGTTTCGGACTGTCCCAGGATTGCGTGCCGATCAATGGCAATGACGTTCCCTTGGGGATTCTTCCCATAACGTTCCCCAGTCCGCTTGATGCTGGCGAAAGTCGTTGGTACACGTTCACCACCTTGCCCATCGGCGGAGCCGTTCCTGGTTCGAAGTATCTGATCGCAGCTGTGGACCTGGGTTTGGTTATTCCCGAAGAAAACGAGTTCAACAATGTCCACTGCGAACCGGTTCAGGTTCTTGGCTCGGATCTGGCAGTTCACTCCATGAAGATGTTGAAAAAAGTGATCCAGAATCATTCGACGCGCGTGGAAATCGTGATCACAAACCGCGGCGAGGCATCGGTGTCCATTCCGTTCGCGGTGGGTCTCTGGCTTTCGTTCGACAGGATTCCGAGTGTTTCTGATGACGTTCCGCTGGGCTTGCGCCCCGTGAATGACACCTTCCAGCCGCATCAGAGCCGGACTTACGTCTTTGACACCGATGGCATCGGCAATTCCATCGCGACGTCTCAATACCTGCTGGCCACTACGGATGCCTTGTTCGTCGTGCCCGAGTCTAACGAAAACAACAATGTCGGCGCGCAACTGGTCACGGTCGAGGTACCGTGGTGGGATTTGCGGTTTTCCATCGTGAACGCGGATTCGTCAGCCAGGCAATGCCGCACGGCGGACTGGACGGTGCGTGTAACCAATGTGGGAAATGTGGATGCTCCGGGTGTCTGTTTCATTACCGGCATTGCACCTTATTGCGGACCACGCGACTGGCGCCTTACTTTGCCCTTTCGATCTCTTGCGACAGGAGCGTTAAGCCCTGGCCAAACCAGAGACATTCTAATCAATAATTATCCCATTCCCTGCTTTACGACATTGGGGACATTGAACATCAAGGCAGAAGTAAACAGCGGTGGACCCCATTGTTTAGACCACTCGACGCAGAATTTAAGCTTCTGTTTTTCGAGGCTGCTCGGGTTTGTTGTTGCGTGTTCGTTGCTCTGCGTCTGAATCCATTTTGGAAAGAGAG
>Ga0187893_10010107_pt1 | contig 14221 bp, 14 predicted proteins | sample MA1701074metaG_FD_139574 | JGI IMG/M metagenome (GOLD analysis project Ga0187893, IMG submission 139574) | White microbial mat communities from a basaltic lava cave in the Kipuka Kanohina Cave System on the Island of Hawaii, USA - MA170107-4 metaG ...
CGCGAGGGCGCGGAGGGCGTTGATGTCGACTATGCGCTCTCTCCCTGCGGCTCCAGCTGGGCTGTGGGGTGCGGGGCCTGTGCCTGCGGCTCCAGCGGGGCTGTGGGGTGCGGGGCTGGGGGCGTGATGCCCTGGGAACGGGGGCGCGGGGAAGGGGCGCGAGGGCGCGGAGGGCGTTGATGTCGACTATGCGCCTCCGAATCCATTCCGGGCGACGGCATCTCCTACTGGGTAGGCCGCTGGAGTGGAATGGGGGAGTATGCGGGTCGCGGAGCTGTGGCGGTATCCGGTGAAGTCGATGGCGGGCGAGCGGATCGAGGCGACCACGCTCGGCCGGGACGGCATCCCGGGCGATCGCATCGTGTACGCCGCGAACGGCCGCGGTCGCGCGTTCACCGCGCGTAACCATCCCGGGCTCCTGGGATTTCACGCGACGCTCGGCCCCGACGGCGAGCCGCTGGTGGATGGACGCCCGTGGACCGATCCCGACATCGCCGCACGCGTGGCGGCCGCCGTCGCGCCGGCCGCGCGGCTCGTGCGTAGCGAGGGCGTCGGGCTGTTCGACGTGCTGCCACTGCTCGTCGCGACGGATGGCCATCGCCGCGCTCGGCGTCGATCACCGGCGGCTGCGCGCGAACATCGTCATCGCCGGCGTGGACGGCCTCGGCGAGCGGAGCTGGCCGGGGCGGCGGCTCCGCGTCGGCGGCGCCGTCATCGAAGTCGCGAAGCTGCGCGGTCGCTGCGTCATGACGACCTACGATCCCGACACCCAAGAGCAGGACCTGTCGGTGCTCAATCGCATCGTCCACGACTTCGACGGCCGCATGGCGCTCGACTGCGCCGTGGTCGCGCCGGGCCGCGTCGCCGTCGGCGACGCCGTCGAGCTCGTCTAGCCGCTGGCGCCTGACCACCTCCTTCTGTCACAGTCTCCTTCGGCCCGGGTCTAAGAGGCAGGAGACCATCCATGACCAGCGACTTGCCGCTCGCCGATCTTGCGCCCACGGACGATGCCGATCGCGGCCTGGTGGCCCGGGCGAACACGGGCGACCGGCAGGCCCTCGAGGAGCTGGTCCGGCGTCACCAGGCCTGGATCTACAACATCGCGATCCGGATGCTCGCGCACCCCCAGGACGCCGAGGACGCGACCCAGGAGATCCTGATCAAGGCCCTCACGCGGCTGTCGTCGTTCGAGGGGCGCAGCAGCTTCCGCACCTGGCTCTACCGGATCGTCGTCAACCACGTCTTGAACATGAAGCGGGGGCGGCTGGAGCCCGAGGCCCTGACCTTCAGCTGCTACGCCCATGGCCTCGACACCACGCCCGACCTCGATCCCCCGGACGAGGCCAGCGTACCGGTCGATGTCCGCCTGCTCGTGGACGAGGCGAGGATCAGCTGCACCTCGGGGATGCTGCTCTGTCTGGATCGCGCGCAGCGGCTGGTCTACATCCTCGGCGAGATCCTGGACGTGAGCGATGCCGTCGGGGCCGAGCTGCTCGAGATCGGCCGCGACAACTTCCGCCAGCGCCTCGCGCGGGCCCGCCGCGATCTGCACAGTTTCATGAACGACAAGTGCGGGCTCGTGGACCCGGCCAATCCGTGCCGATGCGCGAAGAAGACGCGCGGCTTCATCCAGGCCGGTTACGTCGATCCCGGTAATCTGCGCTTCGCCCGGGCGCGCATCCAACAGGTGCGTGCGGTCGTGCCCGCCGCGCACGAAGCCCTCACCGCGCTCGACGCGCAATGCGCGCGCATCTATCGTGAGCATCCGTTCTACGAGGCGCCGGACGTCGTGCCCGCGCTGCGGCGGCTCATCGAGAGCGGCGAGTTCCGGCGGGCGACCGATCTGCCGTGACGGCAGCGGCGTCGCTCGTCGCCGTCGTCTGCGTGCTGACGTTCGTGCACTTCGCCGCCGCGCTGATGCGCGGCCCTCTGGTGCCGCTCTACGCCGCCGCCCACGGCGCGACGGCGACCGGGGTCGGGTTCATCGTGGCCGCGCACATGGCCGTCTCGGCCGTGGCGTCGATCCCGCTCGGCCGCGCCTCCGACGTGTGGGGCCGTCGCGCGCTGCTGCTGGGCGGGATGGCCACGACCGTCGTCAGCTCGCTGCTCCTGCCGCTGGCCGAGGGCGAGCTGGCTCTCGCGGTCATCTACGGTTTCGCCGGTCTCGGCGTGGCGGCGTTCACACCCAGCGCGATGTCGTTGGTGGGCGACGCGGCCGCGCCCGGGGCGGCCGGCCGGGCGTACGCCTGGTACGGGACGGCGCACTACGGGGCGATCGGCGTCGGCCCGTTTCTCGGCGGAGTGGCTGCCGAGTGGTGGGGCTATCGTGCGGCGTTCATGGCCAGCGCCGCCGGCGCCGTGATCGCCCTCGCGCTCGGCCTGGCGATGGCCGTGCGCCCCGCCGCGCATGCGACAGGGCGTGCCGGGGCCACCTTCCGCGACATCCGGGCGAATTTGGGGATCTGGGCGGGGTGGCTCGTGGCCGCCAGCGGTCTGCTGACCCAGGGCGTCGTCTTCACCTTCTTTCCGCTCCTCGGTGAGGCACGCGGTCTCTCCCCGGCGGCCATCGGGTTCGTCTTCCTGGTGCTCGGGCTCGCGAACGCCGGCGCGCGCGCCCCGGCCGGGTGGCTGATGGACCGTACCCACCGCTCGGCGCCGTACGCCGTCGGCGGCGTGCTGGCAGGGTCGGTCGCCACGGCGCTGCTGCCTCACGTCACGGACCGGGCGCCGCTACTCGCGCTGGTCGCGGTCTACGGCGTGGTCTGCGGCACGGCCGTTGTCGCGACCGGCGTCGCGCTGGCCGCCACGAGCACCCCGGTCAGCCGAGGCCTCGTCATGGGCGGCTACAGCACCGCGCTCTACCTCGGGCTGGCGCTCGGCTCGTTCGCCCTGGGGCCTGTCATCACGCGCCACGGCTACGCGGCCGGGTTCTCGGTCGGCGGCGCGGCCGGGGCGATCGGCGCGCTCGTGGCCGCGGGGCTGTGGATGGTCTCGGCGCGGGAGCCTTCCCGTCGGCTTCCAGAAACGCGGTGAAGGCGCGCGCGCTCGCGCTGAGCGGGCGCCGCTCGTCGCGGATGATGTGGAAATGGCGTCGAATCTTCATGCCCCGCACGCGCAGCACGCGCAGCCTGCGGCGCTCGTCGTCGATCGCGTAGCGCGAGACGAATGCGATCCCCAGGCCCGCCATGACGGCGCGCTTGATCGTCTCCGTGTGGTCGAGCTCCATGGCGGGCTGCACGGCGACGCCCGCCTGACGTAGCGCCCGCTCCGTCACCTGCCGGGTCGCCGAGCCGTCCTCCCTGATCAGAAGGCGCTGCCGGCTGAGCCATGCCCGCGACACCGGCTGGTCGTTCGCCGGATAGTCCCGCGGCACGATGAGCTGCAGCTCGTCCACGATCCCGGCGGCGAGGCAGCGCTCGGCGGGACCCAGCATGTGACCGCCGATGATGGCCACGTCGACCTCACCATTGTGAACTCGCTGTTCCACCATGCGGGAGTTCGCCACCCTGAGGTCGACCGTGATACCCGGATGCGCCTTCCGAAATCGCGCGATGAGCGCCGGGAGCACGTACGTGCCCGGCGTCGTGCTGGCGCCGACCACCAGGGATCCGCGCGCGAGCCCGTCGAGCTCGGCCACGGCTTGCTTGCCCGCGGCCAGGGTCGTCACCAGGCGCGTGGCGTAGTCCTCGAAGACCCGGCCCGCCTCGGTCAAGGTGACGGCGCGGCCGTGCCGGAGGAACAGCGGCACGCCGAGCTCCTCCTCGAGCTGGCGCGTGTGCTCGGACAGCGTCGGCTGCGACAGATGGATGCGCTCGGCGGCGCGGCTGAAGCTCTGCGCGCGGGCGATGGCGAGAAACACTTCCAGCTGTCTGATCGTCATAGGGCTTTACCGATCGTCCAGATCAAGATGATGTATTGGACCCTATACCGGATGATGGCGTACGACAAGGGCAGGAGGTACCCATGATCTTCCGCCATTTCCTCTCGCCCAAGACCGGGTGCGCCAGCTACGTGCTCGGCTGAAGCGGCGCAGCCAGCTGCGCTGTGGTGGATCCACAGCACGACATCGAGCCATACCTCGACGCCGCCGCCCAGAAGAACATGCGGATCAGCCACATCGTCGAGACGCACGTCCAGGCCGACCATGTCTCCGGCGCTCGCCGCCTGGCCGACGTCACGGGGGCGCCCATCTTCATGCACGAGGCCGCCGACGTTCGCTTCCCGCACGTCGACCTGGCTGACGAAGACGTTCTCGACCTCGGCAACGTCGGCCTCCGGATCCTCGCCACCCCCGGGCACACGCCGGACAGCGTCTCGCTCCTCGTGACCGACCGCTCGCGGGCCAGCGAGCCGTGGTTCGTCCTGACCGGCGACACGCTCTTCTCCGGCGGCGTGGGCCGGCCCGACCTGCTCGGCAGCGGCGCCGAGCAGGGGCTGGCCGAGCAGCTATACGACAGCCTGCACGACCGACTGCTCTCGCTCCCCGATCACCTGGAGGTCTTTCCGGCTCACTTCGGCGGCGCGGCCTGCGGCAAGGGCCTGAGCGGCAAGCCGGGGTCCACGATCGGGTTCGAGCGGCGGTTCAACCCGGCCCTCCAGCACGGTAAGCGCGACGACTTCGTCCGCTTCGTCCTCAGCGACCTGCCGCCGCAGCCGCCGCAGTTCGCCGAGAACCGCCGCATCAACCTCGGCCTGACGGTGTGACGACGCGGCTCGGACTGCGCGAGAACCTCCCGCAGTTCGCCCTGCTCGTCGGCCTGAACGCGTTCGTGGGCGCCATGGTCGGCCTGGAGCGCACGGTATTGCCGCTCCTCGGCGAGCAGGAGTTCGGGCTCACGTCGAAGACGGCGATCACCTCGTTCATCGTCAGCTTCGGCGTCACCAAGGCGCTGCTCAATCTCGTGGCGGCGCGACTGTCGGATCGCGTCGGCCGCAAGCCCATCCTCGTCATCGGCTGGCTCTTCGCGCTGCCGGTGCCGTTCCTCATCATCGGGGCACCGGCCTGGTGGTGGATCGACCTCGCCAACGTGCTGCTCGGCGCCAACCAGGCGATGGCCTGGTCGATGACCGTGATCATGAAGGTGGACCTCGTCGGCCCGCGCCGGCGGGGTCTCGCGCTCGGCCTCAACGAGTTCGCCGGCTACGTCGCCGTGGGCCTGATGTCCTGGATCACGGGCTTCATCGCCGGCCACTGGGGACTGCGGCCTTACCCGTTCTACCTCGGCATCGGCATCGCCGTCGTCGGTCTGGTGGTGTCGCTGCTCGCCGTCCGAGAGACCCGGGGCCACGTCGCGCTGGAATCGAGCGCCGCGCCTGCGCCGTCCGCGGCGGACACGCCGACGCTCCGCCGCATCTTCTACGTCACGAGCCTCGGCAACGCGAGCCTGTTTGCCGCCTGTCAGGCCGGGCTGGTCAACAACCTGAACGACGGGATGTCGTGGGGGCTGTTCCCACTGTTCTTCGCCGCGCACGGACTCCCCGTCCAGCAGATCGGCGTCGTGAAGGCGGCGTACCCGCTCACGTGGGGTCTGCTGCAGGTCGCGACCGGGCCGCTCTCCGATCGGCTCGGCCGGCGGGGCCTGATCGCGGGCGGCATGGTCGTGCAAGCCGTCGGCATCTGGCTCACCGTGCTGGTTCCCGACTACGACGCCTGGCTCGTCGGCGCGGTTCTGCAGGGGGCCGGGACCGCGATGGTCTATCCCACGCTGCTCGCGGCGATCGCCGACCACGCGCACCCGCTGTGGCGCGCCTCGAGTCTCGGCGTGTACCGCTTCTGGCGGGATCTGGGCTACGCGATCGGCGCGTTGCTCTCCGGCGTGATCGCCGATGCCGTCAGCGTGGGCGCTGCGATTCATCTCGTGGCCGCCATCACGCTCGCGTCGGGCTTCGTGACGCTGGCGATGATGCGCGAGACGCGGCGGTGAGAGGCGATTGGAGGGGCACACATGAACGACCGCTGGTCGGCTGAGACGCTCGCGGCCCAGGCGCTCGGGGAAGTCGACGCGGCCTCCGGCGCGATCACTCCGGCCATCCACCCGTCGACCTCGTACGAACGCAATCCGGACGGGACGTATCGCTCCGGCCTGGCCTACACCCGCTCCGACAACCCGACTTACGATCACGCGGAACGGCTCCTCACGACTCTCGAGTCGGGCGCCGGCTGCATGCTGTTCGCATCCGGCAGCGCCGCCGCCACGGCCGTCTTCCAGGCGCTGCTGCCGGGCGACCACGTGCTCGTGTCGCGGGTGCTCTACTGGGGTGTCCGCCAGTGGCTGGCCCACTTTGGCGTCACCTGGGGCCTCGACGTCGAGTTCATCGACACGGCCGATCTGGAAACGCTCCGACGCGCGATCCGCCCAGGACGGACGCGCCTCGTGTGGCTTGAAACGCCCTCCAATCCACTCTGGGAGGTCACCGATCTGCAGACGGCCGTCCGGATCGCCCACGCCGCCGACGTCCGCGTGGCCGCCGACAACACCGTGGCCACGCCGGTGCTCACGCGGCCGCTGGCCCTCGGCGTCGACCTCGTCGTGCATTCCGCGACGAAGTACCTCAATGGTCACGGCGACGTGCTGGCGGGCGCGGTCGTGACCGCCCGCGCCGATCCGTTCTGGGAGCGCATGCGTGTGTGGCGCCGCACCTCGGGGAGCGTTCTGGGCCCCTTCGAGGCGTGGCTGCTCCAGCGCGGCATGCGGACGCTGTTTCTCCGAGTCCGGCGCGCCTCGGAAACGGCGCTGGCGGTGGCCCGCCACTTCGATGGTCACCCGGCGCTGTCGGCGGTTCTGTACCCGGGCTTGCCGTCGCACCCGGGTCACGACGTTGCCGCGCGCCAGATGCAGGGCGGATTCGGCGGCATGCTGTCGATCCGCGTCGCCGGCGGCGAGCGCGAGGCCATGGCGGTGGCGGGCGCCGTGACCCTGTTCAAGCGCGGGACGTCGCTGGGCGGCGTCGAGAGCCTCGTCGAGCACCGCAAGAGCACGGAGGGCGCGTCGTCGCCGATCCCCGACGACCTCCTCCGTCTCTCCATCGGACTCGAAACGCCCGACGATCTGATCACGGACCTCGAGGCCGCCCTCGAGCCGATTGCTCGTGCCGGCGCCGCGCGCGGACCCATCGAAACGAAATCCACGCCCCGTGCCTTGATCGATGTCGTCGCGGACGTCATCGAGGAGCGCGTGGCGCCGTTCGTCATCGCCCGAGGCGGCCAGCTGCGAGTGACGTCGGTCGAGGAGGGCGTGGCCACCCTGGAAGCCTGCGGCTCGCCGGGCGCCGTCGCGCCCGCCATCGAGCGGATCGAGCCGCTCGTGCGGGCCGCCGTCCCGCAAATCATCGCCGTGCGCGTCGTCTGGCCGGGACACGGCGGGCCCGCCGTGCCGGGGGCCGACACCGTCGCGCGGGTGCAACGGGTTCTGGATGAGGACGTGAATCCCGCCGTCGCGGCGCATGGCGGACGCGTGACGCTCGTCGACGCGGCCGAGGGCCGCGTCCGGATCCGCCTCGAAGGCGGTTGTCAGGGCTGTAGCATGGCCGAGGTGACGGTCCGCCAGGGTGTCGAACGGCTGCTGCGTGAGCGTGTCCCGGAGGTCGCGGCCGTCGTCGACGTGACGGATCACCGGGCCGGCGTGGCGCCGTACTATGCACCCGGGAAGCGTTGAGCCGGCCCCGTGCGTGGTAGGTTGTGGTACCCGCCCCCGGCGAGGACCGTCGACCGTTCGCGCGAGGAGGCCACATGCCCGCCTTCACCGTCCAGGACCCCGAGTTCGAAGCGAGCGTGCGCCGGAGCTTCGACACGCTCACGCTGATGCGAACCATCGGCGCGCGACTTCAACGGGTCGCTCCCGGTGAGGTCGAGATCGACTTGCCGTTTCGCGACGAGCTCACGCAGCATCACGGGTACCTCGCGGGCGCCGCGCTCACGGCGATCGTCGACGTCGCCTGCGGCTACGCGGCCATGACGCTGATGTTGCCGGACACCTCGGTGTTGACGATCGAGTACAAGGTGAACTTTCTCGCGCCGGCTCAGGGCGAGCGGATGCTCGCGCGGGCCAGGGTCGTCAGGCCCGGGCGGACCGTCACCGTCTGCTCCGGCGATGTCATCGCGATCGCCGGCGAGAACGAGAAGGTCGTCGCCACCATGCTCGCCACGATGGCGACCGTGAGCCGGCAGGACCGGGAGCATCGGCAGCCGCGAACGACCAGTGCCGTGCCGCACGGTGACGCGGTCCATCCGCGCGCGTCAACGCGCAGCCGCTGGTGTGTCTGTCAGCGCTTGCGGCGCGGCCCGCGCCCGCTCCAGCCATCCTGAAATATCACGGCTCCGCGCTGGAGGTGCTCGCGGTCGCGACGCGACTGGGTCTCACGTCGTTCGGCGGACCGATCGCGCACCTGGGCTACTTCCGCGAGGAATACGTCCGCCGCCGCAAATGGCTCGACGAGGACGCCTACGCGGATCTCGTGGCGCTATGTCAATTCCTGCCGGGACCCACCAGCAGCCAGGTCGGGATCGCGATCGGCATCCTGCGCGCCGGCCTGCCGGGCGCGGTCGCGTCCTGGCTCGGATTCACGCTGCCCTCGGCCATCGTGCTCGTCGCCTTCGCCTTCGGTCTGCAGCGGCTCGGCGTGAGCGATGCGGGGTGGCTGCACGGCCTGAAGATCGCCGCCGTCGCGGTGGTGGCGAACGCGGTGTGGGGGATGGCGCGTTCGCTCGCGCCCGACCGGCCGCGGGCGACGCTCGCCATTGCCGCGGCCGTCATCGTCCTCGCCTGGCCGGGAGCGCCGGGGCAGGTTCTCGTCATCGTCCTCGCCGGGCTCGTCGGCTGGCGTCTGTTCGGCGGCGCCGGGGACGCGGGGCGCGTGGCGCTGCGGACGACCATCCGGCGGCCGCTGGCGGTCGCCTCGCTCGCGCTCTTCTTCGCGCTGCTGATCGGCCTGCCGCTCGTGCGCCAGGCCGTGCCGAGCCAGCCGCTCGTCATGTTCGACAGCTTCTTCCGCGTCGGGTCATTGGTGTTCGGCGGCGGCCACGTCGTCCTCCCGCTGCTGCAGGCCGAGGTCGTGCCGCCGGGATGGGTGACGAACGAGGAGTTCGTGGCCGGCTACGGCGCGGCCCAGGCGGTGCCGGGCCCGTTGTTCACGTTCGCCGCCTACCTCGGGGCGGTGATGCATCAGCCGCCGAGCGGAATCCCGGGCGCGGCGCTGGCGCTCGTGGCGATCTTCCTGCCGACCTTTCTCATGGTCGTGGGCGCGTTGCCGTTCTTGAGCACGCTCCGCACACGCCCCGCGTTCCAGGCCGCGCTGCGCGGGATCAATGCGGCGGTCGTCGGGCTGCTCCTCGCGGCGCTGTACCACCCCGTGTGGACGAGCGCCATCAAGGCCCCGGGCGACTTCGCCCTGGCCCTCGTCACGTTCGCGCTGCTCGCGCTGTGGAGCGTTCCCGCGTGGCTCGTCGTCGTGATCGCGGCGCTCGGTGGCGTCGCCCTGCGCGCGCTCTGAAATCTCACGGAGGACTCCTGATGAGAAAGATGCAGACCGGCGCGGCGGGCCAGATCCGTTCGGCGCAAACGCCGGTGATCCGACTTGACCTTCCAGCCACTGGAAGGTTTATCGTGCGCCCATGATCGACACCCTGACCATCGGCCAGCTCGCCAAGACCACGAGCGTGGCGGCGCGAACGATCCGCTACTACGAGCAGGTCGGCGTGCTGCCGGCCGCGAAGCGCAGTCCGGCCGGGTACCGCACGTACGATCAGCGCGCCGTTGAACGGTTGCTGTTCATCAGGCGCGCCCGTGCGCTGGGACTGCCACTTCGGCATCTCGAAGCGTTGTGCGCTGCCCTGAATGGCGGACCGCGTCCGGCCCTTCGTCCGCGCCTGCGCGTCCTGATCCGCGAGCAGTTGTCGGCGGTCCAGCATCGGATCGCCGAGCTCGAACGTCTGCGGCAGCAGCTCGAGCGGGTCGCGGACCGGCTCGTGACCTCCCCCGGTCCCGGTGCCGGCCGCGGTTGCCGCTGCCTGGATGTCGACAGCGACACGGGCAGGTAGCGAAGACGCACGCGGTCCTGGCCGCCACGTTTCTCTTCAACCTGGGCCAGGGCATCCTCCGGCCCGCGATGCCGCTCTACCTGCAACGCTCGTTCGCCGCCACCTACACGATGGTGACGTTCATCCCCGTCGCGTTCGGAGCGGGGAAGTGGGTGGCGAGCTTGCCCAGCGGCCACCTGATGGATCGCCTGGGACGGCGATCCTTGATGAGCGCCGGCTTGCTGCTGATCGCCGTCATCGACGTTCTGAGTGTCGCCACGTCCGACTACCGCGTCTTCCTGGCGCTGCGCGGTGTGGGCGGCGCCGGCTGGGCGATGTTCGCGACCGTCGCCACGACGATCGCGGTGGGTGCAGGAGCCTCCGAGCGCCGCGGCCGCGCCGTGAGCCTGCTGTTGATGAGCGAGACGCTCGGACTGCTGCTCGGCTCCACGTCCGGCGGGTGGTTCTACCAGGGGCTTGGCGCGACGATCCCGTTCTTCCTCGAGGCCGGATGTCTGCTCGCGGCGAGCCTTGTGCTGGTGCAGGCACCGCTTCCGGACACGAATCCTCCGACAGCCGTCCCGCTTGCGCGCGAGCGGCACGCGCTGGCCGCCGTCCTCCGCACCCCGGGCGTCGTGCTCATGGGCATCACGAGCGCGGTGCTGATCGCGATCCAGACAGGCGTCATGGTCTTTCTCTTCCCGCTCTACCTGGCGAATGACCGCGACGTAGGGCCCGGCATGGTCGGGTTCCTCGTCAGCTTGACCGTGCTCGGGCGACTCGGCGCGCTGTGGCTCGGCGGCAGCGCGTCCGATCGCTGGGGCCGGCTGCGCGTGTTGTCGCCGGGTCTGCTGGCGTATGCCGTCGTTCTCGGCAGCCTCACCCTCGTCGCGCACCCCGTGGCCCTGGGCGTCTGGAGCGTGGCCCTGGGTGCCGCGGCCGGGTTCATGATGGCGCTTCCGGCGGCGCTCATCGGGGATCGCGTACCGCCCCATCTCCAGGGCGTCGCCGTCGGCTGGCTGCGGACGATGACGGACACTGGCCACATCCTCGGGCCGCTGGTCATGGGCACGCTGGCCGATTCGGTGGGCGTGACAGGTCCATTCCTGTGCGCGGCGGTCATGCTGGTCGTCGTCGCCTATTTGTCTTCCGGTAAACTGCGCTCGTGAAGGACTGTTGTGAGATCACGACCGACCTCACGGAGCGGCAGCGGCGCGTCCTGCGCGTCGTCCTCTGGATCAACGTCCTCATGTTCCTCGTCGAGGCGACGGCCGGTGTGCTCGCGCACTCCACGGCCTTGCTCGCGGACTCGGTCGACATGCTGGGCGACGCGATCGTCTACGGCTTCAGTCTCTACGTCGTCGGGAAGGGGGCGGTCTGGCAGGCGCGCGGCGCGCTCCTCAAAGGCGGCATCATGGCGGCGTTCGGCGCCGGCGTGCTGGTCGAAGTCGCGGTGAAACTCATCGGCGGGGTCGTGCCTGTGGCCGGGACGATGGGCGCCGTCGGAGCCCTCGCGCTGGCCGCGAACGTCGTCTGCCTGGCCCTCCTCTGGTCTCGCCGCACCGACGACGTCAACATGCGCTCGGCGTGGAAGTGCTCGCTCAACGACGTCGCCGGCAACGTCGGCGTGCTGCTGGCGGGAGCCGGCGTCGCGCTGACGGAGCAGGCCTGGCCGGACATCGCGGTCGGCCTCGTCATCGCCGGTCTGTTCATGACCTCGGCGGCCAGCGTGATCCGCGACGCGCGCCGGCATCTTCGGTCGGTCGCGGTCAGCTGATCGTGGTGAACGGCCGGGTGATGTTCGTTGCCGCGCATCCGGATGATCCCGAGTTCCTGGCCGGCGGCACCATCGCCCAGATGGTCAGGGAGGGCCGTGCGGTGACCTACGTCATCGTGACCAACGGCAACAAGGGATCGAGCGACCCGAGCATGACGTCCGAGCGCCTCGTGCCGATTCGCGCGGAGGAGCAGCGCCGGGCCGCGGACGTGCTCGGGGTCGAGCACGTGGAGTTTCTCGGCTATGAGGACGGGGAGCTCGAGGACACCCGCGATCTACGGCGTGACGTCACGCGCCAGATCCGGCGCTGGCAACCCGACCTGATCATCACGCTCAATCCCCATCGCGCCTACGATCTCTTCCCCCACTGGCACCGCGATCACCGCACCACCGGACGCGTCGTGATGGATTGCGTCTTTCCGCTCGCGCGCGACAGGCTGGCCTTCCCGGAGCTGTTGCCCGACTACGCTCCCCACAAGGTGCGTGAGGTGTACACGATCCAGTGGGCGGAGCCGCCGCTCGTCGTCGACATCACGGCCACCATGGACCGCAAGCTCGAGGCGATTCGTTGCCACACGAGCCAGGTCGGAGACTTTCAAGCGGTGGAGAAGCGGCTGCGGGATCGCGCGGCGACGCTCGGCAAGGACAAGGGCTATTCCTACGCCGAGGGCTTCGAGCACATCGTCGTGCCCGGGTAGCCGCCCGGCTACGTCTGGGTGGGACGACGCGGGTCGGGCTTCTGGCTGGCGACGCGCGCGACGTCATCCAGGCTCCGCCCGAGCTTGACCGCGAGGGCGTTGACGTACAGGAGCACGTCGCCGAGCTCGTGCAGGAGGACGTCGCGAGTCTTCTCGGGCACGCGCGACAGGTCGCCACCGGCGTCCCGGTACATGTTCTTCACCTTGTCGGCGATCTCGCCGGCGTCTCCCATCAAGCCGAGCGCGTAGTGCCACGCCTCGAAGGGATAGGCGGCGCCGTGGACGCGCAGCTCGCGCTTCAGAGCCGCATCGGCCAGCTCGTCGAACGTCATTGGCAGGTCCTCCACGTTGTCGGCGAGGTCATCGGGTCGAGCCGGCGCCCGCCGGGCCGACGAAGCGCCGCCGCGCCGAGAGCCACCAGTAGAGCGCGATCAGCCCGCCCAGCAGCAGCATCGTCCACAGCACCAGCTCGTTGGGCGGCAGCGCGAAGACCACGCTGATCACGAACACCCACGCGATGGCGACCGCGTTGATGGCGGGGCCGAAGCGGCCGAGGCTCCACGGCGCCGGCGCGCGCCGGCGATTGCGCCAGTTGAGCCAGATCGGGATCACGTAGGCGAGGTAGAGCGTGATCGTGCTGATCGACGTCACCACGGAATACGCCGCGGCGTACACGGTGATCAATACGGCGAGAGCGCTGGTGACGACGATCGACCACACCGGCGTGCTCAGCGTGGGGTGCACGCGCTTGAGCAGATGCGCGCCGGGCATGCCGTCGTCACGCGCGAACGCGTACCACATCCGCCCCATCGAGGTGATCGAGGCCAGCCCGCAGAGCCACATCGCAACGCCGATGATCACGGCGACGACGTGGCCGAGGGTGGCCGGCAGGTTGCCGTAGGTGATCTGCAGCACGGGATAGGCGTCGTTCGCCGTCGCGGCCACGTCCCCCTTCGGGATCGACCACGTCAATACGAGCAGCAGCGCGTAGCCGACGACGGCGGAGACGGCGACCGAGAGGAAGACGCCCCACGCCGAGTTGAGCCGCGCCATCACGGTCTCCTCCGCCACGTGGGCGGAGGCGTCGTAGCCCGTGTAGGTCCACTGCGCCTGGAGCAGGCCGAGCACGAAGACGAGCATGAGCGGCGCGGCGGCGTAGAGCGTGAGCAGTCCCGGCACGAGCGCGAAGAGCGGAGAGGGGACCTTGTAATCGGCGACGACGAGCGCCGGCGCCTGGCGCCCGCCGCCGAGATCGGCCGACGACGCCTCGAGCGGCGAGACGGCGGTCACGCGCTCGAGAAGAAAACCGGCGTCGTTGTGGTGGGTGCCCAGGAAGACGAGCAGCGCGACGATCACCAGCACGCCGCCGACGTGCCACCACACGCTGAAGTCGCTCAGCCGCGCGGTGAGCCGGATGCCGAAGACGTTGATCAGCACCTGCGGGATCATGATCGCGACCATCACCGCGAGCTGGAAGGACCAGCTGGTCGCCGAGCCGAACACGGGGACGGCGACGTCGGCGGGCAGGCCGGCGATGCGCGTGACGGCGCCGATGAGGTACGTTGCGGCGGCGACGTTGATGCCGGCGGTGATGGTGACTTGGCCGATCATGTTGAGCCACGCGGTGAGCTGTGCCTGCGGCTCCAGCTGGGCTGTGGGGTGCGGGGCCTGTGCCTGCGGCTCCAGCGGGGCTGTGGGGTGCGGGGCTGGGGGCGTGATGGCCTGGGAACG
>Ga0187893_10010108_pt1 | contig 14220 bp, 9 predicted proteins | sample MA1701074metaG_FD_139574 | JGI IMG/M metagenome (GOLD analysis project Ga0187893, IMG submission 139574) | White microbial mat communities from a basaltic lava cave in the Kipuka Kanohina Cave System on the Island of Hawaii, USA - MA170107-4 metaG ...
CGACGCGAGCCTCGAGATGCGGCGCGCCGGCGTGCCGCTCGCGAAGCAGGAGCGGTTCCTCCGCGAGGTGGAGACGGCCGCGCGCGAGGCGATGAAGCGCGCGCCGCGCCTGGCGGAGCCGCACTACCGGCTCGGACGTGTCTACCGCGCGCAGATGCGCTTCGACGACGCGCTCGCGGAGCAGGAGCGCGCCGTCGCGAAGGACGCGACGTACGCCCCCGCGCGTTACGAGCGCGCGCTCCTCAACCTGCGCCGATGGGAGCAGCGCCTGGCCGACCTCCGCGCCGCGTGGCTCCGCGACGAGGGCCGCCGCCTCGCCGAGCGCGGACAGCTCGAACGAGCCGGCGAGCCGCCGCCCGACGTCGCGCTCGCGACGCGCGATCCCGAGGCGTCGCAGCTTCGCGACCGCATCGCGGCCGACCTCGCCGCGCTTCCCGACGGCGCGGAGGCGTCCTGCCTGCGCGGACTCGTCGAGCGGGACGCGGAGCGGATCGAGGACGCGCTGCGCGTCGACTCCACGCTCGAGGAAGGGTACGAGGGCCTGGCGCGGGCGGCGCGATCCCCGACGGAGGCGATGCGCGCCTACGATCGCGGGCTCGCCGTCGACAAGGGGTACGTGCCGTTCTGGATCGGCCGCGCCGAACTCGCCGCGGCGCCCGAAAAGGCCGTCGAGGACCTGGACCGCGCGCTCGCGCTCGACCCGTCGTCGCGCGCGGCGCTGCGGCGTCGCGGGGAGGTACTGCTCAGGTGGGCCGACCGTCTCGGCGACGAGGGCAAGGACCCGGAGCCGACATTCGAACGCGCGCTCGCCGACCTCACCGCCGCGTCCGCCTGGCGGCTCCTCGGCCAGCTCGAGGACACGTGGGGCTACTGGATGAGCGACCGCGCGCGCGACCCCCGCGAGCGGTACGCGCGGGCCGTCGACCACTACGGTCGCGCGATCGCGGCGGAGCCGCTGTCGTCCCCGGCGTGGTGGGGGCGCGGCGACGTGCGCCGCCACTGGGGGCTTCACCTCAAGAACCGCGGCGAGGACCCGCGCCCGATCTACGCCGACGCGCTCGCCGACTACGCGAAGGCGCTGGAACTCGACCCGCGGTGCGCGGAACTCTGGCGGTCGCGCGCGGCCGTGCGGCACGCGCTGGCGGTGTACGGCCGCATGCGCGGCGAGCGGGTGTGGGACCGGCTCACGGAGGAGCGCGCCGACCTCGATCGCGCGCTCGCGCTCGAGCCCGCGTCGGTCATGTCGCGGAGCCTCCGCGCGCAGCTTCACATGTTCTGGGCCGAGTGCCTCATCCTCGCCGGCGAGGAACCCGCGGAGGCCTGCGGACAGGCGCTCGCCGACTTCGCGAAGATGGAGAAGCCGCCGCTTCCGGATCGCGCGACGCTGCGCGTCTTCTGGGGCGAGCACGAGCGGTTGCGCGGGCGCGACGCATCGACGCTGGCGCAGGCGGCGCGCGCGGACCTCGACGCGGCGCGGGCGGAGTCCGCCGGCTCGTACATCTTCTGGCTCGCGCAGGGGCGCCTGGAGCTCCTGTCCGCGCTCGTCGCGCACGACCGTCGCGAGGATCCGTCGCCGTCCGTGAACGCGGCGCGCGCGGCGTACGGGAAGGCGATCGAACTGAACCGGGACGCGACCGAGGCGCACTGCCAGCTCGGCCTCGTCGGCCGTCACGAGGGGTCGTGGATCGCGGAGCGCGGCGGGGATCCGGAGGCGACGTGGGAGAGAGCGCGCGCGGACTTCGATCGCGCGCTCGCGATCACGCGGATCTGGGAGTACGTGTGGTTCCGTCGCGGGGAGCTGGCGCTGGCGCGGAAGCTCTGGGCCGATGCGGTGGCCGACTTCGCCAGGGTGATCGAGGTCAACCCTGGGTTCGTCGATGCGCTCGCGGCGATGGGCGAGGCGAAGCGCCGGTGGGCGGAGCACGAGCCCGCGCGGGGCCTCCAGTCTGCGCTCGCCGATCTGGATCGCGCGGTCGATCGCGGGCCGAACCACCCGCACGCTCGGGTCGAGCGGGCGCGGGTGCGGCTGTCGCTCGGCGACCGGGCAGGCGCGCGGGCCGACCTCGAGCGCGCGCTGGAGGTGGCGCCGGCGTGGCGGGAGCGGTGCGCGGATCTCGTGGAGCGGGCGAAGGAGCGGTGAGCGAGACGAACGCGGCTGCATGGATGAGTCGATCGACACCCGCCCGAGCGTGTACCGCGCCTGGTCGATCATACGGCACGCGCTCACGTTCCTGCCGAGCAGCACGATCTGCTCCTGGGAGGGGTTCGTAATCATCTCCCGTTCCCTGAAAGAGGGTTGGAAAACAGGTCCGACCGCGACATGCGGCCGGCTGATGCCCCCGTTAGTCCCGTTTTTTGGCCGGGGACGTGAAACATTCGGTTGGAATTCGTGCCCAAACGTCCGCGCACGCTGACGAATCGTTCGCGTACCGTGACGAATCACCCTCGCATCGTGACGAATCGCCTACGATTCGCGGCGGCCGGCTTCGCGGCCGGAGCAGGCGCAGCCGACGCCGCCTGCCTCGCCGACGCCGTCGCGGATGGCGATGGCCAGCAGGAGCATTGGGGTCATTAGCGCCTCAAGCGCAGACGCGCATGCGGAGTGTCCATCACTTCAATTGCACCGATGGGACGTGGAGCCGCAGAGCCCTCGTCCCGGAAGCGCACCCGCATCTGGGAGCCGCGCGACTCGCCCGCAGCCCAAAGGCAGACGGGGTCCACACATGTGGCGCCGTAGTCGTCGGTTGGAGCGGGGGCCAGTCGCGCGACCTCGATCACGGTCTCCGACCACGCCGCAATCGTGACCGCGTCCGCCAGCGCCTCGCGGAACTCCACGGCCCGGCCTCCCGGCGCAAAGAGACCGCTGTGGATCGGAAGGTCGCTGAGCGGCGTTGCCGCACGCGAGACGCGGATCTCCCTGATCCTGATGCGGATCGGCGCGACGTTTTTCACGCGCAGGACCACGCGGTCATCGTGCGGTTCGAGCCGTACGCGGATCGCACTGGTGGCCAGCCGGCCCGTGTACTCCTCCGCAAGTGTCTCCGCGCGCGCGCGAATCTCCGCGTCGGGCGAGTCGAGCGCCCGCACGAGCTCCGGCCACGCGCGTTCCACATTGCGCCGCAGCTCGGCCGTCGCCCACTCGCGCACCTCGAGGTCGTCGCTTCCGAGAAGCTCGACCTGCAGGAGCGCCGCCAGCGCGATCGCGAGCATCGATGGTGTGATCGCACCGCCGGCAGATTATTCCCGCGCGAATTGGACAGCGCGACCGCATCCGTCACACTCCGGCCGGACGATCCTCGCCGGGGCCCAACGCTGCAAGCCGAGCGGTGCTTCGATTACGATGCCCGCCATGTCGAGACGCCGGGCCTACCTTCGAGTCGGCGAGGTGCGCCGCGCCCTCGGCGATTTCGTCGCGAAGCGTGCACCCGGCCGGGCGTCGATCGACAGCCAGTCTGACGCTGCGCCGCCCTGGCCACGACGAGACCGGCGGCGAGTTCAGATTCCCGTTCACGGTGGAGTCGTTCGTTCCCGTCTGCCGGTTTCCGAGGCGCCGAAGGACGCGAAGCGCGGGCTGCCGATCGCGAGTGCGGAGTCCGCGCCGTCGTGGATGCAGATGTCCGACAGCCGGTGCTGGTCCGCGTTACGGAGCAGGTGCCCGTCCTCGCTCCGGCACGTGGCGGCCACCGGTGCTACAGTCGCGCCCCGGAGGAAGTGAGCATGGCCCGTTCGAGCAACTCGACGAGTTCGCGTCGTCCCGGACAGCCGATGAAGCGTGCTGCGTGGCGGCGCAGATGATTGAGTCATTGCGTCCGATTGCGATGAACGGGGAACGCGGCGATGGTGAGCGCAAAGCGACTGATTGAACGCGAGTTGCGGAAGCTCGTGGGCCTGGGAGTCTACGGCCTGGCACGCGCGGCCGATATGCTCACGGTCGGCTTCGGGAAGCGCCGACCGCGGTGGATCGGCTGGATCCTCACGAAGCGCCGGCGCCGGGTGGCGTTGCCGGAGTTCGCGCTCCACGTCCAGGATCCGTGGAGGATCGAGATCGCCGGATCGCTCTTCACGGAGCGGTTCGATCTCTGGAGGCCGCCGGGAGAGGCGGATCGGAGGTCGCCACGCGTGGACTGGAACCGCGATTACGACACGAAGCCCAACCTGCAGGACCAGCGGATGAAGCTGCTGCGGCGGCGGCACCCGTACGACCCTCGAGCGCGTCGACTGGTCGTGGAGTCCGTCCGAGCGGACTCCCGCGGCGGAGCGGTGATCGACTTGTCGCACGACGTGCGGCTCGCGATCCGGCCCACGCGGACATCGGGCGAGGCGTGGCGGGTGTTCCGGCCCGGCTCTCGGAGCAAGCACTTCGTGGTGCTCGGCGGCGGGGTGGTCGAGGGATAGGCTCGCCGGGGCGCCGTGCGCGGCGTCGGGGCGCGGTTCTGCCGGCCTGTCCTTCCTTCCGGCTACCGGCGTGCGACGAACTCGACCCAGAGCATTTCGGCGACGATCGCGCCGACGATGAGCGTGGCCGCATGCCCCGGGCGGTGCCGCCGCACGAGGAGCCCGAACGCCGCCGCGCCCAACGGGAAGAGGAACGTGGCGTAAGCGAATCGTCGTCGACCCCAAGATCCTCGTCGGCAAGCCGGTGATACGGAACACCCGCATCGCGGTCGAGTCCGTCATCGACCTGCTGGCCGAGGGATGGAGCGACGCCGAAGTCCTTCGCAATTACCCAGGACTGACGCGTCAGGACATTCAGGCCGCATCAGTTCGCCGTAAGCGGATACACCTTCTGCGCGTGCAGGATCTCGCTTGCGTAGGCCAGGCACGCTCCTCGCCAACGAGAACGTGCCGCCTGGACACCATCGCCGGGCGGTAGCTTCCAATGCGGGAAACTGATCACAACCGAAGTAGGCTCCGGCACATAACGACCGCGTGACGTGAGACATTGCCTCTCGCCCTGGTTCCAAAGTCAAGCCTCCCTCAAGCGCTTCGCCCTCCTAGCGCGCTCGATCCGGCGCTCGCGTGCGACCATCGCTTGAAGTCGGGCCTTGCTGTCGCTTCGACAGGTGGGCAGGAACTTGGGCATTCCCAGTTCGCCTTGCTTCCCCAACCACGCGAGTTGTGCATTCGTGGATTCAAGGACTGCGGCAGCACACTGCGTGGCGAGTTGCAGCGCTTGCAGACCATCAATCCCGAACACGTATCTCGGTCGGGACCAACCGTTGTCGAGGCCCGTAATCTGTACAGCGCAGCCCCAATCCGAGCCAGGAACGGGTTGAGGCACGCCAATAGTCAGCACCACGGGCTTGCCATTGGGTAGCTTGAACACTCGTCGTGCCGCGATCCGCCGGATCACCCGCGGCACAGCGAACGCCTTTTTCATGTTGGTGAGCGTACCAGTTCGCGGCGCCTCAAGCAGCGTACTTCGCGTGCGCGAAGCGCGAGATGCGCAAGGACCGCCGTTGACGCCGCGCCTCCGCACGAACGTCGGCCACGTGTGCGCCGTCATACACGAGTCATGATTCGCCTCGCGCTCACCCTTCACGCCGCCGCCGCGGGGGCGTACTGGTGGTTCCAGCCACGCGCGTTCGAAGTCGGCGGGCGCCAGTGGTTCGAACATGAGGTGATTGCACCCGTCGTCTTCGCGGTTTCGGTGGCGACACTCGTGCCGCGGACCCGACCGCTCGCGGGCGGGCTCCTCCTCGGGTTCTGGATCGCCGTGGCGGGAAGCGTGTCCGTCGTCGGAGCGACTCCGCCCGCGCGGGCGATGATCCTCGTGACCGCGGCGGCGGTCGCCGGACTCGCCGTCGGGCTCCGGCGGGGCGAGACGCGACGGCCGTGCGCCGCCGCCGCGCCAGCAGGGGTTGCGCTGGGCGCCGCTTTCCTGTGGTGCGCGTGGGCACCCCCGGCGACGACCCGGCCCGCGGGCGGCGAGGCGCCCGCCACCGCGCGCGAGACGCGCGCTCCGTCGTGGAGGCAGCCCGGGCCGCACGTGCGCCCGGGACTCGAGTTCGACGCCGCGTCGCGGAGCGGGTTCTGGACGGTGTTCGACCACCGGCGCGTGGCGGCGGTCACCCGGGTGGAGACGGATCCCTGCGGCACGCGCATCCGTTGCTGGTCGACGCTGGACCGCGAGGTCCCGGCGCACCTGGCGAGCGCCGTGCGCGTGGCGTTCACGGGCGAGCTACGTGTGGAGGGGGTGCCATGGAAGTCGGGCGATTTCATCGCGTTCCGCCGCGGGCGCATGGAGCTCCTGCGGCCGACGCAGGCCGAGAAGGGTCCGTTCACGACGATCGCCTCGTGGAACCCGCACGATCCCGTGATCGAGTTCGACGAATGGCGCGTCCAGGTGCGCGGCTGGGCAGATCAGGCCTCCCACGCCGAGTCGCCGACCGCAGGGTGGGGAGTGTCGCAGGCCGCGATCGAGAACCTGGGCGGCGAGCTGGTGTGGTCGCTCGCGTCCACGTCGATCGGCAGGGGCTGGCACTGCGTGCGGACCGCTCCCGGGACGTACGTGTTCGAAATCGTGATCGAGCGGAGGCGGTAGCGGGCGGGACACCCGCAGGAGACGCCGGCTGGCAATCCGCTGTCCAACCTCCGGCGATACCGGACGACGCCGAGCTTCGCGCGATAGCCCAGATCCTGCGGCGCGGCGCCGAGGAGGGCGAGCGCGAGAAGCGGCCACCGCGTGCCTGCCGATTACAGCGCTTTCGCGAAGTCCGCGATCAGATCCTCCGCCGCCTCGAGGCCGACCGACACGCGCACGAGCGCGTCCGAGATCCCGAGTTCGCGACGCTCCTCCGGCGTCAGCCCCCGGTGCGACGTCGTCACCGGCCGGGTCACGAGCGTCTCCGGGCCGCCGAGGCTCGGCGCGACGACCGCCAGCTCCAGGCGCTTCATCAGCGCCTCCGCCGCCGCCGGGCCGCCGCGCGGTTCGAAACTCAGGAGCCCGCCCGTCCCCGCGAAGTACCGCCGCGCCCGCGCGTGCCGCGGATGGCTTTCGAGCCCCGCGTAGTTCACCTTCGCGACCGCCGGATGGCGCTCCAGCGCCGACGCCAGCGCGAACGCGCTCTCGTTCTGCCGTCGCAAGCGCAGCGCGAGCGTCTTCAGCCCCCGGTGCAGCAGGAAGCACGCATGCGGATCGAGCGAGCCGCCGAGATGGTCGAGGAGGTGCTTGATCCGCTCGACGTGCGCCGCGCGGCCGATCACCGCCCCCGCCACGATGTCCGTGTGACCGTTCAGGTACTTGGTGGCGCTGTGGAGCACGAGGTCGAACCCCGCCTCGATCGGACGGTAGTTCACCGGCGTCGCGAGCGTCGCGTCGATCATCGACACCAGGTCGTGGGCCCGCGCGAACGCGGCGGCCGCCTCGAGATCGACCACCTCGAGCAGCGGGTTCGTCATCGCCTCGACGTAGATCGCGCGCGTCGCCGGCCGGAGCGCCGGCTTCCACGCGAACGGATCGTCCGCGTCGACGAACGTCACCTCCGCCCCCATCCGCGGAAGCTCCTGCGTGAGGAACGTGCGCGTCCCGCCGTAGAGCGACCGGTGCGCGATCACGTGGCTCCCCGCGGGCAGGAACGCGATGAGCGACGCGGAGATCGCGGCCATGCCGCTCGCCGTCACGAGGGCGGCCTCGCCCCCCTCGAGAGCCGCGAGCTTCGCGTGCAGCGCCTCGTGGTTCGGCGAATTGCTCAGCCGCAGGTAGCGCACGTCGTGGTAGCCGGCCTCGCCCGCGTACTCGAAGGTCGACGACTGGAAGATCGGCAGGCTCACCGCGCCGCGGACACCGGGACGCGGCTCACCGGCGTGCACAAGACGGGTTTCGAATCGCATGGGGCCTCCTGCTTCTGCGAAAGGACGAGGATGACCGAGACGACGATCAGCGCGGCCGGAAAAAGCATCGACGCGTGGAGCGGCTCGCCCGCGAGCGCCCAGCCGAGCACGACCGCGACGGCCGGGTTCACGTACGCGTACGTCGCCACCTGGTTCGCCGGCCGCACGCGGATGAGCCACGCGAACGCCGTGTAGCCGAGGATCGACCCGACGACCGCGAGGTACGCGAGCGCGGCCACGCTCCGCGTCGAGACGACGGCGACGCGCGCGGGCTCGCCCGTCGCCGCTCCGAGGAGCGTGAGCAGCAGCCCGCCCGCGAGCATCTGGAGCCCGACCGAGACGCCCGTCGACTCCGGCAGCGTCGCGCGCCGCGCGTAGAGCGAACCGGTCGCGAAGGCGACAGTGCCGCCGAGCAGGATCGCGACGCTCGGCCCGTGGACGCCCGCGGTGCCGGGCCGGACGAGGAGCGCCACGCCGACGAGCCCGATCGCGACTCCGGCGAACACGCGCGCGCTCCAGCGGCCCGCGAGGATCGCGATCCAGAGCGGCGTCGACGCCGCCAGCAGCGCGGCGAAGCCCGACGCGAGGTGCCGCTCGGCGAGGACGGTGCCGCCGTTGCCGCCGACGAGGAGGAGCGCTCCGATCGCGGCGGCCGGCAGGAGATGGCGCGGCGACGGCCTCGGCGCGCCGAGAGCGCGCGCGACGCCGTAAAGGATCGCGCCCGCGACGAGGTGGCGCACGCCGGCCATGAGGAGCGGCGGGAGCGTCTCGATCGCGTAGCGGATCGCGAGGTACGTCGACCCCCACGCGAGGTACACGGTGGCGAACGCGGCGGCGACCTTCATGATGCCTACTGTACGCGCGAGCGAGAAACGGCACAGATGCAGCCGTCCTGAATATGCACCGGTACAGTTAGAAACTGTGCTACGCTGTATCCCTCGCACTGTACCGGTCGATACCGCGTGTGCGTGGCAGGATGACGGCATGCTCTACGAAGACGTGGCGACGCAGGTCGCGCGGCTGATCCAGACGGGCGCGTACCGCGTCGGCGACCGCGTGCCGTCGGTGCGCGCGCTCTCGCGCAAACTCGACGTCAGCGTCGCGACGGTGCTCGAGGCGTACCGGATGCTCAAGGCGCGCGGGCTCATCGAGCCGCGCCCGCAGTCGGGATACTACGTCCGCCCGCGGCCGGTCGAGGCGTCGCCCCCGTCCGAGCGTCCCGCGCCGCCGTCGCCCGCGGCACCCGTCGCCGTCCACGAGCTCGGCATGAAGCTGCTGCACGACGCGCGGAGCCGGTCGCTCGTGCCGCTCGGCGCCGCGCTGCCACGCCCCGCGCTCATGCCGTTCGACAAGCTCCGCCGGATCCTCGCGCGCATCCTGCGCCTTCATCCGGCGGAGGCGCACGGCATCGACGCGCTCCCGGGCTGCCGCGCGCTGCGGGTGCAGGTGGCCCAGCGGGCGATGCTCGCGGGCCTGCCCCTCTCGCCCGACGAGATCGTGACCACGTGCGGCGCGCAGGAGGCGGTGAGTCTCGCGCTGCGCGCCGTGTGCCGGCCGGGGGACACCGTCGCGGTCGAGTCGCCGATCTTCTTCGGCATCCTCCAGGCGATCGAGGTGCTCGGGCTCAAGGCTGTGGAGATCGACGCGCATCCGCGCGAGGGCATGGAGCTCGGGTGCCTGCGCGCGGCGCTGCGCCGCCGGCGCGTGCGCGCGGTCATCGCGATCCCCACCTTCAACAACCCGCTCGGCAGCGCGATGCCGGAGGAGAAGAAGAAGGAGCTGGTGCGGATGCTGGCGTCGCGCGACGTGCCGCTCGTCGAGGACGACATGTACGGCGACCTGCACTTCGGGTTCGACCGCCCGAAGGCGGCGAAGGCGTTCGACGCGAACGGGCTGGTGCTCACGTGCGGGTCGTTCTCGAAGTCCCTGGCCCCCGGCTGGCGCGTGGGGTGGCTGGCGCCGGGGCGGTTCCAGCGCGACATCGAGCGGCTCAAGATGACCAGCACGCTGGCGACGGCGACGCCGCTGCAGCTGGCGGTGGCGGAGTTCATGGCGCACGGAGGCTACGAGCGGACGCTGCGGGTGCAGCGGAAGGCGCACGCGCGGGCCGTGGACGAGCTCGCGCGCGCGGTGGTGCGACACTTCCCGCCGGGGACGGGCGTCTCGTCGCCGGAGGGCGGCTTCGTGGTGTGGGTGCGGATGCCCGAGCGCGTGGATTCGATCGCGCTCTACGGGCAGGCGCTGAAGGCGGGGATCATGATCGCCCCGGGCCCGATGTTCTCCCCGCGCGGCCGCTTCCGGAATTTCGTCCGGTTGAACGCCGGCGCATGGACGCCCGACCTCGACCGCACGATCGCGACGCTCGGGCGGCTGGCGCGGGCGTGAGGGTCACGCACCTCCCTCCTCCACGCTGACCCGGCGCATGAGCGTGACCGCTCAAGAATCGCGCGCGTTCGGATAGAATGCGGCTGCGTGACCCACGCACTTCGGGCGGCCGTGATCGTGACGCTCGACAAGGCCGCCGGCATCCCCTCGCTCCTGCGGGCCCTCGCCGCGCAGACCGTCCCCCCGGAGGCGTTCGAGGTCGCGATCGAGGGCGATGTGCCCGCCGCCGAGATGGAGCGGCACGTCGAGCACGCCCCGCGCGTGACCTACGAGCACGTCCCGCACGGGTGCCGCGCCGCGTACCGGAACCGCGGACTCGCGCGGACGCACGCGCCGGTCGCCGTCTTCCTCGCGGACGACTTCGTCCCGGCGCCCGCGTGGCTGGAGCACCACCTGCGCCTGCACGAGAGGCGGCCTGAGGAGACCGCCGCGGGCATCGGACCCGGCCTTTTCACGGCGGCGTTCCGCGACGACCCGTTCATGCGCTGGCTCGAGGACAGCGGGTCGCTCTTCGGCGTCTCCTTCACCCGCCCGGATCCGCGCCGGGCGTCCTTCTTCTACGGCGCCAACGTCTCCGTGAAGCGGCGCCTGCTCGACCGCGCGGGGCCCTTCGACGAGCGCTTCCGCCACCACGCGTGGGACGACTACGAAATGGGCCGCCGGCTCTTCGCGCTCGGCATGACCGTCGACTTCCTCCCGGACGCGTCGTGCATCCACGAGCACGACGTCACGTTCGACGAGCGATCGCGCGCCGTCGGTCGCGGCGGCGAGTCCGCGGCGGTCTTCGAGCAGCTCCACCCGCCGCCCCATCCGTGGCGCCCGCTCGTCGGCGTTTCCGCGTGGCGCCTCGGGCTCCGGGTCGCCGGCGCAAGGCTGCGCGCGCTCGCGACCGGAAGCGACGCGGCGCGCGGCGCGCTCTACCAGGCGCTGATGGACCGCGCGTTCGTCGCCGGCTACCGGCGCGGGGCGGCCGACCGATGACGCCGCGCGTCTACACCGATGTCGCGTACGCGGAGCGCCTCCGCCAGGCGGTCGAGGCGGAGTGGGTCGGGCTCGACCGCGCCGAGGCGGCGGTGCTCGCCGCGGACCTCGATGACCGCGTGCTGCGCGCGCCGCACGTGACGTGGGTCCACTGCGACCACGCGGGCCTGGAGCGGTCGGCGCGCCCCGAGGTGTTCGACCGCGGGCTCGTCGTGACCGGCTCGGCGGGCCGGTCGGCGCCCGCGCTCGCGGAGCACGCGATCTTCTTCATGCTCTCGCTCGCGTATGACGCGCCGGCGTTCCTCGACGCGCAGCGCGCGCGGCGCTGGGGCGTCCCCGGCCAGGAGAAGCTGCGCGCCCTCTACGGCCGCACCGCGGGGATCGTCGGCCTCGGCCACACGGGCACCGAGCTGGCGTCGCGGGCCCGCGCGTTCGGGATGCGCGTGCTGGCGTGCCGCCGCCGGCCCGACCCCGCGTGCGTGCCGCTCGAGACGGTGCTGCGCGAGTCGGACTTCGTGGTGCTGGCGCTGCCGCTCTCCGACCGCACGTGGCGGATGATCGGCGCCCGCGAGCTGGCGCTCATGAAGCCGGCGGCGTTTCTCGTCAACATGGCCCGCGGCGCGATCGTCGACGAGTCGGCGCTCGTGGCGGCGCTGCGGAGCGGACGGCTGGCGGGCGCGGCGCTCGACGTCTTCGAGCGCGAGCCGCTCCCCGCGGACAGCCCGCTCTGGTCGGCGCCGCGGACGCTCATCACGCCGCACGTGACGCCGCAGGTGCCGGACCGCACGGCGCGCTCGCTCGAGATCATCGCGGAGAACTTCCGCCGCTGGCGCGCGGGCGAGCCGCTGCTCAACCGGCTCACGCGGGACGACGTGTACACGCGCGGGTGAAGGCGCCGCCGCGGCAGTGGCCCGTCGACGAGGTGGACGCGCATGGCTTTCTCTCTTCGCCGGCGTGCGGGCGCGCGCGTTACGACGTGGGGCTTGGGACCCGGGACTTCCCGACTGCTACTTCGGCTCCGCCCATTCGCTCAGGATGGCCCGCACGCGCGTCTTCACCTCCTCGTCGCCGGCGCGGAGCAGGTCCCTCAGCGAGGGAGCCGCGCGCGCGCCGATCTTCCGCACGTCCGCCTCGCCCGCCTCGCGCTCGCCCAGCTCCTCGCTCCGGAACTGCTCCACCGCGCGCGACACGCGGGCCTGCTCGCCCGCGGTCAGCGGCTCGAACTTCTCCTGCAGGAAACGATCGATCAGCCAGTCCGTCCCGTGCTTCTTGAGGAGCCGCTCGCGCGCCTCCTTGCCGTTCACCGGCTCGCGCTCCGGCGGCGGCTTGTCGGGCTGCCCGGGCTCCACCGGCACCGGCTCCGCCACGGGCGGCGCGGGCGGCTCGCCCACGTCGCGCGAAGACCCCAGCGCGATGTCCCGGTTGTACCACCGCAGCGCCTCGTAGCGGTCGCCCTTCTTCTCGTGCGCGCGGCCCAGCTTGAAAAACGGGCGCTTGCCCAGCTCCCTCGCCCGCAGCCACGCCGCGATCGCCGCGTCCCACTCGTCCCGCTTCGCGTACTCGTCCCCCACGTCCTCCACCACGTCCGCGTCCGCGTCCGCGGCCTTGAGATCGATCTTCGAGAGCGCCTCCTTCACCTTCTCCGGCGACCCGTGAAGCCGCGCCAGCGCCAGCAGGGCGGACGCCCGCGTCAGGCGACGGCCGTTTACGTCGACGGACGACTCGATCATCTCCGCCGCCGTCTCATACGCGACGATCGCGCGGTCGTTCTCGCCGCGACGCTGCGCCGCCTCCGCCGTCAGCCACACCACCGCGACGTCCTTCGGCGCGAGCGCCCGCGCCGCCTCGAGCACCTCGAGCGTCCCCTCGTCGTTCAGGTACTGCTCCGCGAACGCCGCGTACTTCCGGTGCGGCTCCGCGTCCTTCGCCCCGCGCAGGAGCTCCCCGCGCACCGCCGCCGCGCACGCCTTCTGCGACTCCGCGTCGAACCCCTCGCGCATCTGCCAGCGCATCATCATCCGCTCGCTCGTCTCGCTGGCCAGCCGGAAGAACTCCAGCCAGCGCTTCGCCGCCACGTGCTTGCGCGCGAGCTTCAGCACCGGGTTCTTCTGCTCGTTCCAGATCGCCTCCGCCGGCAGCCCCTCGCCGTTCGGCGCCACCCGCACCAGCTCCCTCACCACCCGCTCCAGCCACGCGTCGCTCTCCTCCTCCTGCGCCAGCTCGTAGAGCGTCGCCGCCGCGTAGCCGCCCGCCGCGTGACCCTTCGGCACCGTCGCGCACTTCTCGAGCGCGGAGGCGAACTCCTTCTTCGCCTCGTCCGGAAGGCCCGCGACCTTGAGCGCCCGGCCCGCCTGGAACGGGGCGCGCGGATCGCCCGTCGCCGACTTCGCCAGCGCGTCGCGCAGCCGCGTCGCGCCCTCCTTCGTGAACGCCGTCATGGACTCGACGAGCTCGATCGCGAAGTCGACCGCCGCGACGTCCGCGGGCGCCGTTTCGACGAGCGCCGCGGCCGCCTCGGGCGTCGCCCGCCGGCGCGCGAGCTCGAGACTGAGCGCGAGCTCCGGCGCCTTCGCGAGCGACTCCTCGAGGAACGCCTCGAGCGCCGGCGCGTCCTTCGGCAGCGCGGCGAATCGCGACTCCAGCTCCTTCACGAGCGCCACCTTGTCCGCGGTGGCCGCGCGCTTCCGCGCCTCGTCGCGCATCGCCGCGACCGCCGCCGCGCCGTCCTTCCTCGCGACGAGCGCGAACATCCGCTCGACCGCCGCGCGACGCCGGAGCGGCTCCGCCGCAGGCGCCGGATCGAGGAGCCTGAGCACGGCGTCGTACTCGCCCTTCGCGTTGAGCCGCGCGGCCGCGATCGTCCGCACGCGGTCCCCCTTGATCGTCCCGTCGGCGATCTTCGCGACGACTGCCTGCGCCTTCTCCGGCGCGCCCTCGGCCTCGGCGGCGGCGATGAAGTTGAGGACCGGTCCCTCGGCGCCGGGCGCGAGCTCCATCACCTTCGCCAGCGCGTCGGCGATC
>Ga0187893_10010110_pt1 | contig 14217 bp, 12 predicted proteins | sample MA1701074metaG_FD_139574 | JGI IMG/M metagenome (GOLD analysis project Ga0187893, IMG submission 139574) | White microbial mat communities from a basaltic lava cave in the Kipuka Kanohina Cave System on the Island of Hawaii, USA - MA170107-4 metaG ...
AAGTTGTGCGCCCTGTCGCACGGTATCGCGATTCACGGGCTCGTACTGGTGCCATTTCGCGGCCGGAAACTCGGCCAGAAGCTGCTGCAGCTGCCATTGTAGTGTCGGGGAAGTCACGGTCTCAGTCAGCACACGTAGATTGACGCCCTGGTTGGCTTTGAACCGCGGCAGCGCTGCGCGCATCTCTGTGACAAACGTGCTCCAGGAGCGAATCTCGCCATACTGAGTGACGGTTTGGGAGCGGTCGGGATCGTATAAATCCAAAATCGACGCTTGTGCCAGGACACTGGTGGCGCCGAGGCTGGCGGGATGTTCGGGATTGCCTTCGACCTTGGTCGGTCGCCCCATGTGGTTCTCTACCAGCAATCCTTCGGCTATGCCTCCCAGTGGCATTGCTGAGGCAAAAAACAGAGGCTTCCCCGGAATGACTTCCTCGGGCGCTTTCACGTAAGGCACGATGGGCTCGTTAGGTTGTTTCGTACAGCCCGTCAGGCCGGCCAGGGCCAGCGACGCGCCCATCAGGTGCAGGAAACGGCGCCGACCCACCGGATCCACCCACTGATCCGCCTGCTGAGGGAATTCGCGGTAGAGGAACTCCTGAAACCCCTCCGTCTCCGCCAGCTCATCCAGACTTCGCCAGTAGGACTGCCCGTCACTTCCGCTGAGTTTGGCGCGCAGGGAGTCGAAATCAAATTGCCCGTTTCGTTTGGTCATCGGTGGCAGGTGGAACAGTTGGTCGAACTATGAATCTTGTATTCCTTGACCAGTTGTTTTCCCAGCGCGATCTGGTCGGCGGGTGGCTGGTAATCCATGTTGAAAACCTGATCCCGAGGGCGGACATACTTCTCCGGCTGGCGATGGCAGTCCAGACACCACTCCATCAAAAGCGACGCATGTTGCCAAACCAAGGGCATGCGATCCACCTGCCCGTGGCAGGTGCTGCAACCTACTCCCTTGTTGACATGAATGCTGTGGTCGAAGTAAGCGAAGTCGGGCAGATCGTGAACCCGCGTCCAGCGCAGGGACTTGTCGGTCCGATAACTGTCGCGCACCGGTTCAAGCATCGGGCTGGTAGACCAGATCTGCGAATGACAGTTCATACAGGTCTCGGTGGGAGGGGTTCCTGCAACCGCCGCGACCTCCACACTCGTATGACAGTAGCGGCAGTCGATACCGATGGCCGCCACATGGTGCTGATGACTGAAAGGAACTGGCTGCTCGCGTGTGACGCCCGCTTGCGTGACATAACCCGAACGGTTCACGGCGATGATCACCGCAAGAATGCCTGCGATGATAAAGATCGAGCCGAAGATACTGAGCTTCGAAAACGTGTTGGTGCTGCGGTGGAAGATTTGTGACACGCGCGAGAAATCTCTCTGGATACAACACGGAAGGAAGGAAAACCCGACCTAGCCTCAAACGCGGGGAGAATGTAGCATCGTGCAGAAATTCGAGTCAAGTGAAACAGTTCACGAGAGCTTGTCTTGTCGCTTCATTTCAAGCATCAAGCAGGCCGTTTCGTCGAAGCGGAGAAGCCAGACTGCGGCAACGATTTTTGTCAGCCGAATTCCGGCTCATGCTTCCCTTCGCCAGTATGACCCATTTCGAAGCGCTTCCGCGATTGAGGAACCAGCCGCACGGCTCGAGCGCTCGCCTCGCGCATGCTAAGAGATAAGGAAGACATTGGGTTGAATGAACTCACGAGTGGGCGATTCGTGCTGCATTCACACGAAGCAGCTCCGAGTCTCCCAGGACCAGACCCGCCAGAGCCCGAATGAAGCTGGGATCGTCGTTTAATCCTGGCATCAGCTCAAAGTGCCGGATACCATGGTGGGCAGCTTCCTCGCGCCCCTCGATGTTGATCTCACTGAGTGTCTCGACGTGATCCGAGACAAACGCCACTGGAACCACCAGCACATTCGCCGTGTGACGCTCTCCGAGGGTTTTGAGAGTCGAGTGCAGTGACGGCTGCAACCATTTGCTAGCTCCGACTTTGCTCTGGTAGCAAAGGGTATGCGGAGAACCCCATCGTCCCAGTTCCAACAGACGTTCCACGGTGCTCTCGATCTGCATCTGGTAGGGATCTCCCCGCTCGATGACACTGACGGGAACACTATGAGCACTGAACACAAGATGCACGACTTCGCCGGCCGGAAATTTCGACAGGCTCCGGTCAATGTTGGCAGCAAGTGAATCCAGATAGGCAGGGTCAGAATAAAACTCACGGATGATGCGAGTCGGAAGCTGTTTCAGCGGCGAAGAATGAATCTGGCGATTCCATTCATTCAAGCTGCTTCCTGTAGTCGTTCCGGAATACTGAGGATAAAGAGGGAGCAATACAAGCTCATCCGGGGCGAAGGCTTCGACGGCGCGCACCACCTCTTCAGTCAAAGGGTGCCAATAGCGCATCGCCACGAAAACCCGGGCGTTGAGGAAACGGCCCAACTCAGCCTCTAGTGCCCGCGCCTGCCGCTGAGTAAATTCGAGAATCGGCGACTTGCCGCCTATCTCAGCGTAGTGGTTGCGAACCTTCTTCGCTCGCGTGGCTGAAATAAGTCTGGCGAGCGGCTCCCTGGCAATTCTGGCAAAGGGAAAATCAATGATATCGGGATCCCTGAATAACCTCAGCAGGAAGGGCTCGATAGCATCCAGAGAATCCGGGCCTCCCAGTTGAAACAGCACTACTGCAGTTGATCTTCCTGAGTTCATGAAAAACGTTCCCTCCGCGAGAACCCGCTAACCTGAGGTATTGTGTCCGCGAGTAAGTAGCACAATCTTCGAATGAAGATCAACTAGACAACTGGACCCGGGGCCGAGACCTGAGTTCGAACCGCGTTTGCCGCAAGAGTGGAGATCCAGGATTGCCGGAGTTCCGGTACGGGCAAAAGGATTAGGGACAAGGGCCCGCCACGGTACACAAGGCGACGGACGCGTTTCTTGATAATTAATCACAAGTCCTAACACCGAAACTGTAAATATCCGAGCGAAGTATGAAAAAAGTCTATTGATCGTTACTCCCGGAGCGCGAACCTCCTTCAGGTAATTCCCGACATGGTGGGCAGGTTCTGGCGTCTGGGCGTGTTTCTTGCGCAACGTAATGGCTGTTTCACTGTAGCTGGCTTTTGGATCCGGAGACCGCGCACCGGAAGCCTTTGGCAGGCCAGGTGCTTAGTCTTTATGTGGAAGTCGCGAAAATCTGTAGTTTTGGGAAATGATTTTCTCAATCACTTCTCTCAAAGTCTCAATTCCAGAAAGGAGCCTCCTTCAATATCAGGGGATTTTGCCACATGGAACCGAACACCGAGACAAGCTTTCCGGCGGGCAGACTCAGGATTTCGCAGGTTCAAAAGAGTCGAAAAGTCGACCACGCATCCCCCCCAGCTGCCCCCTGGTGCGTCGTCACATTCTGGGACCCTGAGGGCGACTTGAAGATTCGGAAGGCTTACGGGGTGGCAGGTTTGCGGCGCCACAAACTGTTGAGAATCACTGCAGAGGCACTTCAGCAGTCCTTTCCTCTCAGCCAGGATCTGGTTTCTTTCGACATTCTGGGCTGCGGCCTGCGGACGTTGCAACGAGATGTAGCGCATTTCGCTGCTGCAGGGGTTTTCGTTCCATTTCAGCGGGCGTCGGCGACTGACCGGAAGCAGCGGTACATCTACCCGGTTGCCGGAGCAAAACTCTATCTCGAGGGCCGCTCACAGCACGAGATCGCAGCCATCCTGTATCAAAATCTGGAGAGTGTGGAGAATTTCATTCGCGACTTTGCGAAGGTTGTTCGACTCGCCGCCAGCGGTATCAGCTCCAACCACATTGGCACAGTAACCCAGATCCGTGAGGGGTTATTGGACGAGTATCTGTCGTTGTTTAGAGAGTACAACACCCCCCAGCTGTTTACCCGTTTGGATCTTTTTGCACGAACCGCGAGATAACATATCCGCCATATGGCGCTGACCCAATGAGGTCACTTGGGCGCAACTACGGGCAGATCTGTGCCATAAGACGAATTTCCTCGTTGGCGCCAAGAGATGTTCTCGAGCTGTATCGATGCGGCAGGCTGAATTGAGAAAGCGGAGCACGCCTCGCGTGCTCCGCTTTTTTCTTGGGGACGGAGCGATGAATCAACCGCCGGCGATAGCCGGGATGATGGAGACTTCATCCTTATCGGAGATCGGCGTCTGCAAGTTTTCCAGAAAACGAATGTCCTCCTCGTTGACGAAGATATTCACGAAGCGCCGCACTTTGCCGTCCGCCTCGCAGATGCGGTCTTTCACACCCGGGAATCGCTGGTCGATGTCTTCGATCAACTGTAGTACCGAACTCCCGCTCGCGGTCACGACTTCCTGACCTCCGGTCAACGCTCTAAGCTGCACCGGAATTCTCACCTGAATCGGCATGCTGCCTCCTTGTTAGCTTCTGGCCTTCAAGAGCTTCTGTTGAACCAGCAACTCAGCGTTCAAAATCGCCGCGCCGGCCGCACCGCGAATCGTGTTGTGTCCCAGCAGATCCAGTTTGAAATCAAACACGCTGCACGGACGGATTCGCCCTACCACGGTTGCCATCCCGTTCTCCACTTCACGGTCGAAACGGGGTTGCGGCCTGTCTGCTCCCTCGACGTGCACCACCGGAAAACGAGGGGCGCTGGGCAGCTCTAAACGCTGAGGCAGCGAACGGTAACTCTTGAGCGCCTCAATGAACTGCTCCAATGAAGGCCGGTGCTTCAGAGCGAACGACACCGCCTCGAGGTGTCCATCCAGAACGTTCACACGGTGGCATTGAGCGCTGATCTTGAAGTCGGCAAACACAATCTTTCCGTCCTCGAACTTTCCGAGAATCTTGCGTGGTTCGATTTCAATCTTCTCTTCTTCATCCGCGATGTAAGGAATGACATTGTCGATGATGTCGAGACTGGCAACACCCGGATAACCGGCACCCGAGAGCGCCTGCATGGTAACGACGTGCACTTTCTCAATCCCAAAGGCGACGTCGAGGGGCGCCATCGCCAGAACCAGAGCCATGGTGGAGCAATTGGGGTTCGTAATGATATAGCCGCTCTGGTAATTCTGGTTTCTCTGTTGAATTTGAAGCAGCGCGAGATGCTCTGAGTTGATCTCTGGAACCAACAGCGGCACGTCTTCATCCATCCGGTGATTCTTTGAATTGCTGAGCACCGCATATCCTGCTTTGGCGAATGCGCTCTCCACCTCACCGGCGATAGAGGACGGCAGGCCCGAAAACACCAGGTCGCATTCCAGATTGGGAGCGCAGTCATTCACCTTCATGGTCCGGACATACTCCGGCATATGGCCGGAGATCTTCCACTGGCAGGCCTGCTGATAAGGCTTCCCCACCGAGCGGTCCGACGCCGCGATACCCGCCACTTCGAACCAGGGATGCTTCTCAAGCAACTGGATGAAACGCTGCCCCACGGTTCCGGTCGCGCCAAGAATTCCAACCTTCCATTTTTGTTTCATAAGCCCACTCGAACGGATTCAGAATCGGAAATGGAGGGCCGAAGATCGAGTGCTGCGGGCAGGAAATACCACCGATACGATCGTCTGTGCTCCATCATCGTCCTCAAACACCGACATACCTGGCATAAAGTGAACGAGCCACCTGCGCGTCCTTCGTGCCCTTGACAATTCCCCGCCCGTCGCGAAACACGGCAATCTCAAACTGGTCCACGGTAAAGCGCAGCAGGAACTCGTTCAATTGCACCTTGCCCACCGCCTTCAAGCGCCTTGCCAATTCCCCAAGATTGAGACCGCTCCCGTCTCGAACGCTGATCTGAACCGAGTCTCGCCCGCAAAGCGTCGTGGCGACTGAACTCGCGTGTTTCTCCAGAAACTCGAAGCGCAGCCGTTGGCAGCACGGACAATCCCCTTGCTCTCTGACATTCTCGATTTCAATCTGCCGGTGTGAATTCTCCCACACGTCAACGCAGAGCATCCGGCGGTTGATACGCTGCATATTTCCCGATAGGATCTTGAGCGCCTCCGCCACCTGCACCGAAGCGACGATGTTGACGATCGGACTCAAGACGCCGGTTGTGTCGCAAGTTGGCGAACTTCCCGGCGCGGGCACTTTCTCAAGAACACAACGAAGACAGGGAGTCTCTTGCGGCAATACCGTCATTGAGACGCCGTAACTTCCCACAGCGGCGCCGTAGACCCAGGGAATCCGATGTTTGATGGCAGCATCGTTGATCAGGAACCGGGTCTCAAAATTGTCGGTGGCATCCAGAATGCAAGCCGCACCCTGCACCAGGCTTTCAATGTTTTTCGAGCTGATATCGGCGACGAACGCCTCAACCCGGACCTCCGAGTTGATTTGGCCCAGGCGCCGTTGTGCGGCCACTGCCTTGGGCATTGCCCTCTGAGCATCTTCCTCTGTAAACAATGTTTGCCGTTGCAGGTTGCTTTCTTCCACAAAATCGCGGTCGACAATGCGCAGTCGACCCACTCCCGCCCGGCACAATGCCTCTGCCTGCACGGTGCCTAACGCACCGCAACCCAGAATGACGACAAGGCTCTCCGCCAATCGGTGCTGACCGTCCACGCCGATTTCGCCAAACAGTATCTGGCGGGAATACCTGGAAGAAAGCCCTGGCATGCAAACCTCTTGAGAACGAAAGCTGGGGAGTCTATCGAATCGCCAAGGCGCCAAGGGCCCTGTTCTCGAACTCGCTGAGCTTCGCACTGATGACGTCCGGCCGTGTCAGGTGATCCTGAACAGCCTCTTGAGTCTTGAGGCCGTTTCCCGTAATCGCAATCACGGTCACCTCTTCGGGCTTGATCCGGCCCTGTTCCACAAGTCGACGGGTGACTGACACGGTGACGCCTCCGGCCGTTTCGGTAAAAATTCCCTCTTCTTCCGCAAGCATTCGAATGCCCTCAACCACCTCGGTATCTGAAACATCCTCGCCCCAGCCGCCGGTTTCGTTCATGGTCTTGATGGCGTAGAAACCGTCGGCAGGATTTCCAATAGCGATCGATTTGGCAATGGTTTGAGGCTTGACCGGCTTGATGAAATCACGTCCGGCTTTGACGGCAGAGGTGATGGGAGAGCAGCCTGTCGCCTGCGCCCCAAAAATTCGGCAATGGTTCTCCGGCACGAGCCCGAGCTTCTCGAACTCATTAAAAGCTTTGCGAATCTTGGTAATCAACGATCCTCCGGCCATCGGGGCCACCACGCAGTCTGGAACCCGCCAGTTCAGCTGTTCCGCGATCTCATAACCCACGCTCTTCGATCCCTCGGCATAGAACGGCCGCAGGTTGATGTTCACAAACCCCCATTGGTACTTCCCGGCAATCTCGCTGCAAAGGCGGTTCACATCATCGTAGTTGCCGTCAACGCCGATCACATTCGTTCGGTAGATGAGCGTTCCGAGAACCTTGCCTAGTTCCAGATTTGCCGGAATGAACACGTAACTGCGCAAACCCACGCTGGAGGCGTTGGCAGCAACAGAGTTCGCCAGGTTGCCCGTCGAGGCGCAGCCCACGGTATCGAAGCCAAATTCTAAAGCCTTCGAGAGTGCCACCGAAACCACGCGATCTTTGAACGACAGCGTCGGGAAACAAACGCTATCGTTCTTGATATAAAGCTCACGAATTCCCAGCCGCTTCCCCAAGTTCCTGGCCTGGACTAAGGGAGTAAAGCCAACCTGGCTTCCGACGCTGGCTTCCCCGTCTACGGGCAACAACTCCTTGTAGCGCCACATGTTGGGGAGCCGTCTCTCGATCGCCGTCCGGCTCAGGTCCGCTTTGACAGCACCGTAGTCGTAGTTCACTTCCAGCGGACCGAAACAATATTCGCACACGGAGAGGGGGGCTTTGGGATAAGCCTTCCCGCATTCCCTGCACTGCAAACCTGTGACATAGGAAGTCATCAAATTCACCTCAACCGACTTGGTTGCTGTGGACTGGGCACGAGCGAACCGTCTGAAATTTCAAGCCAAAAAAAAACCTCTTCGATAAGAAGAGGATTTGTGCGGCGTCTCATTCTTATCTTCCAGAAACCTTCTCTGTCGGAGTTGGCACCTTCCCTGAAGGGGGGTTGCCGTGGTTTCAAAGGGCCTGTCCCTCAACCACTCTGGATAAGAACTACCTATTCAATTGTCGAGCGGAATTATAAGTCCACCGGGGCAATTGTCAAGACTTTTGTCCCCGAAGACGCCGCCCAAACGTGCTACACACAGGGGAATACGGGGGACCATCTCCGCATCATTGCTCTATGGTTGTCAGAGCGTCTGCGACTGGCATGGCCAGCTCATCCTCTGCCCCGGGCCCCAGTTCCCTACTCTGCTCGTGCTTCCCATGCCGAACGGCTCGACACCCACTACTCGATCTTGGCGCCGTTCTCGATGAGCAGCCTGCGCAACAGCGAACGGTGGCACTGCGCCTCGTCTTCGCAGTAACAACCCACTGAGAAGTTGGTGCGATGTGAAAGCGCGGCAAGCAGAGCGAGTGCATGACGATTTTCCGGGGTAGCCATTTCGGTCCGATACTTTCTGGCAAATGCAGCCCACTGAACGGGAGTTTGTGCTTTCTGTGCAAGCTTCATCGTTGCAGCGCTTGGGGCGAGGTTCGGAAACCACACGTCGTACCAATTCCCCTCGGCGAACTTGGCTTTCGGTACGCCGCGCGGCGGAAGACGCACCGTCCCGATGCGAAGCCCTTCGTTTTCGCCTCTTGCGCTTCCGAGTCTCACAACACGCACAGCCACGGCCTCCTCCTGTCTATGAGCCCCCGTCTCAAGCCAGCCCCGTTACGATTTGTTGCCCAGGCCGAAAGTGAGTCCGCTGACCTGGAGCCAGACTTAGCTGCAAGTAGACTTCAAAATCAGCATGCTCTTGTTTCGGTTCGCTCTCCAGCATGGAGACGGAGGAATCTGAACCCGGCCTGCCGCCCCTGGTTCTGGCTTCGTAGGCCCCTGGGTCCGTGGAATCAGGAGGGATCCATACCTTCTGCGCTTCACCTTCTTTGGATATCGGCCTGAACTCAAAAATTGGACGGACACACCCTCTGGGAGAGGCGAGGAATCAGGAGGTCTGTCCAGACAGATTCGGTCCGCTGCCAAGTAGTCCTGTCAGTACGAGTACAACGACTGACGAGGCGTCGAGCTGAAAGATTACCCCGGAATGTGCTTGTTCCAAAGATTCATCCTTTCCATCACCGCTTCCCCTGTCACCCCTCTTACGGCTCCCAATCGTTCCAGATGCATTGCGGCGCGAGTCAGGTGGATTCGCCACTCTTCAGTCGCTACCAGAGCATCCAGTTTGGCCGTTTCTCCTTGAATAAGAAAGAACCCGTTCAGGTCGCCGCCATGCGGATCAAGGAATACGGTATCGAACGACTTGATGGAGCCGCTCTGTTGCAATCGGCCCAGGTACTGGACGAACTCCTGGAAATGGGCGCCACTCAGTTTCTCGCGGCCCGGAACCGAACGGTTCCATGCAAAGAAAAGCAAATTTGTACCCATGTCCTTCCTCCTTTCGGTCTTTCGGTCTAGACTTAGACTAGTGCTCCATCGGAAAGCCAAACGCATACAAAGTTCCGTCGTAGCCTCCCACGTAGACACGCCCGCCACCGGCAACCAGCCCGACGCCATGGACAAAAGATGTGATGGCGTTGCTGCTGTTCCACAACTCTTTGCCAGTGGCTGCATCAAGCGCAAACAAGACCGCCTTGGACGAGCGCTTTGCGCGCTGCGCAGCGGTTAGCTGGGCGTCGCTTGAGCGAAATTCACCGCTGGCGAGCGCGAAGACAACGCCATTAACCACTGTCGGCGCCAGCGGAGAGATCATGTCGTTCGAAACCCAAACGGGTTGCAGGGAAAACGTATCGTTCTGCTCAACGACTTTGAAGGCAACGATGGCGCCGTTCTTGATGGCGCCGTTGCCGGTCGCAAATCCGGCAGCGCCAGCAACCGAGCCGCCGGCTGGGGCCAGCACCCAACGTGTACCTCCGGAATCCTCCCAACTGGCCAGCGAGCCTGTGCCGAAATCCGGGCTGGAAAATGACACCGTTGTCGCCAGTGGCTTGCCACCAAGGCTGGCGGCGTCGAGTAACTGGATTCTGCCGTCGCTGGTAGCCACGGCAATCAGATCCCTGTCCTTGTGATCGAAAACAACCGGCGAGCTGGTGAACTGCTTGCCAGACTTGTAGGAGCTCTTCAAGGTGAGCGAGCCTGGCTCAAGCGCGACCAGTTCTCCGGTGCCAACCGCAACATAAAGGGTTCCTTCGGGGCCAACGGCAAAGCCTGTTGAACCGGCCGCTCCACTGGCAGACTTCCAACTCGTGACCTTCCTCGACTCCAGGTTCAGCGCCCAGATCCCGTTTTCCACTCCACCGCATCCATTGACAGTCGCCACATAGGCGGTCTTGTCGAACACGATCAGTCCACGTGCGTTCGCATTGGGCGGCAGAAAATCAACCGGAGGGTTAGGTTCGACGCCGTTGGAGACATACATGGAATGAAACTTTCCGTCTGCTGTGATTGCATGCACATACTGCACGGTCGGAGCATAGGGGTTGGCTGCCGGGGCAGCGCGACGACTGGCGGCCGCAGGGTTGGCAGGAGGCGGAGGAGCAGGAGGCTTGACCGGCTCCCGCTTCAAAGTGACTGCACCCTCGAAGGGCTCTCCAACACCGGACGCGGCCGGGGTGCCTCGCCCGATGCCGAGGCTGCCGGTCGCCGGGTAAACTGCGACAGTGGGTCGCGTCACACTGGACGTCATGCCGCCCGGGCAATCAGTTGACGGCCCCGGAGGGCCGGAGGAAAAACGCTTCTCCCATTCGATTCGAGCCAGGTCAATGTCCAAGGCAGTCACATGGCCTGAGCTTCCGCCCAGAAATCCCAGGGACCGAAAGCCGCGATAGGAGATATAGAAGTCGAACAAAACAGGTGGAGTCAATGAACTCAACTGCCTGGCCTCATTCTTCAGCTTCACCTTCCACACCAGCTCGAAACCTGGCTTCCGCAGCGTCTCAGGAGAGATCTTAGCGTCCCTCCGCACCCAGGAGGACCGCTGGGCATCGTTCCCGACGGTCGTCCAGTCCACCCCTCGCTGGGCCACCAGTGTGTTCAGCGTCACTGCAAGAGCGACACCAACGAAGATCGCGCAACGGACGAACATGTGCATAAATGGAACACTCCTTCCGGTATCTCACCGGAAATTGATCAGTCACTAAAACGAACAAGCTTTGCAGCTCAACATGCCCAGGAAACCGGATCTACAGCTATCACCCACGCCTTCCTGCCTTACGACTCAAAGCTTTTATTGGAGAACCGGGCGGCCCCGCGACAAACGCAGTGGCGCCACTCCAGGTGTGAAACACCTTTAGTTTTGCTGTATAGTGCGGGGTTCGAAGGGAAAAGTAAAGTCATGATGGATGACCACATCGTTGAAGAGGGCGGTCTATGAGAATCTTTCCGATTGTTGTTCTATCGATTCTGATGTTTTCTGGCAGTTACGCCCTGGCGGCAGACTGGTTGACCGACGGCGGCGATGTCAAGCGTACCAATTGGCAGAAGGACGAACAGATCATAAACACCAAAAACGCGAAAGATATCAAGCTGCTTTGGAAGATCAAGCTGGACAATGAGCCGCGCCAAATGCATTCGCTGCTTCCCCCCCTGGTCATCGGCAGTCTCAAGACGAGCAACGGTGTGAAACAGGTCGTCATTCAGGCTGGCGTGTCGGACAATCTTTATGCCATCGATGTGGCGACGGGCGAGCTCCTGTGGAAGAGGCATTTTGACAGCACCTATGAAGACCCCCCGGGCGGTCGCGGTCCCAGCGTACTTTGTCCAGGTGGGATGACGGCGAATGTGACCATTGGTCCAGGGGGAGCCCCCGGCAAGTACACCATTTATGCTGCTTCCTGGGATGGCCGACTCTGGCAGGTGAACGCCGCCGACGGCAAGGACCTGGTTCCGCCCGCAAAATTCATGCCGCCGAACGGTAAGCCGTATGCAATGAATCTGTTTAAGAACGTCATCTACACCCACAGCGCACAGGGCTGTGGCGGCAACCCCAACATGGCTTACTCCTATGATTTGGAAACGCACAAAGTCGGGAGTTGGGGACCGGCGGGCGGGGGCATGTGGGGGCGTTCGGGCCCCGCCATCAGCGAGAATGGGACCATGTATACGGGGACAGGCGACGGCCGTTGGGACCCGGAGGTTGGTCTTTACGGGAACGGGATTATCGGTGTGAAACAGAATCCCGAAACCAAGAGTTTGGAGTTGGTAGATTACTACGGGCCGTCCAACGCCGAGTGGCTCGTCAAGCGTGATCTCGACATGCAGGTGACACCCGCCATTTTTGATTATAAGGGCAGAGAGTATATGGTGGATGCCAGCAAAGAGTGCCGTCTTTACTTCATGGACACGGAATCGATAGGCGGAGACGACCATCGGACACCCGTGTATCGCACACCTCTCATCTGCAATGAAATGGTCGACTTTGCAGAGGCCGGCATCTGGGGCTCTCTGGCAACGTGGGAAGATGACAAAGGAACGCGCTGGCTATTGACTCCATTCTGGGGCCCGAAGCACTCCCAGTTCAAGGCTCCGATAGAGCACGGCATCGTCAAGAAGGGCGCCATCGCCGCTTTCAAAGTGGAACCAAAGAACGGCAAGGTCCAGCTTTCGCCTGCCTGGATTTCCCGCGATATGGATCAAGCGGAGCCTCCTGTTATCGCCAACGGCGTGGTTTTTGCCTACGGGAGCGGGGAAAACACAGCGCAGGCGTTTCCGGACGTAGGCCTGGACTTCCGGATGGAGCGGCGAATTCCCAAGTCGACACATGCAGTACTGTATGCTCTCGATGCCCAGACCGGCAAAGAGCTGTGGTCCAGCGGCAAACAGATCGCCACCTGGAACCATTGGGGCGGTCTCGCGATGGCAAACGGCAGGGTCTACATCAACACCTACGACGGGGTTCTGTATTGCTTTGGCATTAAGCAATGATCCGGAACGCGATCAAGCGAACAACGGGCTGCGGAGAGGCGTAGAAGGGTTCTGCGGCTCGCGATTTCAAGACCTATCCTCAGCAGCCAGTTCCTATGCATGGGCATGCCCGCCTAGGGGGATCCACCCGGAAACGCTAGAAGCTTTGTAGATTTGTAGATTCACGCCTTCGCGAGAATGACGGGTTGAGGTCGATTTCAAGCGGACGCGCTCACCGTAATCGAGAATGGTAGAAACAGGGCTCGAAGTGTTTCAATCCACCTCAAAGAAAGTTTGTGTTATTCGGACCCTCTTCGGAATTTTGGCCCGTATTCTCGGCGCTTTTGTGCCTCTTTGGCTGCTTGCTGTTTGCCTGGTCCCTGCCCAAACTCAGGATCCTGCGAAAACAATCGCAGCACTGGAAGAGGAGTTGAGGGCGCACATCCGCCTCCTGAGCGACTGGGGCGGGCTGACTCGCTACGGCAGCGAGAACGCGGAGCTGAGCGCGCCGGCGCCGGGCGTCGATCGGGTGGTTTTCCTCGGCGACGAGATCACTGAGATGTGGGGCCGGGGGAAGGCAAAGTTTTTTCCTGGAAAGCCCTATCTGAACCGGGGTATCAGCCATCAAACCACGCCGCAAATGCTGGTTCGCTTTCGGCAGGATGTCATCAGTCTGAAACCGAAAGTCGTTGTGATTCAGGCAGGGTCGAGCGATCTGGCGGGCTATGCGGGTCCAGCCACAGAAGGCACTATCTCCGAACACTTTATGTCCATGGCCGAGCTGGCGAAGGCCCATGGCATTCAAGTTGTGCTGGCTTCACTCACGCCGGTGTGTGATTGCTTCAAGAATCTGACCGAGCGCAGGCCGCAAGGGAAGATCCTTGGATTGAATCGCTGGCTCGAGGATTACTCGGCACGCAACAGCTTTGTTTATCTCGACTATTACTCAGTGCTCGCAGAAGACCGGGCAATGAAGAAAGAACTGACGGTCGACGGTCTGATTCCAAACGATGCGGGTTACGAGCTCATGGCTCCATTGGCAGAGCAAGCCATTGCTCAAGCTCTTGGCAAACGATGACCTGAAGAGTCTGATGAAGTCCAGATTCGATGCCACCGTGAGCCCGCCGCTGCAGCCGTCAGACACTGGTGATGTAACTTTGTTTGTGTAAAAGCGAAGAGGGTGTAAGTTGGTTTTTCGACCAAGAAGAACCAAATCCCTTCAATGAGAAAGGAACTTACACCCTATGGCGAAGAAACTAACACCGG